>Ga0172381_10002875_pt1 | contig 18606 bp, 24 predicted proteins | sample Leawel6488metaG_FD_119754 | JGI IMG/M metagenome (GOLD analysis project Ga0172381, IMG submission 119754) | Leachate microbial communities from a municipal landfill in Southern Ontario, Canada - Leachate well 64-88 metaG | ecosystem: Engineered > Solid waste > Landfill > Unclassified | place...
AGACATTGGAAGCTGGATTAAAAGAAGCCGATAAAATGAGTAATTCTAAAGAATGACCGACCGGACCAGCGGCTTTTAATCTTTATCAAACATACGGGTTTCCTTTGGAAATGATTGAAGAAATAGTGGCTGAAAAAGGAGAAGAGATAAAAAATAAAGAAGAATTTTCTGCCTTATTTAAAAAGCATCAAGAAATATCTCGAGCTGGAGCTGAAAAAAAGTTTAAAGGAGGACTAGCCGATCATTCCAAAAAAACTACCCAATATCATACAGCAACACATTTGCTTTTAGCTGCTATGAGAGAAATTTTAGGGCCGGAAATTTATCAAAAAGGCAGTAATATCACCGCCGAACGCTTAAGATTTGATTTTAATTTTCCTCAAAAATTAAACGAAGACGAAATTGCAAAAATAGAAAATTTGGTTAATCAAAAAATCAAAGAGGGAATAAAAGTGGAGATGATTGAATTGCCTAAAGAAGAAGCGCTAAAAATAGCTAAAGTTTCTTTTGACCCCTCAAAATACGGAGAGATTGTTAAGGTTTATAAAATTAGTGATTTCAGTATTGAGCTTTGCGGCGGACCTCATGTTTCTAATACTAGTGAGCTTGGTTGTTTTAAAATTATTAAAGAAGAATCTTGCGGAGCGGGATTAAGAAGAATTAGGGCAATTTTAGAATAAAATCCTTTTTTGTGTTAATATAAAAACAGCAACCTATGATAAAAAATACAAAAGTTTTCGATGTTATCCCGCCAAAAGAAGGCAAGTCCCTTTTTTCTAAAGAAATAAAAAAAGAAATAGCGCCTGTTAAAAAAAATCAGCCTAAAAAAATTAGGCATTTTGATATTAAAAATAAATTAGAGCCGAAAAAAATTTCTTTATGTGTTATTGGAGCAATAGTCATTATTATGCTTTTGGGCTGGATTTTTATAAAACCAAAAGCTGAAATAGAAATTTGGCCCAAAAAAGAACAAATTCAAGATGATCTTAGCGTGGTTGTTTATGCTGGCGAAAAAGTAAACGGCGAAATTCCAGGAGAAATACTGGAAGTAACCAAATCAGTTTCAAATACTTTTGAGTCATCCAGTACAAAATTAAAAACTGCCAAGGCCTCGGGAACAATCACTATTTATAATTCCTATTCTAATGATAGCCAAACTTTAATAACCAATACTAGATTTGTTTCAGGAGACGGCAAACTGTTTCGCAGTCAACAAAAAATAGAGGTACCGGGTTATTCTTATCAAAGTGGCAAATTAACGCCGGGCTCTGTGGATATTACAGTGGTAGCTGATCAGCCAGGGGAAGAATATAATATTGAGGCCACCACTTTTTCTTTGCCCGGATTATCTGGCGGCGCTTCTTATACTTCAATTTATGCCAAGTCCTTTTCTCCGATGTCGGGCGGAGTTAGCCAGGAAGTGCCTCAGATCACAGAAGAAGATATTCAAAGGGCAGAAGAAAATTTAGCCGCTCAGGCCTTAGCGGAATCAAAAATAGCCCTAGAAGAAATATTGAGAGCCAGCGGCGATTATATTGTTTTAAGCGAGGCTATTAGTCAAGAAATAACCAGTTTTACCGCTAACGGAGAAGTTGGCCAAGAAATAGCCAGTTTTTCAGCTCAAGCTGATTCTTTGGGCAAGGCGATGGTATTTAAAAAACAAGATGTCAGAGAATTTGCTAAGAATTATATTTTATCAATTATTTCTTCTGGCAAGGTATTGCACGAAAATTCTTTACAGGTAGAATATATAGTTGAAGAAGTGTCCATAGATGAAAATAAAATAGAATTAACCTTGCAGATTACAGCTGACACTTATCAAGAAATAGATCAAGTCAATTTGAAAGAAACAGTTAAAGATAAAAATCCAGAGGCGATTAGCAGGATTCTTAAAGATTATTCTCAAATTCAAAAGGCCCAGGTAAACCTTTGGCCTTTTTGGGCAAAAAGGTCGCCAAACAGTTCAGAAAGAATAGATATTGAAATAAAGCTTGACTAATTAAACAGAACCTGCTAACATTTTAAATTGTATTAATGGTTAAAGACAAAAAAAATCTCATTCAGGGAATTGTGTCCGAGGCCTTGCCCGGTACCCAATTCAGGGTGCAATTAGAAGACGGCAAAATAGTCCTGGCTCATTTGGCTGGGAAAATGAGAATGTTTAGAATTAAAATTTTGCCGGGGGATAAAGTGACTGTTGAAACAAGTCCTTACGATGAGAAAAGAGGCAGAATAGTTTATCGAGGAAAATAAAAAAGAATGAAAGTTCAACCATCTGTAAAAAAAATGTGCAAAGATTGTAAAATAGTGCGCCGAAAAGGGCGCGTTTATGTCATTTGCAAAAATCCTAAACATAAACAAAGACAAGGATAATTATGTCAAGAATAGCCGGAATAAATATTCCAGACAACAAACAAATAGAAGTAGCTTTAACTTATATTTACGGTATAGGGAGAACTTTAAGTAGAAAAGTTTTAACTGAAGCTAAAATAGATCCGAAATTAAAAGCCGTTAGTTTAAATGCGGCTCAAATAAATACTTTAAAAGATATTATTGAAAAGAATTTTAAAATAGAAGGAGATTTAAGGAGAGAAAGATTAATGAATATAAAAAGATTAAAGGATATTGGTTCTTGGCGAGGATTAAGACATATCAAAGGTTTGCCGGTCAGAGGCCAAAGAACCAAAACTAATACCAGAACAGTGAGAGGAAATGTTAGAAAGACCGTTGGCTCTGGCAGAAAGCCGGCAGCCACACCTACATAAAGTTTATCAGTTAGTTTTGTATTTAGAGATTAAAACCAATGGGTAAAAAGAAAATTATTCAAAAAACAGAAGAAGAGCTCATCAAGGAAAAAGAAGAAGTCGATGCGGCTCTAAAAAAAGAGAGTAATGTAAGGTCTTCAGTTAAAACCAGAGAAGGCCGAATTTATGTTTACTCAACTTTTAATAATACTATTATCACCTTAACAGATGCCAGGGGAAATGTTTTAAGCTGGTCTTCAGCCGGCGGTATCGGTTTTAAGGGAAGCAAAAAATCAACTCCTTTTGCCGCTTCCAAAGTGGCTGAAGCTGTTTCTCAAACTATGGAAAAATTAGGTATTCAAAAAATAGAAATTTTTGTTAAAGGAGTAGGCGGAGGCAGAGAATCTGCTATTCGATCATTTGCAGCTAAAGGTTTTGAGGTAGCATCAATTACCGATACAACTCCGGTACCGCATGACGGGCCGAGAGCTCCTAAAGTAAGAAGAGTATAATATATGGCAGAATTAAAATGTTCAAAATGTAGAAGGATGGGAGTGAAGCTATTTTTAAAAGGCGATAAATGCTTATCGCCGAAATGCCCTATGGTTATAAAACCGTATCCTCCAGGGCAGAAAAGCAAAAGAAGAACTCCTCAACTTTCAGAATACGGAAAAGAATTAAAAGAAAAGCAAAAATTAAAAAATTGGTACAATCTTGGAGAAAGGCAGTTTAGAAATTATATCAAAGAAATTTTAAATAAAAGAGGCAAAGTGGAAGACGCCGTTTCTTTATTGATCCAAAATCTAGAAAGTCGTTTTGACAATGTAGTTTTCAGATTGGGATTTGCCAGCTCTCATGTTCAGGCGAGGCAATTGATCAATCACGGCCATTTTATGATTAATGGAAAATCAGTGAACATCCCTTCATATAAAGTAAAAATAGGAGATGTTATCACTCTTCATCCTTCTTCATCAAAAAATAAATATTTTGTTGACAAATCAGCCGGATTGAAAAAAAATCAAGCACCCTCTTGGCTTAATATAGATGCTGATAAAAGAGAAGGCAAAGTGACAGGCAAACCCTCCTTAGAAGAAGTGGCTCCGCCAGCTGATATTTTATCTATTTTTGAGTTTTATTCTCGTTAATTATTAAAATCAATTAATTAAATTATATGATTTCTTTACCTTCTAACCCCGAAGTAGTCGAAAAGAAAGAAAATTCTGCTGTATTTAAAATAGAAGGCCTTTATCCGGGCTACGGGGTGACTATTGGAAATTCTCTTAGAAGAGTATTGCTTTCGTCTTTGGAAGGAGCAGCTATTACTCAAGTAAAAATTAAAGGAGCACCTCATGAGTTTTCTACTCTACCTGGAGTAATGGAAGATGTAGTTAATATTTTAATTAATCTTAAACAGCTAAGATTCAAGCTTTATGGCGAAGAACCGCAAAAAGCCGTACTTTCAGCCAAAGGAGAAAAAGAAGTGAAGGGTTCCGATTTTGAACTGCCCACTCAACTTGAACTTATTAATAAAGATAATTATATAGCTGCTTTAACCAGCAAGAAATCAGAATTAGAAATAGAAATTCAGGTAGAAAGAGGTATGGGTTATGAACCGGTAGAAACTCGCAAAAAAGGCAAATTAGAAATAGGAACGATTGCCGTTGACGCTATCTTTACTCCAGTCAGAAAAATCAGTTATCAAGTGGAAAATATGCGCGTTGGAGACAGAACGGATTTTGACAGGTTATCTTTAGAAGTAGAAACAGACGGCAGTATTAGTCCTGAAGAAGCCATGGCTTTAGCTAGCGGAATTTTAATTAAGCATTTTTCAATAATTGAAGAAACATTTAGGATTGAAGCTGAAGCTGTTTTGGCTGCTGAAAAAACTTCTTTAAAAACAATAAAAAAGGTTAAAAAAGTTTCTATTAAAAAAAATGAGAAAGAGAAAAAAGGGAAGAAAACTAAGTAGGAAAACCGGACCGAGAAAAGCTCTTTTAAAGTCGCTAATCAGCGCCTTGGTTTTGAAGGGTAAAATAGAAATTAGCGAAGCCAGAGCAAAAGAAATAGCCGGTAGTACAGAAAAATATATTAGCAGAGCTAAAAAAGCAGATTTAGCTGCCAGAAGATTATTAGCATCTCGGCTTTCAGATAAGGTAGCCAAAAAATTAATAGAAGAAATAGCCCCCAAATATAAAGAAAGAAACGGCGGCTACACCAGAATTATTAAACTTGGCCAAAGAAAAACTGATGGCGCTAGAATGGCCATTATTGAATTAGTTAATTAATTATGGAAAGAAATACTCATACAATAGACGCTACTGGAAAAGTTTTGGGCAGATTAGCTACAGAAGTAGCTGTTTTGCTTAGAGGCAAACAAAAAGCCGAGTTCGTTCCGTATAAAGATATGGGAGATTTTGTTGTGATAAAAAATATTGATAAAATAAAAATTACCGGGAAGAAGCTGGAGCAGAAAAAATATTACAGCCATTCAGGTTATCCGGGAGCGTTGAAAACCGTTGTTATGGGCAAGCTTTTTGAAAAAAGTCCGGCAGAAGTTTTTCAGAGAACGGTAGCTGGCATGTTGCCTCATAATAAATTAAAAAGCGAACAGATAAAAAGATTAAAGTTTGAGTAAACCAATGATAAAAAATCAGCCAACGGCAAAAAAAAGCGTTAAAAAAATAGCCAAGAAACCTGCTACTAAAAAAGTAGATAAGCCCAAAAAGGATCAGGAATTTTTTACAGGAATAGGAAGAAGAAAAACTTCTGTGGCCAGTGTCAGGCTTTTTGCTGCTGGAGATAAAAAGATTTTAATAAATGGAAAAGATTTTAAAGAATATTTTCCAACGCTTGAAATGCAAGAAATAGTCACCTCATTATTAGAAAAGATAGGATCTCTTTCTGATTATCGAATAGATGTCAGAGTAAATGGTGGCGGGATACACTCGCAATCTGAAGCAGTCAGGCATGGTATTGCCCGTTCTTTGCTTGTTTTTGATGCTAATTTAAAGAGTCAGTTGAGAAATGCCGGATTTTTAACCAGAGATTCTAGAATGAGGGAAAGGAAAAAATTCGGTCTCAAAAGAGCTAGAAGAGGTCCTCAGTGGAGAAAGAGATAGTTCTTGCTCTATTTCAGCTTCTCATTATATAAAACTTTTTAAGTTTATTCTTTTGAATTAGATTCATGCTTAGAGAAATTATAGATAAATACTATTTAGAACAGGAAAGAGATAGGGAAAGGCATCATTTTTATGTCACAGATGCCGGAAAATGCGGCAGAGCCGTATTTTTTAAATTCAAAAATGCTCCCCATAAAGAAATGGAGCCCAATATATTAAGGCTTTTTGATCACGGCGACCATGTCCATCAACTAATAATGAAACCCTTGCTAAGCATGAGAGATATTCATGTTGTTGCTTCTGAAGTTAATATTCCTCCACAAGAAATAATTTCAGGCCGATCGGACGCTATTCTTAGCGATGGCAAAGATTTGTATGTGCTGGATATAAAAAGTATGAACAGCATGATTTTTGATAGATTAAAAGAGCCAAAAGAAGAAAATGTTGATCAGCTTCAAATGTATCTCCATTATTTTAAAGTGCCTAAAGGTATTTTGCTTTATGTTAATAAAAATACTTTAGAGCTTAAAGAATTTGTGATTCAATTAGACGAGAATAGAGCTTCTTCTCTAATAAATTCTTTAAAAGAGGTAAAAAAGAATATTGACAATAGCATTGTGCCAAAGCGTTTATTAAGCTATCCGTCTAGCTGGCAGTGCAGATATTGCCAATATCGTTCTATTTGCGGCCAGGCCGGGCCAGACGAAGTTCCATGGGAAGAATTTAAAACAAGAGTTGCTTAGTTTTATGGCCAAATTTTCTCAAGATTTTTATCTGAAATCACCCCAAAAAATAGCTCAAGATCTTTTAGGAAAATATCTAATCAGGCGAAGAGGCAAAAAAGAAATCGCCTTAATGATTACAGAAACAGAGGCCTATTCCGGAAAGAAGGATCAGGCCTGTCATGCCAGCAGAGGGAAAACCGAGAGGAATAAAATAATGTTTAAAAAAGGAGGCGTTTGGTATGTCTATTTTACTTATGGCATGCATTGGATGCTGAATATTGTCACTGGCCCTGAAAATTATCCGGCTGCTGTTTTAATAAGAGGAACAGATAAGATTACAGGCCCGGCAAGATTAACTAAGTATTTAAAGATAGACAAAAAACTTAACGGCCAATTAGCTGATAAAAAAAGCGGACTTTGGCTGGAAGACAGGGGATATAAAATAAAATCATCTCAAATAAAAAAAACCCCGCGAATCGGGGTGAATTACGCCGGACCTGTTTGGTCTAAAAAACTTTGGCGTTTTTCTTTAGTTTTAAGGAAGCAGGTTTGATATTTTATAGAGAACATCTTGGCTTAAAATGTATGCTGTTTTATTGTTTTTATCCCAATATAATTTGGGATTTTTTAATTCAAGAAGATTAACGATATTTGGTTTGTCCCGTTCGTCTATCTCGGTAATTTTAACCGACTCTCCGACGCTTAACAAAAGATGATAATCGTCCAGCCAAAAAACCTGATTTATTTTTTCAGAGAACCTAGTTAAAAAAGCAATGTCGCCAGCTGATTTCCATAAATCATAATGGTTTTCAGTAAAAAATATTCTAATTTCGTTATCAGTGTAAAAAGCAATTTTTTTATTGTCAGAAGAAACGGCAAAATCATTGAAAATAAAATCTGCTAAATTTTTTGGCATTTCCTTTTCTTCTTTCAAATTCATCTTTAATAAAATTTCAGCTTTTTCTGTTTCTGCTGCCACCTCTTGCAGCTCAACCTCTAAAGGGAAAAGAACTACATATTTTGCTTCGGTCACTCGGCTTTCTTTGACTTCCAAGGTTTTTTGCCAAGAATAATAACCTTCCTTGCTGATTTTAAATTCATATTTTTTAGGCAAGATATTTTCTAAAAGGGCTGAATTGGAAAACATGGCTGTTTTTCTGATTAGTTTACTATCAATATACACCCCAGCGTCTTTAGGCAAAACTCGGCAATAAAAAGCGCCGGTTTTGGTTATTATTTTTTGTTCAAAATCAAAACGATACCCTTGAGAGTAAAGAACCACTCCCGGAGCAGCTAATAAAAACAAAAGAATACAGGAGGCAAATAATATTGTTCTTGTTTTTTTATTCATTTCGTCTGTATTATATCACTTGACAAATTAAAATCAATTATATAAAATATCATATTCTTTTACAAAAAAGTATAAAAAAGGGAGGAAATAATGGAAGATAGGAAAATTATTGAAAATTGCGTGTTGAATTTGGGCAGAGGGAGAGCAATCGCCACAGGCATCGGCGTTTTCGCCGCGGTTTCTTATCATCGTGGCCGGAACATTTTACTGCGAAAGAGAGAAGAGAGAAATTCTCTTTTCAATGAAGATCTTTCCCAGAAATGGGAACTGCCCGGCGGCGGTGTGGAAATTCAGGATTTTGTTACTGGAGATTACACATCGGCCGTATTTAACTGCTTAAAAAGGGAATTAATGGAGGAGGCAGGCCTTGAATTGGTCAAGTTACCTAGCCCTCTGTTAATGATCCCGGCCTGGCTGTCAAAGGAATATGTTATAGATCTGGCCTTTGTAGTGCCGCTTTATATCGGCGAAGGCCATGTCAAAGAAACGGCCGAATACCAGAAATTGTCAAAGGAGGGCAAGCTAAAATTTTCTCCAAAAAGTATGGAGAAAATTAGTATCATCAGTTTGAGGATGAATTTCCTCATTCAACAGGCCTTTGCCTTCCAGTAATCCAAGGGGCGTTCATAAAAATGAACGCCCCTTTAATGTATTTGCCAAAAGAGCGGATTTAACATAAAATAAATAAGCATGTCAGAACATTTTTTGATTCATGGCGGACATCCTCTTAAAGGAGAAATAGAAGCCAGGGGAGCTAAAAATGCTGCTTTCCCGATTTTAGCAGCTACTCTTTTAACGAGAAAAGAATGCGTAATAGATAATCTTCCTTTAATTGAAGATGTTTTTAGAATTATTGAATTATTAAAAAGCGTAGGGGCTGAAATTAATTGGGAAGGAGAAAGAAAAATTAGAATAAAAAATACACATATAGATCCTTCTCAAATACGGCGCGATTTAATTAGTTTATTGCGCGGTTCAATTTTACTTTTTGGTCCATTTTTGGCCAGATTTGGAAAAATTGAATTTCCCAAACCCGGCGGTTGTATCATTGGAGCTCGGCCTATCGATGCTCATTTGGACGGATTCAAACAATTAGGAGTAGAAATAAACAAAGAAGGGCATAAATATTTTTTGTCTGGCAAAGGAAAAGGCGGTCAGGTAATTTTAAAAGAATTCAGCGTGACAGCCACTGAAAACTTAATGCTTTTTGCCAGTTTGAATCCTAAAAAAACTATTATAAAAATTGCCGATCAAGATTATCAAGTGCAAGAACTAGCCAAGTTTTTAAGAAAAATGGGAGTGAATATAAGCGGTGTCGGCACCCATCAAATTATTATTCAGGGAAAAAAAGTTCTTAATGGGGCTAAACATAAATTAATGAATGATCCCATTGAGGCCGGCACTTTTATTATTACCGCCGCAGCTACCAGAGGGGATGTCATAGTTAAAAATGTCGAAGTAGATTTTTTATCTTTGCCTTTGAAAAAATTAGCCGATTTTGGCGTACCATATAAAATATCAGGGAAAGATGTTAGAGTGATGCCGTGGAAAAGTTTAAAAATGGATAAAGTGCAAAGTTTGCCTTATCCTGGCATTCCTTCTGATCTTCAGTCAGCTTTCGGCGTTTTGGCTACTCAAGCCAAAGGATCAACCTTGATTCAAGATCCTTTATATGAAGGCCGATTGAAATATTTAGAAGAATTAAATAAAATGGGAGCTGAAATATATTTTGCCGATCCTCATCGAGCGATAATAAATGGTCCGTCTCAGCTTTACGGCCAGGATCTTGGTTCTTTTGATTTAAGAGGCGGCGCTGCTTTGATTATTGCCGGCCTTATTGCTAAAGGTAAAACTATCATTAATAATATTTATCAGATAGATAGGGGTTATGAGAAAGTAGAAGAAAGGTTGCAAAAAATAGGAGCTGATATTAAACGGATTAAAAATTAAAAAATATGTTTGTTAGAAAAATTGGCATTGATTTGGGAACTTGCAATTCTTTGGTCTTTGTCCCAAAGAAGGGAGTAATTTTAAACGAACCATCGGTGGTGGCTGTTTCTATGGATGAAAATAGGATTTTAGCTGTGGGCGAAGCTGCTAAAGAAATGACTGGCCGAACTCCAGATACTATTCGAGTTTATCGTCCAATGAGAGATGGAGTAATTGCTGATTTCAGGGTGACCCAAGCTATGCTAAGTTATTTTATAAATAAAGTTTTAGGCAATTTTAAATTTATCAAACCGGAATTAATGATTTCAGTGCCAGCTGGCATTACTTCTACTGAAAGAAGAGCAGTGATAGAAGCTGCTACTAATGCCGGAGCTAAAGAGGCCTTTGTGGCCAAAGAGCCGATTTTAGCGGCTATTGGAGCTGGTATTCCTATTAACGCTTGTTCGGGGCATATGATCGTTGATATCGGCGGCGGCACTTCAGAAGTGGCGGTTATATCTTTGGGTGGAATAGTGACTGCTAATTCTGTAAGAATAGCCGGAGATAAAATGAATTTAGCCATAGCCGAGTTTATTAAGAAAAAATATAACTTAGCGGTGGGAGATCAAACAGCCGAAGAAGTAAAAATTAAAATAGGCACAGCTTTGCCGGAAAAAGAAGAAAGAATTATGGATGTGCGAGGCAGAGATTTAATACTTGGCCTGCCTAAAACAATTAAGGTCTCTTCCAACGAAGTTTGCGGCGCCATTTCAGAATCTTTATCAGATATTATTCAAGTAATAAAACAGGTCTTAAGAGATACGCCACCCGAACTTTCAGCTGACATAATGGATAAAGGAATGGTGATTTCCGGCGGCGGAGCTCTTTTAAGAAATATAGACGAATTGATTACTCAATCTATTGGTATCCCTTGTTTTATCGCTGAAGATCCTTTGCTTTGTGTAGCTAAAGGAACAGGCCTAGTTTTAGAAAACCTAGAAACATACAAAAAGAGCATTATGAGCAAGCGATAAATTATGCCAGCTGAGTTTAAAAAACAATGGCAATTGCTTCAAAAGACAGCTGAGCTTGGGAAAGTCGCCCATGCTTATTTATTTTATGGCGGGAACGAGATTGAAAGAAGAAAGATAGCTCTGGAATTCATTAAGCTTATCAATTGCAAATCTCCGGCAAAAAATCATGCAGCTGGCTGCGGCGTTTGCCGTTCTTGTTTGGAAATAGAAAAAAACACTTCTCCAGATTTTTTTTCCATGGAGCCGCAAGACGGCGAAATAAAAATAAGCCAAATTAGAGAACTGCAATCCCGCATGCTTCTTTGTTCTTATTCTTCTCCTTACAAATCAGCTATCATCAACCAGGCCCATTTATTGAATTGGGAAGCTCAATCAGCTTTTTTAAAATTATTAGAAGAACCAAAAGGCCAAACTATTTTTATTCTTTCCACTGAATATCCAGAAAGACTTTTGCCTACTATAATTTCCAGGACAGAACGCCTTCGTTTTTATTCTGTTTTGGGAAATTTAACAAAAGATAAAAATAGCGAAAAAATTATTTCTGAATTACTGGAGATAAGCAAAAAAAATCTTTTTGAACGCTTTGCCTTTGCTAAAAAATTAGCCGACAATCCAATAGATATAAATAAAGTTTTGTTTGTCTGGTTGAATTATTTCAGAGAACAAATACTAGCAATAATAAACGGTCAGGCCAGCTCTTATTCTATAGCTAAAATAAAAAGTATTTTAAATTCTATTGAAACCACCAGTTTTCTTCTTTCTACGACTAATGTCAGTCCTAGATTAGCTTTGGAAATTTTAATGTTGGAATTATAAGTATTTTTTGCTATATTTAAATCATGGACTACAAAGAAATAATAAATAAAATAAAGCCGGAATTAGAAAAAGTAGTTAATTTTTTTGAAAAAGAAATAACTAAGATAAGAACGGGCCGGGCAACGCCAGCTTTGGTTGAAGATATTTTAGTTGATGTCTTTGGTCAAAAAATGCCTATTAAACAATTAGGAGCTATTTCCGCTCCTGAACCTCGCCAATTAGTAATACAGCCCTGGGATAATTCTTATGTCGAACCAATCGAAAGGGCTATTTTGCAGTCAGATTTTGGCGCTTCTCCAATAGTGGATAAAGATGTTATTCGTATTAATTTACCTTTATTAACTGAAGAATATAGAAAGAATTTATTAAAACTTTTATCTGAGAAAGAAGAGGAATCCAGAAAAGTTGTCAGAAAATGGCGAGAAGAGGCCTGGGGGGATGTTCAAGAGGAAGAAAGAAACGGCAATATTCGAGAAGATGATAAATTTAAAGCAAAAGAAGATTTACAGGATATGATAGACGGATTTATTAAAAAAATTGAAGAACTAGGAGAAAAAAAGAGAAAAGAAATTTCAGAGTAATTCTTATTAATAAAATATGATTCTACCTTTTTTAATTGCCTTAGCAAGCTTGGTTGGATTGATGGTGGCACATGAATTTGGCCATTTTATTTTAGCTAAAAAATTCGGAGCTAAAGTCGAAGAATTTGGCATTGGTTATCCTCCCAAGATTTTTGGCAAAAAAATAGGAGAAACCATATACTCTTTAAATTTAATTCCTTTTGGCGCTTTCGTTCGTATTAAAGGAGAAACAGGCGGCATAGAAGATCACAGGAGTTTTTTAGGAAAACCGATGTGGCAGCGAATGTTGATTATTCTTGGCGGAGTGATTTCGTTTTGGATAGTTTCTATTATTTTAATGTCAGTGGTAGCGGGAGTTTGGGGATTACCAACAGCCATAACAGATGATACAGCCGGTAATTTTATTAATCCGGAAGTTAGAATAGTTTTTGTCTCTCCGGATTCAACGGCTGCTTTAGCTGGCATAGAAGTTGGCGATACTGTTTTGAACTTTGAAAAAATAAGCGAATTTCAATCTTTTATCAGCAATCATAAAGGAGAAGAAATTGTCTTATCGATTGAAAGAGATAAGGAAATTATTGAAAAAACAATAACCTTAAAAGATTCTTCTTCTGGGGGAATTCTTGGGGTTGGATTAACCAGGGTAGCCTCTGAGGTTTTTCCTTGGTATAAAGCTCCATTTAAAGGAGTCACAGCTACCGGCGAATTAACGCTTAATGTTTTGTCTGGCTGGGTATTGGGATTGAAAAGTTTATTTGGTTTAGTTGAATTACCAGAAGGCATGGATATGGAAATGATGGGTCCTATAGGAATTTTTGATTTATTGGGAGATTATTTTTCTTTAGGTATGGACTCTTTTCTTTTCCTTGTTTCGCTTGTTTCTGTAGCTTTAGCTTTAGCTAATCTTTTGCCAATTCCGGCTCTAGACGGAGGTAAAATGGTTTTTTTGGCTATAGAAGCCGTCAGAGGCAAACCTATTAATTCTAAAATAGAAAGCAGAATTACCGGAGCATTTTTCTTTTTGCTTATCGCTTTGATGATTTTTGTCACTATTAAATTTGATATTCCCAGATTATTTTAAAGTATGCTTCAATCTCAATTTTTAACTAAAGTCAAAAAGGAAGCTCCCAAAGACGAAAAAAGCATTAACGCTCAATTTTTAACTAGGGCCGGTTTTATCTATAAAGAAATGGCCGGCGTTTACACTTTTTTGCCTTTAGGTTTAAGAGTTTTGCGTAAAATAGAAAATATCATAAGAGAAGAAATGGAAAAGATCGGCGGTAAAGAAATATCAATGACTATTTTTCAGCCCAAGTCCCTTTGGCAAGAAACCGGCAGGTGGCAGGGAGGTATGGGAGAAATAATGTATCGTTGCGATGAAGAAATAGGACTAGGTCCGACTCACGAAGAAATGCTGACTGATATTATCAGGCATTATGTTAATTCATATCGCGATTTACCTCAATATATTTTTCAAATTCAAACAAAATTCCGCAAAGAACTAAGAGCTAAATCCGGTCTGCTTCGCGGCCGCGAATTTTCCATGAAAGATCTTTATAGTTTTCATTCTTCCCAGCAGGATTTTTTGAAATATTACAAAAAAGTGATTACTTCTTATTTTAGGATTTTTAAAAGATGCGGATTAGAAGCTTTGGTCACTCAAGCTAGCGGAGGGGATTTTACTAAAGATTTTACTCACGAATTTCAAGTTTTAACTCCAGACGGCGAAGATACGATTATTTATTGCCCTAAAAAACATTTTTCTAAAAATACAGAAGTAGCTGATGTTAAGAAAGATCAAAAATGTCCTTTATGTCAAAACTTTTTAAAAGAGGGAAAAGCAGTCGAGGTTGGTAATATTTTTCCTTTGGGGGTAAAGTATTCCGAGGCCATGAAAGCATATTTTACAGATAAAGACGGCCAGAAAAAACCGATTATTATGGGTTGTTATGGCATTGGCCCCTCGCGTACCATGGGAACGGTTGTAGAAATTCATCACGACGAAAAGGGGATAATTTGGCCTAAAGAAATAGCGCCTTTCCAGATGCATTTAATTAAAGTGGAAAATAACAGCAAGGTGAATAAAATAGCAAATAAAATATATCAAGATTTACAAAAACAAGGAGTGGAAGTATTATATGACGACAGGAATGAAAAAACTGCCGGACAAAAGTTTGCTGAAGCAGATTTAATAGGTATTCCTTGGAGAGTGGTAGTTAGTGAAAAAACTCTTCAAAGAAACAGCGTTGAAATTAAAAAAAGAGATAAGAATTCCTTAAAGCTGATAAAAATTACTCAAATTGCCAAATATGTTAAATAAAATATTTTCCTTTTTTTCAGAAGATATCGCCATTGATTTAGGAACAGCTAATTCCTTGGTTTATGTGCGAGGCAAAGGAATCGTTTTAGCCGAACCTTCGGTAGTAGCCATAAATCAAAAAACTGGTCAGGTTTTAGCTATTGGTGAAGAAGCAAGAAAAATGGTTGGCCGGACTCCAGCCCATATTGTAGCTATCAGGCCTTTGGTCAAGGGAGTTATTTCTGATTTTGAAGTGACCGAACAAATGATTCGTTATTTTATCGAAAAAGTCAGCAGAAAAAGATTTGTTTTTTCTCCCAGACCCAGAGTAATAATTGGCATTCCTTGCGATATTACCGAAGTAGAAAAAAAATCGGTTGAAGATGCTGCCAAGAGCGCCGGAGCCAGAGAGGTTTATCTTATTGAACAACCTATGGCTACTGCCATTGGCGCTCGTTTGGCTGTTCAAGAAGCAGGTGGCAATTTTATTGTTGATGTCGGCGGGGGCACTTGCGGCGTGGCGGTTATTTCTTTGGGAGGTTTGGTAATAGCTAAAAGTTTGAGAGTAGCTGGAGACAAGCTTAATAAAGATATTATTTATTTCAGCCAAGAAGAATATAAGCTTTTGTTGGGAGAAAGAACAGCTGAAGAAGTAAAAATTGGCATAGGTTCGGCTTATCCTTTAAAAGAAAAATTAGAAATGCCTATTCGAGGACGAAATTTAGTCACTGGTTTGCCAGAAGAAATCATGGTGACAGACAGCGATATTAGAAAAGCAATGGAAAAATCAGTTAGGCAAATAGTAGATACCGTTAAAATGACAGTTGAAGAAACTCCGCCCGAACTTTTAGCTGATATTATGTCTCGGGGAATTTATTTATCCGGTGGCGGAGCTTTATTAAGAGGGTTAGATATATTAATCAGCAAAGAAACTAAAATACCAACTAAAATTATTGATGATCCTTTGACTGCTGTTGTCAGGGGAGCTGGTATGGTATTGGAAAATTTAGATAGTTTGAGAGAAGTTTTAGTTGATACTAATAAATTAGAACCGCCAAAATAATATGTTGAGCCAAAAGCAAGTTCAGCAAATTGCTTCTTTAGCCAGATTAAATATAACCCAAGAAGAGATGAAAAAGTATCAAGAAGAATTATCTTCTATTTTAGAATATATAGAAAAATTAGGAGAAATAGATGTTTCTTCAATAGAAGCGATGAGCCATCCTGGAGAATTAAAAAATGTTTTTAGAACTGACGAGCCAAGAGAAGAGAAATCAGCTGGATTGATCGAATTGGCTCCCCAAAAAAAAGACGGCTACTTAAAAGTTAAATCTATATTAAAAAAGGAAAAATAATGGAAGTAGCAGATTTAACAATAACAAAAGCCAGGCAAGGATTATTTAAAAAAGAGTTTTCTGCTGTTGAACTGACTCAGGCCTTTTTAAATAGAATAGAAAAAGTTGATAAAGATATTTCAGCTTATCTTGCTGTTTTATCAAAAACAGCTTTAGACCAAGCTAAAGAAGCAGATAGATTAATTTCTTTAGGAACAGAACAGCCCGCTTTATTGGGTATTCCTTGCGCTATAAAAGATAATATTTTAATAAAAGGCGCAAAATGTACGGCTGCTTCGAAAATTCTGGAAAATTATCAAGCTCCTTATGACGCTACCGTGGTAGCAAAACTTAAAAAGCAAGGAGCTATTTTTTTGGGCAAAACAAATCTGGATGAGTTTGCTATGGGTTCTTCTACGGAAAACTCGGCCTTTAAAACAACCAAAAATCCGCATGATATAAAAAAAGTGCCAGGCGGATCTTCCGGCGGTTCAGCTGCAGCTGTGGCTGGAGGCATGGCTGTTTATTCTTTGGGTTCAGATACAGGCGGATCTATTCGTTTACCGGCTTCTTTTTGCGGTACAGTCGGGCTTAAACCTACATACGGAGCTGTTTCCAGACACGGGCTGATCGCTTTTGCTTCTTCTTTAGATCAAATAGGCCCTTTAACTAAAACAGTTGATGACGCTGAAATTGTTTTTAAAGCGATTGCCGGCAAAGATCCTTTGGATTCAACAAGTGTCGAAGTTTTAAAAGAAAAACAAGAATTTAATATTAAAAATTTACGCATTGGCGTTCCCAAGGAATATTTTGTTAAGGGCATGGATCCTAAAATAGAAGAGCTTGTAAAAGGAGCCATTAAAAAATATGAAGAAATGGGAGCTAAAATTTTAGAGGTAAGTTTGCCAAATACTGAATATGCTTTACCAGCTTATTATGTCATAAGCCCTTCCGAGGCCTCAGCCAACCTAGCTAGGTTTGACGGAATTAAATATGGCTTTTCTGATAAGGAAGCTGAAAACTTGGCGGCAGTTTATCAAAATAGCAGGGGAGAGGGTTTTGGTCCTGAAGTTAGAAGAAGAATAATGCTGGGAACATATGCTTTGTCAGCTGGATATTATGAAGCATATTATTTAAAAGCGCAGAAAGTTAGAAATTTAATAAGAAATGATTTTAAGAAAGTTTTTGATAAAGTTGATGTTCTTATGACTCCCTCGGCTCCTTCTTTGCCGTTTAATATCGGAGAAAAAACAAAAGATCCTCTTTCAATGTATTTGGTTGATATTTATACTGTTTCAGTTAATTTGGCTGGATTGCCTGCTCTTTCTATGCCTATAGGCAAAGTGGCCGGTTTGCCTGTCGGTATGCAAATAATAGGCAGGGCGTTTGAAGAAAACATAATTTTAAAAGTTGCTAAATTATATGAATATTGATTTTAGTGTAATAATAGATCTTTTAACTTCCGAAGAAATTCAAAAGAATATTTTTCCAATTAAAGTAACCTTTTTGATTATCTCCGGATTATTCTTGGCTTTTGTTATTTTTGCTTCTTTTTATACTCATTATTTTAAATGGATGTTTTTAAATGATGCTTTTGAGTTTTTAACTAGAAGGCCTTTCGGAGCAAAAAGAATGAATAGAAATTGGAAAAAAATTAAACAGCGTTTAGACAGTAAATCAGAAACAGAATATAAGCTGGCGATTATTGAAGCTGATAAAATGTTGAGTTCTGCTTTAAAAAGAATGGGTTATGCCGGACCGACCCTAGAAGAAAGTTTAGATAAGCTAACTTCAGCTACTTTACCTAATATAGAAGATCTTTATTCAGCTCATCAGCTTAGAGAAAATATTGTCCGTGATCAAAATTATGCAGTAAGTTTTGAACAAGCAAAGAAAATTTTAGATGATTTTGAGAACGCTTTTATCCATTTGCAACTTCTCTCTTGACCCTTCTTAATCTTTCCTGTAAAATAGTACTCAGCGCCGTAGAGGAGTAGTACCTCGGGGGTCTCATAAGCCCCAGACCCCGGTGCAAATCCGGGCGGCGCAACATATAAAAGGGCCGGCGTAGCTCAGTGGTTAGAGCGGAGTCTTCATAAGGCTATGGTCGTAGGTTCGAATCCTACCGTCGGCACATAAAAATTTAAAGCGTTGAAAATGCTTAAAAATTTTTATCAGCTAAGCGGTGTGGTGAGAACCTAACTCCCTTAGGCCTTCGGGCAACTTTTCGAATCCTACCGTCGGCACATAAAAATTTAAAGCGTTGAAAATGCTTAAAAATTTTTATCAGCTAAGCGGTGTGGTGAGAACCTAACTCCCTTAGGCCTTCGCCTGCCTACGGCAGGCAGGGGCAACTTGTCGGCACAGAAGCTTATTAAAATATATGGATGACTTCAAACTATCAATGCTTATCCTTACGATTGCCTTGTTAGCAGGGGCTGGTATCGGGATAGCAATCTATCAATCAGTTTTAAATTTTGCTAAATAAAATAATTATATAAGGACTCATGGTGTAGCCCGGTTAACACGCCTCCCTGTCACGGAGGAGATCAGGGGTTCAAATCCCCTTGGGTCCGCATAGAAAATTGAATACCTTTTGGTATTCGATTTTTTATTTACTAACCCAGAAGGGGAGATAACGACTCCTTTCCGAAGGAACCCTTCGGGCAACTCT
>Ga0172381_10002876_pt1 | contig 18601 bp, 16 predicted proteins | sample Leawel6488metaG_FD_119754 | JGI IMG/M metagenome (GOLD analysis project Ga0172381, IMG submission 119754) | Leachate microbial communities from a municipal landfill in Southern Ontario, Canada - Leachate well 64-88 metaG | ecosystem: Engineered > Solid waste > Landfill > Unclassified | place...
AAATCAATCTACATCAATCCTATCAATCTAATATTCAATCTTGTTAGTGGAAAGGAATATTTTGCCCAAAACAACACGAATATTATTCGTAAGACACTAATCCCTAATCTCGACCTCCTAATCTCCAATCCTGATTTCTGAATCTCGAGTTCCGATTTCCGAATCTCGAGTTCCAAGTTCCGAGTCCCGAACTCCGAGTTCCGATTCCCGAACTCCGAGTTCCGATTATAAAACATATTTATTATGAAGTTTAAATTTTTTGTTCAACCTGTTCTATTGTTTTTCATTAGTCTCTTGTTGTTTGCCTGCGGCACATCAAAAAAATCTTTAGTACAAACGCCGGAGCTTTACCCCAAGCGTGAGTTCCGAGGTGCATGGATTCATACTGTCGGTCAATCCCGCTACCAGCAAATGAATAGTGCAGCAATGAAACACTACATCACTGAAATGGTAAGGAAATTGGACAATGCGGGTATCAATGCGATAATTTTTCAAATTCGCCCGGAAGCCGATGCTTTTTACAAATCGGACTTGGAGCCTTGGAGCAGATTCTTAACCGGCAAACAAGGTAAAGCACCCGATGATCCAACCTTTGATCCTTTGGAGTTTATTATTGAAGAATGTCACAAACGTGGTATGGAACTGCATGCTTGGATGAATCCTTATCGGGTACAATCAAATATTAATAGCGAATTAGCGCCCAATCATATGTTTCGATCACAACCCGAACGTTTTTTACAATACGGCAATCAGCTCTATTTTGATCCGGGGTTACCCGAAAATCGTGGGTTTATTAGCGAGGTGGTTCGCGATATCGTATCCCGCTACGATGTAGATGCTATTCATATGGACGATTATTTTTATCCCTATCCTATTGCGGGAGAACCTTTTCCCGATGATAACAGTTTCAAGAGGTATGCTGCTTCACAAGGATTTTCTGTAAATCAACGGGACGACTGGCGTCGCAACAATGTAAATTTGCTTATTCAGCAAGTGAAACTTGCCATTGCCGGTGCAAAACCTTGGGTACGGTTTGGAATAAGTCCCTTTGGTATTTATCGAAACAAAAGAAATACGCCTGATGGTTCGGGAAGCGAAACCAATGGTCTGCAAAACTACGATGAACTCTATGCCGATGTGAAATTATGGGTGGAAAAAGGATGGATTGATTATAACATGCCACAACTCTATTGGGAAATTGGGCACAAACTTGCGGATTACACAACACTTGCCCACTGGTGGAATGCCAATAATTTTGAGCAACCTCTTTACATTGGGCAAGACCTGAAACGCAGTGTGGATAAAAATGAACTGGATGAGAAAATTCGTCTATCGCGCGCACTTTCTTTTGTTGATGGGAATTGTTATTGGTATGGATATTTAATATTGGACAATTACGAAGATGTTGCCAATACTCTTGCTACGCAAACTCATCGCGCAAAATCGCTGATTCCTGCATACAGTCATATGCACAAAGAACGGCCCGATAAAGTGAAGAAATTGACGGAAGTCTTCACCGAAGATATGCATTTTCTAACGTGGAATAAAGAAGAGGAAAATTCTAATCCCGAAAAAGCTCAACGATATGTCGTTTATCGATTCCGAAAGGGAGAGCGCACAAACATTGATGATGCCACCAAAATTATAAAAGTAACTCCCGATAACTTTTTCGTAATCCCTTACGAAAATGGTAAGACACTTTACACCTATGCCGTAACTGCATTGGATGCGTTTCACAACGAATCGAAAGAGATGAAAATAAAGGTGAAGCAATAGATAGGTTTTATGCAATTTCTTTTGTTCTCTAAATAAGCTTATTGGGAAAAACAATTCTTTTGAAAGTTTATTCTTGATTCATCGAAAAATATTCTCATCTTTGTTCGAACTCGTGCGAAAAGGTGAATTCCTTTCATGCACTAAGGGTTTGTAATGAAATAAATTGACAGTTTGAAACGAAGTTATTTCGGCACAATCCCTAAGTTCAACATTGTGATATTTAGCGATATGAAAACGAAGTTTCAGGTAAATCCGATTTTTGCGAGGATGAAAGACTTTATGGAGTCGCTTCCTGCTATTTTCGATGAAAATGGGGAGACGATTAAAAAAGATCGAAATGAAATAAAAATTATTCAACATGGAGACCTAAAGCTTTGTATCAAATCGTTTAATCGGGTTACGGTTTTCAATCGCTACATCTATTCCTGGTTTCGTGCAACCAAAGCCAAACGCTCATACAAAGTGGCACGTAAATTAGAAAAGCGTAATATTAACACTCCGGCTCCCGTTGGTTATGTTGAAGTGTATGGCAGGTGGGGCATATTGGAAAAAGCTTTTTATGTGTCTCTTTATCAAGAGCACGACTATGACATGGCCGATGTGTTAGATAAAAGTATTGCCGAGCAAGAAGTTATTCTTACAGCTTTTGCAGAGTATATGGCCAAAGTTGTACATCCCGCAGGTGCTTGGCACAACGATTTAAGCCCGGGCAACGTCCTTATCAATTCAAAAGAGAACGGAGAATGGAGTTTTTCGTTTATCGATCTTAATCGATTGGTGTTTAAAAACCGTATCTCTTCGTTTCAGGGACTCACCAATCTAAAGAAAATGACTAATAAGCCCGTTGCGTTATCGTTAATGGCTGAACAGTATGCTTTGGCAGCAAAGAAAAATCCACAGTTTTATTCAATCTTATTGATGAGAGATAATCTTTTTTTTGGAATCCGCCGTTCTCGTATTAAGAGAATATTGCATATATTTAAGCCTCGCAAGAAGGTGGTTAAGCCTCCGCAAGAAGATCGTTGAAAATACCAAAGAGTAATGTGTGTTACAGTAATCCTCTATCTCTCACTTCTTTTTCCAAATCTACATTCTCTGTAAAATGAATTGTATGAAATCCCATTTCGCGGGCAATTTCAATATTTTTTAAATTATCATCAATAAAGAGCGACTCATTGGCTTTTAAGTTATACCGATTCAGGAGCACTTGGTATAATTTTGGATCGGGTTTTACAATATTTTCATCACCGGAAACAACGATCCCATCAAAATGTTTGAAAAAATCATACTTATTATAGGCAATTGTAATAGTTTCCGCCGACCAATTAGTTAATCCAAAGAGCGTATACTTAGGTCTCAACATTTCTAAAACTCGAACATTTTCTTTTATATCACCGCCCAGCATTTCATCCCAACGGCCATAATAATGTCCAATAAGTTCTTTGTACTCCGGATGTTTCGCTTGCAATAGTTCGGTTGCTTTCACCAAAGGTCGTCCGGCATCTTGCCGGATATTCCATTCCGGTGTGCAAATATTTTCCAGGAAATGGTTCATCTCTGTTTCGTTATCAAACAATTTGCTGTAAAGATACGTAGGATTCCAATCGACAAGCACTCCTCCAAAATCGAAAACAATATTTTTTATTTCTGTCATAGATATGTTGTATGAAATTTAAACAAAGATAAGAATTAGGGAGAGTTTCGCAAAATATGAAAAAATCAATGCTTATAATCAGAGAATCATTATCTTTGCATCATAAAATTGAGGATAGAAATTGATGAAGAGAACTGAAAATTTTCAAATGGTGGCCAAAACGATGGCTGAACTTGAAGATGTACTTGCCGAAGAATTAATAGAATTAGGTGCCAATGATGTTGAAACAGGTATACGTATGGTCTCGTTTACCGGCAACAACGCATTACTTTATAAAGCAAACTTACATTGCCGGACGGCATTACGTATTCTGAAACCTATTCATACATTTGTGGCAAACAATGCCGACGAAGTGTACGAAGAGATAAAAAAGATTGATTGGGAGCAATATTTAACCTTAGACAAAACTTTCTCAATTGATGCAGTGGTGTTTTCTCACATTTTTCGTCACTCAAAGTTTGTTTCCTACAGAGTGAAAGATGGAATAGTAGATTATTTCTCCGAGAGATACGAAAAACGTCCATCCGTAAGTGTAACCAATCCCGATCTTATGTTCAACATTCACATTGCGCACAATAAATGCACATTGTCACTTGATAGTTCGGGCGAATCGTTGCACAAACGGGGCTATCGCATTGCTCAAACTGATGCTCCGCTGAACGAGGTGTTAGCTGCAGGAATGATCTTAAAATCGGGTTGGCGTGGGGAATCGACTTTCATTGACCCCATGTGCGGATCGGGAACACTGCTTATTGAAGCAGCCATGATTGCGCTCAATATACCTCCCGGCATTCATCGAGATAGTTTTGCGTTTGAAAAATGGAACGATTTCGATAAAGATCTCTTCAGTGAAATATATAACGACGATAGCGGAGCTAAAACCTTCGATTATAAAATAATTGGTACGGACATATCGGGACAAGCAATCTCTATTGCGGAAAAAAATGTAAAGAATGCCGGACTTAAAAATCAGATAACACTGGAAATAAAACCTTTCCAACAATACACGAAGGCACCCGAACCTGCCGGCATTCTAATGACTAATCCGCCTTACGGCGAGCGTATCAGGGTTGATGATATTGAAGCTCTTTACAACATGATTGGCGAACGCCTGAAGCATGTTTTTGCAGGATATGATGCGTATGTGCTCAGCTTTAAGAAAGAAAATTTTGATAATATAGGTTTAAAGCCCGCAGAGCGTTTCTTCCTTTTCAACGGACCGTTAGAGTGTGAAATGCGTAAATACGAGATTTTTGCCGGCAAAAGAGATGATCGAAAAAAAGAAGAAGTCTCCGCGAGAAGATATGATCGTGACAACAGATCGATTGGTGAAAACAAACGAGAGTTTAAGCAAGATTTCGCAAACCGAGCAGGCAGCAGTAACAGAGGAAGCAAAAGAAGCAGAGACGAAGGTAGAGAAAGAGGTGGCTTTAAAGAAAAAGGGAGCCGTTGGGACAAAGATAAGGGTCCTTCCGGAGATAGAAACAGAGGAAGTGATAGAGACAGGAAGTCGCATTCAGACTATAAATCATACGACCGCAAAAAAGTTGTTTACGATGACGCAACCAATCGTCCGGTTTTCATAAAGAGAGATCCGGAAGATTATCAACAAAAAAGAAAACGTGTTGATCTGAAAAAGAGGAAAAGCGAAAATAGTGAGGAAGCACCCGGTGCAGAAAAAAGGGTAAACAAAGTTTTTATTGCACGAAAACATCCTACTAAAAGAAAAGATTCAGAAAGTGATGTAAACAAGGAAACCAATTCCGATAATGAATAATTTATCCAATGAATTTATGATAACGGAGGGAATCTTCATGGAAATGAATAAACACTCTGCTATTAAACACAAAAATAGGGGTAATCATATTTCTATGGAATTGCTTTAAATTCGCTATGCTGCAAAGCTCATAGATATTTTCTATCTCTTCCCTCTTTTTCCACCAGACTTGCCAAGACCACCTGGTTTTCCACCGGAACGATTCCCACCTGGTCGACCACCACTCGACCTGCCTCCACCTGCACCTCTTCCTTTAGATGCTCCGCCACCTTTTTTAGGAGTAGCAGACTTTCTATTTGCTGCACTTTTTGGATTCACGATTGGAGTTCTTTTCTTACGATCTTTGGATGAGCTTTCCTCAGTAGGAGCAGTTTTGCGTTGCAAACTACGAGCAATGTGCATGGATCTCTCGGCATCTTTAAGACCCGGAGTTTTAGTCATTTTGAGCGGTTCGATAGTTCCTTCGGTGCCTTCAATCATTTCTTTGAGTTCAGCTAACTCTTGAGGTTTCATCTCGCGATAATCCCCCAATGGAATTCCTTTCACGCTCAGGTTCATAATACGAACACGTTCCAACTTCAGGACATTGTATCCAAAGTGTTCACACATTCTCCTAATCTGTCTGTTCATTCCCTGAATCAATGTAATTCTGAAAACGAACTTAGATTCAGCATGTATTTTGCACTTCTTGGTGTTTACACCCAAAATGGGCACACCCGAACTCATGGAGCTTATAAATTGCTCTGTCAAAGGTTTGTCAACAGTTACCACATATTCTTTTTCGTGCTGGTTACCCGCACGAAGAATCTTGTTCACAATATCGCCGTTACTGGTCAGAATAATCAAACCTTGTGAATCTTTGTCCAATCTTCCCACCGGGAAGATACGCTCTCCATATCGGATATATTTAATGATGTTGTCCTTGTCTGCAGAGTCAGTTGTGCTGGTAACTCCCACGGGTTTGTTGAAAAGGATGTATATTTCATCCTCTTTTGCACGAGGTTCAACCACAACGCCATTGACTCTCACAACATCTTTGGGACCCACGCGATCTCCCAATACTGCAGTTTTGCCATTAACAGTTACATTTTTTAGTTCAATGAACCTGTCGGCTTCTCTACGAGAGCACAAACCGCTCTCACTTATATATTTATTTAAACGAATTAAATCACTTTTTGTCATGGTGTAAAGGTATTCTATTTTTATTTATAATCACCTGTTTTAGAAGATTTGCGTGTGTGAAATAAAATCTGGTCCAATCTGTTATTACAAAGATAAGTTTATTTCAATAAATCAAATGTGTTACTTTCCACTCCTTGAATTCTTTTTTTATTTTCAATTCTCAATTCTCAATTTTCAATTTTATAAGCCTACGGCAGACACTAATTACAAACTCGCGCCAGCGATGTTATCAGTATGAAAAACAGTGATTTATTTTTTATAGTGATAAGAAAAGGCAAAAATTACTTTTTAGTGCTGAGTTCAAACGTAATTTTCTCCGCATTCACCAAATCATGGTGCGATATCCGATATCCTTTCCATTTCTTTCCATCAACAGTAATTTCGTTGATGTACTGCGCATTTGGATCTCTCTTCTTAGTTTCAATTACCAGCTCTTTCTTATCATAAAAGTCGGGGTTGAGCGTTATGGTTATTTTATCGAAAACAGGAGACGCAAATGTATAGGATGGATCTGTTGCATTGTCTGGATAGAAACCCATCATGGAGAACACTACCCAAGCCGACATTGTTCCCGTATCATCATTGCCCGGCAATCCATCGGGTGAGTTTTTGAAATACTCTTGTATCAACGCTCTCACCAGCTTCTGGGTACGCCACTCTTCGCCCTTTATATAACTAAACAAGAAAGGATAAGAGATGTTTGGTTCATTGGTTGGGTCATAATGCTCCTCTTCAAATACTTGCTGAAGGTGTTTTACAAATGCTTTCTCACCTCCCATCAGTTTTATCAATCCCGGTACATCATGAGGCACCATAAACGAATAGTTCCAAGAACTTCCCTCATGAAAACCGGGTACCTCTTCAAAGTTTTCGCCATGCTTCGGGTTGAATGGCGAAAGAAACTCTCCATTGGGCAACAACGGACGAAATGTCATAAACTCTTTGGAGTAATACTTTTTGTAGTTCATCGATTGTTTGTGAAATCTTTCGGCATCATCCTTCTTGCCCAATGCTTTGGCAAATTTAGACAATGCATTGTCTGCAATATAATACTCAAGTGCATGCGAAACAGAATTGTCGAATTCCGAACGCAATGGGACGTATCCCAACGAGAGATAATCTTTGTTGTCTTGTCTTAAAAAGTTGTCCTCAACTTGCGTTGCCGATTTATACATTGCCTCGTATGCAGTATTGTAATCAAAATCGCGCAATCCTTTCCGATAAGTATCCACAATTACAGGAATTGCCGGATCTCCTTCCATTGTTAATGTTTCTCTTCCATACAATTCCCACTTAGGCAACCAGCCGCTCTCTTTGTACATGTCCACCATGCTGTTCACCATATCAATCTGTTTTTCGGGATAGAGCAATGTTTGCAATTGGTGAAAATTTCGGTAGGTATCCCACAACGAGAATACTGTGTAGCGGGTTCCATCGGTCTTCATTGTTTTGCCTGTCTCCATAGCCGGATATTCACCGTTCACATCATTCAATATGTTGGGATGGATAAGTGTGTGATACAATCCGGTGTAAAACACAACGTTTTGATCGTGAGTTCCACCTTCCACTATCACACGTGAAAGTTCTCTGTCCCAATCTTCATACGCTTCCCTTTTCACTTTCTCGAAGTTGAATTCAGGTTGTTCTTTTTCTAAATTCTCTCGCGCATTCTCAGTACTCACAAACGATACTCCTATTTGCACCTCAATGGTTTCGCCTTCCTCAACATTATACGTAAAATATGCACCAATATCGTCACCCGCCAAATCTCTGTCATACTTCGTATACAATTTATACTGTCCGCTATGGATATCCCATTGGGCTTCCACTCCTTCCATTTCGCGTTGCATTTTCCAATATCCGGTGGTGGCAGGTTGTTTGCTTACGCGCATCACAAAATAGATGGGAAAAACTGCTTGTGGATTGTAGCAGAAAGTTCCCAACACTTTCATCCCTTCAATCTCTGTTTCGCTCACACGGCGTATCCAAGCGCCCGATTCGTTGGTAAGACCTTCACCCAAATTCATCAAAATGTTGGCTTCGCCTTTCGGAAAAGTAAAACGAGCAATGCTACTTCTATCAGTAGCAGTTACTTCGGTTTTGATATCGTACTTGGTCAATAGATTAGAATAGTATCCCGGAACTGCCGTTTCGTTTGAGTAGTCGCTTCCGTACTCTTTATAATCTACATTTAATTCCCCTGTGGTAGGCATCAACAACAGCGACCCTAAATCGGGACATCCCACTCCACTCAAGTTGACATGCGAATATCCAGTAAAGAAAGAGTTTACATGTGAATAGGGAGTTGACCACCACTGTTTGTCTTTGTCAAATCTGTTTGAGTCCGATCCCATCACATTGAAAGGTGCCACAGACATCATTCCGTTGGCACGTACTGCACCAGGATTGGTAGTTCCGTAATTGTCTGATCCAATAAATGGATTCACTAAATCAACAGGCTGTTCTTGTGCCAGAAGAGTGGTTGCAGCAAAAAACAGCACAACAAAAATGCATTTTATATGAGTATGAAACTTCATTTTTTTAATCTTTTTTGAAAAAAAAGATCAAACGGATCTCTTTTTCATAAATTCTATAATTTCGCTTATATAACCAAATGCTACACCCACAACAATATCGTCTGCACCATAATAGACAGCAATCTTATCACCTTCGATGAGCGAAGTTCAAAAAGCAATTCTGGAATCGGAAATGCGATGTTTTGAAGATATTCTTCGGGTTGTTTGTTACAAAAATAGAGATAAAAAGAGTATTTCGCATCCTAAAGAACAAAATATAACTCTTCGTGTTAATATAACAATTCAAAACAGTGAGTCACTAATCTAAACAGCTAACAACTTCAACATGACAGAAGAATTAAAGCGCTACATCCGCCTTATTCCCAAAGCAGAATTGCATCTTCATATAGAAGGCTCGCTGGAGCCCGAACTCATGTTTGCCATGGCAAAGAAAAATGGCGTGAAAATAAAATACAATAGCATTGAGGAATTGCAAGCGGCATACAACTTCAACAACTTGCAAGAGTTCCTGAATCTTTATTATACCGGAGCCGATGTACTTCTTACAGAAGAGGATTTCTACGATCTTACAATGGCTTATCTCAAAAAGGCACATGAGGACAATGTGGTGCACACCGAAATATTTTTCGACCCACAAACGCATACTGTACGAGGGGTAAAGTTTGAATCTATTGTAAACGGGATTATTCGTGCATTAGAAGATGGCGAAAAAGAGATGAATATAAGTTCACACCTTATTATGTGCTTTCTGCGTCATCTTGACGAAAAATCAGCGATGAAAACGCTGGATTATGCGTTGGACCATAAAGATAAAATTATTGGAGTGGGTTTGGATTCATCCGAATTGGGTAATCCTCCCAGCAAATTTACCAACGTTTTTGAACGTGCACAAAAAGAAGGATTTCTTACTGTAGCGCATGCCGGTGAAGAAGGTCCTGCAGCATATGTGTGGGAAGCAATGGATTTATTGAATGTTATGCGCATAGATCACGGTGTGCGATCGATAGACGACAAAAAGCTGATAGACGAATTAGTGAAAAGACAAATACCGCTAACGGTTTGCCCCCTGTCCAACTTGAGACTAAAAGTGGTGTCCGACTTGAAAGACCATCCGTTGAAAAGAATGTTGGACAAGAACTTAATGGTAACCGTTAACTCAGACGATCCTTCCTATTTTGGCGGATATGTTAATCAGAATTACCTGGAAGTTGCGCATGCTTTAAATCTCACAAAAGATGATATTCTGATTTTGGTGAAAAACTCATTTACGTCATCTTTTTTGTCGGAAAAGGAGAAGAAGAGGTTTTTTGATAAAGTAGAACTGGCTGATAGGAGTTTGCGATAGTGATTGCCGGAGTTGAATTTAATTGAAAAGTGAAATGATTGACAACAGCGACCCAGTAAATTTTGTTTGTATCTTTGCTATAGAGAATTAGTCCAAATTATCTTCCGTTGAGCCATTCAAGATTTCGTTTATTCATTTCATCCTGAGAAATTAACCGACCATTTTGGATATCATCTTCACTCATTTGAAGCATTTCCTTTTGTTCATTAGTCAGCTCTATAATATCTGATACGCTTGACGAAACAAGTTTATCAAGGGGCTCAAAAATTTCTTTGTCTCTAATCGAGAGAATTTTGTCAATTAAATTGTTTCTTATTTTATCAACTATTGCCATTGTTCTTATGTTTAAAACGTAAATAACTGAAAGATGTTTACGAATCAGATTTTATACATTACCTTCTTTTATAAAACAAAGGCACTCATTTTTTGTTGATGTAATTCTGACATTCTTTATTATCAAAACATCAATCAACACAGACGTATCCACATAATACATAAATAATTGAATGTCAGTTAAATGGCGCATGTGAGTGTACAAGAAAACCCCAAAAACAGTTCAAAAAAATATAAATCGGGTTTTTTAATTAAACGCATTGTGAAAGTATAAAAATCTTCTGAATTACACGTACAATTATCACTTCTTCTTACTCAATATTATGGTTTACAGGTAGCATCCAAGTTAACCAGTTCACGTTAATACAGCTACACGAATAGTCAAGCAGATTATGTTCAAGGACTACGTCTCTAAAAAGGAGATAAATCAATTATCGACATTCCATCTACGACGGCAGGTGGAAAGATATTAGGCATTGTAACTTTTTTATCGCAATGCGCCATGGTCATCACTTCTCGCAATAATGTTGATTGTATCATTACGGAATATGGTATTGCTCCTAACTTGTCCCCTTTCAATTTAGTATTGTTGTACATGCTTGATATTCGTCATCACTTCTCGCAACGATGTTAATAGAAATTGCGCACCTTAAATTTAGGGAAGAACTAACCTGTGAATACAATAATCTCTTCAAAATAAGTTAAAAAATTATTTTCCACGATTTATCTTCAATAAAACAAATGCTATCCTAACGAGTAACTCTGTGGACAGAAAACTTTATTTCGTGATACCTTGCTGTTATTTGTCAATAAAAGCTATTATTTATTGTTTATTTGATATTTGGTGCATTGCAAACCTTTCTTACAATAAGTAAACAGCCCACATAATATGAGGTATTTACTCACATAATCACTACCTTTATGGACGCAAAAAAGTTCATTGTTGTTAACAATAGAAACATATTTAATACAAACTATATCTATGAGTAAACTCAGCTCTGCTACAAACGCAATTGCCAACTTACGAGACGGCATGACCATCATGATTGGTGGTTTTTTATCGAATGGAACTCCCGAAAAACTTGTTGATGAATTAGTAAAATCAGGGGTTAAGGACTTAACTTTAATCGTAAATGACACTGCTTTTCCGGACAAAGGATGTGGAAAATTAATTGTAAATAAACAGATCAAAAAAGTGATTGTTTCGCACATTGGTACCAATCCTTTCACCGAGGAACAAATGAACAAAGGCGAACTCGAAGTCGAATTTTGTCCACAAGGCACATTAGCCGAACGCATCAGAGCCGGAGGTGCCGGTTTGGGGGGTGTTTTGTCACCAACAGGCATTGGTACGGTGGTTGCCGAAGGCAAACAACTTATTGAAGTGGATGGAAAACAGTATATCCTCGAAAAACCTCTACGTGCAGATGTGGCTCTTATAAAAGGAAGCATAGGCGACAGATCGGGGAATTTGATCTATTTGGGAACTACGCAAAACTTCAATACCACAATGGCTACAGCCGCAGACTTGGTAATTGCTGAAGTGGATACCTTGAAAGAGGTAGGAGATATTGACCCGGAGAGAGTGCATACGCCGTTTATTTTTGTAGATTATATAGTACAATAAAACAAGTCTTTGCAATAAAAGGACAAATACTGCGTTACTCTCGTTTTTGAAACAGTCATCTCGCCTTGGCGAGACTCCTTGATTTCACCACGCCTTGGCGAGACGAAAGCTTTGTCTTTGTCCTTTTCTTATCAATGACAAAAAACGAAATAATTAGTAATAGACATTTCTAAAAACTAAACTAATATTAAACATAGAAACACCAAAAGAAATATGAAAGAAGCAATGATTAGACTACGCATGAGCATGCAAGATGCACACTATGGAGGAAACTTGGTAGATGGTGCAAAGATGCTGCAACTATTTGGCGATGTTGCCACTGAACTCCTGATTAGAAATGATGGCGACGAAGGTTTGTTTGTAGCCTACGACAGTGTTGAGTTTTTGGCGCCCGTATTTGCAGGCGATTTTATTGAAGCTACCGGTACTATAACTAAGGTGGGAGGCTCATCGCGCAAAATGACTTTTACTGCTACGAAGGTGATCACTCCTCGAACCGATTTATCAGCTTCAGCTGCCGACCTGTTGGAAGAGCCCGTTATTGTTTGCAAAGCAAGTGGCACTTGTGTTGTACCGAAGGCGAATCAAAGAATTAATCACGAGTAAAGAAAATTCATGAATTTTCTTTATCAACAATAAAAACAAACCAAAATGGAAAAACTAATAATCACGGCTGCCATTTGTGGAGCCGAAGTAATGAAGGAACACAATCCTGCAGTACCTTACACTGTGGAAGAGTGCGTGAGAGAAGCAAAATCGGCTTACGATGCCGGAGCAAGTTTAATACACCTGCATGTACGCCATGACGATGGCACCCCTACACAAGATAGAGATAGATTCGAAAAAGTGATACGAGCTATTGAGGCTGCTTGCCCCGATGTAATTATACAACCCTCAACGGGTGGAGCAGTTGGAATGACCAACGATGAACGCTTGCAACCAATAGAATTGATGCCAGAAATGGCGACGCTTGATTGTGGTACATTGAACTTTGGAGGCGATGAGATATTTATCAATACTGAAAACACAATTAAATATTTCGGCAAACGGATGATTGAGTTGGGCATTAAGCCTGAGTTAGAAGTGTTTGACAAAAGCATGATTGATATGGCATTGCGTCTTCACAAAAAAGGTTTTATAGAAACGCCCATGCATTTCGATTTTGTGATGGGAGTGAATGGAGGTATTAGTGGTACTTTGCGCGATTTTGTTTTTATGCGTGGAAGTATTCCGGAAGATGCTACATACACGGTTGCCGGAATGGGACGATTCGAAATGCAACTTGCAGTAGCTGCTATTATAGATGGTGGACATGTGAGGGTAGGATTTGAAGACAATGTTTATCTATCGCGTGGCGTATTGGCCAAATCTAACGGTGAATTGGTAGAGAAAGTAGCGCGACTGGCCAAAGAGTTCGGGCGTGAAATAGCCAATCCTGCGGAGGCACGGGAAATATTAGGTCTAAAACCCAGATAATTATTGCAATATATCACCATCAACAAAAACGACAAAACACTAACAAAAAATAATGAAAAAAGGGAATAAATACGGCATTCACCGTGTAATATCGCCTAAAGGCGTATTGCCCCAACCAGCCAATAAGTTGGATAACAACATGGACGAAATCTATGACAATGAAATTTTAATTGATGTGCAAACACTGAACATCGATTCGGCAAGCTTTACTCAGATTGAGGAACAAGCGGGTGGAGACAAAGCTAAGATTGCTGAGATAATGATGGATATTGTCGACAAACAAGGTAAACACCGTAATCCTGTGACAGGTTCGGGCGGCATGTTGTTGGGCACAGTAGAGAGAATTGGCGATGCATTGATAGATAAAATCGATCTGAAGATAGGTGATAAAATTGCAACGCTGGTTTCATTGTCACTCACGCCTTTACGTATTGATAAAATAAAAGAGATACGTCCCGATATTGATCAAGTGGATATAGATGGAAAAGCCATACTTTTTGAAAGTGGAATTTACGCGAAAATTCCGGATGATCTTCCCGAAAACCTTGCACTCTCTGCATTGGATGTGGCAGGAGCACCCGCTCAAACAGCAAAATTAGTGAAACCGGGCGATACAGTTCTCATCATTGGTGCAGGCGGTAAATCGGGTATGCTCTGTTGTTATGAAGCAAAGAAACGTGCGGGAGTTACTGGCAGAGTGATTGGACTCACACATTCGGAAAGGAGTACCAATAGATTGAAGGCGCTTGATTTTTGTGATTATGTATTCCCTGTGGATGCCACACAACCTGTGTCAGTATTAGAACTAATAGAAGAGGTGACCAATGGTGAAATGTGTGACCTTACCATCAACAATGTAAACATTCCCGATACAGAGATGACCAGTATATTGTGTACAAAAGATACGGGTACGGTCTATTTCTTCTCCATGGCTACCAACTTCACAAAAGCTGCTCTTGGAGCAGAAGGAGTGGGGAGTGATGTGACAATGCTTATCGGAAATGGATATACCAAAGGACACGCCGAGATAACCTTACAAGCGTTGAGAGAATCTGAAAAACTGAGAAACATATTTAACGAACTATATGCATAGAAAAAACCACGATCTTAACCTAAAAAAATATTCTTAAATCATGAAGCAAAATAGAAGAAATGAATTTTTCCCTGAAGTAACCAATGAACAATGGGACGATTGGCATTGGCAGGTTAAAAATAGAGTTGAAACAGTGGACCAACTAACAAGGTACATTGATTTGACAGAAGAAGAAGAGGAGAGCATGAGAAAATCTCTGAAAATGCTGCGGATGGCCATCACACCCTATTATCTTAGCCTGATTGACAAAGAGAATCCATGTTGCCCCATACGCAAACAATCTATCCCTACCAAAAAAGAGCTATTCATAAGCGACTCTGATTTAGATGACCCTTTGGATGAAGACGAAGATTCGCCAGTGGAAGGATTAACACATCGCTATCCTGATAGAGTACTATTCTTAGTGACAGATATGTGCTCTATGTATTGCAGACATTGTACGCGTCGCAGATTCGCAGGGCAACGTGATGCATCGCGTACAAAGGAACAAATAGACCAATGCATAGATTATATTGCACGAACGCCACAAGTGAGAGACGTATTGCTATCGGGTGGCGACCCATTTTTGATGAGTGATGAAAAATTGGAGTACATTCTTTCGAAACTAAGTGCAATTCCTCATGTAGAAATTATACGTATCGGTACACGCACACCTGTGGTGATGCCACAACGCATAACCGAAAAGCTGGTAACAATGCTTAAGAAATATCAACCATTGTGGATAAACACCCACTTTAATCATCCCAATGAAATTACACCTGAATCATCAGCAGCATGTGCTCTACTGGCAGATTCCGGATTTCCTTTAGGAAACCAATCAGTATTGCTACGAGGTATTAACGACTGCACCCATGTGATGAAGAAGCTTGTTTTAGATTTACTAAAAATAAGAGTGCGCCCTTATTATCTATATGCATGTGATCAATCGAGAGGCATCAGTCATTTCAGAACATCCGTTTCTAAAGGTATAGAAATAATTGAAAATCTGCGTGGACATGTTTCAGGTTTGGCCATCCCTACATTTGTGGTAGATGCACCCGGTGGAGGGGGGAAAATACCTGTAATGCCCACCTATTTGATTTCGCAATCGCCCAGTAGAGTAGTAGTGAGGAATTACGAAGGAGTAATTAGCACTTACACCCAACCAATGGACTACAAAGATAACTGCCAATGTGATGATTGCATAGAGGAAACTAAAGAAGGAATAGCCGGTTTGCTTGCAGGTGAAAAACTTTCGATAGAACCTCAAAGTTTAAATCGGAAAAATCGAAACCAGAAAAAAAGCGAGAATAAAGCCACAGCATTAACCTAAAACGCGTATGCCTTTCGTTAAAGATGTAGTTACTCATAAAAGTATCTCTGTTGTAGGTCTGGAAAAGAATACAGGCAAGACAGAGACACTAAACTACGTTTTGAAACGATTGAGAACATCACAGAAACAGATTGCAATAACTTCCATAGGTTTGGATGGAGAAAGAATAGACAGTGTAACACAAACGCAAAAGCCCGAGATAGTTGTTTCGAAAGGAGTAATATTCGTTACTTCCGAAAAACATTTCTTTGAGAAGAGACTCACTGCTGAGATCCTTGATGTTAGCAATCACAGAACTGCCATGGGCAGATTGGTAATAGCAAAAGCATTGAGCGAGGGAAAAGTTATACTATCGGGACCATCGGACACCGTAGGTGTAAGAAAATTAATTAGTAACCTGAGCAAATGGGATGTTGACACAACCATAGTGGATGGAGCACTCTCCCGATTGAGCTTGGCCTCTCCTGCAGTGACAGATGCCATGATATTGGCAACAGGTGCAGCACTTTCAGCAAATATTCCACAACTGGTGAGAAAAACGCTTTTTGTGAAACAGTTGATAGAATTAGAACCTGTAGATGCAGAATTGTCTGAGCAATTGCAAGCTCTTAAAAGTGGCATATGGGCAATAGATAAAGAGAACAGATTACACGACTTGGATATTCAATCGGTATTTATGATAGATAAAAGCGAGAGAGATATTTTTGAATTTGGCACAAGATTGTATGTTGCGGGTGCAGTGAGCGATAAACTAATCAACTGTTTGCGCACACACAAAAGACCTGTAGAGTTGATCATTCATGACTTCTCTAAGGTGTTTGCTTCGCAACTCAACTTCGATGCGTTTCTGCAAGGTGGAAACACAATGAAAAGTTTGTTCAAGAACAAACTAATAGCTGTAACTATCAATCCACTTGCACCCAATGGATTGATGCTAAACACAGAAACATTGCAAAAAGCATTGGAGGAAGAACTCAATATACCTGTTTACGATGTAATGGAATTGCAAAAGAACGACTCAAGCCTAAAGTTTAGAGAATGAGAATAAAAGAAGCTATAGCTCATATTAGTGGTTTTAAGTTTGTGATAGATGCACTAAACATTCAATCTTCCGCAGGAAGAAGAATTCTGTATGCTTTGCCATTTCTAAAGGTTTCGGAAGATATAGAGCGTGAAATAGATAAAACTGAATCGCTAATAGAAGGGATGAAAGAGGAAGCTTTCTCTCAGAAAATTGCACTCATTCAAATGAAAATGGGTGAACTACGGGATATAGCAAGCACCATTTCAAGATTGAAATACAATACCGTACTTGATGATATAGAGCTATTCGAAGTAAAACATTTGGCTATTTTAGCTGATTCCATCGGTAAAGAAGTAAAAAAATTGAAGCTCTCTTTTGTAACGATTCCTGATCTTACAAACACAATAGAAATTCTTGATCCTCAAAGTAAAAAGATTCCTCAGTTCTATATTTACGATGAGTACTCGCCCACTCTTACTTCAATTCGATCGGAGATAAGCAAGATAAACCAATCTGAAGCGACGGATGACGAGATAAACGCATTGCGACTGAAAGAAAAAGAGGAAGAAGATAAGATTAGAAGAGAGTTAACACAAAAATTGCAGCCCTACGGCGTCGATTTAAAGAGTGCGCTCAACGAAATAGCAACACTCGACTTGTTAATTGCGAAAGCGCATCTTACAAAAGAGCTACAACTAACAAAACCAACATTCACCGAAGAAATAACCTTTTTGAGTGAACTGTTCAATCCTGAAATTGAAAGCTCCTTGCAAAAGCAAGGAAAAGAGTTTCAACCTGTGAGTATCTCCATACCCGCTATGCCAACGCTCATCACAGGTGCTAACATGACGGGAAAGACTGTATTGCTCAAAAGCATTGCACTGATTCAAACCTTGGCGCAATTTGGATTTCACGTGCCTGCATCGTCAGCCAAAATTGTTCCCGTAGATAGAATAATTTGCTGCATGACCGACGAACAAGACGAACTGAGCGGACTTTCCTCTTTTGCTGCCGAAATGATTCGCCTCAATAAGATGATTGAGCAGATAGAAAAAGGTGAGAGCTTGTTGGTACTAATTGATGAATTGGCTCGTACCACCAATCCTACCGAAGGTAAAGCTATAGTAGCAGGAGTGCTCAACTTTTTGAGTGAACACAAAGTGAGTTCACTCATTACCACCCATTATACTATTGACATACCTTGTCGTAAACTAAGAGTGAAAGGATTTAGACTGAAAGATGAAAATGTGAAAATAGATATTCACAATATTAATAATTACATAGACTATTCGCTGGAAGAAAGTCACGAAAATGAAGTTCCACACGAAGCTATCTATATTGCCGAGATATTGGGAATAAGTGACGACCTATTGCACCGAATAAAATCTTATTTAAACGATTAAACAAACCAGAACTTATATGCAGCAAAGCAAATTGAACATAAACTTTGATGACGTACAATTAG
>Ga0172381_10002877_pt1 | contig 18601 bp, 15 predicted proteins | sample Leawel6488metaG_FD_119754 | JGI IMG/M metagenome (GOLD analysis project Ga0172381, IMG submission 119754) | Leachate microbial communities from a municipal landfill in Southern Ontario, Canada - Leachate well 64-88 metaG | ecosystem: Engineered > Solid waste > Landfill > Unclassified | place...
AACAGCACACCGTTAATTTATTAATTCTTTAGCATAAAAACTATGCTTAGTCAAGTAAAAAATTAAACAGCCCAAGCAGGTATAGATGTAACAGGGTTAATTGTCTCAAGGGTTATAGTGCCTCTATACCCCTGCCCTATATAATTTTCAACTGTTAAATTACTCATGCCCCCAATTACATAAATGTAAAAAGACGAATTGGGGTACTTGTCTGGAAATGGAGTAAAAAGTAACTGAGATTTTTTATTTACAATAACTCTTAAAATTTCCCACATAGTCTCAGTAACCATACTACGGCTCCAATCCAGAGTAAACTGAAATTGAAAGCCAATATTATGATAACGCCTAACCCCTTTTGCAGTTTCATTTCTTTTTATAATTTCCTCAGAAAAATAAGTAACTTTTGGAGGATAGCTATTTAAACATTTTCCATCTAGTATAGGGCCAAGGTACATATTATTTTTCCTTTACTTCAGAAATTTGCATAGGAACTTTCTCTTGTAATTTTTCCAAATGTTTTTCTCCTGGTATTCTTTCAACCCATCTCCTGTCTATTTCTCTTTTATCCTTCCACACTAATTCCCCTGTCATTGGAAAATTAGTGATATAATTTTCAAGGTTAATATCCGGATGTGCTGTATATTTCCCTGTAGCTAAGTCACAGTGCAAGCATTGAATTGCAGGATCACACAAAACATTAAATCCACTTTTCCTTAACCTATGATAAAAATAATTATCCTCCCCAATGAAAGGCAACCCTTCTAATTTATGCCCAATGCAGCAAAAAACATTATCAGGCTCATCTTCTTTCATTTTTCTAAGGATATGTGTAGGAATTAACATAGCATCCATTCCCGCTTGCCATACTTCAAAAACAGGATCTCCTGGGTTACACTGCGCAGGAATAACAAAATCATCTTTAGTTTTAATCATAATCATGGCCGATGACAATTTTATGTAGTAAACTCCTACAATACAAGAGTTTACATTTTTCTCTGCTGTAGCATGTAGTTTTAAAAAAGCATCATAAGGTAATACTGTATCTTCTCCGACAAAGAGCATATATTTTGCCCCTGAATCTATAGCTGCGTCAATCAAATAGTTCCTGGCCACATCTACTTTTTCCCCACCAATATTACAAAAAGCATGAGTAAATCCAAGCATATCTATATGAAGCCCCTCGTACCCATCAAAATTTTGAGCAGGAATTTCCTTTAGATCTCTTCTAGGCTGGCAAACAATCACATAGGGCTTAATTTGCTTGCTCTCATCATGAATCTCGTGCATAGTTTTCATTATCGTTTCAATTTTTGGTGATCCCATATTTTTCTCCATAGTTAGGGTTTTTCTTTATTATAATTTATTAATAAATTCCGAACAACATAAATCTAAATCGAAAGGAATTGCAGAAGTATCTATAACTTTTTGCCCTACTTTAGAATCCCAGGGGATAAAAAATAGATGACCTTTAGCGTTTACTATTCCTCCTGAGTAAGCTGAAGTAGTTGCATAAAGCAAAGAGTAAGAAGAAGGAGCGCCCGTATAATCTATTTTCTGCCCCGCTGTAGCATTAAAAGGAATAAAATGGATAGATCCTTCAGGAGTTATAGTTCCTCCAGAATAAGCTCCCGCTGCTGTAACTGTAAGCAGATATGTGGAAACTATACCATTAATATCCAATTTCTGCCCGAATATAGCATTATGAGGTACAAAGTGTATCTCTCCTAAAGCATTTATACATCCACCCCAATAAGCTCCTGTAGTCGTATAAATTAAAGAATAAGTTGAAGTAACCCCCGCTGAAGTTACTTTCTGCCCAACTGTAGCAGAATAAGGGATAAAATGAATAGACCCCTCAGAATCTAAACAGCCTCCTCTATAAGCCTCAGCTACTGTATAGGATAAGGAATAAGTAGAAATATTTCCCGCTGTATCTACCATTTGCCCAACTATTGCGTTATGAGGAATAAAGTGGATAATTCCGTCTGTAGAAACAACATTTCCCGCATAGGCTCCTGCTGTTGTGTAAGCTAAAGAAAATGTAGATAAAACCCCGGCAGTACTCATAACCTGGCCAACGGTTGCTGAATAAGGAGTAAAGTAAATTTTATTATCAGAGCTTAAAACTCCCCCCATATAAGCATCAGCAATTACATAAGCTAAAGTAAAAGTTGAGGCAATTCCGTTAATGCTTATTTTTTCTCCAACAACAGAATTGAAAGGAATAAAAATTACTTCTCCAGAGCTTGATATAACTCCCCCGGAAAAACTTCCAGTGATATCAGAAGGTAGTGGAGCAGTATAAACAACATTTGATGTTGATATTCTTTGGGATACTGTGGCAGAGGAAGGGAAAAATTCTACTTCTTGGTTATTATTTAATACCCCGCCATAAAAAGCCTCAGTAGTTGTATAGATTAAGGAGTAAGTCGTACAAACCCCTCCTGAATATTTTTGACCAACAGAAGCAGAATAAGGTACAAAATGGATTACCCCAGAAGAAGATAAAACTCCTCCGGCATAAGCATCCCCGGTTGTATAGGCTAAAGCATAAGTGGTAGTTCCTCCAATGAAACTAGTGCATTGCCCTATTGTTGCGTTATATGGGATATAGTGAATAGTATCTCCTTCAGCATCAACTACTCCACCCATGTATGCTTCTGAAGTTGTATAAGTTAAATGATAAGTGGATAAAACATAGCTTCCAGCACTATAATCATATAAAATACGTTGCCCTATTGAGGCATTGAAAGGTATAAAATATATACCCCCAGACCAAGAATATTTAGCTGCCCCGGCATAGGCACCTAAAGCTGTATAAAGAAGAGAATAGGTTGAAACAATCCCAGCTTTATTTATTTTTTGCCCTATAGTAGCGTTATGCGGGATAAAATGTATTTCCTCACCTCTAGCATCTAAAATTCCACCAAGATAGGCTCCCGTAGTTGTGTACATGAGAGCGTAAGTTGTTATTGCCCCATTTGTCCCTGTGACTTGCCCGACATTATCATTATACGGCACTCTATGTACTGCACCGTTCCCATCTATAACTTCTGATAAGAAAGCTACAGGGGCAGTAGTATAAGTCAATGAATAAGTAGAAACAATATTTTTAGAAGTATATTTTCCTGCGTTTTTTCTATAGTTTAATGATCCTGCTAAATCATCAAAAGCCTCAACAATGCCTGTACTATCTAAAGGTAATCCACCATCAGTATTTAAAACAAGCCTGTCATAGAGATTCTGGTCATTTTCAGCCATATCATTTAAATCATTATATTCTACATTTTCTTTAAATACTGCAAAATTTTCTTTGTTTGTATAATCTGCCATATAATTCCTTAAAATTTATTTAAAATTGGTGAGCAGCATAAAGACCGATTAAATGGAGTATTTACAGAATTTACTATTTTCTGCCCCTTAATTGCTCCATAAATTATAAAATGTAACTCATCATTTGAATTTATAACTCCTCCTGAATAAGCTTGAGCTGTTGTATAAGATAAACTGTAGGTTGAAGCAATTCCAGCAGGTGAAATCTTTTGTCCTACTGTAGCATTAAATGGAATAAAATAAATAAACCCATCAGAACATAAAGTTCCTCCTCGATAAGCTTCAGCAGTCGTATAGGCTAAAGTATAAGTTGATAAAACTCCAAGCTTACTTATTTTCTGCCCAACTGCCGCATTATAAGGAACAAAATAAATATCCCCATTCTCATTCATAGCTGAGCCTGAATAAGCCCCTACTGTTGTATAAACTAAAGAATATGTTGATATTGTATACCCATCAGAGGCTATTTTTTGTCCTATAGAGGCATTGTGTGGAACATAATGAACATTTCCAGAAGCATCTAAAACTCCTCCTTGGTAGGCCCCAGCAGTGTCGTATAACAGTGAAAAAGTTGAACAATTCCCTAAAGTATCTACTTTCTGCCCAACTACTGCATCATAAGGGGTAAAAAATAATTCTCCATTTATAGAAAGTACCCCACCAAAATATGCTTTAGCTACTGTAAAAGTTAGTGTATATGTTGAAATATTTCCGTCGATATCTATTTTTTGCCCTACATTTGCTGAATAAGGTACAAAATGAATAACTCCTGAAGCATTTAAAACCCCTCCTGCATAAGCACCTGTTGAAGTAGTATAGGCTAAAGAGTAGGTTGAAATAGTGCCATCGAGATTTATCTTCTGGCCTATAGAAATTTTATAAGGAACTAAATGAATCTCTTCTTTAAGGTTTATTACTCCCCCCAAATAAGCCTCAGTTACAGTAGCAATTAATTGAGAAGTTGAGACAACTGAAGCGGAGGTAACTTTCTGGTTTACGGTTGCAGCAATAGGCAAGAATTTTATACTATAGTCAGTATCTATAATTGCCCCTTTAAAAGCCCCTGGAGTTGTGTAAATTAATGAATATGTGGTTGGTGTAATCCCTCTAATTTTTTGTCCTCTATTAGCATTAAATGGAACAAAATGAATATCCCAGCCTGTTGAAGAATCAACATAATTACTTAAAATTCCTCCATAGTAAGCCCCAGTTGTTGTATAGGCCAGTGAAAAAGTATTCACAGACCCGTCTGAAAGATTAATATATTGCCCAACAGTAGCATTATAAGGTACAAAATGAATCAACCCATTTTTATTTAAGACACCACCTATATAGGCATTAGCAGCTGTATAAGCTAATGAAAATGTAGAAACAGTTATAGTGCCTGAATAATCTACTGATACTTTTTGACCGACTTTCCCGCTATGGGGGATAAAATAAACATCTCCATTATCCCCTCTGGACATAACCCCACCCATATAAGCAGTGGTAGTAGTATAAACAAGGGAAAAAGTATGAGCAACTGGAGGACTTACATTTGTCTCTATATATTGTCCTACCGTAGCATTATAAGGAATAAAGAATATTTTCCAACTGTACTTATCAATAGTTCCGCCCATATAAGCACCCGTAGTTGTATAGGCCAAAGCATACGTTGTAATATTTCCTAAATGGTCAACAACTTTCCCATAAGTATCATTATAAGGAATTGTATATCTACTCTTGCCCTGGCTAACCCCATCTACAAAAACTTCATTGCCTTCTATTTCATGCAAATACTGTAAAGGTGGGGCTGTATAAGCTAAATTATATGTTGAAACAACAGGGTTTGATCCTCCGGAATTTTTACTATACTGAATCATATCCGAGTACTTATCGAAATTAGCTAAAATCAGAGAGCTATCATTACATTTTAAAATTCCACCTATAGCCACAATATCCAATTTTTGATTTAAATACTCATCATTTTCAGCAAGAGCATTCCAGTCAGCTAATTTAAAAGGCTCTCCTTTTGCAGCAAAATTTAATTTATCTGTATAGACTGCTGTAACCCCTGAATAATCTGGGGTAATACCAAAAATACTATCAATGAGATCACTAATGTAATCATCATTGGCAGCAAGCTCATTACAATCTTGATAAAAAGGTCTACTTCTTGAAAAACAAGCTCTTTTATCTGTATATACACTCATGATAATATATAGTCCGGCGGATCGTTAGGGTTATCTCTATCAGCATAAAATCCAAATAAAAGATCATAGCTGGTAGCATTAGTAAAATTATTTATGGAGGAGTCAGCAAAAAATATATATTTACCCGTATAATAAGATTGCATCAAGTAAACTCTACCTTTAAAATTTTCCACATCCAAGGTAAGTCTATAAACCTCGAATTCCTCATTTTCTAAATCTGACTGTTCTTCTGTAACATAGACTACATCCCCAACATCGAGAACAGGCATAAAATCTACATCCAGCTCAATTAATAAAGGCGCAGTCCCATAACGGGTTATATATTTACTTACGATATCTGCTGCATCACTATTATTTTGAACAAATGCATTTGTAATTTCGATAGTTCTTCCTGTTAAGTTTAAAGCCACTGAATCTTCAGCATAAACTCCGGTATCTCCTGTAACTGTTATTTTATAAATTAGATTTTGGTCAGAAAAATTTATAGTGCCCCCAAGGATATTAAGCTCGTCACTTAAATTTGAACCAATACTATATTTTCCAAAAATAGGCTCAAAAGATTTAATAGTAATTTTTCCGTCTCTACCCTCAAATAATTCACAGGAAGCAGCCTGGCATAAAGTATTTAAAGCTGTATCCACACTCATATTATCAAAAGATAAATCTGTAAAATTGATATTTATGTCTGCTACCTCATAATTTTCAGAATATATTTCTGCATAAGTATAAAGTAAGTCTTCAGCGATTGCTTTAAAAGTCCAAGTGCCGTTATAAACTTTTGGATTACTGGTTCCATCAGTATTTAATTCCCCGACTTTTGAATTTTTTAATTTTATAGAAGTGCCTATACAAATTAATTTCGCTGTAGCAGCGTTTGATTCTATACTTAATTCATCCAAATAAACAGTAAGTTGATTAACAGCAATAATATCCGTGTCAGAAGTATAAAATCCTGTATAAACATCTATTTTACTCCCCCAATAATTTTTACCATAAAAAATACTGGATGTATTAAGAGGGGAAAAATATTTAGTATTATTTGAGACGGAAAAAATAGCATCTGTGGCTCGAATATTTGAAACATACTCGGGTAAAATTTCTTTTTGTCTATCAATTAAAGGAGAAGCTAAAATATAATCTGTGATATCATAAATATCAGTACCTACTGTAATTGTGACATAAGTATATGGTCTATTCGGGTTACTGTTTTGGTAAGTTTCCAATAATAAAATATCATCTGTAATGTGAACTTTTGCATTAGGAGAGAAAAAATCTAATTTCAGTACTGACGCAATAGTTGATGGTATTAAGTAAATATCTCCATATCTGGTTAAAACTCCCCCACCATAGGAAGCAGAAGAATTTGAAATTAAAGAGTACGTGGTTACAGTAGTATCTGATTGTATGGATAATCCTAAAACTGTAGCACCTTTAGGAAATAAAATTGCATTTTTATTTAAATCAGCAATACCCCCATAGGCTGTCTCATCCTCAACATCATAGTCTAATAAAAAGGTACTCACTACCCCAGATGAATTTATTTTTTGCCCGAGTTGTGCTTTTGCTGGGAAGAAGACAATATCCCCTTCTAAATTTTGTACTCCTCCAAAATACGCCTCTGAGCTTGTATAAAGTAAGGAATAGGTTGAAACTGCTCCAGAAGAATCTATTTTTTGCCCTACAGTGGCATTAAATGGGATAAAATAGATACTCCCATCAGAAGAAACAACTCCGCTCTTATATGCCCCAGTAGTTGTATATATTAATGAATAGGATGACACAGTATTATTAGGATCAATTTTTTGCCCTACAGCAGCATTATATGGGATAAAATGAAGACCATTAGACGAGGATACAACAGCCCCCGAATAAGCCCCAGTAGTTGTGTATATTAGTGAATATGTTGTTACTGATTTAGAGAAATTCACTTTTTGTCCAACAGTAGCGTTAAATGGGGAAAAATGAATAAAACCATAGATATCCAGCACTCCTCCCTGGTAGGCATTAGAAGTTGTATAGAGCAAAGAATAAGTAGATATTATACCTGCATCCGATATTTTACAGCCATAGGTTGCTGAAGATGGAACTAAATGAATTTCTTCTGAAGAAGAAAGTACACCGCCATAGTAACCTGATATATCAGTTACAGTGCTTACACTAAGTATAGCAGTACTATCTTTAATAGGGGGAGTACCTATTTTTATTTTTGTCCCACCTATAGCATTGCCACTAGGTACAAAATGCAATTCCCCCTGGTTATCTATAATCCCACCATCGTATAAAGTAGCAGTTGGAAGATATGGGAGTGAAAATGTAGAAACTATCCCGTCAGTATCTACACATTGCCCTACTTCAGCTAATCCTTGAATGAAGTAAACTCGGCCAGTTATAGGGTCAAGTACCCCTCCAGAATATGCTCCTAATGTTGTATAGGCTAAAGAAAATGTTGACACGTCCCCATTAGCATTTATTTTTTGCCCAACTCTAGCACTATGAGGAATAAAGATTAACTCCCCGATAGAATTTAATACCCCGCCGTCATAAGCCCCTGCGGTAGTATAGCTCAATGAATAAGTAGAAACAACCCCAGCAGGGCTTACTTTTTGCCCAACTTTAGCACTAGATGGCATAAAATGAATATATCCCTGAGCATCTAAACATCCCCCTGAGTAAGCGCTAGCAGTCGTATAGATTAACGAGTAAGTAGAGGCTACCCCTAGAGAACTTATTTTCTGCCCTACATTTGAGCTGCCTGGGACTAAATGTATATCTCCTGCTGAATTTATAACCCCACCATAGAAACTTTTTCCTGTTACTGCCAGTGGATAGGTAGATGGTGCTCCTAATATATCTATTTTTACACCATTAGCAGAATCAGAGCTTGGGCAAAAATGAATATCATTCCCTACTGGTATTGCCCCATAAAATTTTCCATATTGTACCGTTCCTACTTTTGCAATACCAGAATATGAAATATATTTATTATAAGGTAAATATATTCCTGGGGCCGGGACAAATAAAGCTTTTCCTGTTTTGGTAAGTACGCCGCCGCTATAATTCCCATGCCCTGTAGGTAGCGTATAGGTAGATACTATTAAATCTCCCAAGTCTTTCCCAAAATAAGGAGGAGAATCATTAATATAAATACCTGTAGCAGCAGAATAAGGAGAGAGGAATATTTTCCCAAGACGTGCAGATATTTGCCCTGAAAATGCATTAGGGGTTGTATAAGGAATAGAATATGTTGAAACAACTCCAGAAGAACTAACCTTTTGTCCAACTGTTGCACTATGCGGGATAAAATGAATAGACCCCTCACTATCCAAAAATCCCCCGCTGTAAGTTCCCCCCGTATAGATAAGTGAATAAGTAGACACTAGTCCTGTAGGGCTTACTTTTTGCCCTATTGGAGATTTGTATGGGATAAAATGGGTATACCCAGCAGCATCAAGAATTCCTCCATCATACGCTTCAGCGCATTTATAAATTAATGGGTATGTGCCTACAACCCCAGTATCCATTTCTGTATACATACCTACTTCTGCGTTAAAAGGAACATACTGAATATAGCCAAGTGCATCTCGCACACCCCCCCTATACGCCCCAGAAACTGTGGGAGCTAACCCGTAAAAACTATAGGTATTTCCATCTACACACTGAACAGTAGCATTATACGGTACCCAGTGTACTCTTCCCAATGAATCTATAACCCCCCCATAATATGCTCCGGAAGTCGTATAAGGAAGTGTGAACGTTGAGACTACTCCTTCAGAATTAACCTTTTGCCCAATTGCTGCATTAAATGGTACGAATTGTATATCCCCTGAAGTAAGAAGTATACCTCCGGCATAAGCCCCCGGTGTTGTGTACAGCAGCGGGTATGTTGATGGGGTACCTCTTGCATCTAACCTAGTTCCTAGTGTTGCATTGTGTGGGACAAAATGAGATAACCCCCAAGAAGTCCCATTAACTGCTCCAAGATAAGCCCCTGGAGTAGTATAAATCAAAGAATAAGTATTAAGAGAGACTGCCATTAGATAGGGTCTCTTTTAGCTGCGGATTTAATCCCTTCTCTCCACAGTCTATCCATTTCATTCTTGCTACCAGTAAATAAATTTGTACCTGTAAAATTTACATTTATATTTTGCCCAAATCCTCCAGCTTCTTTTAAAGTCTGTGCTAAAATTTCAGGTGCCCTGGACAAGGGTAAAGCAACCTCAGTACCTGCTTCTCCAATTAATGTTCTCATAGGACTAGTAACTACGCCACCTTCAGCAAGACCTTCTTCGCTTGTTCCTTGTGTCTCTTCAAGATCTTCAGCGTCTATAGTGCCACTACTGCTCTTACTACTTGATTTTCCAGTTACTGCATCCCAGGCTTTACTGGCATACCCAACAACAGTCCCCCAAAAGCCCCCAGCACCAGACATAGCTGATTTTGCCATTGCCACAGCCATAGCCACCAACTGACTAAAATAAGACCCCATCGTGCTGGTTACTTTTCCAAACAGTACCCCTGTTTCCTTAAAAAACGCAGAGAACCAACCTCCAAAGTTTTTAGATAAAGCTGACCACCAACCTCCCATTTTTTCAGTAAGAACGCTCCAATATGTACCCATGTTGTTATACATCCCGGTAAACCATTCTCCAATATTTGAAAACATGCCCTTGAACCAGCCTCCCATACTATCAAACATTCCGGTAAACCAACTGCCTATATTATCAAACATCCCTGAGAACCACGTTCCTATATTTGAAAACAGACTGGAGAACCACCCACCCATAGTTGAAAGGGCACCTGAAAACATCCCGCTTAAAGCAGAGAATAAATTTCCAAACATATTAAATAGCCCGCTGAATATTGTACTGAACCAGGAACTCACAGTAGAAATTACTGTACCTAAAATATTCACAACAGTACCAACAATAGTGCTTATCAAATTACTTATCACACTGAAAATAGAACTGAACCACCCCCATAGCGTACTTGTTAAACTAGTCAACCAACTACCAATAGTAGAAAAGAATTTACCAAACCATGTTGAAATAGTGGTAAACATTGAAGTAGTACCTTCAGTCGTAGCAGTAGAATCTGTCTGAGTTTTATTTCCTCCACTGAATAATCCTTTTACCAGCCCAATTAATCCTCCTGTAGCCCCTCCACCTGTACCGCCAATACCAAAAATGTTAGCGTTACTCATTAAAGTGCCTGTCAAAATATATTGTGTAAGCATTTTAGCTAGAATTCCATAGAAATCATTTTTTATATCCTGCCCTAACTGCTTCCAGTAATCCTTAAATGAGCCACCTTCTTTAAAAAATGTAGCTAATGTAGAAGTCATTTGGCTGGAAATAGAGTCCATTACCTCACCAATAATCTGATCTAAATATCTATAGGAGTCTCCCAAAGCTTTTGCAAGCTCTCCCCAAGTTTTAGCAGTGGTGATTGCAGTGTCTTTATCCCGTTTCTTTTTATTCTCAGCGTCCATTTCACGGATAGCATCTAATTCTTCTTTATTTTTTCGTTCATCTTCTGCTTGCTGGTCTAATAAAACTTTATTGTCTTTTGTATATTTCTGAGATTCAACAGTAAGCATTTTTAAAGCCAGCTCTTTTTCTCTACTTAACTCCTTATACTGTTTCGACTCTTTCAGCCCTGCCGCTGCTAATTTATCAACCTCATCACGAAGTTTCTCATAAAGTTCTATTTTTTTAAGCAAACTGTCTTGGTGAGCTTTCATTTCTTCATTTGCTGCTTTAAAATTTTCACCAAACAGAGCTTCTGTCAGTACAGCATGTTTTGAAACAGCAATCCAAGCATCGTCTAATTTATCCACAGAAGTTACATAGATATTTAAGGCTTTTTTAGCATTATCAAAAACATCAATGGAAGTTTGGGTGGCTATATACCCTACCTGCTCAAAAGACTCACCAACTTTTAATATACCCTCTCCCATTTTTGCAGTACTATCTGTAAAGCCTTCCCCAAGCTCATTTATAAATGTTTTCCCAGTACCTAAAGCCTCTGTGGAAGCTTCTGAAAAATATTTTAGAGTTTTACTGTATTCCAATATTTTAGTGGTCACAGTTTCTACAGCTTCTCCAGTATCATATAAGGCTGTACCTATTGCTGATCCTATAGTATACATAGGGGACATAGAGATAACTTTATCAAAAATTGAAGAATTGCTATAGTAAAATTCCCCTATTGCTTTTCCGATAGATTGTAGCCCACTAACAAATCCAGGTATAGCCGAGTCTTTTAACCACTGAGCAAAACCTCTTAAAGCAGGGGTAAGCTCGCTGTATATAGCCAGCCCTGTATCTTGAACAACTTTAATTAGTTTTGACCAGTCTCCTGCAAGATTGTCCATTCTAATATTTGCAACAGTTCTAGCGTAATTTTCTATAATAGGATTACCTTCACGCATACTATCTACAAAGCTCTCAAAGGCTTCAGTAGGAAGTTTCATAATCTGAGCAAGCCCCGCACCTCTGGCACCTAATATTTTAAAAGATTCATCCGCTTGAATATTTGCATCTTTCAATTGCTTAATAATATTAGTTAAAGGTAAAGGATTTCCAGCAGCATCTTTAACCTGGATATTGTACTTCTCAAGTAAAATAGCAACATCTTTAGTAGGCTGAAATAAATCCATCATAGCTTGTCTAAGCGTAGTTCCAGCCATACTATTTCCACTTATTGTAGTTACCCCATACCTTCTAACTACGAGCAAATTATTAGGCACTTGAGCACAATAAACTTTCCCAGAATATTCTTCGGCATTGAAAAAAGAATTATTATAATTAAATTTTTGTATTAAAAACTCACCATTATCTTTATACAAGTACTCAAAAGATTTACCTTGTAGGTATTTTGCCTCAATCAGCCCGAAATTCTCATTTCCTTTTAATCTAACATATAAATTATGATTATCTGTGACTCTAAGGTTAAGTTTCTCGCCCCGTATAGCAATAAGAGTTCCAGAATGATTATAGGCCATTAATAGCTGAGGGCTATAGTACTCAACTAAATTTGTAATAGGATTAAGTGTGGCAAGTTTATCTGAGTAAGTTACATTTTTAAAAAGTTTAAACCCTGAATCAGTCAATACTTCAGTTTTATCATCATAACAGGCTTTTATTCCAAAGTCTGATAATCTCCCTAAAACCCCCACAACTTCTTCCATACTGAAACCAAGTTGGGCCGCTATAGGCCCTGCGTATTTTAAAGCCTCCCCTAATTCAGAAACTTCAGTATTTGTTTCATTGGCAGCAAAGGCCAGCACATCTGCTACATGAGTCATATCCGTAGCATTTAAACCAAAAGTTTTTATTGTGGAGGAAGCTATATCCGCAGCTTGAGCTAGATCAATAGCTCCCGCTGCTGCTAAATCTAAAGTACCTGGCAGAATTCCAATAATGTCTTCAACTTTATATCCAACTTTAGCAAAAATTTCCATAGCATTAGCCGCTTGCAAAGAAGAAAACATCGTACCTTCAGACATCTTGATAGAAGCATCACCAAATTTTCCCATTTCATCAGCAGTAGCACCAGTAACAGCTTTAATAGTTGACATTGTTTTTTCATACTGCATTCCCATAGTAAGTGAGGCTTTTCCAAATCCAATTACGAAATTCCCTGCTTTAGTGAGGGCATTGCCAAGCATTGTTCCCCACGCAATAGTAGAAATCTTAACTCTCTCCATTGGCTTTTCTACATCACCGGATAAAGTTTTATTCATCTTATCACCAAATTTTTCAATCTTGGCATTAATGCTTTCAATTCCCTTGATAGCATTATTTAACTCAGAAATAAATTTTGAAAAATCACCTTTTAAAGTGACAGCCAAATTAGCTAGATTAATATCTTCAGCCATTGTTTCCTCTTGCTTTTTCAAGCACTTCAGGTCTATTTGATGCTACGATACCCATTGACATAGGACTAAAGCCTATACCATTCCCTGCTAATTCAGAAGGGTCTAATTCTTTAACTTCATTACCCTCTAGTTTGATAATTGCTTTATCCAGATTATTAATAAATTGATTAAAACAATTTTTATCTGAAGCAGCCGCCCTGTAGCACATCAAATTCATTTTATGCTCCTTTAAGGACTCAATTTCAGAGGTTTTAACTAACTCAATAACCTGGCAAAAAGTTAAGGATTTTATCTCACTGAAGGAAAATCCATAATTGTGTGCAATTTTGTAAATGAAACCATAAATAAATTTACTTATTCTTTTGCTTGGGGAATCGGAAACAAAGTCCCTTTTATCTGTGTCATCATCCCCTTTAGTGCCAAAAAACGTTTTGAAAATTCCCCTATCTCATTCTGATTTACTTCTACCCACTCATTAATTATTTTAAGAGCAAAAGAAGGTGGGAATTTGGAAAATTCTTCCGGGGTAATATTTGTGCAGCTGAATAAAATATTTTTTACATCAGAAAATTCTTCAGGTTTGGAAAAATGATCTACTAAAATTTCAGCATAACTGTACATAGTTAGGCCATCAGTTTTCTTGGCCTCATTATAAATTTTTATAAGTTTAATAAAAGCCCTGGATGCTTTCTCAATGGATATCAAACTTAACCTATCAATAAGAATAGATCTTATTTCACCTTTATATTTATATTTTATTTCTGCTGGCTCATTAAAAATTTCCTCTAAAAAGTCAGCAGTATTTTCTTTTTTTGTTGAAAGAATTATTTTTGAATCCCGTATACTCATATTATCTACCTTCTCCTGTTATATCTCCGTGAATAATATCTTTTATATCTTCCAGTCTCTTATTATATTCTCTAACTGAGACTAAAATTTCATCATTATGGTATGCCAAAATCCAAGACTTCATAGGTCTGTCAGTTTTATTTTGCAATTCAAAAGTATACTGAGTTTTCCCATGTGGATCTGTGGCTCTGGCTACATTAAAAAGATCAATTCCTGGCTGCATCCTTAAAAATGCAACTAATTTAATATCCTTGAGTTTATGAACAGGGTAAATTTTTTCCTCTGTCTGTTCCATCTTATTTTCCTTTTGTAGTTTTTATTTCAATCAATAATAAATGGCCCATAAAACAGGGCCATTTATTTAGTTTACTAAATTATCCACCTTTTACATCAGAGTCGGACACATACCCGAACTGATTTCCATTGTTGACATCCTTAAGGCATTTAAAATTAACAGCCAATTTAGTTTGGTCAGCTCTTGAAGAAGAAATTTCAGAACTGTCATAGGAGATAGCCTTAAAGAAATAAAAATTTCTGTACGCTTTCCCAGAACTAACGGGGGCTTTTGCAATTATCTGAATAGTGTGAGTATTTGCCCCATCTTCAGTACCAATTGCAAGAAAAGTTCCACCAATTAAAGAACTGGCAGATTGATCCCATACTGTTTTAATTTTTTCTAAAGTCATCTCTACTAGAGTTGTAGCAATACTACAATTTTCCATTGTCAGAACGCTGGCAATAGGGCCTTTAACCTGATCCACTATAATATCATTATATTCTCTATCCAGAGTCTGAGTTACACCACCATCGGTAAATCCTACGTTTACCCCATCGATCCATAACTCTGCGGAACCCTGGACAATACTTTGTACTTGTCCCATATATTATCTCCTTTTACTTTTCATACCAGTTGATCTGAAATGACATGTCAGATCTGTAAACATTAACCTCATACTCATATCTTATCGGTAATCTATTGACGTATAAAACAGCGTCAACCTGCACTTGGGAACTACTTAAATTCGCATCCTGCATATTTCCTGGGGACAATAATTTCCGCAGTCTACGGGATATTCTTTTATTTAAAATTTCACCTCTTGATGTCCAACCGTTATAAGTTACAGAGTCATCAGCACCAACAAATATCCCAAAATTGAAAACTGAGGATTCTATCTCATCAATATTAGATGCCTGATTAATGGATGATTCATTCCAAAAGCCTATGCAGGGATAACTTGCGGATTTATCAGGAAACGCTGCATATATTTTAGGAGCTAAAGTTGTATGTGAAACAAGAGCAACTAATTCTGGGTCAGCAGTTAAAAAATCATAGATAGCACTCTCAAGAAAAATCATTTTGCCCACTTTGCATATTTTAATTTTTCATTTAATTTTGCACTTAATCTTCTTGCAAAATTTCTTTGCTGTTCAAATACCGTTGAATAAAAAAACGGTCTGGGTTTTACGCCATAAGTTGTAAAATATTTATCTTTTCTTTCATCTTTATATGTCCAGGGCATTTCAGATTCTGTACGTTTTGATTTACCACCTTCTGCAAATCTTCCCGTTCCTTTTTCATGGTATAAAGCATAAGGTATATTCGTATAAATTCTGAAAATAAAACCATCATAAACATTTAAACTTACTAATTTTTGTTTTATGCTTTCACGCATAGTCCCTGTTTCTACAATTTTTAATTTTGTAGCTTTATCTTTTATTTTTGCTACAAAGCATTCTTCAGCAGTTTTTTCAAAAATGTCACAAATAACCTGTCCACTCATTAAAGTTCTCAACTTATCGAAAGCTTTTCCAACTGAAGAAGTATCCATAGTTAATTCAACACCCATATTATTCTCGTATTCTTGTAGTTAAATAAATATGGTGAATTTTACCAAAAGCATCTTTTTTTATTTCTAGTCTTGCTATTTCGTATCTTACTGTATCAAGTACAACTATCTGACCTTCCTTAATCAAAGGATTATATTCCCCTGTAAAATACCAAGAGTCATCCCGATCTTCCCCCTGGAGTTGTATTCTTATTTCATTAACTGTTCTCTGAATAGCTTCCGTTTTCCTACATCGCCATACAGAAATTACAGTAGTTTCAGTAATTGAAATATTCCCATAAGACGGTGTGGAAGTTCTTTCAACTATAGAAGCTGTGTCACAAAGACCAAACATAGGTAAAATTGCCATATTATACCTTTTCTAAAAATAGGGATTTATTTCTTTTAGAATAAATAATTGAGTCCAACACAGGGAAACCTGTAATAGTAGGAACAAGTTTTTTTGTGTTCCCGTAAGAAACTTTATAATCTGTCCAAGCTTCAGAAGTTATATCCAGTTTTGTAAGATACCCAGGATAGATTTTTTCTCTGCATAGAAGCACAGTCAGTAATTTTACATAAGAAGGAACAGCAGCATACCCAAAAGAGCCAACAATTTGATAATTTCTAGTTCCAGCTACAAATCTACTCCGAGTGGAATATCGAATAGAATCGTGGTATTCTCCTGTAGCCTCAATATAATATTTATCAGCATACCAGTCATCAGATCCCCAGGCTTCACCGACAGAAAAACTCATATCATCTGTATCACGCCAGGTAATTGAAGTTATAGAAATTATTGGGAGTTCTGAGTATTGTCGGGTCTGTAATAATTTATTTCCAGTGCCATCAACAGTTAAGGTCAAAGTCTTAGGCCCAGTAAAATCTGAATTTAAATAAGAATTTACTTCATCCTGACAAGCTAAAATTTGGTTAGATACTGCAATATCAGTCCAGGTAGAAGGAATATCAAATTGCAGCCCAAGTCCTTGAATATCTGCCTTAACACAGTATGCAGTCATGAAATTCTCCTATATCTAAATATATTATTAATTGCTATTAATAATACTTAGTTTTAAATATAGGAAATGATACTACCCTAATTTTTCAAGGGTAGCCTCAAGAATTGTCATTTTATTTGCAGCTAAAGCAGTTCCCCATTGATAAGTTACATCTACTGGGCAGATTTTAGTTGTGTCAGTAGTTACATCTGAAGTATTCATAAGATTACGCATAGCAACAGTAGATAACCCAGTACCTGTGTGAAGCAAAGTCCTACCTGCACAGCGTATTGTTCCATTTATTCCTTGAGTGTAACAAATAATATCTACCCTAACTTCAAAAAAAGCGTCTGTTAAATTGTTAGCTATAGGGGAAGTAGATTCAAGCACTAATCCTCCTGCTAAGTATAATCTTAAAGTTGTAGTATTCTCAGCCCCAGTGGACAAGTATCCACAAATCCTAATACGGAGTATTTTTCCAGGAGAAAAGAAATTAATAGGGAGTATTTTTGTACCAATATAAGAGTCTGAAAGCTGTGAAACTTCTAAATTTGTATTTGTTGTCAATTTAATAGCGGTATTAGAATACAGTAAATCGCTAGGATTACCTTCATAATCTATGAGGGTGTTGCAAAGTAAAACCCTACATAATCCAAAAAACAAAATAAAAATACAAAATAATTTGTTAATATATACCCCTTAAAAATAAATATTATATGCTATGCACTATAATTCCGTTATTTACAAAACAGTAATACTAAAGACTATGCGGATCAAACCCTGGAAGCCAAGATTTAGGAGTCTTACCATTAATTAGCTCAAGAGCATCTGTAGTCCATTCTTGTGGGCCTAAAGTTTTAGCCCAAGAAGCCATTTTCCAAACGGCAGCCTTCCACCCATCTACAGGCTCAGAATACCCAAGTAAATCTTGTGATTTTTTGTAAGTTGAGAAAGCATATTTTACTTCCAGCGGCCTATCAGGTAAAAATTTAATAGGATAATCAGCTTTTTCACCCATAGCTTCTATAACTTCCTTTGCCATATCTAAAACTGTAATTGGATATTTACCACCAATATTCACAATTTCATTTGTCTTTAATTCAAGGCATTTTAAATAACAAGGAAGAGAATATTCAATTCCGCTGAAACTTCTTTGCTGTGTGTTATGCACCAATCCAAAACCTTTTATGCCTGAGATATAATTATTACTCTCACTATTTTTTATAGTAAAGTCATAAACATAGCCATCATATTGGATTTTTTCAATTTTAGTTATTTTTTGAAAATAAAAATTTTGCACAATAGTCTGGCATTTAAAAATTTCTTCTTTGTAGGCACTATTTGTAGAACACGCACGCTCGTACGCTTTATTTAAAATATACTCTAGCCTTGTCCTATCTATCCAATGCCCACCGTATAAATTAGCAGCGTGAAATGTCAATGTTTCATCCATTATATATTTACTTTTATTTTTTGGGTCGTAAAATTTGAGAGCGTACAGCCATTTATGCAAATTCTTAA
>Ga0172381_10002878_pt1 | contig 18599 bp, 17 predicted proteins | sample Leawel6488metaG_FD_119754 | JGI IMG/M metagenome (GOLD analysis project Ga0172381, IMG submission 119754) | Leachate microbial communities from a municipal landfill in Southern Ontario, Canada - Leachate well 64-88 metaG | ecosystem: Engineered > Solid waste > Landfill > Unclassified | place...
AATACTTCTCATCGATGAAGAAGAAGCGTTAGTAGAAATATATCGAGATGTTTTTGAAAAGAAAGGAGATAAATTTCTAACAACCTATAACATCAAAGAGGCTTTAGATTTAACTAGATCGGAAAAGCCTGATGCAGTCTTATTAGATATTGTTATTCCTTTATCAGAAAATGTTATTGCCGAACAAGGATATGATTATTTAAAAAAGGTTAAGAGCGATCCGATAACTAAGGATACTCCCATTATTGTTTTTAGTAATCTTGATACGCCTCAAGACCGCAAGAAATGTAGAGAATTAGGGGCCGCTGCCTTTATTTTCAAGCGTGATTGTAGCCCAAAAGAAGTTCTACAAACCGTTGCCGAGATAATTAAGAAGTCTAAGGGCGACAAAAAAGTGAAGCCCGTTGTTTAAATATTTTGTGATATAATAGCCAAATGGATATATTTTATCCCATAAAATTATTTGCTGATTTACTGACATCTAAATTAGAGGCCTCTAGTCCTCTTTATTCAGCAGCTAATTTTTTTATTTATGATTCGGTTAAGATATTAATACTTTTAGTTGTAATAATTTTTATAGTTTCTTTCATCAGAACCTATTTTGCTCCAGAGAAGGTAAAAATATACTTAGCTAAAAAGAATAAATACCTAGGCAATATTTTAGCTTCTTTATTGGGAATAATAACTCCTTTTTGTTCTTGTTCAGCCGTGCCATTATTTTTAGGATTCGTTGAGGCTGGAGTGCCGCTGGGGGCAACCTTTTCTTTTCTAGTAGCTTCTCCAATGATTAATGAGGTTGCTTTGGTGATGTTGTGGGGAATGTTTGGATTTAAAATAGCAATCATATATATTATTAGTGGATTATTAATCGCTATTTTCTCTGGAATAATTATTGAAAAATTAAAGGTAGAGAATTTAATCATTAGCCCTAAAGAACAGAATAGATGCAACTGTAACAAAGAAGAAACAAAGGAGAAAAATTTTAAAGAAAGAATAAATTATGCAAATAACTATACGTTAGCCATATTTAAAAGTGTTTGGACATATGTTTTGTTGGGTGTTGGAATCGGAGCTTGGATTCACGGATATATTCCAACTGATTTCTTAGCCAAATACGCAGGTAGCAATAATTGGTTTGCTGTTCCGTTGGCAACTCTTATTGGAATTCCTCTTTATTCTAATGCTGCGGGAGTGATTCCTTTGGTTGGAGCTTTAACCGAGAAAGGAGTAGCAATGGGAACAGCTCTATCTTTCATGATGGCTGTTACAGCTCTATCTTTACCAGAATTCATTATCTTAAAAAAGATAATGAAAACTAAACTCATCGTTATTTATGCTCTAATTGTCGGATTAGGTATTATCTTTACTGGATATTTATTTAATTTAATACTTTTACCCCCAATTTAAAGTTAAATAAGTTATGAATTTTGAGCAAATACCAGAAGAAAATTTAATAGACAAGAAGGGCGAGCAAGCCATTCCTAAAGAAGAAAGCACCGAAAAAGAAACGATTGCTAAGGATGATAGATATAAAAAGGCGCGCGAGCAGTCGGATTTTTTCTTAAAAAGTTTTGACTTCGTTAAAGAAGAAGAAATTATAGAGATTAAGGCGGAAAAACCAAAAGATAAAACACCAGTATTTTTCTCTCCTGGTTGGGGAGTAACAGAAACCTCTAAAACAATAATGAAAGCAATGGCGGACGAAGGAAGAGATGTTCTTTCTACTTTTTACACCCGGGAAAGGCAGATTAAAAGCGAAGATATCCCGGGGGCCGAACTACAAAAAGCTTTTGCAATCATTGAGATTATTAGCAAAAAAGAAATTGATAAGATTGATGCGGTTGGGCATTCGGAAGGAGGATTAGCTCTGGCCTTGGCCGCTAGTATCCGTCCGGACCTATTTAGAAATATTGTTCTAATTGCGCCAGCAGGAATGATGGAAAAGGATTCCTTCTTTGGCTTAATTGGAAAGTTTTTTATAAAAGAATCATGGGAAGAAAAGAAAGGAGGAAAAGTAAACATGAAGGCTTTCCTTGCATATCTTAAGGACGCTTCAATGCATGCCTTAAAGAATCCTCTTCTTTCAATAGAAGAAGTGTTGGCGATGAATAAAATGGATCTCTTTGAGATGACTAAATATGTAAAATCACAGGGAGTTGGAGTGGGATTAGTCTGTGGTGCTAATGATAGGGTTTTTCCTCTTGAGGAGGTTTTAAAAAATGTTAATGAGGGAAATATTGATCATTTTCTTTCTACTAAAGGTGACCATGGCTCAATTGAGGTTAGCAATGAACAAACGGAATATGTTTCGCTAGCCACAGAATTATTAGCCGATATGGCTAAAGAAAAAAAGTAAGTTCATTAAAACCTACTTGTTAAAAAGCCTAAAAATGATATATTTAATATATGAAAAGAATATTATTTACCGGTGGAGGAACAGGTGGGCATATTTTTCCCATTATTGCCATCGCTGAAGAGATGCGAAAAAGAGATACTAACTTGAATTTGGCATATATTGGGCCATCTGATTTTACATCTAAAACCTTCTTGCCTAAAGCAGGAATCAAGGCTTCTTACATTTCTTCAGGTAAATTTAGAAGATATTTTTCTATTAAAGCCTTTTTCTCTAATATAATAGATCTGTTTATTAAAATACCGTTTGGAATCTTTCAGGCTTTCATGATTATGTTTTTCACTGCTCCCGATATTATTATCAGCAAGGGAGGTTATGGCTCAATTCCTGTTATTATCGCTGGCTGGATATTAAGGATTCCAATTTTTATGCACGAATCCGATGTTGTTCCTGGTTTAGCGAATAAAATTGGAAGCAAGCTTTCCGAAAAGGTATTTGTTTCTTTCCCAACTCCGGAAATGGAATATTTCTCTAAGAAAAAAATGATTGAAACTGGCAATCCAGTAAGAAAGACTTTAATCCAAGGGAATAAAGAAGAAGCGGTTAAGTTATTTAGTTTGACGGGAGAAAAACCAGTAGTATTGATTCTAGGAGGGTCTCAAGGGAGCGAAAGAATAAACGAAGTTGTTCTTGACGTCTTAATTGACATTCTGCGTGACTTTGAAATTATTCATCAGACGGGAATGAATGGATTTAGAAGGGTGCAGAATGAATCGTTGGCGATGATTGATGAAAGCTTCAGAAAATACTATCATCCTTATTTCTTTTTAGACGAAAGGGAATTAGCCCTAGCTTATGCTGCTTGTGATTGTGTTGTTGCTCGTTCTGGCGCCGGAACAATCTTTGAAATAGCTTTATTAAAGAAACCTAGCATTTTAATACCATTGCCTGAATCAGCCCAGAATCATCAAGTTAGAAATGCCTATTCCTATGCGAGAAATGGAGCTTGCTTGGTTTTAGAAGAAGGGAACTTCACCCATCATTTCTTTTTAGAGAAATTAAAGGAATTATTAAGAGATGATAAAGAAACGATGGCTAAAGCGGCAGAGATTTTTGCTAAACCTTATGCGAGCATTATCATTGCTAGATATATATTAGATTTTTTACAATAATATGATTGCCAAAAAAGAAGAAAAACACATCAGGACCAGATTCGCACCATCACCAACGGGGCATCTTCACATTGGAACAATCAGAACGGCCTTGTTTCCATTTTTGTTTGCTCGAAAAAACAAAGGAACTTTTATCTTAAGAATTGAAGATACTGATTTGGAAAGATCAAAGAAAGAATGGGAAGATGAATTGTTGATGGGCTTGAATTGGATGGGTATTGATTGGGACGAAGGACCTGTCACTAATTCTTCTGAATATATTGGTAATCATGGCCCATACCGACAAAGCGAGAGAAATGGCATCTACAGGAAGTATTTAGAGCAAATGATTGCTGATGGTCATGCCTACTATTGTTTCTGCTCTAAAGAGGAAGTAGAGGCTCAAAAACAGTACCTAATGTCAATCGGAGAGTCTCCGGTTTATCGAGGAGCTTGTCGAGATTTGCCTAAAGCAACAGTTGAAAAATATTTACAAGAGGGAAGACCTTCCGTTATTCGTTTTAGAACTCCACTCGATACAAAAGTATCTTTTAAGGATTTGATTCGAGGAGAGATTGAAGTGAACACTGAAACAATGGGTGACTTTGTTTTAGCTAAAAGCTTGGATTCGGCTTTATTTAATTTTACTTGCGCCGTTGATGATGTGGAGATGGAAATTACTCATGTTATCCGAGGAGAGGATCATATTCCTAATACACCTAAACAGATATTGATTATCCGTGCGCTTGGTTTTGAGGAGCCCAAATATGCTCATTTGGCTTTAATATTGGGAACTGATAAGAAGAAGCTTTCTAAAAGAACCAGCAAGACTTCTTTGATTGATTACAAAGATGATGGATATTTGCCAGAAGCAATTTTAAACTTTATTGCTTTCTTGGGTTGGAATCCGGGAACCGAAAAAGAAATATATACCAAAGAAGAATTAATTAGTGATTTTTCAATTGAAAAGATACAAAAATCAGCCGCTATCTTCAATGTTGATAAATTAGATTGGATTAATGGCTTCTATATCCGCAAAAAGCCTCTCTATGATTTAACTCGTGAGTGTATTCCATATTTAGTCAAAGCCAATTTAATTAAAGAAATTGGACCAGAAAAATATTCAGTTGTTGAGACTGGAGAAGAAATACATTTAGAGAATATTGAAAAGATGATTGCTTTGTATCATGAGAGATTGAAAAAGCTTTCTGAGTCGGTAGAGCTAATCGATTTATTCCTTAAAAAAGAACTAGATTATTCAGCTGATTTGTTAAAGTGGAAAGAAATGAGTAATTCAGAAATTATTCAGTCTTTGATTAAAGCAAAGGAGATAATCAGTGCTCTTGAATTTAAAAAAGAAAACCTAGAAAAAGAACTGTTAGAAGAAGCGAATAAATTAACTAATCGCGGTAATTTGTTATGGCCCTTGAGAGTAGCCTTGTCTGGCAAAAAGAATTCAGCTGGACCAATGGAATTAGCTCTTGTTTTGGGAAAAGAAAAAACGATAATGAGAATCGAGGAAGCAATAAATAAGTTAAAATAATATGTTTAAGCAAATTCTTTCTCTCGTCTTGGTCATTTCCTTTTTATCAGTTGGTTTTTGTTTCGCTTTTGATACCGAGGGAGCCAAAAGCTTTATCGGTGATTTATGGAACGACTGTGTCCCTAAGATAGTTGAATATTGGGGAATAACCGTAAATTGGATTAATAATGATTTTAAGCCTTGGATCGAGAAGAATATTGGAACAAAAACAAGGCAAGAATTTGAAAAAGAATTTAGCGAAGCATTACAAGAGGTTCCCAACACCATTAAGGCGGTCTGGGAAAGTATTCGGGGAATGTTTAACTAATTTTTATGAAGTTTAGAACAGCATTTACTTTAATTGAGTTGTTGGTTGTGATTGCTATCATCGGAATTCTTTCTGGTTTAATTGTTGTAGCGATGGGTGGAATGACTGAAAAGGCAAATATTGCTAAAGCTCAAGTATTTTCTAACTCGTTAAGAAATGCCTTAATGTTGAATATTGTGGGAGAATGGAAATTAGATGGAGATGGAAAAGATTCTTGGAGGAGTAATAACGGAACAGTTGTTGGGGCAACATGGGAAACAAATGCAAATAATTGTATCAATAACAGTTGCATCGTCTTTAGCGGAGGACTTGGAGATTATGTTCAACTAGCCGCTATTCCAGAGCTTACAACTGGCAAGCCTTTCACTCTTTCGGCTTGGGTTTATCCGCAAAACACTGGTGATTATAGGACGGTTATGGGTTTTAGTACAGTTAATCGTCTATTGATATATAATAGTGGCTCAATGCTTTCTCAGCAAGATGGGGATTTCATTTCAGCCGCGGTAGTTTTAAATAATAAGTGGACACACGTTGTTTATTGGAATAGTGGAACAGAAGAAAGATGGTACATCAACGGATCTTTATCCGGATCGCCCCATAGCACAGTTAATGCTGAATGGAATAGTAGTTTTTACCTAGGACAATATGATTTAGTCCACTATCCTTTTAAAGGTAGAATGGATGAAGTTAGAATATATAATGCGGCAATGCCAGTTTCGCAAATAAAAGGAGAATACGTTGCTGGACTAAATAGATTATTGATAAATGGAGGAATAAATAGAGAAGAATATGCGAGGAAAATATCTGTTTTAGCTTTGAATAATTAGTTGCCGAAAACCTAAGATTAGTATATATTTAGATTATGATATCAGAAGAAGAAATCAGAAATATTGCCAAGCTTTCATACTTGGAGGTTAAAGATGAAGAGATTGAAGAAATCAGAAACAAGTTTTCTTCTATTTTGGAATACGTTAAAAAGCTTCAAGAGCTTAACGTCTCCGATATTTTGGAAACAGCCAATCTTTCTACCTCTGAGAATGTTTTTAGAGGTGACGTTGGCAAGGAAAAAGATGTTGAGCCTTTATTAAACGCTCTTTCTCGAAAGAAAGATAATTACATGCAGGTTAAGAAAATTCTATACAATGAAGACAACTGATTTAACTAAATTAACAATCGTGGAAGCGAGTGAAGGATTGAAGAACGGAGATTTTACTTCAGTTGAATTGACGAAGGCTTTTTTAGAGAGAATTAGTGAGAAGGATGGGGAAGTTAAGGCTTTTATCACTGTCACTCCCGAAGCCGCCTTAAAACAAGCGGAGAGAGCTGACAAGATGATTAAGAATAAGGAGATATATCCTTTAACTGGTATTCCTTGTGCGATTAAGGATAACATTCTAATCAAGGATATTAAATGTACGGCTGGTTCTAAATTTCTAGAAGACTACATTGCTACTTACAATGCAACTGTGATTGAAAAATTAGAAGAAATGGGAGCGGTCTTTTTAGGAAAAACCAATCTTGATGAATTTGCAATGGGTTCTTCTTGTGAGAATTCAGCTTTTTTCCCAACTAGAAATCCTCATGATTTAGAAAGAGTTCCCGGAGGATCTTCCGGCGGTTCAGCCGCGGCAGTAGCTGCTGATATGTGTGTTTACGCTTTAGGTTCAGATACTGGTGGTTCAATTAGGCAGCCAGCTTCTTTCTGCGGGATTGCGGGATTGAAACCAACTTATGGAGCTGTTTCTAGATACGGTGTTATTGCTTATGCTTCTTCGCTTGATCAGATCGGACCTTTAGCTAAGAACGTAGCTGATGCTAAGATTGTTTTTGATGCCATTAAGGGAAGTGACCCGATGGATTCAACTAGCGTTAATTCTGATAAAAAAAGTAATTCAGATAAGGTAAGAATCGGAGTTCCGAAAGAATATTTTGCTAAAGGATTAGATAAAGAAGTTGAGAAAGCGATTAAAGATGCAATTAATGTTTACAAAGAATTAGGGGCAGAGATTGTAGAAATTAGTTTGCCAATGAGTGAATATGCTTTGGCTTGTTATTACATTATTGCTCCGGCTGAAGCCAGTGCTAACTTAGCTCGTTTTGATGGTCTTCGCTATGGAAAAACAATCAATGATGAAGATGCCGAAAAGTTGATCGATATCTATTTAAAGAATAGGACTAATGGATTTGGAAAGGAAGTTAAGAAAAGGATAATGTTAGGAACCTATACCTTATCTTCTGGTTATTACGACGCCTATTACAAAAGAGCCTTAAAGGCAAGAACCTTGATCAAGTCTGACTTTGATAGAGCTTTTGAAAAAGTAGATGTGATTTTAGGACCAACTTCTCCTTGTTTACCTTTTAGGATTGGAGAAAAATCAGATGACCCAATGTCAATGTATTTAGCCGACATCTACACCGTTTCGGTTAATTTGGCTGGACTTCCAGGTATTTCCATTCCTTGCGGTAAATCTGAATCAGGTTTGCCAATTGGAATGCAATTAATTGGAGCTCCATTTGAAGAAGAGAAATTATTAAGCATTGCTTCGTTATTTGAGAAAAAATATGACAATAAATGATGTTACTCAATTTCTTGAATCAAAGACGCTAACAGATTTTTTACTTCCTTTTAAGATAGTGGCTTTAACTATTTCCGTTGTTTTTATCTGGGGCATTGCTTACTATAATATTAAAGACGGAACTGTTATTAAGGATTCAAAAAGAAGAATTAAAGATTTTTTGAGTTTTCAAAAATATACCCCACCCAAATCATTTGCTAATAGAGCTAGAGAAATTTCTGCTCTTTTGGACGATAGAAAATACCGAAAGGCAATCTTAGAAACTGAAATTTTGTTTTTTGAGATATTAAAGAGATACGACCACAAGGGAAAGAACTTACTGGAAATGACTGAAGATGAGGATACTCCTAATCGAGATAGCTTAAGAAGGTTAGCGGAAATTGCTGAACAGATGAAGAAAGATAAATCATATATGCCCGATCTGGATGAATTAGATTCTTTGTATTCAACCTTTGAAGATTCCTTAATTAAGTTCGGTGTTTTGACTGAAGAAATTCAAGATTAATATTTTAATTTGTTTAAGCAAGGATTTGACTAATCCTTGTTTTTTGTTGTATATCTTAGTTACCACTATTACGTGGAGGTGAGATGTGTACACAGGAATGTTTAAGGTAATGGAAGGGAGGACGACGGATGTGCCTAGTTTCCCAGCAAGCGTTGACTATGGCGCCCCCATTGAAGATCTTTTAAATGCAAGACCTTGTACCTTTATACCAGCAGAGGTTAATTCGGAGAATTTTCCTGCTGATGTAAAAAGGGGGACACAGCCAATTCTGGCTAGGCTCATTAGTTTCACTTGCCGACCAGTTTTTGGCGAAGATAAAACCGAGATTTTGCTGGATGCCATCGCAGCCGATGGTTTTGAACCAGTCGATTTTCGCGAACTTGTCGCCGTGTTCAACCAGTACAAAGCAATCGAGGCAATGCCGAGAGTCCTTACGCTCAAATCGGCAATTGACATCGACCAAGACTTAATGTCTCCATGGCTCAGAGAGAACGTTAAAAGCCGGCGCATCGGATTCATGAAAGTCTAATTTTTACAACGCTGAAAAGTATATTTACTAAGTAGGCTTTTTCTTTTTCAATTTTAAAAAGTCTCCTCTTGATTTTATTCCATTTTTTGTTAGTATACTAATACGCAGCGGTTTAGAGGAGTAGTACCTCGCCAGTCTCATAAGCTGGAGACCCTAGTGCAATTCTAGGAACCGCAACATTTTTTGTTTGAAACGAAATATGCCAGGCCAGAGTAGCTCAGTGGTAGAGCGCTCGTTTCATAAGCGAGTTGTCATGAGTTCGATTCTCATCCCTGGCACACAAATGAAGAATATGGGCCCGTAGCGAAATTGGTTATCGCGCCTCCCTGTCACGGAGGAGACTGCCGGTTCGAGTCCGGTCGAGCCCGCCACGTAAATTCTTTTTATTTTTTAAAACTGAGCAATTCAACTCTTTCTTTTTTTGTGTTTATTGATATAATATATTTAATAAATAAAATAAACTATGGAGAGAAATAGAGGTTTCACCTTGATAGAGCTTTTGGTTGTTATTGCGATTATCGGAATTCTTTCCGGTTTCATTGCTGTTTCTCTAAACGGAGCAGTTGGTGCGGCGAATGATGTTAAAAAGAAAGCGACAATTGACCAATTAAGAAGGGCTCTTCAGGTTTGTGCGGTTACGAATGGGGGACTGTATCCTATAGAAACGACAAGTTGTACTGTTGGGACTGATTGTCCGAATCTAGCTACTGGCATCGTTCCTAATTGTATCGGAACCTTACCTAGCGACGGTTCAGTCACATATCAATCAGTTACTGGAACCGACTATACTCTTTCTTCAACTCTTTCTAATGCAACAACATATTCATATACTGCCTCGACTGGATTCTCGACGGGAGCAGCAGTTGCGGTCGGTCCTACTAACTATTTAAGAAGAACTCCAATCACTATTACTAATTCTTCCGGAGGAGCTTTAACCGATTATCAAATTTCTCTTAACGTTAATTATGATTCAGACATGAAGTCTGATTTTAGTGATTTAGCCTTTACCGCCTCTGACGGATCAACAGTTCTTTCTTATTGGATTGAATCATATTCTTCGTCAACTTCTGCTGTCGTCTGGGTTAAAGTTAATTCACTAGCTACTGGAGCTAATACGATTTATATGTATTACAAGAATCCTTCGGCGGTTACTGCTTCTAATCCGGATAGCACCTTTATTTTATATGACGATTTTTTGGGAAGCAGTGTTGACACATCTAAATGGAATGTTATGCAGCAGAACGGTGGAACTTTTACCGTTTCTGGAGGATTAGGCGATGCCTATACTCCGGCTAGTACAAGAGGAGCGGGAGGCTTAATTGCATCCAAGAGTTTGATAAATCCTGGGTCTTTAGTAGAAATTAAGGCGACAATGAATCTTTCTGGTTATGCTACTTATGGCATCCTTGGTTATATCAATGGATTTGATCCAGCTTCATCGGCCACTATTAGTGATTACGTAACATTGCAAGATGGTTCTAGCTCAGACACCTCCTTCTATTTTATCGGATCACACAATGGGACTGCAGTGAGCATTGCGACATGTAGTTCTTGTAATGCAGCTAGTAAGACATTTAAATTGGTGTGGACTCCGACCCTAATCAGTAGTTATGCCAATGGAACGATAATTGGATCTTCTTCAAGTGCTTCAGTAATTCCTACAACTGGACAATCTTTTTGTTTTGGTGGATCAACAATTAATCCAACTCGTACCGAAGTTCCTTCTCCAGCTAAGCATCATTATGTAGATTGGGTACGTATTAGAAAATATGTTGCGACTGAACCGACTTCGGTTGTTGGATCTGAACAAACATCTTGGTAATTATGTATGAGATAACCCGACTTTCGTCAGTTTTTGATTATATTTTTTTGCAAAGAAACTTAATTTTTGTTAAAATGAAATTAATAAATAAAATAAACTATGAAGAGAAATAGAGGTTTCACCTTGATAGAGCTTTTAGTTGTCATTGCCATTATTGGTATTTTATCTGGATTCATTGCAATCATGATGAATGGAGCTGTTGATGCAGCCAATGATGCTAGAAGAAGAACCGACATCTCAAATTTATATACTAGTATTTTAAGTAGCGGAACTCTAGCAGGAACCTATCCTAATTTAGCCGCGGATATTAATGGAACTTCAACTCCTGAAGCGCTACAACAATACATTAATGCCTCGACCAATCAATCTCCCGAAGACCCGACCAACAAGATTTCTTATTTCTATTCTAGTAATGGGGCAGACTTTCTAGTTGGAGCAGTTCTTTCTAATGGAGAGTGTTTTGTTAAATCATCTAGTCAGGCTGTTTTTGATGAGAGCGATTGCGCCAAGTTAAAAGCTGGAGGTATTGGATTAGTCCAGAACTTTATGATTCTTAATGGCGGAGTATCTTATAATCTTAGTTGGGCAGTTCCAGCCGAATACAATGTTTCAAGTCCAACAACTTCAACCGCTTTGATTTGTTTGGGAAAAGATAAAACCGATACTTCTGTCCCGTCGGAAAGCGAACTTTTTAATAGTGGTACATTAGTGGCAATTATCAATGGTTCAAATACTTATTACTATTCGGCCAGCCGAGCGGATTACAATTATTTTTGTAAAGCCGTAGTTTATAACAATGGCGTTGTTTCTAATCCTGGGACCGTCGGTGGATCAGTCAATACAGCAAATAATGGATTTACGGTTGCGGAAACCGAGGCTGGAGATGAAATCGTTTCTTCTGGTGGCAATTATTCTTCATCTTCGCCGAGCTATTCCAGTTATGCTGCTTCATATACATTGCCGTCTATTGCTGGGACAACAACTACTGGCGGTACTCAAAGCGAAACTTTCACTGTAGCCCCAAGTAGAACTTCGGATGGCTCAGGAACGATTGCCTTAAGTTGGACTCCTGGCAGCGGCTCAACTCATACAATTATTCGCCGAGCTGAATCAACAACGGCTAACCCTAGTATTGCTCCGCAAAGATTAACTGATGGAGTCGAAGTTTATAATAAAAGAAATGATGCGGATGGACAAAACGCAACCGCCTTGCATTCATATACCGATACTGGCTTAAATGAAAACAAATATTATTGTTATTCAGCTTGGGCCTATAATCAATCAACTAATTCATATTCAGCTGGCTTTGTTTTAGCTTGTAGTGGTATTCCTCCTTCAGCGCCATCTGGCGTCGGCATGTACAGTTCAGCGGCCGGCTTTAATTTGACTTGGTCATTGGGTTCAGGAAGCAATACGGTTATCAGAAGACAGCTTGATACTCCAGCAACCAATCAGAATGAAGGAGTGATGATTTATAATGATAGCCAGATTCCTAATAGTGAAACGGGCAAGGCAAGCTTGACTGATAGCGATACTGCTTTAACTCAAGATTCTACTTATTGCTATTCTTTCTGGTCATATATTCCTAGTACGCAAACTCTTTCTTCTTCTTATGCTAGTTCTTGTGGAAAATTGAACATGCTTGGATCAGCTAGCAATTTAGCTTTTTCTAGTGTTGGTTATAATTCTATGGTTTTAACTTGGACTAAAGCGGTTAATTCGACTGATACAATTGTTGTCCGCAAATTGGGCAGCGTTCCGAGCAGCCGTTCTGATGGCACACAAATATATGCCAGTTCCGGTTTGACGGTTATGGATAGCGGATTAACTGATTCAACAAATTATTGCTATGCCGTTTGGGGAACTAATGGAACTGAATATTCTGCTTCAGCTTTAACTGGTTGTCACTCAACCTTCACGACAGTTTGTTCAGCTGGCGCTGGTTTAACTTGTGCAAAGATATTGGATGGAGATTATATTGTTGAAAGATTTACTGGCGCTGGTTCTTACAATTGGACTGTTCCGGACGGAGTAACAACGGCCGAATATTTGGTTGTTGGTGGTGGCGGCGGTGCGGGAGGATGGAGCGGAGCTAATTCTAATTGTTATTGGAACGGAGGAGGTGGCGCGGGAGGATTGATTACTGGAACAATGAATGTCACCTCAGGAACCAATCTTAGCCTTACGGTTGGAGGTGGAGGAGTAGCTGGAGCTAAAAACGTTAACGGAAGCAATGGAAGTGATAGTGCTCTGGGAACTTTGATTGCGTATGGTGGCGGTGGTGGAGGTACTCCTCGTTCAGTTGGTTTAAATGGTGGTTCTGGTGGTGGCGGTGGAGGGACTGATAGCGGCAACAATCCTGCTGGGGGAACAGCTCTTCAGCCGACTTCTAGTACGGGTGGTTATGGAAATAACGGAGGAAATGGATATATGAATGTCGGTGGTGGTGAAATCGCTGCGGCTGGTGGTGGAGGTGCGGGAGGCACTGGTGCTTCTGCAGGGTATAGAAAAGGTGGCGCAGGTGGCATTGGTTTACAATCATCTATTACTGGCACTAGTACTTATTACGCTGGTGGCGGAGGCGGTTGTGCGGCAATGTCTTTCGGTCCTTGTGGCGCTGGTGGAAACGGAGGCGGTGGAGCTGGAGCCTATGGAACTGGTACTCCCGGTACTGATGGATTGGGTGGAGGCGGAGGCGCAGGAAATCCTTCAGCTAGAGGAGGATCAGGTGTGGTAATTATTAGGTATGCAATTCCATAATAGTAGGCATCATTGATGTTGAGTTATCTAGCCTTTTCTTTTTAATTCTATTCTTGTATAATATTCTTAATGAATGAAGCATTAAAACGAGCTTTCACATTAATTGAATTATTAGTAGTAATAGCCATTATTGGGATTTTGTCTGGCTTGATTGTTGTTTCAATGGGAGGAATGACACAAAAAGCTACTATCGCTAAGGCGCAGGTCTTTTCCAATTCTTTAAGGAGTTCATTAATGTTAAATTTAGTTTCTGAATGGAAGCTTGATGATATTTCTGGTGTAACGGCAGCTGATTCATGGAGTAAAATTAATAATGGAATTTTAACCGACTTTACCGATACTACAGCTGAATATGGCAACTCTCATACTTCTGGCTGGATGAGTAGCTCTAATTGTATTTCTGGAACTTGTTTAAAATTTGATGGGTCTTCTGGCTATGTTAACTTAGGGAATCCAGCAAACCTTTATCCTTCTCCAAATATGGTTTTTTCTTTTTGGGTAAAGCCATTGTATTTAACGAAATCGGAAGAAATTTTTGGCAAGTTTAATAGTTCGGGAGGGAGCGTAGCTAGTTGGACGTATGGGCTATGGATTTATTCAACGGGAATCATTGCCTTTGGGATAGGAGACGGAAGTAATTACAATTTTACATCAAGTGTTAGTCAATTAGCAGTTAATAATTGGTATTATGTTACTATAAATTATAACGGAACCAGTAATATTATTAAATATTATATAAATGGACAATATCTTTCGGGTAAAGACTTGGTAATTAGTGTGGTTCCACGAGTAACAACAAATCCATATACCATCGGAGGAGATTCAGGGGGGAATCGTTTTTCTGGCATAATTGATGAAATAAGAATATATAATGCAGCCATCACAACATCTCAAATTAAAAAACAATACTACGTCGGGATGAACAGTTTATTAGCTAAAGGACAAATTACCAAAGGAGACTATCAAGAGAGGTTGGGAGAACTAAGAACCGCCGAGAGATAAAAGTTAAACTAAAAAATATGATAAAAGGAGTAATATTTGATATGGATGGGGTAATCACTGACAATGGAGAACAGGACTTTTCCGCTTGGAAAAGTCTTTTTGCCGATTTCAATTTAGACTTAACTATTGAAGGATACAAATCTTTTACGGGAATGAAGGGAGAAGAAATTGTAAAAAAATATGTTAAGCCAGGAGCCAGCGAAGAAGAAGCTTCTTTATTGACCCGTCGCAAAGAAGAGTATTTTATCAAGAAAATTAAAGAGACAAAAATAGAACCGACTAAAGGAGTAGAAAGATTTTTAAAAGATTTGAAGCAGAGCGGGATTAAGATGGGAATAGGAACTGCGGCTATGGAATTCAAAGCTTATGCCATTTTGGAGGAGCTTGGACTCAAAGACTTTTTTGAAGTGTTAGTTTCGGCGGAAAGAGTAAAGAAAGGTAAACCTGATCCCGAAACATATTTGAAAGTAGCTGAATATCTAAACCTAAAACCAGAAGAGTGTATTGTCATAGAAGACGCTCCTAATGGTATTAAGGCGGCTAAAAATGGCGGGATAAAATGTATTGCTATCGTAACTACTCACCAAGAATCGGAATTACAGCAAGCGGACAAAATCATACATTCTTTTGATGAATTAGTGGTTAGCGAATTGGTTAATTTGTAAAATAATAATAGTATTTTAGGTAAGGTATTAATAGCCCATATTATTGTTGCTTTTTCTTGAATTTTAAGGTAAAATAGGATTAATAAAAGAAAGAATTTTCTACATAAAAACATGGCAAAAGAAAAAGAAAGCTCATATAGCGCGAAAGATATTTTCGTTTTAGAGGGTCTTGATCCAGTAAGAAAAAGACCGGGAATGTATATCGGCTCAACGGGACCCCAAGGCCTCCATCATTTGGTTTACGAAGTTGTAGACAACTGTTTGGATGAAGCTTTGGGTGGATTTTGTAATAAGATTGAAGTCTTTTTATTACCTGACAATACCGTTAAAGTAACTGATAATGGAAGAGGTATTCCGGTTGATATGCACGCCAAGACAAAGAAATCAGCCCTAGAAACTATTATGACCACTCTTCATGCCGGAGGTAAGTTTGGTGGTGATGCTTACAAGATTTCGGGAGGTTTGCACGGAGTAGGTATTTCGGTAGTTTGTGCTTTATCAATTAAAATGAAAGCGGAAGTTTGCAAAGATGGAGGAAGATATGTCCAAGAATACAAACAAGGCAAGCCAGTTGCTCCGGTTAAGAAAATAGCTGATTGTAAAAAAAGTGGAACAACAATTACCTTTGAAGCTGATCCAGAAATATTTAAGGAAATTGTTTTTGATCGAAACAAGCTTCTATCTCACTTCAGACAGCAAGCATATTTGACCAAAGGAATCAGAATTGATTTTTATGATACTCGAGAAAAAGACAATCCTTTTGAATATCACTTCTTCTTTGAAGGAGGAATTGTTTCTTATTTGAAATACATGAATAAGGGAACAAAAGCTGTTCACGCTAATCCTTTCTATGGTTCAGGAGAAAAAGAAGGAGTAGCGGTTGAAGCTTCTTTCCAGTATTCTGATGATTACGAAATTAAAGAAGAAAGTTTTACTAATAACATCTTTACTACTGAAGGTGGAACCCATTTAACTGGTTTTAGAGCTGCTTTAACTAGATTAGTTAATGACTATGCTCGCAAAGGAGGTTTCTTAAAAGAGTCTGAGCCTAATTTGTCAGGAGATGACATTAGGGAAGGATTAACGGCGGTAGTTTCAGTTAAGATTCGTGAACCTCAATTTGAAGGACAGACTAAAACTAAATTGGGAACTCCCGAAGGAAGAACTGCGACTGAGGCGGTAGTGGCTGAAACTCTACAAGACTATTTAGAAAGATATCCTCAAGACACCAAGATTATTATTGAGAAAGCGGTTCTATCATTTAAAGCTAGAAAAGCTGCTAAAGCCGCTAAGGAAACCATTCTTCGAAAAGGTGTTCTAGATGGAATGTCTTTGCCAGGAAAATTATCGGACTGTACTTCTCGAAAACCTGAAGAATCAGAAATATATATTGTTGAGGGAGAGTCTGCCGGTGGTTCATCTCGTCAAGCTAGAAACAGAAAGAATCAAGCTATTCTTCCATTAAGAGGAAAGATTTTAAACATTGAAAGAGTTAGACTAGATAAGATGCTGGCTTCAGAAGAAGTTAAGAATTTAATTATTGCTTTAGGAACTGCGATTGCTGATGACTTTGATATTGCTAAATTGAGATATCATCGTATTATCTTAATGTGTGATGCTGATTCTGATGGAAACCACATTAACACTCTTCTAATGACCTTGTTCTTTAGACACTTCAGACCAATCATTGATCTAGGATACTTGTATCTAGCTCAACCTCCTTTGTATAAGATACAGATCGGAAAAGAATCGAAGTATTACTATACCGATGAGGACAAAGAAGCAGCTTTGGCCGCAATGAAGAAAGATACTAAATTTAGTATTCAGAGATACAAAGGTTTGGGAGAAATGAATCCCGAACAACTATGGGAAACAACCATGAATCCGGAGACAAGAATATTACTGAGAATAACAATTGAAGATGCGATTGAAGCTGATCGAACCTTCGATATGTTAATGGGTAAAGAAGTTGCTCCCAGAAAAAGATTTATTCAAACTTCAGCCAAGAGCGTTAAGAATTTGGACGTATAATGTGAGACAGGCCCGTAAAGGGCCTGTTTTGACATCTAGACATTTTTACTTTATATTTAGCTTAAGGTCTTTGACATGTTTTACGACATCGTCATTCTTGGAGGAGCGATTTTCTCGTTTCTTATCCTGCCAGCAGTGATAAGAAAACTCAGAAAACATGAATCGTTGTAAGGTCTATTGACCTTGCATGATTGCTACGGGTATTACCGGGAGGCATTATGGGACTAATTGATGTAATGTTAATGTTCGCTATTTGCATAATAGCATTCGGTGCTATCGTGGGGGTAGTGATAATAAACATGATCGAGATTGATGAAACTCGTAAAATTCTACTTTTAAGGGAAAGCCAAGAAGGCTGACCTTTGATGGTTAGAATAGTCTTTTCGTTTTAAACGACCCACCAAGCGGCCGTTTATTACTTTATTGGAAATTGACACCCTAACTTTTTTAGATTATTCTATCCTTGGAGGAATAAGTCGTGACCTTGACAGACAGAACCTTAACGGCTGCTATAATATTGCTGCAGCCAATTAAAAAGGACTTGAATGTCATCATAGATTCTCTTGCACTGCTTACCTTTGTGGTATTCATATTGTCTCCGGTTTGAATTGAAGAGTAAGGGAGGCAACTGATGAGCAAGTCCGTTTTAATATTAATAACAGGACTAATGCTGCTCTTTATTGGAATCGCTGTCGCGCTTAAAAGCAACAATAGCGAGAAAAAGTATTGGGCGGGGATAGGTCTCATGTTATTAGGTTTCGTAATCGTTGAAACAGGAAGTCTTCACGTTATTATAGAAAACTACTAGAAGGCTTTCTCAGACCGAACAATCCACCAAGCGGTTGTTCCTTTTTTATATAATAATTGACATTTATAGCACTTTTTGGTAATCTAATCCTATATGAAATCTGAAAACAAAGTATCCAATTTTTTTGGCGCTACTTGGTCTGAAATGAAAAAGATCACTTGGCCAACGAGACAGGAAACCATTAAATATACATTAACCGTTATCGCTATTTGTCTTATCGTAGCTGGATTTTTAGGTTTATGTGATTATATATACATTCAGTTAATGGAAAAGTTCGTACTTTAAACATACATATGTCAAAACAACAAATCACAAATGAAAGAAGATGGTACGTTTTACACACCTATTCTGGATATGAAGATGCAGTCGCGAAAAGCTTGACTCAAAGAATTGAGTCTTTGGGCATGGAAGAAAAGATATTTAATGTTTTGGTACCGAAAGAAAAAAAGATTAAGATTAGAAATGGAAAGAAAAAGACAGTTGAAGAAAAAATCTATCCTGGATACGTACTAGTGGAAATGGTTGTTACGGACGATTCCTGGTACGT
>Ga0172381_10002879_pt1 | contig 18598 bp, 13 predicted proteins | sample Leawel6488metaG_FD_119754 | JGI IMG/M metagenome (GOLD analysis project Ga0172381, IMG submission 119754) | Leachate microbial communities from a municipal landfill in Southern Ontario, Canada - Leachate well 64-88 metaG | ecosystem: Engineered > Solid waste > Landfill > Unclassified | place...
ATATTAACGTCAAGGATATAAATTATATAAATGATGGAAGCGATAAGGCAGATAGATTTGAAGGTAAATGCGCGCAAGACGGATAAGGCCGTCTTGCGTCGTCTTTCTCATGCCTTCGTCGAGAATCTCCTGTCCGTCCCCTGCTTGCATGGAACTTCCATAGCTGATCCGTTGAAACGAAAAGAAGCCCACTCCCTGTAGGGTGAGGGTAGTTCACTGATATTTAAATTCAGTTAACGCATATCCTGAACCGTCGGTAAGACGGTCTATTATGAATTCCTTGATTCTTTCTATATCCCTAATGAAATCGTAAGAATTATAGAACGCATATGCTTCCTTGGTATTCATCAATGATTTATCTTTCACGTTATATATGAAGTCCGTGAATGGCTTTTCATGCGTCAGCATTGAATGGATCACTGTATCATGTCTGTTTTTTGAATTACTATGGGGCACTTCTATAAGAAATTTCATACAATCGATAAATGGAAAGGGAAGGCCATCTTGCCCGTCCATTGATATTAAATCTCCGGTGTGGACTTTTTGAAATCCCTTCTGCATTTTGTTATACTGCATCTGGCGGATGCGCAAATCATCTGCTTCACCGAGAATGAAGCTTTTCTTATACAGTGGATGGTCAGCCATGTTGTTTGCTGCTATGTATATATATTTTGCGTTTGTCATTTAGTTGATTTTAATCCATAATATTTAAGTATATTGGTAATAAGATGGATGGCTTCTTGTTTATCAAGCTGTTTTCCATCTCCAGTTTTCATCCATGGACTGAATTGTTGATTAACATCGATCGGTTCATGCGACTTTTGATAGCTTTTTGCATGCTCTATTATAGTTTTTGCATTCTGATCTCCGCATGCCTGCATAAGTGCTTTGTTAACGTCAGCCTGCCGTGCGCCGGCAAATTGATTGAACATCGTTAGCAATTTGTCTCCATCTAGTTTATCTGCTGTTATTATATTATCGCCTGACTTTTTATCTTTATCTTCGGCATTTTTATCTGATGTTTCCTTTCCATCCGTAGAATCTTTATCTGCTGCCTGGGTTTCCTTTTGATTTTCCGGTGTAGTTTCTACATTGCCAGAAGTCTTTATGTCAGAATTTAATGTAGATGCGGATGGCTCATTTCCTGATTTAACTGGCTGTTCCGGTTTTCCGGAAGTCTTACCTGGGACATCGTTAGTAGTTGATGCTGATTTATTTTGCACTATTTTTCCAACCGGGTCTGGCTGAACTACAGCATCAGCTTCCATGCATATTTTTCTAAGGCATATCACGGATTCCAGAAAAGACCTCGGCATATCTAGCTTAGACACATATGTATCGAACATCGATGCCATTTATTTAACCCCGTTGGCAGAAGATTTAACAATGGCATTCATGTCATCAATGAACTGACTTCTAGCAGTTTGCTCATCATTGGATATTCCCATATATGAAATAGTTCCGTCCTGGCGTCTGAATGACATGTTGTTTGTGGCATATTCTAATGCTCTTTTCGTATAATCCGTTCCATTTGTGTTAGAATTGGCATCTTTGGCAAACATTTCGGCGGCAGTCTTTATTTTCCCTGCATAGTCTTTTGGATATTTTTCTGGATGTTCGAAGAAATCACCCCATGATCTATTTGCTAGAATTTTTGCCTTTTCTCCGGATGCTTTGATTGGCTCTGCGCTATTTGCATGCTGTCCGTTCACTGATTCAGCCGCTCGGTTTCGTGAATCTTCTACAGGCTCATTTTTGGGATTTATTTTTTCACATATATCGGTCAGCTGGAGAAGACTCTTCTTCAGATCCTTTGTTCCTGAGCTTACGTATTTACCTAATATATGATCTTCTTTTAGCTGATCATACATCTGTTCATACGATAGTCCTCCCTTTACTCCACTATTCAAATAATATAGAATCCGCCCGACGGCAATTTCTGGCTGTGGGTCATCCTTTACATTTGCACTTATATTGTTTCTCAATGTAATTAACGCAGTCGAGTATTTCTTTCTAAGGTCTTCCTTTACTGAGTTATCTGCGGACATAGCAGCTATGGTTTTAGGAACGCTATTCAGAAAATCCGTTTCTGCTTTATGTGCCTTCGCTTCTTCAGAATCTCGCCAATCTTTCGGAGATGGCTTACCTACAGTCCCAGATTTATAGTCTTCCTTACTTTTATCTTTTTCCGTAGCGTCAGGATTTATTCCGAATATGGTCTGCGGATCATTTATTCCCGCTTTTTTAAGCGCATTTATGGTATCTTGACCAAGCAGGCCATCTTCTTTTATCCCGGCTTTATTATTTTTGTTAAGATCGGACTGCTTATTTTTAACCAAATGGGTAGCTTCTTTGAGCAGTTCCTTGAATGCGGCATCGGTTTTAGGACCGAATTTACCGTCGGCATCTAGATTTTTAGCAAATTCTACTGCACCAGAGGTGTTTTCTCCTATAATTCCATCAGTATCTAGGAAATTATGATACTTGTCATTATTAAGAAGCATCTGCACCATCTTTACTTGCACCGGAGAATATTTATTTTCACGCATTTCCTTTTTAGGCTGGGCTGCATTCGTTGATTTTCCGGATGCGGGGTTTACTACATCGGGTTTCTGATTAGTTACCTTATTATTCTCCTTTGACTGCGCTGATGGTTCTCCTGCGGAAGTCTGTGCAACTTCTGCAGGAATAGCATTGGCCTCTCCTAGATAAGTCAATGCATATTTAGCCGGCGTTATGATGTTATCCATTTCTGCCATATATGCGTCTGACGCAGATTTTACATTATTCCATTTCTGCTTATCTGATGGAATGGATGTGAATATTTTTTCTCCCTTTATATAGATGAACTGGTCACCTGCCGGAAGAGTTCCGTTTTCATCCAATGCGGGCATCTTTGCCTTTGCCTTATTTATATTAGCCATTTTAACTGCATTCACCAATGCTTTTGTTGCCGTTGCCTTATCGGTTTCATTGCCATTTATATACGAGGTTCCGTTCGGATATACAGTTATTTTATTTCCGTTTATTGTCGAAACGATTATTCCGGTCTTATTATTTGAATATGCCGTAGCAGGTGCGGTCTGCATATTTTCTGACTGCGCTGATCTAGCAGAATAAATCATTGAATTTAATGCGGTTTCTATATCTTTATTAGTTTTCTTTGCTTCTACATTGGTATTATACGCATTAATTGCTGTATGATTTCCTGTCTTAGTATAAAAGTCAATTAATTCTTTTTTTGCTTTATTATATTGATTTAGATCGCTTCCATTCACGACTACGTTTTTTATATTATTTAGCAGTGTTTCTTCTTGTTTTGCCAATTCTTTACTATTTCCGGATGCTTCTTCGGCTTCCATACATATTTTGCGTATGGTTTTAACTGCGGTTTTTAAATATTCAGGAATACCAAGGTTATTGATTGAATGTTCAAATATGGAGCCCATTATGTACCCGTAAGACATATATCTGATACTAGTTTATATAAGATTTGTGAAGGTATTCCACTGAATATAACTAACTCAGTGGCGATTCATTAAATTATGTAAATTATTCTTTACTTTGCTGATATCCAAGCGCATTTGTAAGTTCATCCAATGTAACTCGGTTTCCTCCAGCCATCTGCTTAGTCTGCCGGTCTATTATTGTCGCTATTGCCGTCAATGCGTTTTTGTTTAGTTTTAAACATTCGTCTATTTTGGGTTTTTTACTTTTTACTGAATCAATGATTGCGGTTTTATAATCAAAATCTTCGTTTCCTTTATGGTTTACAAAAGCGGTATTGACATCATTTACTATTTGATTTCCCACATCACGTATCGGTTTTGCAGGATCCTCTGAATTGTCCCCGGGTGCGGGCACGTCAGTCATTTTTTGCTCGTCTTCCGGAGTAAGTTCCTCTGCTTCAAGACATATTTTATGTATGTCTATGATTGACTGTTTTAGCGTTTCCGGTATGGTAAGCTTACCTATATAAGATTCGAATAGTTCCTTCATCATTTCACCTGATGTTATGATATATCTAGTTTATAAGATCAGGATTTATGCCTGCCGTTTTAAGAAAACTGCATAATGAATTCTTGAGCATATCGACATATTTATTACCTTTTGCTGAGTTTTTCTTCAGCTCGCCAGATCTTTCATTGAATAGCGTATTCATGTATTTCGCCACATCGGCTAAGCTTTCCGCATGTTCATTCATATATTCAGTCACTTTCCGTACAATGTCTCGTCCTATTGCGTTAATCATTGCGCTTTCTTCAGAAGTAATTTCATCCGATAACTGTTTTGTATCTTCCGATTCCATGCATAGTTTGCGCAGATCTATCACGGCATGTTGCAATTCCTTGGGCATGTCAAGCTTACATATATACGAATTGAATGGCAAACGCATCTATCATCCTCCAACATTAAGTAGTTTCTATGGTATTGAGCACTATCATTGTATCGCTCAGATTAGTCTTTACCCCGAATATTCCATTTTCTCCATTATTATACAATGCGAAATAGAAAGAATATATCGTCTGATTATTCGGATCAATCGCATCAGAGATAAACGTTTTGAATTTCGATGATGTATGATAGGTGAAATACAGCCTTCCGTTCATCATTCCCCAGTCGAAGAATACTTCGCCTTCCGGTATCGTCGTCCCGTCTGAAAGGGCGACTTCATCATTACTTAGATACTGAAAAATAGTATCCCCTGGCGATTCTTCCACGAACTGTAGTGTCGCCTTGAATGTATATGATGATTCCACGTCCCCTGACGCGTTATCTCCGAACCAATTCAGAATCTTACTCCAATCAACGGCGTCTCCTACGGCGTATCCACCGGTTATTTTCTGCCCATTTCCCGGAGCCATGCTAGGAACGAATTCCCGGGTATCATCATTGACTGCTACAAAATCCCTTCCGAACCCGCTAAGGTCAGCTTCAGTTCCGGAATCATAGTCAAAATTTAATTTAAGGAGATTGAATGATGGCACCTCTGAAGGCTTGGTTATGTCATCCACAACTGATTCGCAATATGTATATACCGGCAGTCCGGAAGCATCATAAGAGGCATCCCCGCATTGTTTCTGATCCTCATGATATGTCGAACTAATATATTTATCATATAGCAGAAGCTGTTTCAAAGAAATATCTTCGTAATAATCATTACCTTCGGAATTTTGTTTTGCCATTAGCGTAGTTGAAAGCGTATGCAGGATGGAATATCCGTCCCTGATAGTGGGGCATACCGTTTCCCATAGCTTTTTTTTCTGCTCTATTATTTCATTCGGATATACAAGAATCTGTTCACGATGGATTAAATCCTCATTTATGTTGAAGTTCATTTCAGCATATTTTATCATTTCGGGATGCTCATAAGGACGATGGTATACCCCATATGCTACTAGATTGTATGACACTTTATATATCTGCTGCGCGGCATCGGCATCCGTTATTTCCTCTGTTAATTCAGTGGTGTTTCCTAACAGATGGATGACAACCGGTCTAGAAATTTCTGGGGCGAAGTCCCATTCCTTTATTACTATTGTCCTGTATTCATTGAAATATGGCTCTATGCTCTCTTTTATCTGGAAAAGATCTGATATATTGTCTGCCAGAAACTGTAATTCGAAGTTAAACACATATGGGGTAGGCTGTATGTCCCGTATCCATTTGTCTTTGGAAGTCGAGAATATCTCTCTCGCATATGCTGGTTGAGGGCGGTTAGTTGAATCCATGCTGTTCGACACAAACCGGATTGCCCCTATTGGATATGGTACGGTAAGCTGCTTGTATTGTGTAATGGACCAGAAATTCGTAAAATTAGCGTTATTATGCGTTATTATAGGTATCTTTACACTTCTTGAATATGTAGTTCTAGACATATCGTCATATTTATTGACGTACATGTTGTTGAACATGTCTATTAATCCGATAAGGATTTTTTCTATTGTCCTTACATAATAGAAGGGTTTCATATATATTCTCTTGTTTCACTATCTAGTTTATATAAGATTTACAAAAGAATATACCCGGACTTTAGTCCGGAGAGATGAATTCCACAAATCTTATATAAACTGATATTGACGCGATATATGGCGGGATAATGAACGAAGAATTATTGTTTGAAAGCATAAGGAAGCTTAATCTATCAGAAGCGCAGTATGAGGCAGTGTGCAATCTATATAGTGCAATATATGAAAATGGCATTTCCGATAGGATACGTTCACTATATGATAAGGACAGTTTTCTTAAGTCACATCCAAGGGCAAAACAGCTTGCCGCCGCAGGACTCATCGGGATGTCTACCCTGTTCCCTACAGCTGCATTGTATAATGAGACTAGTCCGGCGGAACAGACTCAGGAAATAACACGACCGGCTAGCGAGGATGAGACGGCGATAAGAAAATTCATAATGGATAATCTTTGTGGAAAATATAAATGCCAAAATGATTCCGATTCTAATGCGGCATATGTGAAACGTGTATATGATGCGGTAGATAGAGTTGCAAAGGTAACAAATAAATATAAGGTGGGAAAGGCTGAACTTGTCGCGCTTATGCTTGTTGAAAGCAATTTCAATCCTGCTCCATATAACCCTAGAGGATATAAGGGGATCGCTCAGATGGGCGACAGTGCGCTTATAGACGCCCGGAAATATGCAACGCAATTCGGACTTAACCCTGCTGAAATGAACGATCCTGAAAATGTAGAACAGGCGGCTTCCGCTGCAGCGGCATATCTTTTGAGAATAATGTATACGACTGATAGGTCAAATGCCGTGCTAAGTGATGGACGCGATAATCATAGCGAAGGGGATATACGATATGCGTTCGCATGTTATAATGGAGGCATAGGATTAACGTCAAAACTTGGTAAATCATGGAGTGTTCCTATGCTTTACAGAGCGGTCGCCGACGGAGAAATGAGCCGTCAGGATGCCATATCGATCAATCCAAGCATGGTAGAGTCTCTTGATTATCCAGGAAAGATTCTGCATGCTCTTGATGCGCTTGCCGCATTGGGAGTAGAAACTAATTTTGATTCATCAAGATATACATACAATAAATAGGCCGCGTCGTAATGAACGCGGAAAAAATATATAATGAAATAATAACTAGGGCGAAGAAAAGAGAATTCGTTTATGGGGAGCCATGCGAAATGCATCATATCATCCCCAGGTCATGCGGAGGAAGTAACAAAAAAGTCAATTTAATTGATTTAACAATGAAGGAACATCATATATGTCACCTTCTTCTCCTCCGCATGGGAAAATGCAGGTCATATTATTTCGCCGGATTGTCATCCAAAGAATATATTTTTCTTAAAAAGCAAGAAAAGATAAAATATGAACGCAATAAGCACAAGCAAAAACGTAGAATACCAGCTAAGACTGGCAAAATATCTATTATTCAGATATGCACCGATAACCCAGATAATATTGGGATACGCCGAATTTGAATTTTCAGATGTTTCCACAGTTGCCAGTTCTGTTGATAACGGACATCTGAAAATATTGATCAATAAAAAGTTTGCAGAGGAAATAGAGCCACAGGAAATGGCGGTAATATTATATATAGAGGCAGTACGAATAGGGCTAGGGCATGTAACTAATAGAATGTATAGCAATAGGAAACTGTCTCTTGAGGCATCCGACCTTATCGTGCTTAGATTAGGACTTATGAGTGACATTGGCGTCAATAATCCTGCATATAGCAAGATTCTTAAAAAAGTCACGGAAATGGAATCAACGATAAGAGGAATCTATTTTTCGGAATTTTATAAGGACTATGATTTCCGTTCAGTTAGTATTGAAATTCTATATAGGCTGTTGTCAAACTATGAATCAGGTAAAAAAGATTCCGATGGTAATGACTCTGATGAATCAAAAAGCAATTCCGATGGATCGCCTCTTTCATCTTACTTAAATGACACTAGCAGGGCAGGTAAATGGAAATCTGATTCATGTATAACTCAGGAAGCTCATTCAGCCGCGATATCAGGAGACACTGCATGGGGTAATGCGGCATCATCCGGAGCAATAAGCATGATATCCGCTTCTCATGAACAGATAAACCCCAGAAAAATGATAAAAAGATTCATATCTAAATCAATAGAATGCGGATATGAAGATACCAGAATGAAACGCAATAGACGATTCGGGCTAATGTATCCTGGGCATAGATATGAATATACGTCAAATATATTGATAGCCGGAGATGTAAGTAACTCTATGCCGGCATCATCCGTAGGAAAGATCGCCGAATTGATAATTTCCACTGGAAAAAGAATATCCCTTGATTATTGCTGGTGGAACACAAAATGTACCCGTCCAAAGAAACTATATAAACGCGATGTCTCAGGTAAGCGATTTTCCACTACCACCGGAGGAGGAACGGACTGCAATTGCCTGTTCAGAATGCTCGAAAAATGTCATTCCAGATATGACGCCATAGTTATCGTGAGTGACATGCAGTTCAATCCGGATATTCACCTTGCTAAAAAATACCGGGCAGGCCGTATACTGTGGGTAAAAACCAGAAGTGATAAAAATCCGCCGGAAAAATATGCAAGGCATGTCATCGATCTTAATGACATGATGCAAACTCCGCACGCATTGTGAACCACTCCTGTCATACATGGTAATTACCTCAATGGATGACCGTTCCGACCACTCGACTTTAGATTAACGTCTGGGAGTTTTCTTCCGCACATCTTATATAAACTATTGGCAGTAAATTAGGTGGTCGTAATATGTCGTTGGATAGATTAGTAAAGGAAATAGACGTACTAACATATAATTCAAGAAGTGTGCTTAACGCTCTTATACGATCTGTCCTAAGATATGGCACGTCAGACGGGTATAGCGTAGTAAAAGCTGGAAACACGCTTACCTTATCCAGAAAGGGAATATATCTTCTATATAGGTTGTATAATGAATGGTCTGGACTCGGCTTCACTTCCGATACATTTTCCGAGGCGTGCACCAATGTCAGGACTAATTTCATGCCGGCCTCTGCTTCTGGCACCGTTTTAATATCCGATGCACAGAACGACGACTTGCTTGGCTCCGTGATAACGCATTCTAAAATACTGTATATGACATCCAGTAATAAGGATTCTGGAAATCAGTATTGGATAGATAAGATAACTTCGTCAGTAAATAAGATGGAGCTTCTTAATTCATGCCCAATCCCCATAAATTTGCGGACTCCAGTTTTTGACGAAAACATGTCCACCGCAGAATATAGTCAATATGAGACATATCTGCTACCCATGGGATATTATATGCAGGCCATCATGGGATCTCAAGGGGACGATACCGAACATTCTGCTGGGGGAAAGACATGGCGGTTTGACATAGATGAATATTTTACACTTAATTCTCCTAATATAGCTTTGGGTGGGAATGATGGAAGCGATCGATATGATACCCGGGTTTCTGAAAATGTTGGCGGATCTCTTAATTCATACAGTCTGGCATATGGATACAACACAAAGATAGTAGGAAGATTCTGCACGGCTGGAGGAGACAGCACCTATGTCCTTAACTGCGACAATGCGCATGCCATATCCGCTAGCTCCATGGTACAGGGAAGATATTCCGGAATATATGCAGGTAACAGGAATCAGGTATATAATTCTAATGGCGCTATTTCCGGAGGAGAGGATATTGTCATATTGGGTGACCATGGATTTTCTGCCAACCGGATGAATTCCGTAGGATATTACGGAATGGTATTCGATGTCCCTGATTTGACTAAACTTACAGAAGGATGTGAAAGCATAGTTAACACATGCTCAGATGCAAACCAGGTGTCCGCGACATATTCGCCTAAAAATGTCGTCAGACTGTATTATACTAAAAATAAGTCTACCCCATATACAATTCAGAAAATTTCTGCAGGAGATAAGGTAATAATATATGATCAGTCGATTAACGGCAGAAATTATCTATACTGGGATAAAATAGAATTTTTAAAACAGATCGCCATCGTCACATCGGTAAAAAAATACCCTACTTACCAGGATATATTTCTTGATGCAAATGTAAACTATTCCCAATATGGAGTAAACGGTGGGCGGATTGCCCGATATGCCCCGGCATCTGATCTAGACAACCCGTTCGGAATAAATTCAACATCGTTTAATTACCTTACCTGCGCCATAGGCGCTAACCAGACGGTAGCGGGCATTGCTAATTTCCCGATGGAAGATCCTAACTTCATCGTTGGCACCGGATATGTTCCGGATGGAAACACTCTTGCCACGCAATATATAGACGGTGAATACATAACCAATGGCGTATACCGTAGCAACGGGTTCATGGTAGCCAGAAACTATGTCGTAGAAAAGGTTAATGGCTATATAGAATCCGGAATAATATTGAATGGCAATCCGGACGGGCCGCATAGATGGGTAAACACAAGCGATATTGCATCGCATGCCGACATGTACATGGAAGTGACGCAAGGCACGTATGAATTTGCAATAAACAATGCAACTGACATAAATCCGGACACTACAAATTATCAAGTATATCATACAAATCATATCGGCGTGTCTGACACAAAGATGTCAATGGGAAGATACACTACACGGACGAAAACAGATAACTGCATAGGATCCATCAATTTCTATGATAAAGATTGGTTTGAAGACCATAAAGATGTAAATTCCAATGGACAGCCGAGAAATACCATAATTGAAATAATCGCGCAAAACGGAATACGGGATCTTAAAAGTAATATCAATATAACTAATGGATTTGTAAATGCAAACGGCTACATCTGCACCAGCCGATATTCTACTGCCAATAGTTATGGGGTATGGCAAGATAATCCGGTATATTCTAATTTGTATTCTGATAGTGAATATATAGCGATTAGTTCAGCTAATACATTATCCCTGTATTCTTCTAATAAAGTAGCCCTGAATTCCAGAAGCCTTATCTATATGGAAGGAAAATATCTTGATATAGAAAAGAATACTGAAACTTTAGGCACTCTTTCTCTTACCGGAGATGCAAAAAGCCAGAGCTATTGGTTTGACGGAGATATCGCCAGAACAATGTACGGCGGATTCCTTATTGCATCTGCCGGAAAAGTTAGAACGATGGGAACCGATTACATTCTTCCTAACAGAGAGGATTCCTGCTGGGGATTTGACGAATTTCTTACGGGAAGCACATCTGCCCATGTTCTTTCTTCGGTGGGCGGAAATAATGACATTAAAGATTATGATAGTAGTTGCTCAGATGAATCCGTTAAACTTGTTCTTCCCGGTCCAAGTTATGTAGAAGGTGTGCACCCATTCATGCTACGATATAAGCAGCATCAGGTAAATTCAGCTGGAACGGAAACCCAGGCTGAAATAATGCAGGTGGATAAGCTTGCCCTATTGGATGATGTAGTGTATAAGCTGAAATGGGGAGGAACCAACGGAGAAAATGACACTAACTGGTATAGAGTAGCAGACATACAAGTCCCTGGTATAACTGTAGTGAATGATAATGGAAAGTATGTGCTCGTAAACGGCGAATTATATTTTGTCGCGGATGTCATTGGTATAGGCCCTAGAGGCGGGGCGCGGTATAGTCTTATGCTTAGCATTGAAGTAGCAAAAACATTAGGCGCTACGGTAGATAATTTATCTGTGGAAAATACGGTATGCTCATCCTTCACACGGACGCAGGTAACAACGGCTAATGCGCCTGATCAAACCGATTTAAGTAATCTTACAGATGCATTAAAATCTCAATTAGTTACATCGGAATCAACGAACTATTATACCGTTTCACACTGGGTAGGAAATCCGACAAAGGCGCATCCGTATGGTACCTATGTTACAGAGACTATAACCACCGGAAGCGGAAATGGAAGAGAGACTGGTTCAACCCGGTCCAATGTTCTGTCTACATATACTCCTAGTATTAACGCAAAGCTCATCAGAACACAAGAATCTGGCGGAAGTTCTCCATCTAAATATCAGTTATGGATGCAGCCATCTACTGGAATGGATATGTATGTATATCTGGTAGGAACAGGAGCCGGCGGAAATGGCTCCCTAACGTGGAACTTCACGCAAGCAAATGGTGTATCTAAAAATGTTTATTATTATAGTCCTACCGGTCCCACGTCTGGGACTATAATAACTCTTTGATAGGAAGGTTTAAAATGAATGCTAGTTATGTAAATGCGTTTCCTCTTGAATCTATCAGCAGAGATATTTCCAGGAACAATTATAATTTCGAGGCGATATTCAATGCGATAGTTGAATGGAACAATTCAACGGAAGATACGGTAACAGTTCGTCTGACAAAAGACAGTCCGCCTTATTATAACACATGGACGTTTCCCACTAAAAAGTCACAGCTTATAACAGCTGGTACAACAAGTGTTTCTCCAGTAGCCGCCGATTCATATGCCTATACAAATGAATATCCGATCATGGTAACGACCAGTTCTGATTCTGCAAAAAAGGACACCCTAGTTCTTAGGATTAATGTATCTAATTCAGGCGGAACCTCGTGGATGGCATTCGAAGATGTGTATATATTTGTCGCCAATGCGTCATCCACTGATTATATTAAGTCAAGCATAGTCAGAAATTCGGCAAATGAATTAAAAATAGTCACCCAGCAGGATTCAGTTTCTCCTAAAACATGGGATGAACTGGTAACTCTAGGATATGTATCCGATCTTATAACTGATTATGCCGTATCGATGACATCCGTTCTTAAAAATCATTTTGTGATTTATGCGGGAAACATATATGTCGCAACGGAAGATGTCACTTCACTTAACACGGGAATGTTCGGGACGTCTTCATTAGTTAAGGTAGGATCAGTATGGGATTCCGCCAGTGTATATAATAAAGGAAGCCTCGTCGTCAGGGCATTGTCGGACTACGGAAATTACCATATGTTTGTCAATCTAATCGATGATGGAATAAACAGAAGCGATCCATCTGATTATATAGGATCGTATGACGGATCCGGAAATTATACTGAGCAATCTGATGCTTCCGATAGATGGAAGGAAATAGTTGCCGTTCCTATCAGCGAAAAATTCACCTCATCTACGATAGTCAGGATTTCTCCTGATGTAGATATAAAGGGAATCATGCTTAAAAATTCCGGCGATTCTTATGCCAGTCTTAATGTCAATATATCAATTGATGGAAATGTATCATATAAAAAACCTGAATCTATATATAACCGAAAGGTAGGAGTCATAAGCACGTCTAATTATGCCATGTATCCTGTGGCATCATCTCCAGTATGGACATCTGGAAAGACATCGGCGTTCGATGATTCCATTCCCGGGACTGAACGGCAGTCATATTCTGCCGGAATGTTATTCGACCATGCTGCTGAAAACGTATCTACCATAAATTATATAAATTATGATGGCCCTGATCTTGACCAGGGACTGTGCATATATCTTCCGGTGGAATCGGATACGTCCTCCGGTATAAGCCTTCCAGAAGACGGATATACGTTCGAATTTTTCTTCCGTATATGGCCTAACCCATCACTTAACGGGAAAGTTACCAATGATCTCATAATAAACAAGGCGCAGATTTATGTATATTCAGTTAAAAATGCCAGCGAAGCATATTCTGGATCATGCCTAACCAATCCAATAGCTAAATTTTCCATGGCTAGACTGACTAATTTCTATGTATATGATGAAAACATAGGGATAGCTAACAGACCGGTGATGTACCGGGCGACGTTCATATATTCGGCATCTTCAGGAACATGGAAGATATTCGATTATTATCAATTACCTGATCATGTATTCATTGGGCCTGTTGGATTCGTCGATCCCACCAATCCCGGGAACATTTCCAATTCGGATGAACCTGGAAATGCATTCAGCGGGATGGAAACTGCCGGATATCCAATGTTTTCTGATCCGTTTGATAAAGTATTTTTAACTAGGATTTAGAATTCGCGTAAAAAAATATATTTTAATGATGAAGCAGGATGGATATTCCATGTTGGTTTGTAAATGTAAGTTAAATACGGAGAACTGATGTATACAAGAACAGATATAAATAAGTTTCTTAGGACTTATAAATCTACCGGCGATATGAAGCGCACCGCATCTGATTTTGCTGAATTTGCCCATACTGGCCAGAAAGACAAAGCGGGAAATACACTTTTTTCCCACATTCAGCGGGTAGTGGATATTTTGAAGGGGGATCAGCGGGATGATTCCATTATAACAATAGGCTATCTTCATGATATACTTGATAATGGCGGATTCACTCAGGGAGATCTAAGCATGTTTTTCCCGGAGAACGTATGGGAAGCCGTAGTTCATCTTTCACATAATAAGACATCTTGCAGAGAAGAATATTTTGCCCAGATAATGGAAAGCCGACCTGCGATATTGGTAAAAATTGCCGATTTATCAGATAATAGGGCAATCATAATGAATGATCACCCTACTGATAAGGAATATTGGAAGAGGGTAAAATATAACCGCGAGATCGATACGCTTACCAGCGGACTGGCAAAATTCTCCGATTGTTTTTCATCTGAAAAGGATGCCTCATCATTTTGTGAGGAATCCGATTAATTTCAAACGGCGTCCGATTTATCCTGTGATTCACTCTGGTCAGAATCTCCAAACAGTTCAGATTCTCCTTCTGCGAATGGATCATAGTCATCCTGGGATTCTTCCCTGTTTTCGCCTGATGCTGAAGAATCTGCGAATAGATTATCTAAAGCAGTTTGCGCATTATCAGATAAGTTAGCCGATTCGTCGGGCGATTTGCCCATTAGATCCGCAGTCTGTTCCTCATCTGGCTTTACTGTATCGACATCATCGTTGGATGTATCTAGAATTTTTTCCCCTTCTTTCTTTTTCTCATTCACTCCCACCATGGAATGAATTTTATCCATTATGCTTTCTACGCCTTTTGTCGAGCTTTGCATTATAGTGTCGTCATCATTTGATGACGAATTATGAGAAGCTTGATTTCCGGATGATTCAGTCAATATTTTTGCATATGCGCATGAAATCGATTCATATAGCTCAGGATCAGAATTCTGCATCTTTCGTAATTGTTCTTTAAATGTCATCATGATTACCTCACCCTACGGTATTCGTAGTGCTTTTTGACGATGCGGATGCATTTAGCAGATTCTGCGCCTCTGCATATTGCTTGTCAATATTGTCCTTTGCTGATGCAGCATATTTTTCGGCATCAGCCTTTGCCTTTTCTATATCATTGAGCCGGGAGGCAACTGTAGTTGCCGCAGTCGCATCCAGATTATTAAGATTAAACGCTCCTTTCCAGTCTGTATCAGAAGAAGTTGCCGATGTATTAGCACCTTCAGTTGAAGTAGATGCAGTATTTCCTGGAATTACAGAATTACCATTGGTATCCGTAGATGATCCGTCATCCGCCTCCATTTGCACGTCAGAGTCCGGGTAAGATTCTTTCCATAGGATGTATAATGAATCGATGGTCTTTTTGAATTTTTCGTCTGATACATTGTCGTGAATGAAATCGATGAACGTCATATTTTTCTCTCGTTATATTCTTGCAATAGTTTATATCGCCGCGAAATATTCCGGCCATATAAACTATTTGTGTTAATGGGAGACATAATGGCAAGTATTGAAAAAATAAAGGATTACGTCTCCAGAGAGCCAGCGAAGATAACCGGTGATACATCCGGCAATTTCACTATAAGCCCTCTGGGATTTCCCAATGTAAATGTAAGCGATTACGGAGAGCCGTCCGGTAAGATTCCAACTCTTTTCGTGCCCACGGTTTCCGTAGTTCCTTCCGATCCGCTTCCTGACGCCATATATGTCCATAAGTCAGTGTTTTCTTTTCCTTTGATAAATAATTCCGGAGATGGATTTTCCATCGATGGAACGCTTCGGCATGATACAGAGGGATATAAATTTACTACTGATTATGCTGAATATACCGCCGGCGTGACCGTAAAGATAGCCGTAGGAAATTCATATCAGGCATATTTGGAATTTAATGGAACATATGAGGTGATGACTGGAAATTACATATCATCACCGTCATCAATGTCGCTTCCTGATGAAGGAATACCAATTACTGTTGCATTCATACCGGATGATAATCACAATATACTTAAATTTACCGGATGTGGAGATGATAACGGGATATATAAAATTTACCTTTCCGCTAGCGGATCTATTATATCATATAAATGGCTATATATATCTGCCCTTCCGGCTGACTGCTTGTCTGAACTTACTTTCGATGGAACTGAAAATGATAATGTAGAAGGCGGTGTATATGATGATTCTGGAACGCTTAATCATTATAGGAAAGCGGAGAGCCGGAAGGAGGTGGGGGACTATTTACGTTCTCGGTTAGGGGATGCCATTAGCTGTGGAAAATTTTATGGAAAAGAATATCCTACCTTAGCTAACGGACTTCTGATCAAATGGTTTCTCGGCGATTCTCCTATTGCGATATCATCGGGCCGCCGGATACTTCTCATTGATTCTTTTGGTAAGATACCTAGTGACACTTCTTCCGAAGGATGTCTGATATCTAATATAAATTCAGCGGGCATAATTGAAAAAAACGAATATGAACGCCAGATGAATGCAATGGCTATTGATAGTTCAGGGACCGATACACCTGTTCCTGACTATCCTGAAGATGAATTCACCGGAAGTTACAATAATAACATAACAATAAGTGAACCTAATCTTCCTTGGATAGGAGGACGTGACACAATAGTAATAAATACGGACCTATCAAATATAGCATCGACTCCTCCTCGCAAAACGTATATACATCTTACTACGCCTCTTACCGTCATTGATGGAGAGAAAAGAGAATTCAATATAGCCCTTCCAATAACCGCACAGCCATCTTCCGGAACATCTTCCGACAGACTTAAGGGGTATTATTCTTATATACGTCAGCCAAGGGCATATATACTTACCGGAAAGCAATACTCACTTTCAGATAACAGGATAAATGGCGATACTGTGTCCGTATCCGATGGACATTTTAGGTTTTATACAATGAGCACGCTTACATCAGATGATGTAGGAAGCATAGCATTTTCCATAATAAACACCGGAGAATGTAATAAAAAATATACATATGAGGGATCTGCTACCGTCTCTTCGGTTTCCGGAACTTTTTATGTAGATTCTTCTGAAAATACCGAATATGACGCTTTAACCTTTGCCTCTGCATTGACCGGGGTAAAGGCAAAATCAAAGGTAATTATTGACGGCACTATAGAGATCATGGCATCAGGAAAAGTAAGTTCGGTTTCCGGATCAACGGTTACTGTTCTTATCGGACGTGCAGTTACTTCTTCAGATATCGTTAAAATAGGGGCAGATACAATAACGCTTACTTCCACTGGAAATGATTATGAATATACATTTTCGCAGGATGGCCATTCCATTGGGGAGATTATTGAATTCAGCGTCAGAACGGCTTATCAAGGATACTATACGGTCAAGTCTATTTCATCGGATGGAATGTTAGTTAAATTTGAAACATTGATAGATCCATCCATGGAAAACATTAAATTGTATACTACGTCGGTATATGTCGATGGAACATTTCCATATAGCACGACATCTAGAAAATGGTCTATGCTGACGAAAGACACCAACTGCATGATGGATATAAGATATCTTAAAAATAGTTCGGATGACAAGGAAGGCCTTACTGAAAGGGCAGCCGGAGACAGTACGGTATTCATATCTACTGCTGACAATTCCGATACTGTTTTTAATGATCCTGATGCAGTGATTGCCACTGTGTATCCTACATCAACAGGAACATTTCCATGGCGGCTTAACGGTCGAAAAAGGATACGCCATCTAGGATTGACATCGGGAGCTGATGTTGACTGGCTGGACTCTTCCGGTGAAACATCCGTGGCAAAAATGATGTTTGATGTCAACTCTGATATATTTGCTAAACTATCTGAACCCCTTGGCATAAGTGGAGCTTCGGCTGATAAGATCAGGATAAATTATGATCTTACTCCATCGGCAAGTGTCCTTGGCGAGCTTACCCGGGTGGCATTGGCGTCATCCATAGATACGGATTATTCCGGAGATGATGACACCATGTCAGTGACATCTCAGGCAAAACTCGCGTATTGGGATCTAATAGGAGATTTTAAAATATCGAGGGTTGGCTATAAGTATTCCGGGACGTCATATTCAGTTAAGGACACATCGTGGCCCCCTGATGGTCTTCTTCCTGTTACAAATGATGCAACTACCCTTAAAAAAATAAACGAATGGCTTATAAAACTTATACATACGCCTGATTATACGCTTGGCGTTTATCCAAACGGAGACGAACGGAACATTGAGTATGCCGGATGGGATAAGATAACCAAGATTCCGGGATTTGACATCTTTTATGATACTGACATGAGTTCTGTCCTATCCGGGGCAAGTGGAAACATAATGTATGTCAGTTCCAAAACGCAGGGCGGGACAACGCAGAAGACTGAAGAAACATTTACAGGGGATTCACTTTCTGGAATCGAAAATTCCTCGCCTTTTAATTATGCGGCAAACCATAGCATAATACGCGCAGCGTATGG
>Ga0172381_10002880_pt1 | contig 18597 bp, 15 predicted proteins | sample Leawel6488metaG_FD_119754 | JGI IMG/M metagenome (GOLD analysis project Ga0172381, IMG submission 119754) | Leachate microbial communities from a municipal landfill in Southern Ontario, Canada - Leachate well 64-88 metaG | ecosystem: Engineered > Solid waste > Landfill > Unclassified | place...
CTATGGTCGGTTTGTCGCCGATAAGTTCGATGCTTTCGATTTCATCCATGACGAAGTCGGTGGGGTTAAGATTGTGCTCTTTCATAATTGTTGAGTATAAAGTTGATGCAATTTTGCGTTACACATTTACATTAACGTGTAATGTCGATATTCCAAAATTATTACTTTTTAGTGAAAAGTTTATCGCCAACCGATAGTCCAGTCTGAATACTTTTATATTGACCGTACAATGTCGGAAATCTGTGTTCGCACGTACAATCTATATACTTTCCGCTTTTGAGCTTTATTCTATATGTCGGTTTGTTTTCGATTGGAAAAATTTTAGTAACAGCTCTATATCCGTCATGCGTCAATACATTGTCTCCAACTTTAAGTTGAGATGCCGGAATCTTTTCATTCGTATCTAACTGAATGATAGTGTTTAACGAAAAACATCTGTTTGTTTGAGACGCCGTCCAGATGGGAATCTGTAGTTCGCCAGCCACCGCACGAAGTTCTTCGTAAATGCCGCCCATTTCGGAATAGCTATTCGCATTCTTGTCCTTCTCAATCGGACGAAGAATGTCGGCATAATCGACGACTGCGAGATCGATCTTGATTCCCTCAATCATCTGAATACGTTCGATGTGATATTTCAGAGATTGCGCACTAACCGACTTGAGGGGAAAATATTTGACCTTGAGTCGTCCCGGAATTTGCTTGACTTTTTCCTTCACCTCATCCACGTGATTTCGGATGTCCTGAAAGTCGAAGTGAGTGAAGCAGCAATCGTATCGAAGGCCGACATAGTTCTCGTTGAGTTCGAGTGTGAAGTGAGCGACGTTCTTTGCCAGCTTCATTGCTCCAGACCCAAGTGCCGCCAAAACCCAGCTCTTGCCAGCACCTGCCGGGGCGACAACCACGCCTAACTCTCCCGGCCCGAGTCCGCCGTCCATCAGTGCATCGACAGCGTCGAATCCGGTTGGAATTGTTGCGCGGCACATCTGGCTCATTCGTATATCAACCTCCGTCTTGTAGTCATGTCCAAGGTTTCGTTCTGCACCAGCTTTCATCGCATTATCAACAAGAACTTTGATACGGTCATATTCGCCGGTCTTAAGATGATCAACCGATTCCAGAATTGCGTTCTTAAGCTTCTGATTTTTGCAGAACTCAAGGAACTGCTCTCGAACGAAAACCAAATCCGTTTCGGTGAGTTTTAGATACACCAGTTTGAGGTGATCAACCACCGATGCCTTGAGCATATCGTTGCTGATGGTATCGACTCGAACTTTAAATACCTGCATGGTCGGTAGTTCCTTGTAGGAGATGAAGTAACTCATGATCTCCTTCAGAATCCACTGATGCGATTCATTTTCGAAGGATGATACATCCACGATGTCGATGATACGTTCGAGAAAACTTCGGTCTGACAAAATACCAGCGATGATTTTCGATTGGAAATCGAGACCGAACTTCTTGAGATTGTCGATGATTACAGGTGCCATGAATGATGAGTACGATAGATTGGTGAGTGACCGAGGTCAATGTGTAAATAGTCAGTCCTTAAATACGGAGAGTGGATAGAAAACTTCCTGTACCCAAACGTGGTGATTTGGAATGGAGTTGTGCATGGAATACTTTGTGAGTTTCTGTACAAATGCGAACTTGTTCAGATCGTATTTTGTCTTGACAGAATCGAGTATCCTCATTTGCAACGCTCCTGATATCGATGGTTCGGACAACTGCATCAGTGTGTGATTTCGGGTAACCTTGTCGGCGCCCTCTACGACTTTGGCGTATATCGCATTCTCGTTGGATCGGTCTGTTGCATATCCAATAAGCTTCTCCAAATCGAGTTGCGTACTCTCCGTTAGCATTGGAAATCGTTTGATCGCCGTTTTCCGTCCAATACCTTTGATACCATCAATGTTGTCGGACTTATCGCCTTCGAGCACTCGGTAGAAGACAAAATTTTGTGGATAGATGCCATACTCATTGACGATATCCTGAACGCCATAGACCTTCTTTTTTACTGGACTCCACACATTCACTCGTTCGTTGATAAGTTGATAGAAGTCCTTATCGGCACTCATGATCGTCACCTTTTCATCTGGTTTGGAAAAAACGTGATGCGCCAGATACGCGATCACGTCATCCGCTTCGATGTAGTCGATTGATAGAACGGTGACAGGAAGCGACGTCAGAAAATCCGCCAAGATCGACATCTGATAGTACATGTTTTTTTCTTCGCCGGCGGAATCAACCATGTCATCGTACTGACGGTTCAGCCGTTTGATGGGTTTTCGACCGGCTTTATAGTCCGGATAGATGGCTCGACGACGTTGGCTTCCGCCCTTACCATCGAATACGATGATAACTCGGGTGGGCGATAGAAGCTTGATTGCATAACCGATACTGGTGAGAAAACCAGACACTCCGCCTACATGCTCGCCGTTGTCGTTGAGCGTCGGGGTTACACAAAACGTTGAGATAAAACGGTTTGTCCCGTCGATAATAAGTACATCCGAGTTTCTCGTGCGTTGTTTTATTACAACATTACCGCACGCGTCCCGGTGCTCTTGTTTGATATTATCAAACAATGAAAATAACTTCGATTTGTCAATAGCCATGTGATCTTAGAATATTACACAACATCTCACGTTTGTCGATACATTTCTCCCAGTTCATCTGCCATATTGTGATATGTTTATAATAAAAGACGTGCGGAAGTATCTCGTTCCGCACGTCGTGTTGCTTACATTTTCCCAATCCTTACTCGTCCATTCCGGCTCCGTCGGCATCAACTTCGATATCATCTTCCAAGTTTTCACCTGTTGTATGATACTTCATCACTCGGGCGTCGCAAAGCTTTTGATAGAGGTATTCCTTGACATCCGGCCTTTCGGTCAGCATTTTTGGAAAATCTCGTTTCTCAAACTTGACGACCTCGGGCTCTTTACCGGCAACTTCCAAGATGAACTGAAGTGACTTGGCCTTCTTGTTGGCCTCTTTCTCTTCTTCGATTTCCTTCTTGGACTTTTTCTTAACTTCGCCACCGGCCTTTTCGGTCTTCGCAGGCGTGATGATATCATATTCGGTCAGTAACTCCAGCCAGTTACCGAAGTTGTCGATACCACGGTCGAAGAAAATATTAAACTCGGTGGAGCGCATTGGAGGCCCCATTCGGTTCTTGATGATCTTCGCCTTGGTCTTGATACCAACAACATTTTCGCCCACCTTGATTTGTCCAACTGCCTGCAATCGAATGCGGAGCGACGCGTGAAACGCCAACGCTTTACCGCCGGAGGTTGTCCAGGGATCGCCAAATCCAACGAAACCGAGTTTCTGACGAAGCTGGTTGGTGAATACGAGACACACACGCTGCCGTGCGATCATCTCCGTGATCTTTCGCATTGCCTTACTGATGATGATCGCCTTACCTGTAGCGTAACCGTCCTGTCCATGATCAGACGCGATTTCCTTCGAGGTCGAAGCCGCGGCCACCGAATCGACGAGGATGGTGACGAGACGATTATTGTTCGCCTTGCGCACCTTCGTGACGATAGATTCGATAGTATCGAAAATTTCCTCAACCGTATTCACGCTGACGTAGAGCATCTTGGTGATATCAACGCCAATCGCTTGTAGAAAATCGGGAGATACCGACGACTCTGTATCAATGAACACTGCTACGCCACCCTTCTTTTGCGTTTCCGCGAGAAGGTGAGCGCCCATCAAACTCTTCCCAGATGCCTCTAAACCAGTAAGTTCCGTAATTCTCCCGACTGGAACGCCGCCATGCGGCCGGTTCGCAATATCGAGATCGACCATGCTGTTGCCGGTTGATACCCAATCAACGATTTGCGACGGGTCTTCTTCGTCATTAAGGAAGAACGCGATCTTACCACCGTCCTTATTTTCCTTGTTCAGCGACTCCATCAACGTGTCGGCAAGATTATCCCGCACGTCATCTGATTCTGATTTCTTTGCCATGTTTTCCTTTATGGTAAGGCCCAAAAGGCGGCGGCAAAAACGCCGCCGCCAATCGAACGATTTACGTTGGAGAGCCTATTAGCTCTTGTTATTAAACAGATCGTCGAACTCGTCGGCAACAGCCTTCGCCGTTGGCTTTGGAGCTGGCGTGGCAGCCGCCTCAATAGTCGCGGAGGCGGGAGCGGTCGTGGTAGCTGCGGCCGCCGCGGCCTTCGCGGCAGCAATAGGCGACTTTGGAGCAGCGGGTTCGTCATCATCGGCGGGAACAGAACCAGCAGCGGCATCGGGTGCCGCACCATCGGCCGGAGCGTTGAGCCACTCATCCATAACCTTCGCGAGTTCGTCATATGACAACTCGGGCCAGAACGTCAGAATATCCACCTGATTCTTGATGGAATCCTTTACCACCTGATCGGCCGGATCAAATGCCACCGACTGATTCGGCTTGCATCGGATACTCGACTCGCCCCACGACTTGCCGGTATCTTCAGGGGTCTTAAAATCAACCACAAGATCGCGGCCGGTGCGGATGTCGGTGATGTCGCCATAATCGGGATCGGAGATGAAGCTCAAAATTTCCTGATATACCTGCTTTCCGATACCCCAATACTTGACGCCCTCTTGTTCGGCGCCACGCACGAGGATCGGAACATAGACGCGCATCTTCGGTTCCATCTTTCGGCCTTCCTTCCACTCCTCCTTATCGCCACTCTTCTTGAGTTTATTGGCGAACTCCACAATCGGGTCCGGACGATTAAACGTGGCCGGCGACAAATACGTCTTGTCGTTGATGCCATAGTGGAAGAGCAATTCGACGAACGGGTTATCTGGCTGGAACTTGTAAGGGATGATGCGGATCACATTCTTTCCCCTGTTCGGCTTCCACATGTGTTTGGACTTGGTGCTGGTCGTCTTCAGTGATTCGAGACGGCTCTTAATTTTGCTTAGATCGAGTGCGCACATATATTTATTCCTTAGTATTTAGTTGTTATTTCATAATCGCAGTATGCAATCAAGAAAGTGATAGAGTATTCAGTTATGACCTATTTGTCAATGTGTAAAAAGTAAATACGTTATTATGTATGTCGGCATTGATCGCCAACGGGAATAAATATCATCCGACCGATGAAATCACACGCTCGGACGAACGATTTTCAGTAGCATGGTGGGAAATGCTAGGATCGAATTTCCATTGACAATCACCAAGCTATTCTTGTAACGGTTCCAATCAATCTCATATCGATGATCCAAACTTCCGGAGAAATTGCCGCCAGCCATCAGATTTAGTGCATTTATCGAATAAATGACGTTAAAGTCCTTTTTACGATGAACCGAAATCGTTTTCGGATATCGGGAGCTAGTCGTGTCTCGGCGAACGTTGTATGTCAGATACACCTCATCGGGGTATATTTCATTTTGCAACACGTAAATGTCTCCGTCAATCTTATACGTGTGCGAGAGATTCTCGATATCAGCCTCGTAATATGATAATGTTGCAAATGTACACAGAAGTTGTCTCTGCGAGAAGTCCATGTCGATGTTTATCGAGAAACGGTTCGATTTAGCATCTCACGAATCGAAACGCCTTCGGTCATGCGTTTCTCCGCAAAACTCTTGAGTTCCTCACGGTCGGTAAATTTGATGGGGACAATCTGGCCGTCGAGGCCTGTTACGGCGACATGCTGCCCTCTGGAATCGTTCCAATCACCATATGGCGTGTCAGTCCATTGTTTCGACCGCGCGAACTCCTGCGTCAAACGAATCAAGGCTGACGTGTCTGGCTGTGCCGGCTCGGTTGGCGTTTTTTCCGATTGACTTCCGTTGCCAGATGCATCAGATGTCTGACCTATCGGTTCGCCGCCGGCCGTTTTGGCATCGGCTCCAGCGGCCGGAAGTTGGGATGCTTCTTCACTGGCGTGTCCGTCACCATCCGATTTAGCTTGACTTCCATCAGTCGCCGTTGGTTTCGTTGTCGCCTCAGCATCCGCCTGCGATGCGTCACCATCAGTCGGCTGTACTTTCGGTTGATTGCCGCCGGCTTCGGCCGACGGAGTTGCCGGTTGAGCCGGTTGCTTCTTATCTACCGGTTCCGTTTCTGACGTGTCTTGCTGCTGTTGTCTAGCCTGCTTTCCCTTACGCTTATAGTAGAGGTTCATACCACCTTGGCCATGCGTCGGATCGGATGTAAAATGTGTCTTGTTCTTGATAGCGGCCAGCCGATGCTCAGGAGTAGGAAATGTGACCAGCCAGCCCTCTTTGTTATACGCTTGTCTGTCCGGATATTTTCCATCTTTCAGTGCCATCTTATTGACGACTTCCAAGACGAGATTGGGATCAATACTACGGTCAATTAGTTTTTCGGCAATCACCATTCTGTGCTCATCGTTGCTGATATCCAGTACTCCACTTGGAATACGTCGGTCAATAGCGGCTTCGAGTAAGATGCTTTGTATGAATGTGGAGAATTCGGTACTCATATAGAAACGGTAAGTTTGATACCACTGACGGACGATGGAATGCTGTTGATCATATCACTGACAATTCCTTGCATATCACTATTTGACATGCCGGTTTCACGAAGAACCGTCTTTAGAACTTCGACATTTTCGGATGTTTTATGCCCCGACACGAGTCCATCAGGTGACCGCATTGCCCAGTCGGCGAGGATGTTGTCAAGATATGTCGGTGTCATATGAGTATAAATAGACGTATATACGCCTTTTCGCAAGGCGTAATTTACCTAAATGATGAGAAGAATGCCCACCGATCTTTAGTGGGTCGGTAGTTGACATTATAAATAGCACTCACACCGTAATCTGAACCATCTCATCATACGATTTTCCGGCATACACCTTGATTGGAAACCGTCCATCGACCATGATATCATGAATACGCTTCAACGTTTCCTTACCATCCTCTCGGTGAAAATCGTAAAGCAAACTATCGTAAGTATATAGAATTGGTTGCGTTTTTTTACCATCGAGAAATTTCGAAACTCGGCTTAGCGTTTGTACCGCTACTTCCGTCTCATACGCTTGTAAAATATAGTTAAACAACTTGTTCGGAGTTGGGTCGTCAATGTGGCATTCTTTGATCTTCCGAAAGTAGATGGGGGTTTCGACGTATCCATTTTTCTCAAAAAAGGCCCACCTGTGATCGATATAAGTTTGTGTTGATCGAAAATAGGGTATGTGAAGAAACTGCTCACGGATACCGCCGTACATCTGCTGAAAGCACTTCACTTTAGCCGCCGCTACTTGTGGTGCCGTCGGTGTGGCCGTCTTACTGAAAAAAGTCGCAAGATATTGATACGGGCTGACCTCGAACGGCATCTGATAATTGGCCAGATTCGCGATCAACCGTGGATGGAACGCTGAATAGTCCATCAGTACCAGCATGCCATCCTTACCATGTCTGGATATGAATGAAGCACGTGACCCATCCTCCTTGTTCATCGCCGCGAAGTTGATTCCGCCAAACCGATTGCTTGGGCGTCCTGTCGATGTGAAAAGGTTGTATTGGGAGAAAACGGTATTGTTCTTGACGTGCTGCATCTGATCCACGCCGTAGAACGCCAAAAATTTGGTGGTATCGATGGCCAGACCAACCGATTCCAATCGTGCGAATTGCGTGATAGCGATATGGTTCATGAAGTCGAACCCCCGATCCAACGTCGGAAGGTCTTTCAGATCAAATCGGCGAACATTGTCAAGGAACATGCTGGCCAATTTTGCCAGTGGTATCGCACGATTGAGTTCGTTCAGTTGTCGGAAGTTGGATTCGACAAACGTTTTCGCGTTACACACCACCTTATCCAAATCTTCGACTTCGCCATCCTCAAGATACTGAATGACGTTGAGGTCCAACAACTGAAAATCGGTTCCAAACGACTGATCGCATGTCTTTTTGTCAAGCACAAAATGTTTGCCTACCGACATTTGCATCGACTCTACGAACGATTTATACCAGTTGATCAATGTGTCACCATCAACTACCGTTTCATTGTGGTAGATAGGCCAACACCAAACGGACTCGTCGTTGAGAAACTGAAACAACATGACAGATACGTCGTTGTTACACGGATGTCGATGAGCATCAGAAAGTACGACGTCCATTATAACGTCATCAACTTGCAGTTTTGATAGGAGGGATTGGAATATGTCGAGCGTATCTACGATGATCACGGAATCGACGATATGACAAATTCAGTCCGTTGTCAACACCCTCGCCAAAACTCCAGTGGATTTGTAAAAAGTCGGTCTGCTCCGTCACCGAGTTTTTTCACTGCATCGGCGTTCATCTCAGCGACGCCAAAATCTTCGATGATACCATTGATCACCGTTCGGTCTCGTTTTCCTGAAATACGCCAGACAATCGTGTATGTCTGATACATCGAGCCGTCGACGTTTCCAGAAAACGCTGGATCTATTTCTCGGGCGATAGTCGGATCGTTTCGACGAATGACAGCGGTCCGATTGATATAGCCAACATCATAATCCGTTTTTATCGGCGCCGGTTTGTATTTCTGCGGCAACGACTTTGCTATTGGTACGAATCGAAACGATCCATATTCTGCCGTAATGTTGTCGTTTGTTATCATTTGTTGGCGGCTCCGGTAGACAGCAACGGACGCACCTTTGCCGTGATCGATGTTTTCCAGTTATTCTCCGCTATTACATTTTTCACACCATCCACCTGAAATACGGCATGTTCCCTGTCGTATGGCGTCGGAACGGAACTCAATGTGAACATTCCAAGGAAGGCAAATCCGGAGATACCTTGGCACTCAAACGTGAATTCCGTTCCTGGCATCATCGGAGTTGATAGTGGTTTAGCCGATGTTCCGGGACGCTCACCAAGGGCGACAATTTTTTTCATAACTTCTGGGTCTTTTTCGACAAGATAATACTTGTCATCACCCCGCTGCCAAATGACGCAGCCCTTATCGGTTTCACGACCCTTGTTATAAACGTCCACCGCCTTGTCGGTAGCCTCCGTCTGCTTCGCTTTATCCGTTTTTTCGTCCTCGGATTCCGCCACGTAATCAAACGATCCTGACGTCATAAACAATCTGTCGCCCGATGTAAAGGCACTCACCATCTGTCCTTTTGCATCGACCGATGAGTTGTTTCCGAGCAACGTCTGTGTTGCCATTTCCTGTTTCATCTGAACAGACATTCCATATGTCGTGAAACATGAATCTTCAGTTCGGCCGATTTCGAAATTCACGATGTTTTCATTGTCCGCTTCCGGCCCAGATGTGACAGGACAGAACGATGAGTCGATAACCGTGATGTTATTCGGAGCTTCTGGTATGACACGGAACTCCCAGAAGTTGGAACCGGCGGACGATATCTCGCCAAGGATGTATTCCAATGCACGTTGCAACGTGTCATTTTGTGTAAATGCAGTTTTTACGAGTGTATTGGATACATAAATGTCACCGAGAAATCCCCAATATCCAGGCTTAGCTGCATTGTATATTGGGTCGATTCCACTGATCGATCCAGTTACCGGTCCCTTACCGAGCGCCGGATCGTCGTTTGGAATGTATCCGCCGCCGACCAACATTGGAAAGGGATTCGCCGAGTTGATAGCAGATTTCAGATTGTCTGTTTCGTCGGTGAACTTAAATTGTTCGGACATCGCATTCGACAATGACGATACCGTATTTTTCCATCGTGGATCGGCGTTCGGATCGGTAACTGACTTCAGAGATTGTTTCGATGCTTTATCGGTAGCTTTTCGCATCAGTCGGGGAGCATTGGCATTTGGAATAAGAACGCTGACGTTTTTGTTGTCAGAGCCGGCGCATACCGCTTTTATCAGAGGATGCGCACCAATTTTCGCATTAGCGAATCGGAATGTTAAATCTACATGTCTGCCACCATATTTGATACTTCCAAATAAGTTAAAGATCGCCTGCAGTCCGCGCATGTTTATCCAAAATTTGGCATCCGGTTTGATTTCTGGAAACTTTTCATCCGGTCGGACAAATATCCAATTGTTTCGATTTATCAACCACGCCAGTTGGAACTCTTTTCCATAGAATTGTGTGATCAGTTTATCCTTCGTTGTAGCCAAATTATCGAACCGGTTCTTGATGAAATCAACGGCGCATGATGCGGAATTTTTGTCATCGGTCACTCCGGTTTGATCTTTAATATTGACGCCTTCCATCATGAACGACGGATTAACGACCACGGTATATCCCTCGTAGTTTCCCCGATTATCCATCGTGTATCCATAGTCGATTATTCGGCCGACATGACAATCGTAATCTCCGCCCGAATCAACAATTCGGTTGTAATATGACTTTCCTGCTGAGAACATCTGAAGCAACTCGGTTTTGTCCGCGAGATTGATAAGTGATTTTGCGCTGTAATTGTTCCATCCCCATTCGATGACGACCGTCACGCTCAAGCTGAGAAAATATGGCGTGATGTATTCGAGCTGTTCTTTCGAGAAGCATTTCCACTTTATGGTGGATTTCTTGCACAATCCGGGAAAACTAGAACCGGCACCGTAGAATTCAGTTTCGATTGACAACATCGCCGGCGGCGGCCGATGGGGAAATGTAACCGGCGATAGTGTGTGAGGAGAGTTGTTGGCATCACGTCCGATTACTTGTTTTCCATCGGAACCGAAACCAAAGGACTCGTTAAAGCCGATTGGACCGGAACTTGTATCAGTGTTCGGACCGAACAATATAAACCCTTCCAAATTATTATGCGATGGCGTCCGTCCATTCGAACACACCCGCGCCCACGCGGTACGAACAGCGCCCGTGTCCTTTTCCGTCGATGAGTGCCACGCGTATGATTTTGGACGTTTTTTTAGCGTATCACGAACGAAACCGGGAACAGGGTGAAGTCCCCACGGCGTGACATTTGTGAGCGCTGGATTTTTGGTGTCGTCGGCCATTTACTTGTTCTCCGAAAAGAAATTGGTCAATATAGATTGGATATCACGTGGAATTCGTAGTTGCTGACCAGTCGGAGCTTTTAGCGTTGCCTTGATTCCGTTTGCCTGCGCGATAACCCACCAAAGTGTCTGATCACCGTAATACTTTTTGGCAAGCACGTCCAAATAGTCGGTTTCAGTTGCGATAATGTAGATGTCCGAAAAAGATATCGGTATGAGCGGATATGTCGTCGTAAGATGAACACGTTTTCCATCCCATCGCCGAGTGTCGGAGTTTGTTGGATATCTGTTCATAAATTATAAAAGAGAAGATCCACCGAAACCGGATGATATATTGGATACGTTTAGCTTACTCGCCGCTGACGAATCGAAGTTTATATTTGGCGTGGCGGCGACATCGGGAACCCCAGATCTACTTTTCGTTGTAGATGCAGCGGATTCCGAATAGCTCGTGCCGACGATGTCCGACGAAAAATAGTGCCAATCACGGGTACACGATAGTCGTTTCTCCATAAGCGTCATCGATATAGAAATATCCACCTTCATCGGTAGTTGCATCGTTGTTTGACCACTAACGGAAATTTTCTGATGCGTTCCATTAAGATAAGAATATTCGCCGCCGGGCGGAGTCCTCACAATTTCCCACGGAGAATCATCTGGTACGGTGAGACCAAATGATCGGATGACCGCGGGCTGATCTACGTACATATCGCCAATTCGGAATGTGATGAGTGGCGGATACATAAATCCAGTTCCAGCCGATGCTCCGTCAGTGTATTTACTTGGACGAGTCAATCCGGTAAGATAGTTGATTCGACGCCACATCGGAAATAGCTCACGAACGCTATTGGCATATACGGTGAAACTGAAATTCAGATCACGTGAAAATCCCTTGTATGTGTAGAGTTTGTCAGCCCTACCCATATATTGGACGTCATCCCAATCCACCGAGGTATTTTCGTTGATACCGGTCACCGTCGCTCGAAAAGGTATGTATCGACTATTGACCAGATCGTAAAAATAAAAGAAGATCGAATCGCTGGACTGACGGTTGTCCTTTATGTTGGTTAGCTCGGCTGGTATCGTCAAGGACGTTCCGGAAATGACATCTAGTGTGTTATAACTATCCGACGAAAATTGAGCGCTTACCTTTGATAGTAGTCCGGAATTTCCCATTTCATTTTCCGCGTTCTTTACCTTCACAAGTGAATAATCTTCACCGGACTTGGCGGTCTTGGAAAGTTCCTTGTACGTCTTAATTCCCTTGTGATAAAATGTGTCGGCACTGGTCGGACTCGTGATCGATGGATTTCTTCCCTTCCACGAATTCATCACGGTTTCCCACCGATTGATATCCGACGTCGAAATGATGTTATCAGTCTGGATGTGATTCTCCGATGCAGCTGGTCTTGACTCGGTGGAAAATTCCCGGTCGTCACGTTTGTTTGTTATGGTTCTTCCCCGAACCTCATTGGGATTGGACGTGCCAGCAGACAAAAGCTTCTGGTTTCCAACGAGGTCGTATCCTTCACCGTTTATGACGATCTGCCCCGCTTTAGGCGAATAGATGTTGTCAGGCGTGTAGAAGTGAAGGTCTTTCGCCGTGTATCCTTCCGCGTTTTCACGATTTTTTGTGTTATGGACGGTATAATACAATAGTTGCGGTTTATCTTCTCTGAACGAATCAAACACATTACTCTTACTAGCGTATTCGACACGCAACTTCCAATCAGCCTTTCCGGTCTTGGTACTGGGGATATACTGACTGAGACCCTTGATCAGCGCCTTGCCAAGACCTGATAGAAATCCCGAACCTGATTTTTGGTCTTCACTTTCGCCGATCCACTTGGCTGAAAATTGCGACTGAGCGCCCGACGAGGCGTCATATCTAGGCAATCCCCGATTTGCCAAACCCTTGCCGGTGTTGGCCAAATCCGAAATGCCACCTTCTCCAGCCATGGTCGCCGTGCCCGGAACCGGGTCCTTGCTGGGATTGTTGATTCCAATTGAGCTTTTTACCGCACTGACGAGAATATTGACGAGACCTCCACCAGCAACATCCAAATGCCGCTGTGGATAATCCATCAATCCCATCGCACCTTTCCTAGCAGTTGCGGTTATGACGGTCAGTGGATTCCAAATACGAGTTTCATTAAATGCGTTTTGCTTCTGTAACGCAAATTGTGTCAGTGAAAAGAATATACCCTTTCCAGATGCCATCATCTTGGTGACACGTGTCACGTCCTGAATGACAGCTCCTGGCGCAAATCCTTGGCTGTCAAACTTTTTGATGTATTTCTGTGTGTTCGAGTCGGTCAGTGAAATCCACACGTATGGTTGGCGAAACCCAAAGTTAAAACCTGGATTATCACCATACACCGATAATCCACCCCATACGTTATTAACGCCCTCGTGAAATCGTTTGACATTATCAACTGCATCCGGTGGCGGTCGCGATCCGTATTCTGTTCCACCTGGGCCAATGATAATCGGATATCTGGCCTCTTTATCCACATTGCGGATCGTCCAGCTGTTGCTATTTGTCCGGATAATCTGCAACTGCCCAGGAGAGGACGTTGTAATTGGGGTGAGTGGATTGGAGCTTGCCATATATATGGGACGATTCCGTCTGCCTATAAATATAGCCTATCCAATGATTTTACCGACCAACATTGGTGAGGGCCGCAGATACTTTACGGCCATCGAGATTAACAGCAATTCCACCATTGCGGAAGAGATCGATGAGTTCTTGGAGCTTTCCGATTATAGCGGTATTCGTCTTTGTATCTGTATTATTAGCTGGCGTGACCGTTGTTTCGGAAGCCGGCGAACCCGTTGGAACATTGGCATCCGATACCCGTGGGGACATTGCTACGGCAGCTGTTAGCTTGGCCATGCTCAGCAACGAAATACTGGAAATCGACTTATTTAACTTATCCATTGTATCGGCCAAATTTGAGATGGACGATGCGAATTTATCTACTTCATTAAATCCGGCAAACGCTCCGTTAATAGATTGTATCGCGGCTGCTGTCTTTGACAAATCGTTTCCGAGGTCGGCCAACTGGCGTAATTTTTTTACAGGATCTCCGCCGGCCAATTTTCCAACCAATGCTCCGATTCCGGACATGGCTGATCCGGCTCCGAATGCGGCGAGAGCAGCTGAAACTGCATAAATTCCAGCGGCCGCTCCAACTAGATTTGCAACACCAATGTCGGCCAGTTCTTTTAACGGCGCCACTGCCATACTCATTCCCTTGGCGAGTTCCTGGCTCGCCTTGCCAGCCAACCAAGCCGCCGCTGCAAATGGAATAAGTGAGATGCCTAATGCGGCAATAGCTATGGAACCTATAATAATTGCCGGCGCAATGAAGCTCAATCCAAATGCCGCTGCAGCCAATGCTACCAACACGATACCGGCTTTCCAGATCGAACTCCAATCAATACCGGAAAACATCTTTAATGCAATTGCAAGCGGTATAATTGATGCACCGAGAGCTGCAATTGCGAGAGCTCCAAGGAATACCTTCGGCGAACCGAGTGCCGAGATGCCTTTCGCCAATCCAGTCAGTATTCCCTGTATTCCCTTTCCAGCCGCGCCGGCGAGTTTTCCAAGACCATCGCCCAATCCATCCATCATTTTTCCGGAAAGTCCACCAGCCGTTTTTCCAGCAAGTCCTTTACCGGCGTCAGGCAATAGTTTCCCCATTCCTTTACCGAGAAACCCGGTTACACCGCCCGCAGCGGAAGCTAATTTCTTCCTCGCAGCTATCAACGCCCAGGCACTGGCGGCGGCGAGTAGGATACCAAGAAGAACAGCGCCTGTTTTTGCCCAGCCCTTTAGCTCGGAGTTTCCAAACGAAAGTGTTTTTTTCACAGAGTCCAAATAGCCTGATACCTTATCCAGCCCTCCGGATAATGAACCGACATTGTCATTGATCCACTCAAACGCTTCTCCGATAGGCGACAACAACGTGCCAATCAGTTTTACGAAAAGTCCGATTGTTTTGAGAATCGGAACGATAACGGTTACCAAAACCTTTACGACAGGAGTGAGAACATTTGCCAACTCAACGAAAATGCTCTTCATCATGTTCCCAATATCAGTCATCACCGCTTGCATTTGACGTTGCTTGATCTCATCCTCCGCATCGGCAACCAACTTCGCGTCGGTCTCCATATTTATTTTGGACATCGTATTAAGTTGCTTATCCAACAACTTCAGTTTCTCGCCCTCCTTGGAACCCGATGAACGAATACGATCCAACGCCACCATTTTGTTCATGTCCTTCAGTTCCATTCCAGACGCCTTGGCTAACGCCTCACGCTGGAACACGGACATCTTATTCCATTCACCGGCACTCTTGACAACTCGAAGCGTTTCCTTTGCAGCATCGGCCAGTTTTCCATCAAATGACAATTGACGAGCTCTCTGAAAGTTCAGAGATACGCCCAACAACGCCGATGCTTCCATTTCGTTGTTGATGCTACTCTGGAAGTCCAGTAGTTTCTTGGACATTGCCGTCAACGCATTTATGCTTGTTCCGAGTGCGCGAGCGGCGATTGCCGTCTTCATCAGTATCTGTGGATTATTTCCAAGAAGGTGTTGCACTTCATCCGACGACTTTGCGATGTCTTCCATTACTTTGGCAAACGACACCGGCGTTCCCTTGGTCATCGCAGCACCAGCCTTGATCATGTTGTTGGCCACGGTCTCAGTTAGTCCTCCCAGACCCTCAAACTTGGACAACACGTCCGCGGTATTTTCGGCCGCTACACCCAAATTGGCTGACAACAACGCGGTAGTTTTCGCCGATTCCGAACCGGCCAGTGCCATTCCGCCGAAGGCTTCGACAAGGGCCACGGTGGCTTTATATGCCTCGTCAATGCCTACGCCCATATCTTGATATGACGCGTTCAGTGCTTCGGCAGATTTTCGAAGTTCAGATGTTTGCCGTATCGTCAAACCCGTTGTACGACGAAAGTCTTCAGCTGCCTTATCCAGTTTTACAAATCGCTCAAATGCCAATTTGATAAGTTGGGCAACCGCGAGGAGCGGACTTGATGCAATTGACTTTATGACGCTCTCCAATTCCTCGGCGCCATCGACGGCCGCATAAATTCCATCTTTTGCCAACTTAAATCCGGCAGCAATCGCCTGCGCTTTTGCAGTTTTCTGCAACTCCAGTTGTACATTCAGTTCTTCACGTGTGACATCAAGCAATTTCCAAGTATCCACTAGAGCAGCTCTGTCGCTCTCAGCGATTTTCTTCTTTACATTGAGTTGAGCTGCAATCTGAATACTTGCCTCGTGCATTGCACTAATTTGTCCAGCCAATATTCCCGAGCGCTCGACCATTGACTTTTTCTGTTCGGAAGATAGTTTGCTCAACTGATACTCATCCTCCATCTTTGCTCGGATAAGCATCTGCTCTTCCATTAAAACTCGTGAGGATTCCTTTTCTAGTTTGAGAGAATCCTCAAGCCGTTTAGCTTCTGCACTGCTTAAATTAAACGCTTTTTGCTGTGTATCAAACTTTCGACGTAACATCGCAACTTCTTGCGTACAAAGTGCGACCTGCTGAGTTGCTATCGAGTATGCCGATACATTCTGTTCGACTTGCTTTATAAGCTCCTTCGTGATACTGGACAAAATCGTACGTGACGCATCAAGAACCGATTGATTCTTCTCATTGTTCGTTAGCACCTCCTTGGAAGCGTCAGCGGCTAATTTATCGAAATCTTTGTTTTTTTCAGACATCGGTTAGGGAATACCACTATAAATATTCCCATCTCAATGTTTTCCGCTTGTTGGCAACGATTTCGATTGGATGCTATTAGGCGAGGTACGTGACATAGCTTTCACCGTTTCTTCCTGCCTTTTCGTCTTATTGTTCTCGTCGTTCTTTAGATCGATCAATTTTTTGATATAAAATCCGCGGAGACTGACAGGCATTCGATATACGACTTCTTGTGTAAATGCACCATTGGAATGATAGCATAGACTGAATATCTCATCGTGGATGATCGATTTCGATTCCGGTCGAATGCCAAATATATCCGTCGTCACCCCAACGTTTATGGTTGTAGAATTTCCGCATTTTGGGCAAGCCGATGTCCATCGAGTGATAAATCCAGGCGTCCGTTTTTCGTAAAAGTCTCGGAACGCCTTACTATCGGTTCCCGACATTGTCCGCTCATAGAATTGATCGATATTCTCTTCGCCCTCGACCATCAATGTTATCCGTTTTGCGAACTCAATCCAACCGAGCGGTTTCCAACTCTGATACTCTCGCCACGTTGGTAGTCGAAATAGCAATGACTTCTTCGATTTTGGAAGCATAAATACCAGCGTGTTCCTTCCCCGTTGCAATCCATCGAACGCGAATGGTATTGCTCTAAAACCAAATGATACATCAGCATCAAAACTCTCCTCGCAATCCGAGCATGTGCATCGAATTGCACCGTTCGATCCATAGTTCATAATCCGCGCATTGAGGAGAATTGTCTCAAGATCACACTGCAAAATTGTATCAATATCAATCGCTGGCGGCAAAATTCGAGAGAGCAGTCTAGGTAATGCCAATCCACGCTTGAGAAGATTTCCGCTGCACAATAACTCTTCATCCGCCGCTGTCATTGGATACATCTCAACGTGACCCGATGACATTGCAGAGCCGGTCGGATAGAAAAATCCATCCGATGCCAAATCAACGATTTCTGAATTTAGCTCATTCACTCACACCAGGCCAGAAAAAGTTGGCACCGAGTGGTAGGGGGAGATGCTCGGTATGATCGCAGTGAAGACATGCAAAATCATACGTCATATCCATGTCAGGAGTGTGAGACTTGACGTGCGTACGAAACGCTAGACTATCTCTAGCACTAAATTCATTATCAACAAATGACTTGATAAATCCTCTTTCAGTTTTTCCATCAACTGATATAATAGTGTATTTTAAGCGAGTCGTGACGTCCGGAGAAGACGATCCGCTAGATAGTTTCGACAAGTTCTTCAGTTCTCCCTCAATCGACGACTCGTCCTTATGCGTCAATAATTTCCAGGTGATCTGTTTTTCGGATACTGGAAGAACAAACGTAAATTGGTTTTGATTTCGGACAAGGCCGTCAAAGTCAATTGGCTTGATTCCGATCAAACTGAGATCGGCGGTAATCGTCACTTCCTTTTCGCATGATGGGCATTTGGTCTTTAGCTTATACTCGTCACCGTATGCGCTTCGGCGTGCTGCCAGAAATATAGCGTTTTTATCTCCGATCAATATATCATCAAGTGTGATATCCGGACTAACAATGAGTGCTCGGAGAAACTCGTCCAGAACGGTTCCACGCTTCAGTAACGTCGTGTTGCTTAGAATGTCTTCGTGTTTGGCAGTCACCTCGAACAACTGAATAGTTCCAGATGAAAGCGGACTTTTATCCGAGTAAAAATATCCTTGGCTTGGAAGCGTCACGGTAAATTTTGGAGCTGACGATTTGATTAGATCGCCCGGTGCCGTCAAGGATTGCCGAACAACGTCAGGCACTCGTTGAGTTGCGGTGGTAGATGTCGATGCGGATCGCGTGATTGGAATTTGTTCGCTCATATTTTGTAATAGTTCTTACCATATATACAATCAATTATCCACTTTTTGATGGAAATCGTATATATAAAAATGAAGACGGCCACCTTTCGGCGGC
>Ga0172381_10002881_pt1 | contig 18597 bp, 18 predicted proteins | sample Leawel6488metaG_FD_119754 | JGI IMG/M metagenome (GOLD analysis project Ga0172381, IMG submission 119754) | Leachate microbial communities from a municipal landfill in Southern Ontario, Canada - Leachate well 64-88 metaG | ecosystem: Engineered > Solid waste > Landfill > Unclassified | place...
CCGATGGAGGAATCAAATATGTTCAGTTTTTCCTTGGCGATACCCTGCTGAGCACTAAACCCAAAGAACCTTTCACTATGACATATGATGCTGATCTGCCTGATGGCATCTATGAGCTGCGTGCCGTTGCGGAAGATCTGGCAAAGAACAAGGCAGAGGATAATGTGCGTCTTATTGTTGGCGATGTGACGGTGCCTGTTTCCGGTGCGGATGTATTGCAACCAACATTCATTTCACCCACTCCTGCGCAAACAAGTCTGCGCAAGGATTACACCGTGGATGTTGCTGTAGAGACACCGCAAATCGGCTCGGGAGATATGGAACTTCTGCAGGTTGTGGTGCGCTCTCAAGATACCGATCAGGAAGAAGTTCTCCTGGAAATATCCAGTGGCAAGGGCAGGTATGTACGACCATGGAGCTCTAAGCGGCCCGGTATTTTTACATTCCACCTCATCACGCAGAATCGCAACCGCGAAGAAAAAGAATGGGAAGTGCGAACGCTGGAGGTTCAGTAAATCCTTTTCTACAAATCAGAGCTTTTTTGCAATTTCCTCGGCAATGTTCGCATTCGTGTGCACTTCGGAAACGTCATCGTCATCTTCGATACTCTCGATAAACTCCATGAGCTTTCGGCCGGAATCAAGATCGGCATAGTTCACTTCCTGCTTGGCAATGTACTTGAGGCCGGCTTCCTCTATCGCCATTTGGGCATTCTTGAGTACATCTCGTACCTTAGCGCATTGTTTTGCCTCCGTGGTTACCGAAATCACATCATCGGTGATTTCGATATCTTCCGCACCCATGTCTATGAGTGCAAGCTCGGTTTCTTCTTGCAGAGATCCTCGTGCAATGACAACGCCCTTACGGTCAAAGAGGAACATGACCGATCCGCTCTCTGCCCATTTACCACCACGTTTTTCCACCGTTGCACGAACGTTTGCCAATGTACGATTCTTATTATCCGTCAGGCATTCAATAATACAGGCGGCGCCACCCGGGCCGTAGGCCTCATAAATTACAGCAACAGTTTGTTCGCCCTTGAGCTCTCCTGATCCTTTCTTGATCGCTCGGTCAATATTCGCATTAGGAACATTATCAGCTTTGGCACTCTCAATTGCCGTTACGAGTCGCGGATTCATACTGGGATCGCCACTACCTCCTTCTCGTGCTGCAATCTCTATGAGTTTTGCGTGACGCGTAAAAATTTTGCCGCGCTTTGCATCAGTAGCACCTTTCTTATGTTTGATACTTGCCCATTTGCTGTGTCCGGACATGCGAGAGCGGGGAACGTTGGCTGGAGTATATCGAACATTCGTTCCTCGTTGCTAGTTCATGAACAAAGTAACGAGAAACTAGTAACTAGCAACATTATTTCCTATAGGCCAGCATTCCCATGAAGCGTGCACGCTCAACAGCCTGCTTGAGCATTTTCTGATGCTTCAGGCACATGCCGGTGTAGTATCGCTGCCGAATGTTCGCAAAATAATCGGTATAAGGTTTCAGCAAAGGATAATCTTTGTAATCAATATATTTTGCTTCTTTTTCGCAGAAGGAGCACCGCTTTTTTGTGGGTGGAGTATTCTGGCGTTGCTGTGAGGAGTTTTTCTTCATAAGGAGTGGAATAATGGTGGCAAAAGGCCTTTAGAGATCGAATTCATCTTCAGAAATAATTTTTTCCAATTGCTCTGTGAGCTTCTTTTCCTCCATTGGCTTCTTTACCTCTGCCGCTGTGGTCTTCTTTTCCTCCTGAGCACGTTTTGCCTGACGCTTCGCCTTCTCTGCAACACGGTGCTGAAGCTCCTGTTCACGTTCCTCTTTGCGACGCTCTGCCTCTGTGGAGCGTTCTTTCCTCCATGCTTCATATTTCTCCGAATATTCCACTACTTCATACCCCTTTGGTGGCTTAATGATCAGATGGCGCAACACTCCACGTAAAATACGCAGGGCCTCATCAATTTCTTGCACTTTGGCAGGGGCCAGCTCGTAGTAGAGGATCATGTAACAGCCTTCTGTGTAGCCTTTGATAGCATATGCAAGACCTCGGCGGCCCCAGGAATCTTTTGCAATCTGCTTACCCCCCGCATCTTCAAAAATCTTTTCCACCTCTTTTATAATCTCCTGCTCCTCCTTTTGGGAGAGAGGATAAGGATAGAGTACTGCACACTCATAGATGAGGGCGTCTTCCGTTGATGGGGTGAGCGTTGGCATAACGATTCGTGGGTAAAACCCTACAACACATGCGGCAGGGGAATCGCGAGTGCCAAGGTTACGGGGCACAAGGGCGTATCGTCAAGGTTTTCTCTGACAATTCTGTAGTTTCTGATCTATGGGTATATTCCTAATTTTCTAAGAAATACATCTAGAATTCTACCGTTTCCAGTAGGATCCTTATCATCAGGCAGAAAGCCTGCCGGAGTCATTGTTCCAAATGATTTTTCCACTTTTGCGTGTGTACATCTTTGATTTAAAAGGACTAGTTCTAAACCGCCTGAGCCCTGAATCAGGCTGTTGTAGCAACCTTCTTTAGAAGAGTAGGCACACACCTGTCCTTTGCGGGTACAAAATGCTCGGTGATCCATGATAATTTTGCTAGAAAGCAGACTTCGCATCTTGCTAGAACTTATTCCTAATGTAAAGGATATTTAACCTATCATCCAAATGCCCGGCTTTATTCTCATTTCATTCGAATTACGCCGTGGCCCCCTTTTAGTCGTTACGGGTTCACCACGGCGGTGCCACGTGAGCGCGCCTAATGTCACGTAAAGCCGCTTCGCGGCCACGTGACACGTAAAATCGCTTGCGCGCTTTTACGTGGAGCCGCCCACGAGATTTGAACTCGTGACCCCCTCCTTACCATGGAGGTGCTCTACCACTGAGCTAGGGCGGCTAACGATGGAGTACTCTACCACGCCGTAGCCCCCGCGTACGCGGGGCGTAGGTGGAAGCTAGGGTGGCGTCGGAATGAAAAATGCAAAATGAATAATTTCAGATGAGGATAGATTAGACATTATTCATTCTTCACTATTCATTTTTCATTACTGCCGTTATTTTGTCCAATAGTCTCCGTCCAACTTTGTGCCGGTTCTTTCCTTTGTGCATGGAGAGCATTCTTGAGTGAGTGTAGACAGAGTAGTGCACATTTCATGCGGCGGGCACTGATGGGCACGCGCAAAAGTTTGACAATATCCTGTGCATTGAGAGTTTGTGCTTCCTGCACGGACATCCCGGCAAGTTTTTCCGAGAGCATGGACATCGCTGCCATGCTGACGGCGCATCCTTCGCCATCCCATCGTACCTGTGTAATGACATCCTCTTTTATTTGCAGCGAAAGAATGATGCTATCCCCACAACTTGGATTGTTCTCCGTGCGGGTTACAGAAGAGTGTGCCATACATCCGCGATGCAGAGGATTCTTGTAGTGCTCCAGAATATTTTCTGCGTAGAGATCCATTGGGGATTGGGGACTCCCACCTACGCGCGTTACGCTTCGGTGGGCAGGGGAATACTAGGGAGAAGGGTTCCCACCTTCGCCAAGGCTACGGTGGGCAAGAGGGCTAGGGTTAGGAAAGGAATATGGCTTTCGCTTTCTCAATTGCTTCGATGAGCACTGCTATTTCCTCCAGCATGTTATAGAGGGCAAAAGAGAGGCGGGTACTTGCAGAAACGTTGTAATGCTCATGCAGAGGCTGTGCGCAATGATGGCCGGCACGAAGGCAAATATTCTGTTGCCCCAGAATGTCCGTAAGGTCGTGAGGATGTACACCTTCTACGGTAAAGCTTATGCACCCGGAGATTTTTTCAGCGTGCTGAGGTCCTAGAGTTGTGAGTCCTTTCACGGATTGTAATGCGGGGAGAGCAGAGGAAATGAGCGAACTTTCATACGCTTCAATCTCTTTCCATGAAAATTGAGCAAGCCATTGTATTGCTGCGGCCAAACCAATCGCTTCAGCAATAGGAGGAGTGCCCGCCTCAAATTTTGCAGGGAGTTCCTTCGAAGAGAAGTAATCACAATGCACCTCTTGTATCATTCCTCCTCCACCCAAAAATGGTGGCATGGATTCCAGATAATCTTTCTTGCCAAAAAGCACGCCGATTCCTGTTGGGCCATAGAGTTTGTGTCCGGAGAACACCAGGAAATCACAGTCTAAATCCTGCACGTCTACCGGGTGATGTACGATGAGCTGCGCTGCATCGATAGCAACTTTCGCTCCACTCGCATGTGCATCTTTAATGATATCTGCGAGTGGAATACGCACGCCTGTTACATTGCTCAACCCCGTAATGCTTACCAGCTTTACGGTGTGTTGTTCCAGAAGATCGTGATACTGCGCAAGATCCAAACTGCCGTCTTCCATGAGGCCAATCCATTCAATGTTGATGCCTTTTTCTTCCTTTAACTGAAGCCACGGCACGATGTTGCTATGGTGTTCCAAAATAGAAAGCACCACAGTGTCGCCTTCTGCGAGGTTTTGCCTGCCCCAACTCTGTGCAATCAGATTCATACCTTCGGTTGCGCTTTTTGTGAAAATAATTTCGCTTTCATGCTTTGCACGAAGGAACTTGCGCACAGTCCCGCGCGCTTCTTCGTATAGTTCTGTAGCTCTCTCTGCCAGAGGATGCATGCCGCGGTGGATGTTTGCATTCGCTCTGGTATAGAACTGATCCATTGCATCCAGTACGCATTGCGGCTTCTGCGCAGTTGCGGCGCTATCGCAGTAGATGAGCGGCTGCTGCATTTTATTGCAGAAGATGGGGAAGTCCCGCCGGATAGTGGAGCCAGAGATGGGCATCGGGGTGCAAGAATACCAGTTCTCTGATAGATTCTGGCATATTCTCTGCTACGCTACCCACGGATTCCTCCTTTTTTCATGCAGCCAAAAACCATTCAAACGCTTTCCATTACGCTTTTCCTTACACTTCTCCTCTGGGGAGGCTTTACCGTAGTGTATTACCTTGGTGTTCCGTATCACGATCAGGTCTTGTTATCACAAACAGCGGTGGGAACACTAGATACTCTCTGTAACCCCGGAGCATTCATCTGCCGCGGCGTGTATGCGTTTGTACCATTTCTGCAGAATTCTTTCCTGCGTGCAGCGCCGTTTCTTGGATATGCAATTATCAGCGCCATTCTTTTTGCAGTGGTTGTTGGTTTGCACGCTGTGCGTACGGGCGCATTGGCGTTCGGCCTACGCCTGCGCCCATGGCACATTCTTCTTATCTTCACGGGTTCCGTTTGGCTTTTTCTTACAACCTTTGCTGCTGTTTCAAGCGATGGCGTATCACCGCGTCGGCTGATTGAGCCGACGGCAGCAATCTACAAGGGAACCAGTGAAGAGGGACTCCAGGTGCTCATAGAAAATTTTAATACACTCAAGGACAATGGATGCCTGACATATACGGGGAAATTACCCAATGGCGCGAATGCGTATGAGATGAAATCTCTCTGTGTACAGAAGTCCTTCTTTGCACGCGTTTTTCCTCCTCTTTTCGTCACATTTCTCATTCTGGTGGAACTTCTAATCGCAGGACGTATGGTGCTTTCTTGGTTGAAGCTGAAACCCGATGGAGTACTCCTGGAAGCCGTGATTAGCAGCGGGCTGGGAACATGCTTCTTTGTTGCGGTGCTCTGGACGATTGCCGTTATAAGCAAGCATATCGGTCTGCCGCTCTACAACATGTGGGTCGGATGGGGATTGATGATCGCTATACCGATTATCGGGTGGCAGCATCTGCGTTATTGGCTTCACTCTTTTATAGAGTCTGATTGTGAGATCAATCGACAGTGGTATGACCCGACGATTCTTTTGATGTGGCTTCTGGTGAGTTTGCTTGCTTATAATTTTCTGACAGTGGTAAGACCTTTTCCTATTGGATGGGATGATCTGGGGAGTTATTTGAATCGTCCGCGTTTATTGGTGAGTTATGGAGAGTTTATCTTCTCCATGGCCACGTTTATGTGGGAGTACATTTCGTCACTGGGATACTTACTCTTCGGTTTTCAACGATATTTCAGTGCAACGATTGCAATGGAAATCAACTGGATGGCCGGTTTGCTAGCCACAGCTTCGGTTTTCGTTTTTACACGGGCGCTCTTTGGTAAGGGGCGAGGGGTACTTGCTGCCTTGTTGTACTACTCGATGCCTGTAGTCGGACACTTCTCGTTTGCGGATATGAAGATTGATAATGCAGTCTTCACTCTTTCCGCTCTCAGTGCGTTGTGTGTATTCCTGTATCTCTTTAAGACAGAGGAACAGCAATGGGAAAAATGGAAAGGCCTTGCGTGGGTTGTTGCAGCCGGTGTTTTGGGCGGGTTTGCTTTTGCATTCAAGCCAACAGCCATTATGGCGCTTGTTCCGCTGGGCGTTGCGATTATCGGCGTACTGTTGCATTGGTCTGCATTTATTGGTGTATTGTTTTTAGTGTTGGGCTTGTTTATGTGGAAGGGTTTGGATTTTGCCAAAACCATCGAGCGTATTTTTGGGGAGGGATCTTCTTTATCCCCCGGTTTAGTTCTAGCTGTTTGTCTTATTGTAGGCTTTGTTGCACTGGGTATTGTGGCATGGAAATACCGTTCACGAGTACAGCGTACCGTTCTGGCAACGGGGCTCTTTAGTATTTCCTTTTTGGCATCCGTGAGTCCGTGGCTGGTGCATAACAACATTCTCCAGTACATGCAGAATGGCACCATGCCAAGCCTGGTGGAACTGAAAGCTCCCAATGATATCAGTCCGTTTTTGTATATTGACGAAGCGTCCCTTAAGGAACAGCAGTCCGTTAAAGCAATGAAGCGAGCAAAAGTTGCCAGATTTCTTCCGCAGGAGCTTGTTGTTGATCGTTCTAATCCGGCCTGTATTGCCACTGCTGGTACTGAGGAGCTTGATCGGTACTGGGGGTTTAATACAGGGTTCAAGCATTACCTCACTCTCCCGTGGCGTTCTGTTATGAGTCTGGATAGTGTGGGGTATTACGTTACGCTTAGCCCGGCATTACTGTTGTTCCCTCTTCTGTTGCTCCTCCCATTTTTCTGGATGCGTGGCAACCGCCAGGTGCGATGGCTCTTTTTGTGTACTGTTCTTATGTTGGCTGAATGGGTATTCATGGCGAATGGTGTGCCATGGTATGGCTTGGGTACTATGCTCGGTCTAGTGGTGTTACTAGAGGTGCTGATGGCAAAGGTGCCGGATGTGCCAAATCGTGCTATTGCTGGAATATTATTTAGTATTTCTCTGATCATTGTTTTTGGCATGCGTCTCTGGCAGTTCGATGGGCAGCGCAATCTGCTTGAGTATCCCATGGGCAAATCTTCAGCTGCGGTCATGATTGAGCGTACCGTTCCCTACTACAATGATATTGCGGAAATTGCACTGGCACGCAAACAGGAATACCCCGATCGCCCGTATATGTACAGGATAGGAACGTTCATTACGTATTTCATTCCGCGCAATCTGGAAGTGATCGGTAATGCGGATCATCAACTGGACTTCTTCAGTTGTATTTACCAGGAAGGCGATGCAGCTCTCACCACACAACGTTTGAAGGCTCTTGGATTCAATAGCATTATCTTTGATACGAATACGGCAACCATTGAAAAAAATTCCGAAGGGTCTCTTCATCAGAAGGTGAACCGATTTGTGGAGTATGTGAACGATCCGGAAAGCGGATTACAAGTTCTCATCAGCGACACGAATGCGGGGGTCGCCTTTGCTCTCATTCCCTGATCATGCGTATTACTGCAGTCATTCCGGCATTCAATGAAGAGCAGCGCATTGCGGACGTTGTCCGTGCGGCTCAGCCCTATGTTCAGACAATTATCGTTGTCGATGATGGTTCCGAAGATCAGACAGCTGAGCAAGCACGCGCTGCGGGTGCGCATGTCATTCGTCACATTGAGAACTGCGGTGCAGGTGCTGCCACGATGACCGGAATCGAAGCAGCGCGAAAAAATAACCCTGATGTCATTGTAACGCTGGATGCTGATGGGCAGCACAACCCCGAAGACATTCTGTTACTCGTTACTCCGCTCAAAGAGCGCAGCGCCGATGTAGTCTTTGCAAATCGATTCGGTCAGCGTAATCGAATTCCTTTCATTCGTCGCATTGCCAATGGCGTGGGGAACATCATCACGTTCTGTGCCACAGGTCGATGGGTTGCAGATAGCCAGTGCGGATTCAAGGCATTTGGTTCTAAAGCTATGCATCAGCTTGATCTGAAAATGAGTGGGTTTGAGTTCTGCACAGAGATCGTACGGGAATCCGTACAGCACAAATGGCGGATTGTACAAGTACCGACAAAAGTACTCTATTCTGAGTACACGCTTGCAAAAGGCCAATCCTTTGCCGGCGGCATTCGAACTGCGCTGAAAATTCTGCTACGCTCCTTCCTGCGATGATTCTTACCCCGTACCAACTTGTTGTTCCCCTTATTTGCTTCGTTGCGATTGCCTACGCATGGAGCCTTGTTTTCCGCCACAAGAAAACCATTTGGGAGGCCATGCTCTGGACGGTCTTCTGGGGCTTCATTGCCGCTATTGCACTCTTCCCGCAGGTGACGATGTATCTTACGGCGGTAACGGGCATCAAGAATCGTGAAAATGCCGTGTTCATTACCTTCTTCGGTATTCTGTTCTTCATCGTCTTCTACATAGTGATGCGTCTGGAGGCACTCGAGCAGCGGCAGACACGGATTGTTCGGAAACTTACGCTAAAAAATGCGGATAACGATGCTGATGAAGAATCATGAAAAATAACCCATGGCAAATTGTCAGTGGCACATCATGAAGAAACAGGTCATTTGTGGTTTTCCATTTGCCATTTTCCTCTACCATTCCCCTGATGGAAACCATTCTCCTCATCAGTCCTTATTGGAAGGAAGAGCATCGCTGGATGGTGAGTTCGGTCAAACTTGCCGAACTCTGGCAGCGGTTGGGATACCGCGTCGTCGTTGCGTGTATGGGAACCTTGAATGGAAAATGTTCACCGCGTGTTGCAGTTGAGAAGGTCTCCAAGACTTTGGAGATTCATCGCATGCACGATTTCTTTTTCCCGGATCCGTGGAACTATGGCATTGCATTTGGATTCACAGGATACGTGCGCAAGCTTATTCAAAAGGAGAAGCCAGATGTTATCGTTGCAAATAAGCTCCTCTTCTGGACATCGCTTTCTGTTCTTGTTCTGCGTCTTACAGGAAAACGCGTCATTGTTCTCACGGATGCGCTCGTTGGGATCACATGGTGGCCACGGGGATGGATTCCCCGCATATGTGCCGCTATCTATGCGTGGACGTTAGGGTGGCTCATTTTACTGAGTGCATGGCGAGTCATTACCTTCCATCCACAAGCTCCAAAAATCCTCAAACGTTTGGGTATTACAAAGAAGACACAGGTGATTCCTACAGGAATAGACGTTTCGAAATTCGAAATTCGAAATTCGAAATTCGAAACACCCGATACATCAATGGTGGTTACGTACATTGGACGGCTTGAATCAGTGAAAGGAGTGGATGACTTCTTAGCCGCTTCAACAGAGCTCAAGCAAGAAGTTCCGGAGCTCACCATCCAAGTAGTCGGCTGGTACAGAGAATGTCATCCACTTCTGGCTCAATATGAAGACAAGGCGAAGTTTCTTGGATTGCGTGATGATGTGGATGCGATTCTTCGTGATACAGATATCTTCGTTCTTCCGAGTTATAGCGAGGGGCTTTCCAATGCACTTATGGAGGCCATGGCGAGTGGTTGCGCGTGTATCGCAACGGAAGTTGGTGGCAACCGGTTCCTTATCCAAAATGGCGTCTCCGGATTCCTCTATCCGCCGGGTGATCGCGAAGCTTTAAAAGCACATCTCCGTCGGCTTGTTGAAGATACAGAAAAACGGAGAGCGCTCGGAAAAGCTGCACGCAAGCGCATCGAAGAAACGTTCGATTGGAGGCGGGTGGAAAAACAATATCAAGGTTTGTTTCAGGAATATCTGCAGCGGGAAAATGAAAAATGTAAAATGACCCGTTCGACAAGTTCAGAGCAAGAAAATGTACAATGATTTTTGCATGAAACAACGCATTATCATCCTCTCGGCTTTCCTCTCTCCGCTGCGCAGTGGGGCCGAGGCTTGCGCGGAAGAGGTGCCGCTTGCGCTCTGTGATCAATATGACTTCACCATTGTGACTGCCAGAATGCGGCGCAGTCTGCCAAAGCGCGATATGTTGCAGGGGAAAGTGCCTGTTGTACGCGTGGGTCTGGGAGTGAAGTTCGATAAATGGTTGTTCCCATTCTTGGCTCCATTGGCGGTACGCAAACTCAAGCCGGATATTATCCATGCAGTCCTGGAAACTTTTGCAGGGCTTGCATTGGTTTTCTGCAATTGGACGAGCCCCTCTGCGAAGCGCATGCTGACATTGCAGACGACGAACAGAAGCTTTCTTAAAAAACTCATTGTGCGTTCACCCGATTGTGTGACAGCAATCAGCTCCGTACTCCAACAGGCGGCCCGGCAGTGGAGGAACGATGACATTCCGCGCATCCCCAACGGGATCCAGCTCAAAGAGATTACCGAGGCAACAAAACGGTGCACCAAAGTGTCCGGGTGTATCCTCTTTGTTGGCAGACTTGAGCCGATGAAGGGGGTGGATACACTGCTGAAAGCGTTTGCGCAGATTTCTTCCCCGAAGTTGTCACTGCGTATTGTCGGTGAAGGATCTGAACGCTCACGTCTGGAACATCTGTCCAAAAAGCTTGGTATTGCGGATCGTGTCACCTTTACCGGATATATCCCTGCGCCGCAGGTGTATGACGAATATGCGCAGGCAGAGATCTTCTGCGGCGTCTCACGCAGTGAAGCGCTGGGAAATGTGTTCCTGGAAGCACAGGCGGCTGGCTGTATCGTTGTTGCTGCAAAAGTTGGTGGAATTCCTGATGTTGTGGAGCATGAAGTCACCGGCCATTTAGTACCACCGGACGATCCACATACTCTTGCGAATGCACTCACATTTATTTTGAATAGTCCGGATTTGCACACGCGGTTTACTCAGGCGTGGCAGAGGAATGCACAGAAGTACGATTGGAGCGTAATAGCGCTTACGTATGCAAAGTTGTATGAGAATTGACAAAATATAAGTATATGTTTAAGATTAAACTTGTGCCACATTTTGTGATATTCATTTATTCACAATTCTCCTTGTGGCATTCGTTCGTTCACAATTCCCTTAGTTCTTTCTTAGACGGAGGTTCTGCGTCATGGAAACCCCAAGTTCAAGTGTTCCTGGTTTGTTCGCGTTTAATGAGCATGTGGCATTTCAACTGGATGCCTCGCCCGGTTGGAGACGCGGCTATGCCGACTCGTTGATCATTGGTCAACCCAAGCTCGGTGTGGCCGTGCGTTGGGTCTATTGGAAGGCGCCGGATGGCAAATTTCTCTACGACCAGATACTCCGGGCGGAAAAGCCAGGAGCAGTGTTTCTGCCGGTCGCTGACGGTAAGATTGGATTGATCCAGCAATACCGTCCCCAAGCGCGCGACATGGGCCTATATGAGAAGGAGTTCCCGGATTTCTCTCTCGACAATATCGGTCGTGTGTCGTGGGAGGCTCCGCGCGGGTTTCGGATCCCGAACACCAGCGTGGAAGAGACTGCTTGTGCGGAAGTGGAAGCCGAGACGGGTGGTTGCATGGTGCGTCAGCATGCGCTCTATCCTTGCTGCGATAACACCGCGTTTTCCCCACACCTGACGTATCTTTCCTTCGGGGAGATCGATCTGAGTCGGCGGGGTTGCCACCCTGCAGATCCGTTGGAAGTTATTCTAGGGAAACTCCAGTTCTTCTCGTTGGAGCAGGTCAAGCAGATGCAGGCCGATGGCACATGCTATTGTGCGTACACTGCGACGTGTATCGCGCAAATCCTCCTGCATCACCCCGGACTGCTACAATAAACGGAGGGAGTGAACGGCAAATTTCTTGCTCTCAGGCGTCTTTGCACGCCTGGGAGTTTTTTTATACAGGTGTTTCTACAGCATGTTTTGCGGCTAGTTTTGCCTTTTTCATTGCGTAGAGCCTGCGTGTGCGCACTGCTTCCGCGGCTTTGAACAAACTCTCGAACGTTCCTGCGTCAATCCATTTGTCCTGCAGGATGGTTGCTTTGATTTCTCCCTGTTTCAAGTACCACTGTGATACATCAGAGATTTCCAGTTCGCCACGTAGCGAAGGCTGTAGGTTGCGTATCACTTCAAAACACCGGTTGTCATAAAGATAGCAGCCGGTGTGGGCGAAGTTGCTCTTTGGATTTTGAGGTTTCTCTTCAATGGAAACGACGTGGTCGCCCTCAATTTCCACTACGCCAAACCGTTCGGGATCATCCACTTCTTTTAGGAAGATATGGCCTCCGGTATCAAAGTTCTGGATAGATGAAGAAAGATCGTCAAAGAAAATGTTGTCCCCCAAAATTGCGCAGACAGAGTCGCCTTCTATAAAATCTTCCGCAAGTCCCAGAGCCTGAGCAATTCCACCGGGCTTCTCTTGTACTTTGTAGGAAAACTCGCAGTTGAATCGTGATCCCGAACCCAAAAATGCCGTCATTTGATCCATATGTTCCGTTCCGGTTACCACGGCGATTTCCTTAATATTCGCATCAAGGAGCACCTGGAGCGGATAGAGAATGAGTGGCTGATGGTATACCGGTAGCAAGCTCTTGTTCAGAATATCCGTCAGTGGGCGCAAACGGGATCCTGTGCCGCCGCAGATAAGAACACCTTTCATAATCGAAATTGATAGCCAGAATAAACAGCGCTCTAGACTAGAGCTAAATGCCAAAAGCTACAAGTTTTCGTTCCACATTTTCCCTTCAAATATTGTTTTTCTGCTAGCATAGATTCTCAGAAATCGTCTTTCCTTTTTTTCTGTCTTTGACGCGTACAACGCTATGAACCTCCTCATCACTGGTGCAGCTGGCTTCATTGGTTCGCATTTTGCTCTGCGGCACAGAGAGCAACATCCGGAAGATCATGTGGTTGTTCTGGATAAACTGACGTATGCGGCAGACAAAACGTTTCTCGATCCTGTTCTAGAGAAGATTACCTTCGTAGAAGGGGATATTGCTGACTCGTTGCTCGTTGCTCGTTTGGTAGAAGAACACGAGATTGAGGCAATTATCGATTTTGCAGCAGAAACACACGTGGATAATAGCATCGATGATGTTGCTCCTTTTCTTCACACCAATGTTTTGGGAGTGCAGAGTCTGATAGAAGTCTGCAAAGTGCATCCGCAGGTTCTCCTTCTGCATGTTTCGACTGACGAGGTTTACGGCGGTCTGAGTGATGATGCGTCGCCATGCAGTCCAGAGTCACCTCTTCAGCCGGGAAATCCGTATTCCGCCTCTAAAGCTGCGGGTGACCTCCTCATCCTTGCAGCGGTGCACACCTATGGAATCCGTGCGCGCATTACGCGGTGCACCAATAATTACGGTCCGCATCAGGCTGATGAAAAATTCATACCGACCGTTGTGCGTCATGCGCTCAAAAATCAGCCGATTCCAGTGTATGGAAAAGGCAAGCAGAAGCGTGACTGGCTCTATGTTACCGATCACACCGATGCAACGGAAGCGGTGCTCCAGAAAGGGAAAGACGGAGCAATCTACCTCATCAGTGCAGATCAGGAACGCGAAAATATCGACACTGCAAAAGCGGTGCTCCAGGCACTCGGGAAATCGCATGATCTCATTTCCTTTGTAGAAGATCGTCTGGGTCATGACTGGCGTTATGCTTTAGATTCCTCAAGTACAAAAGCGCTTGGCTGGGCACCAAAAGTTTCTTTTGATGAAGGGCTCAAAAAGACGGTGGAGTGGTATCGAGAGAAATATACAAATATGTAGACATATTGCTTTCTTTTGAAGATGACATTTATAAACTGCGCTTCCTATGAATTCACCTTCTGTGTTATCCGTTGATTCGTGTGAAAATTGTGGTGCGTGTTGTATTGCAGCTTCTCGATTGCCTATTAAGCCACATGAAGTTGAAGCATTGCCACAGGATTTAAGAGATGAAGTGAAAGCACTTTTGTCACAACCAGGATTAAATGATGATCCATCAACGGATTGTATGTGGTTTGATATTCAAGAGAAGAAGTGCCAGCACTATGAATATCGACCTGAGGCGTGTAGGAATTTTAAAAAAGGTGGAGATACGTGTAAAAAAATTCGTGAATATATAGGTGTTATCTGATTGCATCGAAACAAAAAATCTACAATCTAAAAAATGGTATTCGCTTATTTTGCACAACGTTTCAGGTTACCCGAAGTGCGAGGCGGTACAATTTGGCGCGATAGCGCCCTACCGCCGAAGCATTTGGGAGAGCCGTGGCGACTTTCATCCAATTCAAAACGGAGCCACGGCGAACCGGGTAATCTGTGTTATGTAACGTCAATTTTTTACTGTATTCCAAGGCACCTGTAGCTTACGTTCTTTTCGGGGCGGAAAAACAACAAACAGGGTTCGTTTGGGCGTAGGGCAGAGGGGAACTAAAGGGGTGAATGCCCGAGGCTTATTTTAAACGTTTGCAGCATTATCAAGTCTTTTATATAAATGTGAAAGTAGCCCAAGAGCATCAAGACAATCGTTTGCAGTATAGATTTCAGATTTTTCAAGATCTTCGTGCTCTTGATGAGCGAGAGGATTGCGAAACGCAGCCAACATTGCTTGTGATAAAAGCATATTTCCTCTAGAAATTGTTTTCTTGGTTTCATCAGTAATCTTTGCACCTGTAGAAGCATTTATATATGAGTTATATTTTTTGACAACATCTAGTGCAGGTTGCGCTGTTTTAAATGCTGCAATAACAACTTGATCGTCATCTTCATCTTGTTTTGAGATCTTATCTCGAATCTTTGTGATATATCTTTTTACGCCGTTAAAGACTGCGTCAAAGTATTCTTCCCTTTTATAATATTCGAGAGTTAGAGTTTCGAGTTCTGGGCACAAATTTTTGTTATGGAATTCTGGGTATTCATCATTGATTTTATCAGCAACTTGAATAGCAGATTCTGTATCAATGTTTGCCTCAGCTAATGATTCAATTGAATCATTAAAGTTTTTTTTGCCTTCATCAGTCTTTATTGTTTTACTTTTTTTATCTATTTTTGGATTAGACTTAATTGCCTTTTCTTTTTCTGTTTTCCACTGTGCTCTCCAGCTTTTCTCCAGTTGAACAATTGTACTGCTGAGCCAATTTTGAAATTCATTTAGCTCAGGATGTCCCCAGCTTAAAGTTTTCCTGTCAGTAGAAATTACGTCTTCAGGTAGATCGTCAATAAAATCGACTTCCAGATATCCAGTTAAGTATTCGTGGAAATAACTAGAGCTATCTATTGGAAAAAGCTCAGGAAGATTCACTAATTTTTTTCTAGAAAGCAATGCTATACCTCTTAGTTTTTTTGTTAATGGTTTTTTTGTTGTAAAAATTTCGCCAGTAATTACCCCTTTATAAGGATATTTATCGTCTGGAAATTTCCATGTAAATTGAATGTCTAATTGCTGATACCTGGTTTCATTTGTTATTTCTTCATAATTACCACTATTGTGTTTTACAAATACTTTAAAGTCATCATCGAATAAAAAATAATTAGCAATGCCATTCTTCAGTGCCTGAAAATCAAAGCCACTATCACGTTTTATCTGAAGTAGTCTTACAATAGTTCCATTTACATCGTTCGACTTTGATATTTTGTAGTCAGGAAAATATTTTTGAGCACCACGTATTTTATTACGATTCATCTCAAAAAATACCTTATTACCATTCTGGATAGTTGTAATCTCTGCATGATCGGTAATACCAAAAAATGATAATTTTCCGATTCCCTTCTTGCCCATTACTGGTCGATTGAATATGGGATCTTTGGTTTCTTTTTCCTCCCTCTTTTTCCTCCCTACAACTAAATAATGATCATTAATTTGTTCAAAGCTCATGCCCTGGCCATTATCTTTCACTGATATGGTTTTGTTTTGTGGGTCTGTGTCATCAAATTCAATACGAATCTCACTTGCGCCTGCATCATAGCCGTTTGCGATCAGTTCAGAAATAATTGGAGGTAAAGTCGAATACAACTTTGCCCCCAAATCATCAATTGTATTTGGATCAAATTTTAACTCTAGTGTAGGGTTAGTATCATTTACCATAATGATTATTGATAATAGATAAACCTATTTGCTTTGCATATAGTGGCGGAACAGCATTTCCGATCATTCTAGCAATTGACTCAAAACTACTACCAATAAATCTATATGTCTTCGGGAAAGTTTGAAGAGTAGCTCCTTCCCTGAGAGAGAGTGCCCTATTTTCATCAGGATGAGCAAATCTACCATTTGAAATACTAAAAAACTTGGTAGTTATTGTTGGTGCTGGTTTATCCCATGACATTCGTCCATAAGTGTCATTAAACGACACGTTGCCATTTTCCTTTTTATAAGCGTTTATTTGTAAATTTGTGTTTGCCCAAGATAGTCGCGTACCTCCATTCTTTGGTGTTAATTTCAGTCTCTCAATATTATTTTTACTCAATCCTGCAACTGTGTGCATAAAATCAGTAGTATCCTTGTGCCCAGCTTTCACTCTCGGAAATCCATTATTTTTACCAATAAAATCTGCAACGGTTGGGCATGAATAATCTGGTTTAGGAAAAATAATTTTATTCGTTACTCTATTTGCAGTAAGTGAAAACCTTTTTCTTGTCTCTGGTACACCAAAGTGATTTAAGTTAACTACTTCATAATGAACCTTATAGCCTTGTTTCTCTAATTTCTTAACAAATATATCCAATCCACTTTCTTTGTGTTTATTTAGTATTCCAGGCACATTTTCTACAACTACGTAGCCTGGATTGTAGTATTTAACAAATCTGTGGAATTCATGAAGTAAATTCTTTGATTGTTGTGACTTGCTTTTATTAGTGCGAATAATAGTCCAATACTGACATGGGCTGCATCCAGCCAAAACTAGGTCATCGTCATTCTTTTCAATGCCGAATGCATCTGTCAGTTCTTTCTCTTTTAATTTATTTACGTCAGCAAGAAAATATTTTGCTCCTTTAATATTGGATTCGTATGTCTCTTTACAATCTGGATCAATATCTATTCCAGCAATTACATCAATCCCAGCTAGTTTTAATCCGTAGCTAAGTCCTCCACCAGAGCAGAAAAAGTCAATTGCCTTTAGCTTATTTTTAGAATGCTTCATAAATATATCTGCCAGAATATTAGTCTCTATATGTTAATTTTACAATTTACAACAAATTACGTTTTCAACAAAAACCAACGCTATTCCCCTAATAAAAAGAACTTCCTTTTAAAAATAACAAACAGCGCTCGTTGGGGGGGGGCGAAAAGAACGTAAGCGGAATCGGTGCCGCAGGAAGAAGGTAAAAAATTTATGTTACATAACTCGTTCTTATGCGCAATGTTTTCGCAATAAGAACGAGTTTGCATATCTTATACGCAGTATTTTGGTTGCCAAACTAACGAAGTATGCATAGGATTTCCTTCCTATGAATTTACAGGCACATCAGAAGGAAATAGACGCGCAGATTGCTCTATTGGAGCGCGAAATGCGTCTCAGAGGATTCAGTCCGCGCACTAGAAAAAGTTATATCGGCATTGTTCGGGAGTATTTAATGTCACACGGTAATGATATACATATTGCCGATGCAGAACATGTAAAAGCGTATTTGCTGCACAAAGAAGAACAGGGATGTGCGCCGGCGACCAGGAATCTGATTCTTAATGCGATCAAGTATTACTATCGCGATGTCGTACGGTCGCGTGCACCGCTAGCGATTCGTGGTGCCAAAGAGCCCAGGAGTCTACCGGTCATTTTCTCTCGTGAAGAAATTCAATCAATACTCGATGGTACAAAAAATCAAAAGCATCGTCTTCTGCTGGCACTGGCCTACGGGGCCGGATTGCGCGTTAGTGAAGTACTCGATTTGTGCGTGCACGATCTGGATGTTGAGCAGTGTACGATGCATATCAAGAATGCGAAGGGGAAGAAGGACCGGATCTCGGTCATTCCCGGAAAGATAGCAGCGGAGATCCATATGTATGTTGCAGATAAAAAAGGCACAGATCTGGTTTTTCCAAGTGAGCGCGGAGGCAAACTGAGTGCCAGGACTGCGCAGCAAATTCTTCAGGATGCCATGCAACGGTCAGGAATAGAGAAGAAAGCAACATTTCATTCTTTGCGTCACAGTTTTGCTACGCATCTTCTGGAGAACGGTGTAGATGTACGCTACGTACAGGAGCTTCTAGGACATCAGAATATTCAAACGACCCAGCGCTACACGCAGGTTACCAATCCTATGTTAAAGAATATTCGGAGCCCGCTCGTTTAGAGGGTATTCTAGGCGTAATTTCTTGATAAGATTTCATGAAAGTTGTCTTCGCCACCGGTATCTATCCTCCAGACATTGGCGGACCTGCGACGTACGTTGAGCGTTTGGCGGGGGAGATGACGAAGGCAGGAGAAGAGGTTGTTGTAATCACTTACGGTGAAAATGAAAAATTAAAAATGAAAAATGAAAAATGGACCGTAGTGCGAGTATCAAAATGGGGAGGGCCGTTGCTGCGCTGGCGCA
>Ga0172381_10002882_pt1 | contig 18596 bp, 22 predicted proteins | sample Leawel6488metaG_FD_119754 | JGI IMG/M metagenome (GOLD analysis project Ga0172381, IMG submission 119754) | Leachate microbial communities from a municipal landfill in Southern Ontario, Canada - Leachate well 64-88 metaG | ecosystem: Engineered > Solid waste > Landfill > Unclassified | place...
ACTGACCGAGGCTTATATATTTCTGAATACCCCCGCGCTCCTGGAGTTTGTGTGAAAATGTCCGCGAGCTAACCGGGTCCGTGCTATTCTCCTGGCACCACTCCTGATATCGGCCGTATAAATCTTTGTGTGAGACGACACACTCCGCATCCTTCGATAAAAAACAGCAGGCGCCGAAGAAGTCGGCTAGGATATCTTCGTCGTGTCTGTAGGTATTGGTGGCGTCCGTCACGCCGCGGGGCTCTTCCAGGCCGTTCTTCTGCCAATCCAGACAACCGCGGACCGCCCAGGCCAGGATCGCCGCGCCCCCCTTCTCCACCAGCACCTTGTAAAAATCCTTGATGTCTTCCTGTTTTGATATCTTCACCGTGAAAGGGACCACCTTGATACGGCGCCAGATGCTGTAGGTGGTATCGGTAATCGACGGCCGGTGATTGGCGTTGAGCCATATCTTATAGGTGACCTTGTACTCAAACTCGTGCTCATATTTATAGCTGGCTCTCATACTTTCGCCGCCGGTCATTTGCTTTATCTTGCTGACGGCCATGCGGCGGTTTTCGTCAATCTCGGTGGCGATAACAAACCTCTTGCCGGCCAGGTTGGCAACATCCTCCTGGTGGCCGGCGCCGCCCGGCCGGATCTGCGACATGAACATCTCGGCGTTGGCCTGAGCGGTGTATGGCGCCAGTATCTCTTTAAAGGCATTAAGGAAGGTGCTCTTGCCGTTGCCGCCCTCGCCGTTGCAGAAGAAGAAACATTGCTCCGAGGTCGAACCGGTGAGGGTGTAGCCGATACAGCGTTGAAGATATGCCTGGATTTCCTTGTCGCCGCCGGTTATCTTGTCCATAAATATGTCCCACTCTTCACTCCGGGCTGACGGCTCATACGGGTACAGGCAGACGACGGTGATATAGTCTTCGTGCCGGTGGGGGCGGAGCTCCCCGGTGGTAAGGTCCACCGTGCCGTTAAGACAGTTGAGGGTCCACTGGCCGGCGTCCAGTTTGTCGTAGGGTATCGCGGCCATCGGCTGAGCCATGGCTACCATGGCGTTGATACGGGTGCTTGATTCGGAAGTATGAGCCCACTCCGCGACTTTCTTCCGCTGGTCCTTGTCGTCCTCCTGGGCGGCCTCCTGGTAGATCGCCCGGGCTACCCGCTGGGCCAGGGTCATTATCCGGTTGCCCTTGTCCCAATGCCAGTGAGTCTTTTCCCACACAAGCCAGCTGCTGCGCTCGTAGCAATACCGGATATCCCGGCCGAAGGCGCTTATCAGGCGCTCGGCGTTGCCGAGGTCAGTAAGATGGAAGGGGCCGGCGAGCTCCTGGTGACCGTTGCCGCCGGGGGGAGCAAGCGGGGGCATATTTTTAAAACTCGTCGGCGGACTGCTGGGCACATACCTGCTGACGCTGGCGGCTATCTGGCGGACCTCAACCTCGTCGAGTGGCGGGCTACATTGCGTCCGGTTTGCCTCCAGGAGAGCGGCCTCGATAGCGGCCGGTGACATCCCCCGCCGGCGCATTGTTCCGGCCAGGCTGGCCAGGGTGCCGTTGCGAGATCCCTCCGGGATGGGAGATCCGCCGGTGGACCCGGCCGGGGCCGGGCCGGGCAACGGCCTTTTCTTTGTTGCCAGCTCTAGCAGCCAGGCCGGGGCCGGGCCGGGCAACGGCCTTTTCTTTGTTGCCAGCTCTAGCAGCCAGGCCGGCGCCGGCGCGATCGGCGAGGGATCGAGAACTTGATACACGGAGCCGCTCGGGTGTATAGACGGCGGGGCCACGATATAGCTATCGTTCGCCCGGATGTCCAGGCCCGGGTAACCGTATTTCCCGCTCCCGGGCCGGACGTTGAGCTCCCGCGGCGCCCGGTATAGCCAGTGCTCCCCGCCGCCGCCTGTCTTGTGGACCCGGGTAACCGGCAGGGGGCCGTGGTCCCGGATGAGCTGCTCTTTGCCCTGGTAGCCTCCGTGCTCGGCGTCGAAGTCCAGGACGATAAGCCCGTCGCAGACCAGCCCGATATTGGCGTGGGGATTGCCCTTCCACAGGTCCCTCACCCCGGCCTGAATCTGCGTGGCATCTTTCAACCCGTGCTCGGTTATTGGTTTTTTCCCCCTGGTCTGCAAGGGGAAGACTTTAAAGCCTTCTCCCACATAGGCCAGGGCGGCCTCTAGAAGTGGCGTGCTTGATTTGACGCCCATGGGGCACCTCCTGGTCTAGGCTCCTGATTTATGAGCGTCCATTTAATAAGCCTCCACCAATTGAGCCTCCCGGTCGCTACTGAGTTTCGGGTGCTGGCAACCTATCTCAGCCTTTACCCGCTCAAGGTTATCAGGCGTGGCCTCGGTTCTTGGCCCCTGGTACTCTCTCCACCAGCGGCAACTGAAGCTGCAGGTTGGGTATCCTTCCGGGCAATCATAGTTCTCAGGCATGGCAAACCCCCTTCCTTTGTCCTGAAAGAATTCGCTGGACTGTGCGATAAGATATGGAAGCACCCTTCCGGGTGATCTCGCCGGCGATTTTTCGGCTACTGAGTTTTTGGCCGGATAGAGACTTGATTAATTCCACCGGTAGATTGCGGGGCCTCGGCCCCCGCTTACCACGGGAATTATTGTGACAATTTGTCATACCGCTTTGGCCGAGGTCATCGGATAGGATAGGCGGAATTATGTCACAGGCTGTTTTACTCTGGGCGGGGGCCGGTGATGTATCCTGGCGGAGGGCCTCGTAACATGAAAGGCACCGGCCAAGCCGGGGGGATATTTCGGAGTTTGGCCGGGCCATCAAGCAGGTTTCACACCAAAAATGCGTGCCGGCTTTGATGAGCAGGCTATCCCGGGTGGAGTCGAAATATCTAGCAGGTGGCATAGAATAACTACCTTTCAATATCATTCGTATCTATGTTCTTACCGAATACTTCTTGTACCTTGGCCCGGCTTAAAAGCATCCTGCGGCCGATATAAATTGTGGGGACTGGCAACCGGCCGGCCCTGGCTTCCTTATAGCAGGTGCTTTCACTAATTCCTGTTAGCCTGGAGAACTCCGGGATAGTCATTACGGGGCTTGCTACAGTAACCATCGACTCATCTCCTATAGCTAGGATTCTTTGCCAGATTTAAGGTGCTCCAATACAACCAAGGACATCTCAGGAAAAATGCGAGTAAGGCCTCCGAGGATTTTCTTGCCAGCAGGTATTTGACCATTAAGAGTCTTAGATAGAGTAGTAGGATCTACGTTAATCAGCACTGCTAATTCCTGCTGGCTCAACTTTTTAATTTCAAGCAAGGTTCTTATTGCTTTTATTAGTGTGCTATCCATCATTCACCTATAGTGTATTTTTTCATTACCTATTGTAGATTATTAACACATGTATTGAATAATGTCAATAGGGTATGTTGTAAGTTTCCACTCTCTTGAATAAATTCCCATGAGATGAAACAATATAAGACAGTTAGAGGGAAAATAAATTGGCTGAATCATTAGGGTCTACGTTAAAAAAACTGAGAGAAAGACAGGGGTTAAGCAAGAATAAACTAGCTGAACTATCCGGGATAGATCGTAGCCATATATTCAACATAGAAAAAGGTAAACAAAAGTCCATCACGCTCACTACTGCGCGGAAACTCGCGGCTCCCCTTAAGGTATCACCATCTGTATTCATGCAGGATGAGCAATTCCCCGCTCTCCCCATAAGAATATGTATTCAATTCTTTCAGCTATCGCTGGCATCCTTGGTATGGGACTAGTTGTTGTATGGTATGGAAGAGATAATAACTCCTCAAAAGGCACGCCAGGTAGGAGATATCCAACTTCTTTGTTCTACGCTACGATGGGCTTTGCTATCCAACTTGTGTTGTTGGTTTTTCTTCTGATAATTTAGATTACTTGACCTCATGGGATAATTGCCAAATGTTTTATTTCGGTTGGGCTCTCATCTTCGGAGCAATCATCTGTACGGGCTTGGTAATGTATTTAATCCTAACCGGGACCTCACACCCGACCATAATCGTGAGGGGCTTTTTTATCATTCCCTTTGTTCTCTGGATGGGCATACGCACCGTTAACCGCGAGATACAGAAAGAAAGGCAGAAGAGGATAGACGCTATTGTACGCAAGGTGCAGGAGATATATGACAGCCTCCCTGAGCCGGGTCAGGAGAACACCGGAGAAGAGCCCGACACCGAGAAAAAAGCCTGACTACGATCCCGGCATCAACGACCTGATAGAGCTGGCTATGCCCTGAATAACCGAGATTGCGAGCTGTACCAGGGAATAAATCACCCCGATAGTCACAGGATAAAGAAATAGCAGCTTGAATACCCATCCCCAGGCGTTATTTAAGTAGGGGTAATTCCAGCTTATAATAGTAACGATACCGTTCCAATAATCTATGCCCCATTTCGGGACGCCCCAGCCGGACATTGCTTCGATATGGACGATGTTCAAGCTGGCCAGACTGTTGATGATGGCAGACTCAGTCGCGCCGAACCATATCCCGGAAGCTATCAATGAAAATATCATCCCGACTACAAACGTTCCGTAGCAGAACATTAATAATTGCGGCCGCATATCAGTACCCCCTTACCAGTGGTCATAAGATTGGCGGTGCATCAGCGCCGCGAAAGCCTCAAGCGCGAACGGGATTATAGTCCAGGCCGGGATTACCCCGTCCCCGGTGATGGTGAAATAAACCATGACCAGCCCGGACACAAGGGCCTGCACCAATATGCTGCCCCGGTTGCGAGTTTGCTTTTCCATACTTCCCATCGAGATACTGAAAGCGATAAATCCAAGGACCAGGGCGGCCCCGAAAGCGTAAGTATATGTCACCAGGGGCAACGGGAGTTCCATTTGAACGGCAACGTCGGCAATAAAACCGGACAGCAGGAAATCAGGCTCGGCGCCGCCGTAAAGATTGCCGGGCTCGGGGACTTCATCGGTTATCACTTCCCATTGCTCAGAGCCGGCCGCTGGCGGTTCCGAGCCGCTAAGTAGCGGCACCAGATACACCAGCTCGGCCGACAAATCGGCGTCGCTGGACGTCGTCCTGAAAGTCGGTGTCGCATCGTTGTCATATGCGGATTGGTCATTGAAGGCGTCAGCCCATTCGTAAACGATATGCTGGACTAAAACATCGTCAACCCATATTTTGTGATAGTGCATATACAGGACGCTGTTATTGGTCGCGAATGACCAGTTATTAGCGTTATCTGTGACGCTCCAATCAACGGACGCCTCATAGTTGAACGCCTCAGCGACAGGCGTGTCCATATCGTCAACGTAAATCGCCAGGTTAGCCGGGTAGATATCTCCGACGACGGCCGAGGCCCCGTCGAAGTAGGCTGTTACAGAAGCAGCATTATATACCCGGCACCTGAGTATAATGTCGGTTAGACCAGTACGCAGCTCTCGCGTAACTGATATCCAATGCCAGGCGCTATCTCCGGGATGATTGGCTGATTCGCTCGCATTATATCCCCCCCCATTATTGTCATATATAGCAAGGTGAGCGGCGTCGGCGGTATCGCACCATATCCAGCATCCGAATGTAATGGTTTTTCCATCATAGGTACTTGCTGCGCCAAGCGGGTCTTGTTGAGCATAGCCCTCGGTTCCGGCCTGATTTGTTAGAGAGAGACCATAGCTTCCCGTTTTAACTTGAGTGACGCTTCTAGCTTGTACTACCCCCGTCCCTCCATATGTCCATCCAGTAGGAGGGTCGCCGGTTTCAAAGTCAGCATTATTAAGCAACTGGGCATTGCCTGTTACTTTGACTGGATGCTCGCCGCCGGTAATGCCGGTTGCGGACAGGGATACGCTGTCGCTATATGTAACGCTCAAGTATGGTTCCTTCCCGGATTCTTCGGAAGTCTTTACAGATACATATTCCTCGCCGACCGCTGTAGTACCGGCGATTTCCCGGCTGCTGCGAAGGCAGAAATTTGTATAGCCGGTTACATCTAGCCAGGACAGCCCCGTTGAGTTAAGGGGGATGGCATTATAGCCGTATATCGTAAAGCCCGATGTATAAAGAGAGCCCCCATCGCCGGAGTAATAGTCCTTATAAAAATCATCTGCGACTAGAGGGTCATGAGGATAGGTAGGAGCCCCTGACTGAATTGTTATATTAAAGTCAGTCGCAGAGTGGTCAGACGAGCCGTATAAATATAGAGTGGCGCTTGAAATATCCGCCGTATCTGGTATCGATGATGTGTCGAAGTAGAAATACGAACGTTCTACAACGTAGTTAGAGCCGCTGAATTGCCTTTGCCCGATATTGGCATACGTATAACCCGTGTAAACTGAGTCGGCGGTAGCAGCCGCCCTTATAGTGGAATAAGAAGAGCCGGATGTCTTCGCATAACCGTCTGACGTGCTGCTGTAAATGGCCGGAGTAGCGTCGGGGGGGGTTATTGTCATGTTAAATTCCCCGGCCCCGCTGATATAGTTCTCGATAGCGTCCTGTTTATAGGCCAGGCGCTTATTTGAGCCAGTGGTTGTACTGAGCCAGACATGATCCTCTATCGCCCAGTTATCCCCGAGTTCCAGACTGGCGTCGTCGTCGCTCGTCATACCGCCGGTACCCGGGAAGTATGCCGTCGTGCCGCCGGCGGCACCGCCTGAGTAAAGGTAATCATATTGCTGCGCGTATTCGTCGATACTTGGTACAAAGATGGTCCAGGGATTGCTACTCCATCCGGGCATAAAGACGACGTCGGCCCCGGCCGATGTTTGGATAGCTACGTCGGATAAATCATCGGCCGCCATATCGGCATCAATGAGGCCGGAAGATGTAAGGTCGAAGACGGTCGCCCCGGATGTGGCGGTGCCGTCGTTAGTAACCCTGATTTGCCCCTTATATTGAGCGTCGGACACGTCAGACGCGAATACCAGGGCAGCGGGCAATATCGCCGCTATAATCGCCCAGGCGGCCAGTACAACACGGACTATCTTATGGTTTGCGTTCATATAGCCGGTACTCTCCGAATGTATTTTTATCAATCGGTAATGGCAGACTGCACTTTTGCCACTTCTCAGCGTCATAGGTGTAATAGGTTTTCAGCAGGATTACATCGCCGTCGATGCTGTAATCTGCGACATAGTATATCCGCGAGCTGGTAGACAGGACGTAAGGCGCGTCCTTAACCGAGGGGGCAATATCCTGGTAGTATTCAACCGCGGCGTCGGAGTCTCCGTTAAAAGCATGATTACACGCCTGGACGCCCATCACCGCGAAGACGGCCAGGGCACCGATTATCAGCATTTTTGGGTGGGACACAAACCAGCGCGCCACCTTAAACAAAACCCGGAAGGGCAGTGTTACAATCCAGATTATCTTTTCACCAGTGGACCAGTTCGCTTCCACAGTTAAGCCTTCTTTAACCAGAGTCTGTTCATTACCAGTAGACCGCCGATAAAACCCATGATTATACGCATAATAAAAACAGCGTCACCGAGGACCAGCGCGCCGGCGGATATGATGATACCGGCGCCGATCATGCCGGGCTCAACTCCCCAGCCTTTATAAGACGCAAAAGCTATCAACCCTATAGCTATAATTACTATAATAATAGCCGCGACGGTCTGTCCTGATATACCAGCGTATTCACCAAGCCGGTTAAAGCCAACCTCCAGGTCTGTGCCGTCTAACCCGTGAGAGTATTCTTCGGCCATGTCGAGGGAATAATCTGTCTCGATAACCTCGGGTGTGTATAGCTGGGTAAAGAAGAGCTGGGGGGCCAGCGTCGCGGCTCCCGGGACCGCGGCCCGTATATAGACCTCGCCCAGGGCGGTCAATACCGTGCCGACGTCCGTGGCGCCCTGAAGGATGTATGCCGGGTAGGCCTGCTCGATGACCTCGCAGCAACTGAGGATATAACTGGTTAAGAGGGCCTGGTTTTGTTCCTTGTTATCACTGGTAGAATAGTCCGTAGTCTCCAACGTGTAAAACGCCGGGCTCGGTAGTGTGGAGTAGAAAGCGGGGTTGCCGGCGACGTTGATTTTATATGCCAATCCCCACACCGGGGCCTCGGCGGCGGAAAAGTAAAAGCCGGATATCCCGATACCGTAACCGTAATTGAAGAATGAGTAGGGACTCTTGGCCGCCAGCAAGGCCAGCCCGTCCACGGAATAAAAGCGCAACAAGATACTGGAAGTGGCGGTAATATCGTCCGGGAAGTCGTCATAGTCGATGTTATACTGGAAAACGACAACCATGTCTCCGTCTTCGGCGCAGTTGCGGAACACGCCGGCCGATACTACGGTCATACTGTCCGGGGTATCGAGGGCCAGCGCCGGCGTCACGGCGAGCAATAATAGCAGTATGGCGAGCGATACGGCGAGTAATAGCCTTTTCATAGTTACAGCCTCAAATGAGGGCCTCGGCGCGTGATGATTATATCCCCGCCAAGGTCCTTGACTGCACTCCGCCGGCGCCGGCGCGGCTGCTTATAACGTTTTGCATCGGATGATTTCTCGCTCTTACCGGACGACTTCTTACCAGCTACGGGGGCCTCTTCGTCAACGTCAGTGATTTTTATTTTCTTCTTGGGCGTAAAGGCGATTGCGCCAGCTCCCCCCGGTTCTGCTTTTAACTGGCCTACCTTTACCCGAACGGCCCCCATCGGCATGTTGAAATTCTGCGGTCCTGGTCCAGACCCTATTTGCTGTATGCCGCGGTAGGCCTCACCCTTCCCCTGTGTGATTGTCTGCGCGCCTTCCGGCGGTTTCTGCCCGAAGATAAACCTTCGATGTGTGAGCCCGTCCGTTCCCTTGTATACCTCCCACCAGCCGAAGCCCTGCGGCCAGGTGGTCGCGCCTTCCCCGGCCTTTTTAATAGGCCCGGTCTTCTTGGGGGTATCGGCCGCCCTGGAGATTTTAATTTTCGGCAGCCGCGGTACCCGGGGCGTCGAAGGGACCTTAACCGGTGTCGTCTTGAGCTTCGACGGGTTCTCAGCCCTGGGACCGCGGGAAGCCCGCGGGGCCGTCGGCCGCTCCGCTCGCCCCACTCTCCCGGCCCGGTCCGGAGCAGCAGTCCTTTCCGCCCTGGCCGCATCCTTGCTCTCATGCCGGCGGATCGCGGTGCGCTGAACGTCCGCCCGCGGCACCTTGTCCCGGCTTCTCTCTGCAATCCTCTTTGACAGCCGCTCGATTTCCTTTTCGAGCTCGGCCCGCCTGTCCAGGTTGCGGACCCGGGTAAGTTCTTCCCGGGCGAGTTGCAGGCGTTCCTGTAGCCTGACGGTCTCTGCCCGTCTTAGTTCCGCGGGCCGTATGGGGGCCCGCTCGGCGATGATTCTGTCGAGGTCGCCCCGGGATATGCCGAGCCGCTCTCGCGCCCTAGCTATCTCGGCGCTGCTGACGCGGCCCGTCGTGGACGACAGGGCCGGGGGAGTCCGCCGCATACCGGACGCCATGCGCTCCGCCCGGAGCAGCTGCTCCGCCTGTTTGGGGTTCCCGGAGCGTTTGAGCATGTCCGCCAGGTCCATGACATCATCCCTGGCCAGGCCGGCCACCGGCCCCTTGCCCTTGATGGTAATCGGCTCCGTCCAGATACGGCTAACCGTCTTCGCCAGGCCCTGCGCTTTCAGTTTGAGGACCTGCGCCCTGGTCAGGGGCTTCTCAAGCCAGATTTCCACCCGTTGGGCGTTAGGTCCTACCCGGGTAAAGAGCTTCTGGCGGGGCTTCGGTATATCGGCCCCGACCACCAGCTTGCGTTCCATTTCAGCAACTAGAGCTCGCACATCTTCGCCTTTAAGCCAGGCTTTGTACAGCTTTTCGGAGGACACCGCCTTCCCGGCCGACTCCGGGCTGATAACGAAGATACCGGGCTTCTTTGCCTGGAGGCCCGCCTCTTCTATCATCTTTTTAACAGCGCCGGCGGACTTGTTCAGCTTCTCGGCACGCGACGCGGCTTTGAGGTCCTTGGCTATCGAGCCGTAGGCCTGGCCGATGTACTGTTTACCCAGCGTCTCTACCCGGAGACCTTCTACCTGGCTGGTTATCGTCGGCAGCGGCAGCATCTTCTGGTGCTGACTCAGGGAGGCCACGTCGCCCAGCTTTACCCACTTGCCGCCCTGGAGTATCTCAACGCCATGCGGCACCGCCCGCGCCTTGTACCCGTGGGATTCAGCGATTTTAACGATATCGCCGATAGCCTCGTCGGAGTTGCGGACAACGATATCGAAGTCGTTAGGCACCGCGGCCCCCTTGACCTTCAACCATTCGTTGAAAGAGCCGTACAGCGTGGCCCCCTTCTTCTTGAAATATGTGAGCAACGGGTTGGCGAGATTATCGGGTATGTTCTTCGCGTCGGCCAGGTTGAGCGGTTTGATCGGGGCTTTATCGAGCTTGACGACTTCCATGGGCCGGTATTTGCTGATATCGAGGACCTTACCGCTGGCGGTTTTCGGGGCGGGTATCTCGCCGGTCCCGAACGCGCTTCTTTCCGTAAAACTCAGCGCCGGCTCATTCGACAGAAACCAGCCCTGTTCTTCCAGTGTCCGCCCCGGGCGGTTGATGACCTTGGCGTTTTCCAGTATCTCGATATCCGGTGTGGCGTGTACCAGTCCTCCGCCCGTCTCTTTCATCAGGGGGGAGCGGGCGAGCTCGATGGTTTGCCCGCCGACCTCGACCATCGGCCGCTCCCCCCTGGCGGCCAGATCCATCAGCGTGTCGCGGATCGCCATGGCCTCCGCCGGCGAGGTCGCCTCGGTTACCCGCAGCCTGACCGTGCCCTGGCTGGTAGTAACGACGGGTTCCGGCAGCTTGCCCGGGTGGGCGATGTCCTCGAAGAGATTCACTATCCGCTTGCCGGTAGTCTTTGCGCTGGCCACCGGATGGATAATCATATTAACCGGGCCGGCGGCGATGTTTTTCATCTCGCCTGCCACGCCTTTTGCGGCGGCGGCGAGTCTGACGCCCTTGCCGGCGGTCCCGACGGCCGAGGCGGCGCGGCCGGCGGCTCCTACGAAAGGTACGACTATCGTGGCCAGGGTGAAAGCATCTAAGGCTATTTGAGTGGCCTTATCGAGGGCGTCCATTTCGTTCCAGCGCCGTGCCGTATACACGCCTGGCACGGCCATCTCGGCCGCCATTATCCCCACCCCGCCGGCGGTGGCCGTCTCGCCTTTCTCTTCGTTCCAGGGTGTCATGCCCTGCCACATCTTTTGCCCGAAGTTCAGCTTTGCGTTGTAGGAGGCGCTTTTTATCGCCTCTTCGGAGAAGCCGGCGTCCTTGAGCATCTGCTCGCGCTTGGTCATATCCGCTTTCGTCAGACCTTTACCGGACTTGGACAGGAATCTTGCCAGGTCATAGCCGCCGTCTTTCGTCTTGAATCCCGCCAGCAGTTCCATGTTCTTGTCGGCCTTCTCAATGGCCCGGTTGTAACCGCTCATGCCGTCCTTTTTATAGGCCTCCTGGAACACGGCCGGCATATCTTCAAGCTGCCGCTTAAACTCGGCCTGCTGCTTGGTGTTGTACTCGTCGAGGGCCTTGTTATAGGCGTCGATACCGCCCTTGCGGTAGGCAACCCGGACCTCTACCGGCACTGTCTGGAGCTTTTTCTCGAAGGCGAGTTTTTCCTTCGCCGCCGCCGCGTCGTGCTCAGCCTGGCGCTTGTCTAGCAGCTCCTGATAAGCGTTCCATCCCTGACGTTTGAGCGTCCGATAAAGCTCGGTGTCTTTTTTGAGCTCGGCGATCTCCGGCCGCGCCTCTTCCCGGCCGGCGGCGTACACAGTAGTTTTCAGATAGGTCCAGGACCCGTCAGCCCCCGGTATGAAGTCGGCGCTTTCCGGTATCAGGCCGTTATCCTTGGCGATTTCAAATTGTCGCCGGGCCGGGAGCTCGTCGAAGTTATCGGGGATGTCCGGGGATTCAACCGGCTTGTACCCAAGCAGCCCCATCTGACCGGGGGTCTGACCCATTATCCGGGCGTATGACTCTGGGTCATATTTCAGGCCCTCAGTTGTATTAACGTATCCCCGTCGATCGGCAACGCTGGTAACTTTAGGCTGTTGCGCCGGCGGGGGAGCTTCGGGAGTCTGGCCCAGCGCGGCCGCTTTCGGTATGTTCACGCTGGCCGCCGGCGCCGACGGCGGGGGAGGATTGTAAGTCGGCGCGCCGGGGATATTCGAGCCTATCTCCGGATTGCCCTGCTGGCCGGCGGCGGCGCGGGCCTGGCCGGCTTGCTGCGCTGCTGATAGCGGCTGCTGCGCGCCGTACTCCCGCCATTTCCCATCCGGAGTGTAATACCCTGTTGTGAAATCACCTTCAGCCATTTTGTGCCCGCCTTCCGGGGTCGAGGAACCCCTTAATAAAGCTGTAGACGCTAAATATCAGCAGGATAAACGCCAGATACCAATCATCTGCTGAAATAAAATATTTGACCGTAAGGACCAGCAGCCCGGCTCCGGCCAGGATATAGAGCATCCGTTCCCGGTGCCAATAAGCCACGGCGACCATGACCAGGACAATCGTTAAAATCAGGACCTGCGCAAAAATATCATTTATCGTCCCGGTTAAGGCCGTCATGGCGGCGGTATGGCCGTCGATAGCCTCCTGGATAACACTGGCCAGGTCACCGAGGTTCGTTATTGTGACTTCTGTAGGTTCCATATCACCAACCCTTTATAAATATTGGATATTAAGGGAAGATTATTTTTTCTCTCTCTCAAACGTGTATTCTTTACCTGAGGTACCGCAAGCCAGCGCGGCCAGTTGTTTTTCTATCACATACTTGGATACCGGCCCGCCCTGCTGAGCTACCATGTCCCGGAACTGCGCTTTCTTCATCGCTTGAATCCCCTGGTCTCTGAGATCGTCAACAAGCTGGGATATAAATACAAACTCGCGCCCGTACTTTGTGCTCTTCAACTCGCCTATTGAATCCGTGGTGTCCTGGCCGACTTCTATCACTTTTGTCGGCAGCTTCAGCTTGTATTTAATCTTGGTTGTAATGGGGTTATAAGCGAAATTCGTATCGTACAGGTTCCAGAAGCGCTTTCCCCAAAATAGCTTGTTAAACGTCTGCCAGGACTCGTCGTACCGGTATCCGGTCATGATCCCGGATAAATCCCGGAAGTTCAGAAAGGAACATTCCCCGAGATCGAGCCCCATCTTGCGCCCGAATGGTGAAAATGCCGCCTCGCGGCACGTTATTTGTATGTCAGCCTGGAATTGGCCACGGGAATTCAGCCATGCCATGTTCTGAATGGTGCCGATGATGCTCATTTTCTTTTTACGTATCTGAGTCATGGCCTTGTTCATGAGCTTCTGCGTCGTTTCCGCCCACTCCTGGCGGTCATACCACTGGTCTATTTCGTCGATGAAGGAAAACCCATTGCAGAAATCATCGTCCATTGTGTAAAGAGCTTCCATATTCAACGGGCTTGGTTGCAGGTACACGTTACTCCCGTCAATCACCGACTTGTGCCAGAATCCGACAGGGTAGTTCGACCAGACTTTCAACTCTTTGCCGTAAAGCTGCTTGAGATAGTAGGCTTTAAGCAATACCCTTACCTGAAATGAAGTCGCCAGGAGCGTCTTACATGCGCCGCGCGGGCCGGTAACCAGGGTAAATGTTGCTAACCGATCAGTGCTTATCATGCCTCTTTTTTCTCTTCCATGCCGAAGGCCCGCCGCAGGCTAAGCCCCTTGGATTTCTGCTCGATGTGCATCTGGCCGACGACCGCCTTCAACAATATGTCTATCCGCTGGCCCTGTATAGCCGGATAGCCGGCCGCGTGATTAAGCAGCAGTTGCTGCAATTCTTTGTCGTCAAAGTGGACTGCTTTCCGGTATAGTCGAACAACGGCGTTCATGTGATTTGCGTCCCGGAAAAAACCCCGCAGCAGCAGGTCTTCCACCTTTTCGCCGCGTTCCACAAACTCACGGATTGCCGACGGGGCGCCGGCGGAAGTAAACGCCCCGTCAAATAGCCCCATATTTACGAACTGGTCAAGGTTCGGGTTATGCCCGTTCCCGTTGCTCTGGTCTATCACGCCTGTTTTTTCTTCCATCTTCTACTATCCTTTCGCCGCCAGGAACATCAGGAAGAGAGCCACGCAGGCGGCCGCCACAAGCAGCCCGATTTTTATCTTTGAGTCGCTGCCTTTCTGAGGGGCTATAGTCTCGTCAATGTCGTCCCGCGTCTGTAATGCCTCGTAAAGTTCGCCGGGGGAATGGTCCATATCCTCTTCCGGCACGACAGGTAATATCGTGCCGTCGCGTTTTTTTTGCAGCCAGAAGACATTATGATTGCCGTAGAGCCACAATCGGCCGTAATCGGCGCCTGGCCTCATGTTTAGCCAGCGCAGGCCGAACGACCGTGTTTTATCGTCCATGACGAGGGCATTGACCTGCCCCGTGGGTGAATATTTCGCGATTTCAGGCGGCAAATCTGCCAGCGCTTCAATAATCCCGGCCTCTTTCCCTTTATTCGTCTTTCTCACGCCGTGGGCTTTGTTCCTGCGCAGGAAGTATATGACGAGGAAGGTAATAAAGACGCCGGCCGATACGCTTATTGTCGCTATGGTAGTAATCGGGCTGTTATATATAGCTTCCATGTTTACCTCTTCATCGCCGAGATAGCCATTATTCCGAGTATGAGCGCGCCGAGGATGATAGGCGTTCCGAGGATTATATACGTCCAGGCTTTTGCCTTTTCCTTTGCTATGTCTCGAGCCGCCTGTAAGAGGTCCATCGTCCAGGACTCATGAAATATCCGGTTCATGAGGTCTTTAAGGTTCTTCACCTTTGTAGGTTTTAAGAGGCTTATCGGGATAGTGGACCGTTCGCCTACTAGTTGATACCAAGCGCCGGTTTTTTCATCCTGAAATTGGTTTTCGGAATCGAGCAGCCAGCCACTCAGCCAGCTATGATGAACGGCGCAACCTTTCAGTACATCAAGTTCAGGTTCCAGTATGCGGCAATCGTCCGTTCCCAGGAGCATCATCTGCGACCTCGTTTTGACCTTGCCTACTGCCCTTTTAAAATCGACTTGCTTGCCGAGTACACTTACAGGCATTTCGTATCTCCTTAAACTGTGCTACTTACCGAGGCAAGGCGGGACAATGCCCGCCCGCCTCAGTAAGTGGGAATAACTTAGGCGTAAGCTGCAGCGGATTTGGAAGTGGCGCTTTTCCCGCCCTTCCGCAGGCGGCGATACGTCGATACCTGAGTCCAGCCGGCGGCGGCCACGATGCCGACATAGATAAGGATAGGTATAATTCCGAAAAGGACTGAGCCGATACTATCACCGGCGTCTATAGCCGCAGCTAGGAGCGAGTCAACGGAGTCCAGAATTGAGGTAAACATGGTCAAGGTGACGATAACCACGATTACCGAGCCGATCACCATCAGAATGTCTTTCCACGCAGCACCGGCAAGCTGACCCTTGACTCCGGCCAGGGTGAAGAGCCCCCCGGATACCAGCAGGCCGAGGATAATGATAAAGCCTCCGAATCCGGCTATGGCAGACAGGCCGATGAAGTCAGATAGGGTAACGGTCCCTTCAACGATCGAAGTAGTCCAGGACAGGATTGCCGAGTTAGCCGTGTAAATGGACGGGGAAAGGGTCAGGGTGATGATGATTACCACGAAGCCCATTATTTTGCCCATCAGGGCTTGTATATTCACTTTCGCTAATTCCTTCCTTTCTTAGATTTTGTCGCTAGGGGGGTCATATCGGATTGTCAAGGTAAATACACACCTCTTTACATCTATTTTTTACCTCCTTTTCCGATCATGCCAGATACCATAACCTATCGCCGCGAATATCAGCCCGAAAATACCGACTACCAGGAATGGACCGAGGGCTTGCATTATCGTGTCTTCCCGTTCGATGGTGTATCGGATTGTGAGTGTCCTGGTAGAATCTTCGGCAAGGGCGCTGATGGTCAACGCGAGGGTATCTGAATCATATGCTGTGGCAGCCGGTGATTCACTGAGGCTTGAGGTAATGCTGGTGACAAAGGTGATATCGTCCCGCCACAGTTCATGATCAAGTGTTACGTCCGCAGTCGTTACAGCGGGATCCGTAGTAACTACCTCCGCCTGTGTAACGGCCTCGGTCCGTAGGCCGGTAATACCGTCCATAATCAGCAGGTGCGCGCCGCCAAAAAGGACGATCAGACATATAATTGCAAGTAGTATTTTGCCTATCATGTTTTTTTCTCCTGTCCTGCGTAATAAAAAAAGGGCGCTCCGGGGATTACTCCCCTGGAACGCCCTCGGTTTTTCCGATAGGCCGGGATTTAGGCCATTATTGATTCATGCTTCATAAATCGTACAATCTTCCCGTTTTCCTTTATAACTTCGATTGTCCCGAATTCAAGCGCTCGCTCCATTTCAATGAGATTGACTTCCGCTTTATTGAGAAAAAATTTCAGTTCGATATTTTTTTCAATAACAGTAGCCATTTCTCAATTTGTAACATGGAAATAATCCATTGTCAACTACCCACTACCGCAGATAGTGTATCAGAAATAAGGGTTAAACGATGAGCCTCACAATATCTTCAACTGTCCAGATATGGTCACTTATCCCTGCTGCCATCGCCGATGTATTAGGATACGGATTAGCCAGCGATTTATGCGGTCTAGCGAAATTGTAGTACATGAAGTGAATTGCTACCGCGTGCTCCAAGTATTCGGTAACGGTATAGTCGAAATCACGGTTTTTTATTTACGCGGCATATTCTGGTCGCGTTTGGCCTTTATCGTCAAGAACTCCGCGACTCTCCGGTTATAGGTGGACTCATTCAGACGGCCGTTCCGTTCGCTGAATTCCCGGCACTCATTGATAACCGGGCAGGAAAAACAACCGTCTATCCCGATTTCATCAGCACACTCAAACGTCAGAGCGATTAGTTGTGACTGATAGTCCACAACCGGCTGGCGTATTCCCGCCATACTGCCTTACCCCTTCTGTAACTCTCGATGGTGCTTTTTCTTTATCACAATGAGGAATATTTGAAGTATGACACCGATAACCAGAATCGCAGTACTGTAAAGTAAAGAGCCCCATCCCATCTTTTCCCATGCGTAAACTGATATCGGCGCTACTATCCCGAAGCCTATCAAAAAAGCAACCGCTCCCGAGAGTAATTCATAATTGGCCATTACGTCCTTTATTATTTTCTCGATTATCTTTTTCATTTTTTCTCCCCTAAAAAAGGTTCCTTTATTGAAATTCGTTCTCAGGCGTGAGATATTGTGCGTGGATTTTCCGGACCTTTATTACCCGCCTTTTTTTATCCTTGGCCCCGATCGGCCGGCCGAGTGTTTTTCCCATAGCCTTCAACCGCTCCAGGCCCGCCTTCGTCCGCTCGGACCGGCGCTTGCTCTCCAGTTGAGCTACCCAGCCAGTCACCGCATACAGGAGAGACAGCAGCTCCCCGGGGGCCTCGGTCCAGGACTCTTGAAGAGAGATTACCCGGACGCCGTACAACTTCAAGGTATTAACCAGGTTGAGAATAGCGGCCGGCCCCTGGCGGGTTAGCCGGTCCAGCGCCCACACGAGAACGATATCCGGCCGGCGCTGGCGGTTGCGACAATCCTTTAATAACCGGGAAAGCTCCCGCTGATGGCCGGCTTTCCAGGCGCTGGCTTGTTCCTGGTATCGCTGAATTATGTCCCAGCCTCTATCTCTAGCCAGCCCGGAGAGTGCTTGCTCCTGGTTGTTGATGGTCTGCTCTTCGGTCGATACCCGGGTATAGAGTGCTACTTTCATACCTTCGGCTTTATAGACATAATTGGATTTTATTGTTCCGTGCATCCTCAGCCGCCCGACCGCATTCAATCAGCGTGGCATTATCGGGCCAATAACCCCTCATGTCCGTAATCAACTGCGCGACCTCTACGGCAGTCGGACATTGCCGATTTGTCACGCGCACCCTCACCGGAGCATCAGCACCCCCGATGTTTGCAACAGAGACACGGACGTATGTATCAATCGCCTCAATCGTTAAACTCCCAAGTCTGTATTTCATCTGTTTACCTCTCCACTCCAATTTTCTCCCTCGGACACACCCAGCATATCCAGTCTCTATCGCCACACCGGTGCTCTCCGTTCGGATACAGGCAACTGGTATACCCCTCCGCCATCATCTGCCGGCATAGCCAGTCCAGCCGGGGATAGGCCTCCGTCAACTGGTCCATAAGCCGCGCCCACTTGGACAGGTCCGCGGCGGCGTCCCTGGCCCGACGCCATTGCTGGTTGAACTTATCGTTCCCGGTCCGGACCCTCTCAAGAACGGTGGGAGTAGTTATTGTCGCTGTCGGCATTATTCGACCTCCGTAAAATCAAATTCTTTTCCTTCATCTACTGTCTCAAGCGTGGCAGTAGATGAATCAACAGTAGATACAATGACTTTCGGCTGTGTGTCTCGTGTAAACAAAGTCCTTGAACATTCGTCTACTTTACCTACTTCATCTACTGCCTGAGTTTCTTCATCTACTTTAAGAAGCCTGATATATCGCCATTTCAACTGACCGAGGCTTATATATTTCTGAATACCCCCGCGCTCCTGGAGTTTGTGTGAAAATGTCCGCGAGCTAACCGGGTCCGTGCTATTCTCCTGGCACCACTCCTGATATCGGCCGTATAAAT
>Ga0172381_10002883_pt1 | contig 18594 bp, 29 predicted proteins | sample Leawel6488metaG_FD_119754 | JGI IMG/M metagenome (GOLD analysis project Ga0172381, IMG submission 119754) | Leachate microbial communities from a municipal landfill in Southern Ontario, Canada - Leachate well 64-88 metaG | ecosystem: Engineered > Solid waste > Landfill > Unclassified | place...
AACCAATTTATCAAGATCATAAAGCTTCTTATGAACCGAAGCAACTTTATGTTCATCCTCTTGGTCCATCTTCGGCATCTCACCAGTATTCTCAATATCTTCAGAATACTTCGATAGAATGGAATCGACTATGGATTTATAATATTTACATCTTTCGGCCATAGATGTAGCAGCAGATTTTAATGACACAAGATTTTTATCTTGGTACATTCCCTCATATACAAATTGAATTTCTGGTGAAAAGCTGATATCGAACTCTCTCCCAACAGCATCCACGTCAAGAGTTATTTCAGCAAATGAAACAATCTTATCTTCAAGGACATGTGCTTCATCGCATACAATAACATCTCTGTGGACTTTAGCATACCATAAATCTTCTGACTTGAAGTTCTGTGGTGCAAAACATCCGCAGTGAGTAGCATATATAAAGAAATCATAATTAGCTACTACAATTTGAGATTCGAATGCTTTTTCAACTTGAGCATAGTAAGGACAAATTCCACGCTTAAGACAAAACTTCTTAACCTTTGGATTTGTTGAACAAAATCCATTTTCACAATTAAGATGTCCGTTCAATCCACATGGATAATTAGCTTTTCCTTTCACAAGAACAGAATCTGGTGCAAGTTTGAGATATTGGTTCTGAAGTTGTTTAGTACTTGAAAGAATAAAGATTCTATTCTCATTACCAATTGCTAAAGCTACATGAGATTTACCACACCCAGTTGGAGCATCTACTACAGCGAATGTTTTATCATTTTCCTCAAGTTCTTGCTCTAAAAATTTCAAAGTTTGAACTTGTGATTTTCTTGGTGTCTCATTCCGCTGCTTGAAGAAGTCTTCATAGTTTTCTACCAATTTCTTCTCCAGGATTTAGCGGTTATACCCAGGAATGAGAGTAAGATTGCCAGGCTTAATGTTGCTGTGAATTTCTTCAGACTGCTTGTCTGTTTTCTTGAGGAAGGTATATTCGACTGACCAATTTCCGCCACTATCAACTTTGATAAGAGCAGTCTTGCTTCTCAGTTTTGTTATGGTTCCGAAATACCTTTTTCCACGTGTACAAAAATTTACCCGATCACCAACGGAATAATTGTTATCGATTCGAGCAGCCATAATACAATTTGTCCTACGACGATTCATTTCGTTGATGATAGCAGCGTACATTTCTTTAAGATCATCATCGGTATACTTCTTCGGGTCGAATTCCATTTTCATTCTCCTCGTTTAAGTTGTTTGTCTGTTTCAATTTCAATAGTAATAATATAAACAATGGAATTCCCAATGTCAACTACTTTTTTAAATTATTCATAATTTCTTTTAAAATCTCTGAACGCATGTATATTTTATCTGTTCCAGCTAATAATACGCCCTTTAATGGGACTATATTCTCAATTATCTTTAATGCTTCCCATGGTTTCCACGGCCAAGATAAAAGTCTTTCTTTCCATGTTCTTTTCACAGTAACCATATTCAATTTCTGTCAGATTATCATCTACAATAACTTTTCTTCCCATAATTGAACCAAAGCTACCGTTCATAAAATCATCCTTTTAATGTGAAATCAGTATGTTTAACCTTAGTGATGATTCTTTTTCCATCAGGGGTACATAGTCTTGACATTGGTCTCATTACCAGACCTTCTGCATAAAAATCACCCCATCTAGACCTTAGTCCAGTTTTTACTAAATCTATTGCATCTAACAAAGTACCATGACCAACTACTGGTACTGAAATAATATTTAACTTATGTGCTATATCATCAACATCTTTCCTTCTTAACCACCAATCTCCTATTTTTACATCAAATAGAACAAAGTTTACTTTAATATCAGTATCTTTTACATAATTACCACCACCACGAATTCCTTCACCATAACCTTCACCGAACAATGAAATACTACTATCGAACTGTTCAAACTTATTTGCTGGAAATAACTTCATAAGTCTTTTAACTAATGCTGCTGATATGTCTGCATTATCAGTTTTACCATCAAACGAAACTTCTTGACATTCTTTATTCCAATTTACTCTAATGTTTGTTCCATTTACTTTTTCTGTCCATTCCCATATATTATCTTTTAGATATTCAATATATTCATTAGACCAATCACCAATTATAAATGATTTATCTTCATTTCTTTTATACACACTATTAATTTTATGATACTCTTCCATTTCGTTCTCCTATTAAAATATACTTGAATATACATTTTCACTATCCAAAGTATAATACTCATGAGTAACTAATACTTTTTTTCCAGAAGTTAATCCAACAGCAAGAACATAATCGTCAGTTACAACTTGAATTCTAAATGTTTCATCTGTGTTCATATCTGGATGAAGAGTAATATTTGAACCAACCTGTGGATGTTTTAAATACATATTATCATTAACATACATATACTTTTTTTGAACTTTATTCAATCTCTTTATTTCATTTTTTACCATATAATCTAAAAGTTGAAGATCTGCATAATTCATAAGCTTTACTGTAGCTTTTACAGTATTCTTATTTGGCTTTAAACCAATTACACCAAGTATTCTTTTCATATTCTTTTCATATTCTGAATCTGAAAGAAAAGAAGTTCTTTTAATAGATTTCTTTTCTTTTTCTTTTTTTCCAAACCAAATTGAAACTTCTTTTATTTCATTACATGAATATTCATAACTAATTATATCCTGGTTTGAATTAATAAATTTTTCAATTACATCAATACTAGTTTTATATACTTCAAAATCCATACGAAACTTTATACCTCTCTTCTCTGACAAAGAAGTTTTAGTAACTACAACTGACTCAAAAGCTGATATAACTTTAGATAGCATAATACTTTTTTCATTTATTTTCTCAGGTTTAGGCTCAATATATTCTCCATCTGGTATAAACATACAACCACGATTATTTTCTAAATCAAATTCAAGTTTTTGTTCTGTACTTGGGTCATCGTCTATTCTTATCATTAATGAACCTAAAAAATCACAAACATTAGAATTATCACAATTATCACCGGTAAAAACTAAATCCCAACCTTTAAGTATTTGATCTTTAACTTCAGTGCATGATTCAATTTCACAATTTTTTACATTTGTAACAATAAACTTAATCACAGCATCAATATTTCTCATTTGATTTATCCTTTTATTAAAACGTTTTTTTAACAGATATTAGTCCAGAGTTTATATCTTCTATTCCAAGAGTTAAATATTTTTTAATACTTGTGTCATCGTCTAAAGTTACATCATATGAAACAACAAAATAATTTTTTGTCATAGCATGTATTTTACATTTTTTCTCATAAAGATTAAGAAATTTTGATGAAACTAATATTGTTTCATATATATCTACTATAGAATAATATTTTCCACCAAGAGCTTTATTAATAGATTCTCTTCTCTTCATTTCTAAACTAATATTTCTACTTAATATATCTATAGAAAATTGTGGTTTAAGTTTCATTGGATTTTCTAATTTTTGTTTTTCTATTATAATATCAAATGTTTCATATTCAATAAATTTAGTAAATTTGCTTTCTTTATTAATTTCATTAAAAAATACGAACGTTTTACTACGTCCATTATTAAAATCTACAAAATCAGATTTATAAAAAGCGTATTCATTAATCCATTTATTAGTAAACATAGCATGTACATCTTCTGGAGTAGATAAAGTAAATTCACAACTTTCACCAAATTTTCTATTTTTGTATTCTGATTCATCGCTTGAAGTTGATATAATCCTCGCTGAAGCAAATGTCCCAAGAAGTTTCCTCGCAAAAATATCTACATCTTTCATTATATCCTCCTTTGTTTAATAGCAGTTAATATTTCTGTATCAACTCTTTCTTTCATGATATTAACCAATATTGTTGAATAGTAATCTTCTAAGTCATTATTTAAAATCTGACCATAATCTGAACTTGATACTGTAGAAATTCTAGTAGCAATGATTGGTTCTGCACTTGATACTGCATGCACAAAAATATTAGCAAATAATGCTAATCCAGTTAATTTTGATATGAAATTTCGTCTATCCATCATTTTGTCCTTTTAAATGGTGGAGCCCAAGGGAGTCGAACCCTCATGGGTTTTCAATCCGCCAGATCCTAAGTCTGGTGCGTCTGCCAATTCCGCCAGGGCTCCATTATATTGGTGAGGTTGTGGGGATTTGAACCCCAACTCCCTTTCGAGAAGCAGGGTTTAAGCCTGCTATGTCTACCAATTCCATCACAACCCCAATATTTTCATTTAATTATAACTTTTTGATACTTTCAATATTATTTTTTATAAATTTTAAATCTGCATTTCATTTTCTTTTCTTTATATTTCCACACGGTGACCAAAATCATTGGTTTACTTTTGGTGTCTATAAGAAAACTCATATTCATATATCTAAACCAATTTACTCCTTTAATCTTAGATGGTCTAACTGAACCACAATTGATAGAAAGTTTTGCTGTTTCAATCAATTCAGTATCTGAATAATTATTGCATCTTTTTATCTTTCTAAAATTAAAATGCTTAGACATTATTATATCCATTTTTCATCCTTTGTGGTATTCTTACTATTGGATTTGGTACTCCCATTCCATTATGATGTCCAAAACTTTTGAAGTTATAATAAGGAAGAGATTCAATAGAAAACTTATCACAAAGTTCAAACGGTGCCCATTTAAAACCAAGTCCCTTAAAATATTCATCATATACTGTACAAAGCCAACCGTCTTCTGGATGAAACTTTTGAACAACATCTGAAAATGCTACAGATTCAAGAAGTCTTTTACTACGAAAGCTAAAACCACCATTTCCTTGATATACTTTACCGCATGGATTTCCAAAAGTATCTTTGTGAGCATGATACAACCACCTCCACACTGCTCCAATATAATCATATTCAAGAAATTCTGGTGTCCATGCATCTGGATTTACTACCCATGAATCATGTTGAATGATTAAACAAAAATCAGTGTAGAAGTGCTTATGCATTTCTTTTAAGCAAAATCTGGAATAATCTTCAATAGAATTTATTGAGTTTACAAAATCTATTTCTATATCACAATTAGATACAGTATTCCAATCTTTAAGAGAATCTGTAAACTTATCAGAAGTTATTAGCTTAACCTCTCCAAATTCAACATCAAGAGTAGACTTTTGGATACTCAGCATGGTTCTATCTGGATTTCCTGTGTCTACAGCTATCAAAGTAACTTCTGGAAGTTTAAGCATTTTACTTTTCCTTTATTTCATACTCCATAAGCTTCTGAGGAACTCTGATACCAGCTTCGACTAAAGTATTGAACACAACTCTCATTTTATCTGTATTTCTGAAGAAGTAAGATTTTCCAGCATACTTAACATCAATCTCTTCGGTATACTTTTCTAGGAAATCTTCTACATTCATATTGTTCATATCTGTCTTGAACTCTTCTGAGTTGAAATCTACTCCAATTTTATCCCTTCTTGTAGCAACATGAAACTCTACTCCGCCACTTGTAGGGTAAGCATATATATCATTGTCGCCTTCTGTTCTACAAATAGCCATTTGCATTCTCCTCTGTTTAAGTTTTTCTTTGTTTCAATTTCAATAGTAATAATATAAATCATTTGTAGTTAAATGTCAACTAATTTTAATTAAAAAATGCTGAAACTACTATGCATCCGGTATCAGTATTAAGTTCGTGTTGAAACGGTATGAAATATGACTTGCAAATATCAACTACCCTAATAAATTCCTCAGACTATGTAGTCACAAATGTAACAGCAGTCTTTCCTCTGATATTTTTGTCTTGAACTTCTGTAACTTCTGTAACTCTAAGAGAATTGTTCTTCAGAAATCCAGTCCTCTTAAGTTCTTGGGTATATTCATTTATTTCCATGAATCACCTCTTTATTTTATTGTTAAAATTTCAATTAAGTATAATATAATACATAGACGGTTAAATGTCAACTAAAAATTTAACCGTCCATGAAATATTTTTAGAACTTAATGTAAGATGAATGAATTTTATTTGGTTCAGAACATATAATAACTACAGTTCCAATAATAAAAACTATACTAAACAATAAAACCAAAGTTACTACAACATCTTTAAGTTCTTTTTTCATCATCCCTTCTTATCTACCGAACATTCCTCCACCAGCAATCATTCCATCAAATCCAGATGGACGTGGTCTGCTTTGAAGTACTTCTACTTTTGAGATATTATGAATATATCTTTCCTGATTATTATATATCATTTCTGGCCACTTATCTGTTATTTCTACAACTTTAAAATCACAACCAGGACGTCCATATGGATCTACACCATTAGATACTCTTGAAGCCAAATTATCCATAACTTCTGGTGTATTTAATTCACTATGACCGAAATTTTCGATCTTATTTCTGATTACATCAATATTACCAAGATAACTGAAATGCCATCCTCCATTAGGAATCCAAATTCTCGGAACTCCCATAGACAATCCAGCTCGATGTTCATCAACTCCTTTAAAATCTTTCATCTTAAAAATTGTAACTCTGTCATCATTGAACATTGCTAGATTATTATAGGAATAGTAAAACAATTTCAGAACCAATGTATATATCTTATCTATTCTATTAAGATCTCCACCAAAGTACCACAGAATAGATCTGAAGTCTGGTATTTCATCTAGGTCACATAGAACACACACATCATCTGGCCCAGCTAATTGTCTGAATCCATCGGCAACTGCTCTCTTCTGGATAAAGTCATTCTTCATCGCGTGAGCCGAGTCCAACTCAGCATCATTTCCAAAACCCTTAAGTTTAATTCTATGTATCTTTGAATCAAACTTTTTAAATTCTGGTTTACATATAAATTGATTCAGATGGTATGGTTTTGGAGTTCCAGTAAATGTATGGTCAGATTCTACTACAACCATTTTCCAATCTATACCTTGTCTACCAAGTTGAAGATCTATCTCTTCTAGTTTCAATAAAAGAAGTTCTTCCTCTCGCCAAAACTGGTTTCCTATAATAACTTTAGGCTGATTCATTTATTCTCCTAAGTATCAATAGTCCATTACAATTTAAAAACTGTTCTGCTACTTCCCAATCTGGATTCTTATTTTTTGAGCCAGATGATGGAGAAATCATAGAGTCGAAAGAAGACTTTGACGGATAGAGAAATTCCTCTATTGCATTCATTAAACCTTTATTACCACCTGATTCACCTCTTCGACCAAAAGAAACAATATCATGAAATCCAATATATTTTCTTACTCTTCCAGCATGTCTTGCAAGTTCAATCTTTAGCTGTTCAAAATCATGTAGTGTATCAATAAAGAGAAAGTCAGTTTCTTCCATAATCAAAGTTCGAGTATCTGCTACAATAAAATCCCAATCAGTTCCAGTCGGAACTTGAGTCTTAACTCGATCCTGATGTCTTATACCCATCCAATTATCTAGAATGTCATATGACACCATTTTCTTTGGTCTACCAGCAAGAAGAGCTACGCATGAAACACCAGTTCTAAAACCCATTTCAGTTATATGTTCACATTTTTCAGCATACTTCTTAAGAGTCGGCAGATGCTCGTTTATGTCACTTTTCTCTGCATACAACCTATCGAACTCTTCATCAATAATTTCTCTTTTCAAAACTCCACTCTCCTTTTTTAAAATATAATAAACATCTAAGAAAAAGTCAACTATTTTTTAAATTATCCCATACTATAGATGGATGACCAGGCGGATCGATTCCTAAATCTCTGTAGTACCATAAAGTGTATTCGTAATTTACTAATTCTAAAGCTTTTTCTGGATCTTTCACAGTATATGCATATGCATCTGGATTAGATAAACTTGGTCTAGGAAATACTTTAGAAGGTGGACATATAAACACTTCTCTCTTCTTATAGTCACGCCCTGTATCAAAATTATCAAATCCAAGATATACTCCGTTTCCACATGCATGCTGTCCAAACTGGTTTATTATAGGTCTTCCTTCTACTGCAAATTTAGATGCAGTTACTGGTGGTGCAAATATCATACCATTTCTTTCAAAAATATTTCTGTAAGTTCTACATATAGAACAATCATCATCTAATTCTGTAATTTCATTACAACTAGCTACTAAATCACAAAGTCTTTTACTCCTTAAACTGAATCCACCATTCATCACTACATCTCTTGGATGACAACATAACGGAGCTCCAATGTAATCATACTTTAAAAAATCATTTGTCCATGATCCTGGATTTACTATCCAGGAATCATGTTGAACAATCAAATAATGAGAAGCAGATACTTCTCTTCCAAGAGACATTTCGATAAGTTTCGGCATGTCCTTCATGATAAACTTCGAATATTCTTTTACACTGGATATCTTTGGTATATTTTGTACTAATATGTTTGTATTGTATAAATTTCTTATTTCTTTTTCACGAATAAGGTCAGTAAATAAAATAGCACCAGAAAAGAATTTATATGGCATAGAATATATAGACTTCATCATAGATGCTACTGCATCATATTCATTTACAGAATCAGCACAAACTAAAATAATATTATTTTCCAATTATTTTTCTCTCCATTTCTATTACAAGAGGATCTTTATCTTCTGATCTTCCAGCATGATAAAATCCAGAAAAATTATTTTTTCTATGTTTATTTTTTTCATATTCTGGCATATTATTCCAAACTGGAGTTCCAGGATATGGAGTAAATTTATAAACAGACCACCAATCTGGATTTATCTTTTTTACTGTTTCAACTGTAAGTTTTCTATCTTCATCTGTTTCACCTGGAAAACCAACCATAAGATAAACACCAAGTTTCATATGAGAATTTTTAAACTCTTCAGCCGCCCATAACATAGTCTTAACATCTATTCTCTTATTCATTAACTTTAAAACTTTATCTGAACCAGATTCCATCCCAAACTTAAACATTGAACAATTCATTCTATCGAAATAATCTATATTCCATTGGGTGATATCATCAAACCTTGCACATACTTCATAATTTACATGATTATATAATTCTCCAAGTAAATCAAATAACTCAAAATCTGTTTTCCATAATACATTATCTGAAGTTAATTTTATCCATTTCTTCTTTCCCTCAGAAGATGTATTAATAGCATCATTAATACATCTTCTAATAAAATTAAATGGATATCTTTTTAAACCTTTTGACATCTTATAACAAAATCTACATGCACCTCTACAACCAAGATCTGAGTGAAGTAACCAAGAATTATACTTCATTATATTCATGTCTGAATAATCAAGAATTATATCTTCGTATATAGATAAATCTATATCAGAACAATACATTACTCCATTCTCTAAATTTCCATCAACAAATCTTTTTATTGGAAAGTTTTCACCAGCACCAACACATGCTACATCACATATCTTTTTTAAACATTTTTCTTGTTCAGCACTAACATGTGGTCCACCAGCAACAACTTTAGACTTTCTTTCTTTAGACAAATATTTGTATATTCTTACTGCTTCAATAAAATTTGGAGTAACTACTGTAAGTCCATATACTTTAGCTTCTGGTATATTTTCAAGAAGATTATCATGTTCATGCATATAATGAACACCAACATCTAAACCATGTAATCTTCTATATACAGCTTGAAGCATAAGAGGTGTAAAGTTTGGTATAGAATACTGGTCTTCAACAAATCCAGAGCTTGGACAAATTATGACAAAGTCTTTCATAATTCGCCCACCTTATAAGTATTAGCAAATGTTGAAAGCTCTGTTTCTGCTAATTCTCTAGTATCCCACGTTTTATTAGCAGATAATTCAAATATTCCACAACTTCCTATTTCTCTACTCTTAATAACAAAATAATCATCTATATAACCTTTAAATACAACATATTCTTTTTTACCAACAAACCAAACTTTAAGTTTCTTGATAATAAAATGATTATCTGATGATTGCTGTCTTTCTGCATATATATCATTTAAATTAAGACTTTTACAGAATTCAGTTATTCCTGGAGTACGTGGCCAATTATAATCATCTATTATTAGAATTCCACCAGGAACCATTCTTTTCCATAGAAATTCAAATGACTTAGATGTTGCCTCAAAAATATCTACATCGAGGCTAACATACTTGAATCTTTTAGTTTCTACTATCTTTCCTGTTTCTTTTGGAAATAGACCGACAAATATTTCAGAAGGAGGATTTTCTGTTAAACCAAGTTTACGAAATACTTCTACTACATCTTCAACTTTAGCGTCTGCATGCTCACCACCTATATAAAGATCTTTATTTGAAGTCTGATCTTTACTTATTCCAGTCCAGGTATCACACATATAAAGAGTACCAGAACATTCAGTATTCTTCATTTGAGCAGCAGCAAGTACAGATGTTCCACCTCGCCACACTCCAACTTCTATAAGATCCCCGTCAAGCTTAGACACATCTTGTACTGCACGCCAATGATCTAAGCAACGATCTATAGTTTTAAGACCATAGAGCATAGCTTCACCTGGACGTATAGTATTATATACCTGGTCAAAACTGAGTATCATCTATCCTCCTCTGAAGACGAACTTTAGTTTTTAATATTATAAAAATATTTATATTGCTAAATTAAAAATGTCAACTATTATTTACTCTTTCAAAAACTCTCTTAACCAATTTTATATAATCTTCATAATCTTTTCTATCCATTATCTTTTTCATTTCTATCTTCTCACTTGGAGAAGCTATTCCAAAAAACTCAAACATTGTATCTACAGAAAGCAAATCTCTTTTCCTTTGAGGCTGAACAGATTCAGAGAACTTGCTTTCCATCTTTTCAAGTTCTTCATAATATTGCAAGTTCTCCGAAATGTGGTCTTTAGCAATATTCTTGGCTATACTAATAGCTAAATCATATTGCTCTTCCAGAATTGAATCTGGAATATGTTCAAACTCCACTAAAGTACCTTTCCAAAGCTGTTCTTGATCGAATTCAGAATCTGGAACATCAGTATGTTTACCAACATAATTTATAAGAGTTTGGATTTCTGAATTTCCAAGACTTTCATTCTTAATTTCTTTTAAATGATAATGATGAAACTTCATTCGCTTTGTCTCCCAGTTCTATCAGCTGTTTCTATGGCTTCAACAAGTTCTTTATAAAATTGAAACATAGCCAATGGTATCATAGATTCAAAAAGTTTTCTGTCTTTATTTCTAAGAGCAGCTCTAAGTAATGTAGATGAAATTCGTTCTTCAGAAGATTCCGATATTTGAAAATATTTATTAAACTGGACTATCTCAACTCCTTCAATTCCATCTCTTTTAATCTGAGCTTTATACTCATTTGCTCTGTCTTGACCAGCTACTACATATTTAACTTCTCTTAAAAGTAGTTCTTCTACTTTTCTGACTAAATCTGGAACATAACTATCCTTATGAGATATAACTCTTCCGCCATGAGGAAATATTGCTTCTCTTACTATTTTAAGTCTCAAATCTATACCAAATGGATTTCTATCTATATCAAGTTTAGATTTTTCACCATCTACAACTATAATAACAGGAGTAGCTTTCAGTTCATCACAAACTCTTAATATTGAAACATGATGACCGAAATGATATGGTTGAAATCTTCCAGAAAAAATTACCAATGGTTTTAAACTCATCCTTATCTCCTATCATGATGATCACATAAAATATGAGTTGGATAATCTGTTCCTGTCTTTGATCTTATTACTAATTCAAGAACACCTTTAGCGGTTGTATTTACTTTAACTGTTACTCTTCTGGAATTGGAGGGGTACTTCACAGTTATACCATCGATTCCCAGCCAGCCAGGCTTCACCTCACACAAATTACCACATTCGGCTGAACCGTTCTTCCATCCCCTCACCAAATAGTACCCTCTCCCAATTCCAGATTCTATAAATTTTTCAAGTTCGTATTCATTTAATTTAGGATCTATATATTCTTCTCCTAAACCAGGACCAGAAAATTGTTTACACATCTTTTCACTATCTACTCCAATACATTGAAGAAGCTTACATCCATTTGAATTTTTTATCTCTCCAGATTGAATTTCATTTCTATTAAAAACTGAACATATTCCTGAATTGAATAAAGTAATATGTGGTCCATATTTTACTGATATAAAGAAAGATGTTCCATTACTATGGAAAACTTCAACATCTCCAACTAAATGACCTATAAAACCATGATAGTTTGGATTACCAACTGAAATAGAACAACTTCCAAAATTTATAGGTCTACTAACTTTTCCTGTTTTTAAAACAGCAGTTCCCCATCCAGATACACCCTCTAATCTTATTACTTCTTTAGCTACTTTAAACGTTTCTCCATCTGAAATATCTTTAGTTAAAGCTTTATCTATTTCAGATCTTACAACTTCTTCATACCAAAACCCTGCACTATTAATCCCTCTGTTTCCTCTTGAACCTTCGCCTGGTTTTACATTTAAATTAAGACCTCTAAGTATAATTGATACTTCTTCAGAATTAAGGTTTATTTTTCTAGTAACCTTAACTTTCTTTGGATTATCTAAATCTAAAGATATTGGAACTAAAGTATTTCCAATTGAACAACAAACCTCATATAGAGCAGATACATCAGCTGCTATAGATCGGTTTGATATTTCTTTATATATCTCTTCAACAGATGATGGAATAAATGTATAAGCCAATTATCCTCCAGCTATAAAAGCTTCTTCCTCTGAGGCTAGTTCTAGAAGTTCTCCTATTGATTCAGGAGTAAGAGATATATGATATAAAACTGTTTCTATAACAAACTTTCTTTCCTTATATTTTTCTGGAATAATATATCTTTCATTTCCATATACAAGTCTGACGAAGTCTCGTGCTATCTTCTTGCGCTCTTCTTCTGAGAACTTAGAAATGTATATTTCATTTAAAATACCAGCAACAGACCACATTCCTTTTGAAAAAGGACTCCATTTATCAACCATATCTCTTTTGAAAGCTAACTTGAAGATCTCTTTATCACTCGTGGAGTAAGACTTGTCTTTGATCTCTGCTACTTCACCGTTAAGCTTAGCCTCGTACTTCTTTCTCAGACCCATGTATGAAATTGTATACTCAGGAGGATTCTCTCTTATAACCTTTCCAGTTTTATCTTTTAAAACACCACCAACAGTGTTTAAATTTAAAACTGCTTGAAGAAGAAATCTTGCATACATTGCTTTAATACCAAATTTTCTATCTACCCAGTCTGATGAACGATACTTTTTAGCAAAGTCAGAAACTTTATTTTCTTCTCCTTTAACCAAAGCAATGTCGATCTTATGAATTTTAAATTCACCTGTTTTGGTAATAATAAGACATATTACAAATACATACGATGAACTTACTTTATAATCAACGCAATAGTGAGGAATTTTTTGAGACATCCAATATAAAGCATGAACTATATCTTCTTTTCTTGAAGCTGGAGCACATACATCTATATCTCCAATTTCAGGAAGACTTCTTACTAAATCTAATGTTTCTATTTCTGAATCAGCTACATGACCAAATGATCCAAGAAAGAAATCTTTCCTTGTCATTTCTTCAAAAGTCCATAACGGACCATTATTGGATTTTATTTTACAAGTAGCACTTAAATGTACTAAGAACTCCCTTACACACTGCACTACGTCTTCTCTGTTTTCTTGATCTGTGATTCTTATTGGTTCATATTCTACGTCGAACTTAGTTTCCATCCCCATTGTCTTTTATCCTCGATTAAACAAATCGTTATCTTCAGCAGAATATTTCTCTTTGAATTCATAAAATTTACTATCAGTTAATTTCAAATTTATTCCTGAAGAACTTGTTGCTACTATCCCTTCATTTTGTACAGTTGGAATAATAGAAGGACGATTAGCAATTACATCTTTATAATGATTTAAACTATCAATCATATACTTGGCTAATTTTATACGTCCTCTATCAACTATATCTTTAATAATTTCTTTTTTACCACCAAGCATGGCTTTCTTAGCAGCATAAGCAGATCCAAATTTATGATGAATTTCATCTTTAACAGATGCATCTGGTTTAATAGTATTAAACTGTGGACGAAGAAACATTACAGAACCATCATTAAATAATTTTCTAAGACTTAAAATATTAAAATAAAAATCTTTATTTTCATAATATATTTTTATCACCGCGATACTCATTAATGAACCAAGCCCATATTGAGATCCAAAATTTTCTAAACTATATGGAACATAATTAAAAGTAACTGTATTATCATCAAAATCAAATTTTCTTGCAGATACATTTGATAATAGTTCGCATCTGAAAAATATATCTTTTTCTGTTCTAAGCCATTTGCCAATTTTTCCAGTTGAAAGATAAGAATGAGCTATGTCTAAACCTCTCATAGCATCATTTAATCTCATATTCCATGTAGATGCAACTGATTTAGAATATGGAGTTTCATAATGATTTCCATCAGAGAAAAATGGACCAAGAGATGCAGAACATGTAAAAAACTTCCCATCTAATACTCCGAATGAGAAAGCCATACCATCGACTTTTACTGAAAGATCTACTTCATTCTCAGCATAATCATATGAAAAGTCTATAAACTTTGCATAACTGCATGTGCTTACTTCAGAAATACTACATCTCTTTAGAATACTAATATCACTTCTATTCATTTAATCCTCCTTGAAAATATAATATAACAAATATTCTTACAAATGTCAACTACTTTGTTTATCCTTCTTTCTATCTCTTACTGTTGCTATAGCTTTCTCAGTTTCATCTTTTCCAAACCTAATGCACATATTATCAAACATCTTATCAAGTTTTACTTCTAAAGACTTTACTTTATCTGAATCTCTTTCTATAGAAGCAAAATTCAGTTTTGTTAAAATATCAGAGTACTTCCTAGCAAATATCGTTAAAGTATACTGATTCATCTTTCTTTATCCTTTCGAATATACTATTTCTACACTCTTCACATCTCTGTGATAGGTCTTTCACTGACTTACCTGAATCAACAATACCAGACGGCCATTCTTTGGTTTGAACTGATGTATCAACTGGAGAATTATGACGGTATCCCCTTCTTTTCATTTCAGAAGCGAGAGAATCATGATACTCAATAACTTTTCTTGGGTCTACAAGCCCATCTGAAATAAACCGTCCAAGATTCTTTTTTCTCTTCATAGAACCAAGAAGCATATGACATTCAACATGTGCACCAAGAAGATGTTTTCTGCAATGAACCTTTGGGTCAAGCATCCACATTCTCATTATAATTTCCTAATTTTATGCATTAAGTTCTATCATTGTATTTACCATTTCAGCGTGAATCGGACAAAGTACATTTTCTACCCACTGCCTATCATCTGATTCAACATAATATCGCAAATACATTTTATTACAGTAAGATATACGCAACTGCAATTCATCAATAATATTTGCAGTCATATCAAGTTCATACGTCATACCACAATTCCATGACACCATAAGCTTAAACATTTCATTCTCCTTTTTTCAACCAATACTTGGTGTTAGATTCAAAATCAGCTTTTTCATTCCAATCATGTAATATATCTGACATATCTGAATACTTATTATCCATATCTGTGAAATTAGAAACACCTTCAAGATTCACGGGTCCAATAAAAGTTCCAAGGAATTTCCTAAAATACTTAAGCTTACTTCTTGATCTTTCACTAAGTACAAGAAGCTCTTCATTGAAGTACTTTACACAATTATGATCTTTAACATATGGATTTGGAGAAGAATAAAACCATATCATATTTACAGCAAATCGCACAAACTCAAGTCCCTGATATATTGCTCTTGAAACTTCTTTTTCTGCTCCGAAGTCATAAACTACACACTTATTTCCAAGAGCAAGATTCATCAGAAAATCATAGTCGAGTTCCTCGATTATCTTGCTCCACTTCTTTCGTTCACATAAAGATGATTGAATTCTGATAAACTTAGCGTCTAAACCAGCAGAACCCAGAGCTAAGATTCCATTCGATAAATTATAATACTTGACTGTTCTCAATTATATGACTCCGACTGTGATTACAGATGTTCCAGCCGAAACTAGATCACCAACACTTAATTCACAACAATCTGAGTCTAAATCAATCATTATTGTCTGAACATTTCGATTTTTTTCAATCGGTTCAACGAATTCTGTAGATACTTCTCTAATTCCATCGTCGAAAGTATCGTTATCTCTATACTCTTCGTCCACAACAATAATCAACATATCATTGTCTTCGACGGTATGAACTGTGCCGAACTGCTCTTCCTAATTCTCTTCTTCATTCGCTGGAAGCCTTACCCGCATTCCTTCTTTAAACTTTGCCATTTCATTCTACTCTGGTTAATGTTATACCTCAATCTCAATAGTAATAATATAAATCATTAAGAACCCAATGTCAACTACTTTTTTAAAATAATTATGGGTGAGAATCATATTATTTTCTCACCCAGGCATTTATTATTCCACTTTATTTGGACAGTTACTTTAATTCTTCGGTTTTTACTCCATATTTTTTTGAATATTCTTTAAGCTTCTCAATAAAATCATTGAAAAATGGATTACTATCATCTCTTATATATTGAATAGATTTTATAAATGTATTAGCATTTACTAAAGCTGAATTGGTTAAAACTCTAACTTCATTTTCTTTTAATCTTTTTCCATTTTCAGTATATATCTTTTCTTGTTGCTTAGATATCTTATACTTCTGACCGAGCTTAGATCTACTTAGAACAAATCGTACTTCTTTAGAAACCCACCAATAATTTGGATCTTCAGTAGTACTAAATCCTCTTGGTCCAGATATTACGTTAGATTGTCTAAAATAATTATTCTCAAGTATATTTATAGCTGACTGATATTTAGTAATATGATATAAATCAGACATATGGTTACTAGATTGAACTGCTTCACCAAACTTCATGAATATTTTTCCTTATTTCTAATCATTTATTTTATTCTTATTTATTCTTAAAGCCCAACTAAGAAAATCTACAGCTGGGTCATATCCAAGAAGAACTAATCCAGTTGCAGCAAAAGCAGCATCAATGTATGCTCCATTTTTACCAGTTCCACTTACATATGCATCTACAAACCATCCATTTTGCCATGTCCAATATATTATTGCTTTTTTATTTGAAGTATATTCTTCACTATAATTTACTGGATCACCTGTAAGATTCCATCTGTAAGCCATTTCTTTAAAGTCTCTACCAATACAAGCTGCACCAAGACCCCATCTTAATTTAGTTCCCCAACCAATATTTTTATTTTGAACAAGAGCATATGTTGACCAACCAGCCCCAAGACCAGAAAGGCTTTGTGCTGTTACATATAAATGATAATCATCTTCTTTAACAATATGTCTTCCACTAAATTTGCTAGATTCAACAAGACCATTTAATGTTTGATACGTACAGAAAGATGTAACAAATGCTATCTTAGCAGTTTCTCTTTTCCATGATGGATAAAATACTTTATCAGCTACTTTATTCATAGTTTCTGATGTATCTCCAATTGATAAAGAAACAGTCATGACAAAAGCAACAATTAATAAAACCAAAATATTAATTAATTTTTTCATTTTAATCTCCATTTATAAACAATGTTGATGTTTATCTCTTTCTGATAAAATTGGTTCCTCGTCAAGTTCCCAATTTATATTAAGAGTTGGATCATTCCATGCTATTCCATCATCCAATGATTTAGTAAAACTAGTTGTACACATATATTCTACGATAGCATAATCAGACTTAACACTAAAGCCATGAACAAAACCTTCTGGAATATAAATCATCTTTTTATTTTCACTAGAAAGTCTAATTGATATCCATTTGCCAAATGTCTTTGATTCTCTACGTATATCAGCTGCTACATCAAGTATCTCGCCACTTATACATCTAACAAGTTTAGCCGTTTCTAGAGGTTTACGCTGATAGTGTAAACCTCTTAGAACATTCTTTTTTGACTCTGATTGGTTTACTTGGACAAATAATTTTCCAAGAGTTTGTGATCTCATTACTTCGAAAAATATTCCTCTATCATCAGAATGAATATTAGGGCAGATGATCTTTACATCAGGAATATATGTATTATTAAGTACCATTTTACCCTCATTTTCTCAGCATATAGCCTTAGAGAGAAAATCATGATAATCAGTAAAAGTAAATCTTCTGATGAACTTTGATCCGTCTAGTTCATCAGTTCGTAATTCTGCAGATTTTGGAGTAGGAAATGAAAATGTTTTTACAGAGTTGTCTATGTCCGTTATTTTAGCAGTCTTTTTATCAATACTCTGTGTATATCCAAGTTCTTTGACTAAAACTTCCATTGCCATTTCTTTATCAAATTCTGGTTTATGAACAGCTATATTAGACTTAGCAACTGCCATATCTTTAAGATGAATATAAGCTTCTCTGACATTATCTTGCTCAAACTTGGTAGCTCCACCGGTTTTTGGATCATGAGATCTAATACTATTTGAATATATTAAAGCTGCAGCAGCTGCTTTAGACAAATCTCCCTTAGCTTCTTTAACGAAATAATCTACTATCTTTCTAGCTGCCATTTTATAAATCTTCTGAGGTTCAATTG
>Ga0172381_10002884_pt1 | contig 18590 bp, 18 predicted proteins | sample Leawel6488metaG_FD_119754 | JGI IMG/M metagenome (GOLD analysis project Ga0172381, IMG submission 119754) | Leachate microbial communities from a municipal landfill in Southern Ontario, Canada - Leachate well 64-88 metaG | ecosystem: Engineered > Solid waste > Landfill > Unclassified | place...
AACCATTTCTATACCTAATTTTTTACAAACTTTATGTTCTGAAGAAGGAATATCAACATCTTCAGGTTTTCTATCTCCACCATTTGCAAAAATATCTGGTTTTATTTTAGTTATTTCTTTAGATACGCTTATGTCCAAGGTTCCTTTTTTATGACTTGAAATTATAACTTGGTCTACACAAGACAAAGCTTCTATTATTTCTTTTCTTTCTTTATCAGTCATAAAAACTGGTTTACCTTTTACATCAAACCAATTATTGTTATTTATAACTACAATCAGCTTGTCGCCTAATTGCTTAGCTTCTTGCATATAACGAATATGCCCAATATGTAATGGATCAAAGCCGCCACTAACCATTACTACTTTTCCTTTTTTATTTTTTTTAGTTTTTTTGCTAGTTTTATTTATCTTTTTCATAATTACTATAAATAATTAGCTCATAATAACTTATACTTAATTATACCACTTTTCTAATTTTGTCAAAATTGAATTTAAAGACTTAATAACATATAAAATATCGGATTTAGTAGTTTGTCTTCCTAGTGAAAAACGAAGTGACCCAACTTTATTTCTAGAACATAAGTTTTTACCTTTTACTCCATGAATAGCTTGAATGACGTATGACCCGGCTTTTTCTCCTGATTTGCAGGCACTTTTTTCTGAAATATAAATACCTCGAGAAGAAAGCTCTAGGACAAAAAGATCACTAGGAATTTTTGATATAGAAATATTAATATTATTTGGTAAACGATTCTTAAGGTCACCATTTATTGTAAAACTTTGACTTTGTTGTTTTAATTTAAGAATCTCTGTAATAAAAAAATCACGAAGTTTCACCAATCTCTCACTTTCTTTTTCTTTTATTTTTTGTGTTATTTTTAATGATTCAACTAAGCCTTCTATTAATCCGAGATTTTCTGTACCAGGTCTTAATCCAAGTTCTTGGCCTCCTCCATGTATAATTTTACCAATAGGTGTTTTTCTTTTTATATATAAAACTCCAACTCCTTTCGGTCCATAAATTTTTCCACTATTAAAAGACATCAAATCTATGCCTAAACTTTCAACCCTAATAGGTAAATAATTTATAGCTTGAGTGGCGTCGGTGTGAAATAGGGGGAAAGAAAGTGAAGCCAGTAAATTTTTCTCAGGCCCTCGTTTTACCGGGTCCCCACCTCCGGCCAGACCATTCGAAAAACTTCCTGCCTTCACTTTCTTGTAATGTCTAATTTCTTTCGTAATTTCTCGAATTGGTTGAATTGTACCAATTTCATTGTTGGCATACATTACTGAAACTAAAACTGTATTTTCTTTTAGGGCAGCTTTAATTTTTTTTGGATCTACTATTCCACTTGCTTCCACTCCCACATAAGTCACTTCTGCCTGGCCAGTTTTTTCTAAATATTTACAAGTCTCCAATACTGAAGGATGTTCTATGTTTGTGGTCACGATATGAGGGAGCATTGTTCCCTCTCTAGTGAGGTTCTGCCTTGCGACCGTTCCTAATATCGCTAAATTATTACTTTCAGTAGCCCCGGAGGTAAAAATTATTTCATCACTATGTGCATCTAAAATCTTAGCTACTTCTTCCCTTTTTTCCTCTAGTATATTTTTAGCTTTTACTCCAAAATCATGAATTGAACCCGGATTAGCAAAATTTGATTTTAAAACCTTATGCATGGCATTCAAAACAAAGGGGTCTATTGGTGTAGCTGATGCATTATCAAGATATATAATCTTCTTCGATAATGAAATCTTATAGGGCGAGTTTGATTTTTGGTTTGATTTAAGCATAAATATAGTGTATATTAAAAACGTATGAATATAAAGCTTGAAAGTGCTTTTTTTATTTTAATAGGAGTAATTGCTCTAATAGAATTCATCTGGATTATAAAAACAGAAAAACGACTAAAGAGATTTTTTCTTGGTAAAAAAGCTAAAGATTTAGAAGATATCATCTTCTTACTAAAAGATGATATTGCAAAATTAAAAAAATCTAAGGAAAATACAGAAAAGGAACTTATTGAAATAAATAATAAACTTAAAAAAAGTATCAGGGGTCTTGAAACTATACGATTTAATCCATTTCCAGACCAAGGCAGCAATCAAAGTTTTGCAATTGGATTACTAAATGAAGAAAAAGATGGACTAATACTTTCTAGTTTATACTCCAGAGAACGCATGAGTATCTTTGCAAAACCCATAAAAGCTGGAAAATCAGAATATGAATTGAGTGATGAAGAAAAAGAAGCATTAAGTAGAGCAGAAGTGAGGTAGTTACAAAGTTTATAAAGTAAAAAGTTATAAAGTAAAGATGGAAAAAGAAAAAACACAAATAAATACAGAGCGTCCACCAGTAGTGGTAGTTATGGGTCATATTGACCACGGTAAATCAACATTGCTCGACTACATCAGAAAAAGTAATATTGTTGACAATGAAGCTGGGAGTATAACTCAGCATATTTCTGCTTATGAAGTTGTACACCAAGATGAAGAGAAAAAAGATAGAAAAATAACATTTTTGGACACACCAGGACACGAAGCCTTCTCTAAAATGCGTGCTCGTGGAGCAAAAATCGCCGACATTGCTATTTTAGTCGTTTCAGCTGAGGATGGAGTAAAACCACAAACAATTGAAGCATGGAAGACAATAGTAGAGAGTGAAACTCCATGTATTGTGGCAATTAATAAAATAGACAAACCAAATGCTAATGTTGAAAAAACTAAAACAGAATTAGCAGAAAATGAAATATATTTAGAAAATTATGGTGGTAAAATTCCATATGCAGAAATTTCAGCAAAAGATGGTACTGGCATAGACAATCTACTCTCATTGATTTTGATTTTAGCTGAAATGGAAAATTTTAATGCAAATGGAGATGAAGATGCTTCTGGTTTCGTAGTTGAAGTTAATCTTGATTCAAAAAGAGGCATTCAAGCAACATTAGTTATTAAAAGTGGAACTATCAAAAAAGGAATGACCGTAGTGGTTGAAGACTCACTTTGCCCTGTTAGAATAATGGAAAACTTCCTAGGTAAAAATATAGACACAGCTACTTTTTCATCCCCTATTCGATTAATTGGTTTTGATAAAATACCTACGATAGGATCAGAATTCAAGTCTTTCAAAAAGAAAAATGAAGCTGAAAAATATATTCAAAATAAAAAATGCATAACAATATCAGAAAAAAATTGCAAAAAGGAAGAAAGTTGTAAAAAAATAATACCAATAGTAATAAAAGCTGATGTTTCTGGTTCACTTGAAGCTATTGAAAAAGAAATCGAAAAAATTAATCACGAACTTAGTGAAACAATAAGTAAAAATGCAGAATTTAAAATAATTCAAAAAGGAGCTGGACCTATCTCTGAATCAGACATAAAAGCAATCGGGTCTTGTAAGGATGCTATTGTTATTGGTTTCAATGTAAAAGCAGATAAAAATGCTATAGAGTTGGCTGAAAAGCAAGGTGTTGTTTTTTCCTTCTTTAATATTATTTATAAAATGAGTGAATATCTAACAGAAGAAATGGAGAAGAGAAGACCTAGAATAGAGACGATAGAGGTAACTGGGCGAGCTAAAATTATTAAAACATTTAGTCGCACTAAAGAAAAACAAATTGTTGGAGGAAAGGTGGTTGAAGGACATATTCTGTTAAATAGTATTGTTAAAATTATTCGCAGAGAAAATGAAATTGGAAAAGGTAAAATTGTAAATTTAGAAAAAGGCAAAGCAAAAACTTCTACAGTAGAAGAAGGAATAGAATTTGGAATGATGATAGAGTCAAAAATAGAAATATCAGCAGGTGATATTTTAGAATCTTTTACTATTACGCAAAAATAATAAGAACCTCACCATACCCTCTCATGGAAGAATAGGGTAAATAAAAAACAAATGACCCAAAGAAATGAAAAGCTAGCAAATTTAATAAAAGAACTTTCAGCTCAATTTTTAAATAGAGAAAATAATCATACCTCTTTGATTACTGTTACTAGTTGTAATACTTCTCCAGACATGAAACATTCAACAGTTTTTATAACAGTTATTCCTGATGCTAAAGAACATAGTGCACTAGACTTTGCAAAACGTAAACGTGGAGAATTACGTGAATTTTTAAAAAAGAATATGAATGTAAAAATAATTCCATTTATTGATATACAAATAGACCGAGGAGAAAAACATAGACAAAAGATTGACGAATTGCTTCGAGAAAAGTAGAATTTTAGTAAACAAGGCCTGGTAGTAAGTGGCATGAGCATAGCGAAATAAATTTATACAGAGATCTGCAGTGAAATAAAGTAATAGTGTTTTTAAAAAATAAAACAAGGCCTGGTAGCCAAGTGGTAAGGCAGAGATCTGCAAAATCTCTATGCGCCGGTTCAATTCCGGCCCAGGCCTCAAATAATTGATAATTATCAATTATTAATTTATAATCAAATACATTGCCCGAGTGGATTAAAAACAAACTGCTTTGTTTTTAATCCGAACAAAGTGAGGAGGCCGACACTTGGGCATATTGGTTAAAAATACGAAGTTTATTTTTATATTGCCCGAGTGGCGGAACCGGTATACGCGCACGACTTAAAATCGTGTCTCGCAAGGGATGTGGGTTCGATTCCCACCTCGGGCACAATATAAAACTAAAAAGGTTAGTTTTATAAAAATTTCCCTAAAACATTTTATTTTTAATAAAATGTTCGGGTAAACAATTTTTTAATAAAAAATTGTTTTAACCGCTCCTAGCTGTTTTGGTAGGTCGTTAGATTGTTTTATTGAAGAAAGTTATTTTAAAAAAGAATTTCACATTTCCGCCCATAGCTCAGCTGGTAGAGCAGATCCCTCTTAAGGATAAGGTCGTAGGTTCGATCCCTACTGGGCGGACCACGTTTAGAAAAATCCTCCCTGCGGAGGATTTTTTAGTGGTCCGAGGCGCAGTGATGTTTTGTCAGAAGACAAAACCACGAGCCGGGATCGCGACCGAGGTGAGTGAAGACGAGCCGAGAGTTGTGATGACAAGTTAATTTAGCTGTCCAGGTCGGAGCTATATTTTTTCAGTAGAAAAAATAACGAGCTGGGGTCGAGGAATTTTTTTGTGACGACAAAAAAATATCTGTGACGACAATCTAAAAAATTTGCCTAAGCTAAAAGTTGTAATGACGAGTATTTATATGGTATATTTAATTTACTGTTTTATGCCGAGGTGGCGGAATTGGTATACGCGCTAGTCTTAGGAACTAGTGGGGCAACCCTTGGGAGTTCAAGTCTCCCCCTCGGCACATATAATACAAGTCCCTTAGGGGGTTGACTTTTTATTTCATATATGCTATACTTTATATATGAAAAAGATAAATAACAAATTAATATTTTTTAGCTTAGTTTTATTAGCTTTTATGGCTTTTAATGGAGCACCAAAGACAGCTAATGCTTATTATTATGTTGGTTTTGTAAATGGAAATTATATTGGCTGTTATACTGATCTTGATAATTATGGTAACTTTGTTGGCTGTGGACATGTAAATAACACAGTTTACAACAAAACAAATACCGTTAATTCAACAACTTCAGTTGCTTCCACTAAAACAAATACTACAAATAAAAACATTACTTCTAACACAAAGGATACTACTGTGAAAACTGAAAACACAGACGTATCTAAGAAGACTAGCGACAAGTCCAACGACAGCCTATCAGCAAATGCTTTGTTTGGATCAAATGGTTTTATGCCATCAAATATATTCCAATGGATTTTGCTTTTCATCCTAATACTCTTATTGGTGATGATCGGTAGAAAAATGGTAAAGGAAAATAAAGGTGAACAACCATTAAAGCACGCTTAAATAACCTTATTATCTAATCAAAAAGTCAGCCCTTCTGGGGTTGACTTTTTGTCTTAAATATGCTATACTTTATACAGATAATGCTTTTTGACATATATAGTTTTTAATTAAAGATGGTTTGTTCATTTGAGTAGCCAACTCCCCTTTTTGTTTTATATTGGCTATCGAAATGGACAAATCATAAATAATTAATTAACTTAAAAAAAGGAGAAACAAAAAATGACAACATTATGGACAATTATTTTGGGATCAATTACTGGTCTCTTACTTGGAATGATAAGTAAATCATTCTACACACCAAAAGCAAGGACGATACAGGCGGTCATGCTTTTTGGAAAACTATACGATATTATTACAAATATCGAAGGTAAAATAGTAGACAAAGAGGATGGTCCGGATAAGTGGAAATTGATAGATGGAGAAAATGGAAGCAATATTCATTTTTTCTTATGGCCTTTTTGTAAAATTCATACTTTTCCTCTTACTTATGTAAAAGAAAAAATGATAGGCCAAATAAACGAAGGAGAACACATCGTATGGGAGGATAAAAAAACTGGACGTTGTCTAGTTTCACGAACTGGAATATCAGACCACCTTGAGTGGAGAGTTGATTATCCTACTGTGACCTCAGAACTAGAAACAGAAGAATTAGCTAGTGTTGATATTTATACCAACAACATGTTGGAAGTAATAAACCCGGCTAAAGTATTCTTTGGTGTAAAAGACTGGATGAGTGCTGCAAGTGATATTCTACATGGTGGGCATAAAGGTTTAGTATCTAGCAAAAAACTTCATGATTTAAATCAATTTTCGTCTAAAGACAAAGATGGTTTCAACACAGAAATGTTGAACCATTCAAACAATGAAGCAAACCAACCTGAACTACCAACCTTTGGATTCTTATTAATTAAATCAGTGTTTAAAGATTTCAGGGCAGCAAATGAAATGACGACAAAATTAATGGAAGCCGATATAAAGGTCTCCATTGCAGAGAAAGAAGGAGATGCTGAAATCAGCAAAGAAACAAGAGCCGCAAAAGCATACGGTATAAAACAGGCTGCCATCGTAAAATGGAAGAAAAAATACCTGGTTGATACTGGCCTTGCAAAAGTTGACGCTAAAGGAAACATTACTGAACTTGTTCCTGACGCAAATACCAAATTAAGCGCAGAAGCTATAAAGAAATTATCAGAGCTTAAGGGAACATTAGTTCTTGATAGTGGCGACCTGAATAAAATGTTCAACATAAACCCAACAAAAAAGGAGGAATAGAAATGAAAACTATAATATTTTTTATATGTGTTATGGTGGTGCTAGTAATTATGCTTTACCCAGCTATCTTTAAAAAAGGTAGCGGTAGGAAAAAAACTACTACAGCAACTACTGGAACTACCACTACAACTACTACACCAAAATCAAGATCCAATTTCTGGAACAGTTTCTGGACCGTAGTTGTTGCTCTTATTATTCTAGGAATGATTTTTGCTTTTATCACCTATTTTTTTAGAGGTGATGAAAAAAGAGTTACAAAAAATTCCACAGAAAATACCAAACCAATAAAAGAAGGAAAAACCAGAGAAACATATATAGCAACTAAATCTGGTACGCAGGTATATATGGAAACACAGGATTGGTCGTCGGTATTGTATGGAAAAGTTAAGGTTACTCCTCCTGAAGGAGAGATTAAGTCTTACTACGATGAACCTGGAGTAAAAAACAAAACTCATAACTCTGCTGGATGGTATACATTTTATTCAGTAGAAAATGGTGATGTTGAATTTGAAATATGGCAATAAGCCAAAAAGGCAGTCACTTTCGTGAACTGCCTTTTTTTAATTTCAATTTTTATTTTTTATTTAATTACTATCACCCACTTGTTTGTATCCTGGATTATAATCCCCTAAATTTACTTCTCCTTGCTGTGGTTTTACATCTGTAAGATTAAAAGTATTTAAGACAATACCCAATATACCCCAAACTCCTACCATAACAGCCAAACCGATGATACCCCAAAGCATATGCTGTTTTCCTGCAGTCTTCTTATCTTCCTTGTCTTGATTAGCAATAAATTCAAATACTCCATAGAGAAAGAAAACCAAAGCTAAAGCAAAAAGTAAAATAATCAGTGGATTTATGATTAGCTTATTCACATTGCCGATAAAACTATCAACACTAGCATAAGCTATATTAGTAAAAAATATATTCATATTTTATGACTGAGGCACTATATCAATAACTGGAATTGGAGAGTTATCAATACCAAAAGTATTAGTAACTATTCCAACAAGACCCCAAACACCTACAATAACAACCAAGCCAATAATGCCCCAAATCATTCTCATTTTTCCAGACTTCTTTGCTTCTTCGTCACTTGAAATAACATATTGTACAACACCCCAAATAAAATAAACAACAGCTAGAGCAATCAAAACAGGAACTAATGTATTTAAAATACTTCCTATTTTACAAATAACAGCTTCAGCATCTCCTGTAGTAGTGCTACATTGTGCAAAAGCTAAAAATGGAGCAAGTACCATACCCAAACTTGATAACACGATAAATTTCTTTTTCATAAATTTTATAATAAAACTTAATAATAATTTCGCTTTTAAGCGAATCAGCCATTTGGCTGAAAACGACCCTATAATAACTAATAATAATGTGCCTTAATTATAACATAAAAAAAATACAAATAAACAACTAGTACTTGGTTCTAAGCTGTGGAATAACCTTTACTCCCCCATCAGTTAAATCAAAAGTATTAGTCAGAATAGATACAAGCCCCCACACAGAAACCATCACAGCCAAAGCAATAATACCCCAAATTATGAATTGTTTGCCTTCAGCCTTCTTTTTTTCTTCCCCGGTATTTATAACATACTGGATTACTCCCCAAATAAATACAACTAAAGCTAAGGTAAAAAGTACTGGTATAATTGAACTACCAATAATACAGGTAATATAATTAAACAAATCTCCTATTTTAGGATTAGCTTTATAAGTACAAGCAGCAAAAGTAATAATTGGTAAAAAATAAACTAAAGATATTAATGATGTTAGTTTAAGAAATTTTGTTTTTTTCATATAATTTATAATGCCAAGACTGTATTACTTATAAGTTGAGCAATAGCCCAAGCGCCCAAAAGAATTGCAGCCCCTATCAAACTATACATCAAAGATCTCTTAGCAATTGTTAACTTTTCTTTATTTCCCATAGCTGAGACAAATAAAAATCCTGAATAAATAATTGCCAATGCTACAATTGGTATTCCTATTTTAATTACTCCAGTTAAAATTACTTTAATAAAACCATCAATATTATTGATACCTTTGTTTGCTAGTGGGTTATTGATGGTGGTTGTAATTGGTTCTGCAGAATTATCTGTATTTGCAAAAGACAAAACTGGTAAAAAAACTATTGCTAATAGAGCCAATGTAACTAAACTTTTTTTAATAACATTAAATTTTACTTCATTAAGTATCTCAATTTTTTTCATATTTTTAATTCACATTTGTTAAATTTTTAACGAGACAAGTATATTTATTATACTATTTTATCAAAACCAATCCAAGAGGCATCATAGCCCAGGATAGTTAATATTGTATTAATAATGAGCCATGCAGCTGCAGCAATAACAATACCCAATGCAACATTCAAAAATATTGTTTTAGCTTTTTTAGCTTTATTTGTATCCCCTCCTGCAGTTAGAAGTAAAATACCAGCATATGCAAACATTATGGCAGCGATAGGTATGGCCATCCTAAAAAGAATAAAATCAACAATATTATTTATTAATTTCATTAAATTATTCCAACCAGTTGCTCCTTCGCAATTATCATTAGTAGGGTCCGTATCTTTTAAGGCTTCTTGTGTGCCACAAGGAATTAGACCAGTAGTACCAGAAACACCAGAATTAATAGTTGAAGTTATAACATCTGTATTATTAGTACTATTGTTTATATTATTACTTAAACTATTAAAATCTGCGGTTTTTGGAAAGATAGCTGTAACTATATTAGTACCGGCATTGTATGATACTTCTTCTGCTTTTTCTACAGAAAAATAATTATTAAACAACCTATCAAGTGTATAATTAGTTTTTGGTGTAAGGGTTATTGTCGCAGTATATACTGTACCACTGGCAAAAGTATTGTCATCCGGTGACCAATCTACAGTACCAGTATATTCATTAGTAGGTGTTATTTTTGTTACTGGACGTGCCCCTGTTGCTGGAGGAATAATTCCTTTAATTGCTGAGTTTACAATTGGATTTATCACCCCAGGAAATACTGCTTTTACTACACCTGAACCAGCATTATTGGTTGCTTCTGCTCCTTCTACAAGAAAGTAATTTGCTGGTAAACTGGCAAAGGTAAAATTTGGTTTTGGTGTAAGATTAATAGTCGCAGTATATTTAAAACCAGCAACAAAAAAATTCTTTTTTGGAGACCATGTAACAGTACCGGTGTATTCATCTGTCTCAGTGATCTTTGTCACAGGAGTAGACATCTCCATTGGGGCCAGGACTCCTTTAATTTCTTTTGTGATAGGTTCATTTATTGAATCATTAAATACTGCTTTAACTACTCCAGAACCAAAAGAATTGCTTACATTTACTATACTCAATCCATCTACGTTAAAATAATCTTTTGGAACCTTACTTAAGGTGTAACCTTGCTTTGGTGTAAGCCTAATGGTCGCTATATATGGTTTATTTCCACGAATAAATGGATTACTATTTGGAGACCATGTAACAGTACCGGTGTATTCATCTGTCTCAGTAATTTTTGTTACTGGAATATCCCCAACCTTTGGTGCCTTAACTCCTTTAATTAAAGAGGAAACAACTGGATTTGGTAAAGTTTTAAATGATTTAGTGGAACCAAATCTAGTTTCTCGTCCTGAAAAATTTTCCACAATTACTACTCTGTAATAATAAGTAGTACCTGGTTCTAAGTCTTCAACTAAAACACTCACATTTACATTATCAAATCCATCTATTGGATTTTGGTTCGCAACTATTGACCTAAAAGAAGGTCCAAATCCTGGCTCAGTATTTTTATAATCCTCTTCACTAATAAAATCAAAATATACCCATGAAACATTTTGACTTTTCACATTTACTACACCATTTAATGTTGCTGAATTTAATGTGATAACTGTGGCTCCTGAAGTGGTAGCAATTTGATTAACTAAAATATTTGAAGATGTTCCGTTAGTTGTATTTGTTTCAGACCAAGAATAATCTACACCCCCACTACTAGTATAGTTGTACCCAAAACCACCACCAGTACCATCACCCTGCTCTTGGTAGTAATTTCCTTGATAAAACATCATATGAGTATCACATGTTAATATCTCACCAAAAGATGCATGTTGTGGGTCGTCATTAAAATAACTTACTGCCTGAAAATAGTAAACGGACATTGGTTGAATCAAACCAGGAGTTTGATAAAAATAATTAGATTCTGGTGAACTTCCATCATTGGCTGGTTCGTATTTACTTGTATCATGGCCTCCATTATTAAAATCTGAATCTCCTAATCCTGCATTTTTATATCTGAAATAAGTAGTAACTGGTTTTTTTAATGGATTATTTATATAATGCCCCTGTAAAATAATAGTAGTAGGGGTTTTCACTGAACAACCAAGTGTTTGCGTTTGGAGTGGAGCACTTTGTCCTAAAACTTTTGTATTAAAAATAAAGAATAAAGAAATTATTCCATATAAAACAAAGGTACTGATTAATAATATTTTAAAATTTATTTTTTTCATATAAATTATGACTATCTATTTAATAATAAAGATAATTTTGCACTAGCATCTCTAATTGAATTTTCAACTGACATACTACCAGACAAAACATTTTCAACCATTGTACGAAAAATATTATCGCTATCTTTTGAAGATGGATCTAGCCAGCCTTTTGCATATAAAGCTGAACTATAAAAAGTTGGGAAAAAAGCATCTGTTTGTCTGACGGCTAAAAGAGTCCTCCTGGCTGGAGGAATTAGAAGAATAGAAGAAAGCTTTTCTGCAAAATCACCTTGTGCCATAAGACTCGCTGCTGTTACTGCTGTAGTTAAATTTTTAGAAAAAGCAGACACAGCAATCCCTGTCATTTGAGCAGAAGTTAATTTGAAATTTGCATTCTTTATTTGTGGCAAAGGTGCTACAGTAAAATCTAAATTGGGATTTTTATTAATTAAAGATTTTAATTCACTGGCATATCCAAAATAAAAAGCCAAATTATTGGCACTAAAAAAATCTTTAGAATTTGGGAATGACCTATTCCATGAATAAATATCTTTTGCTGGATCAGCAAAACTTGTATAAAAAAGTAAAGCTGAATTTATATTACCTAAACTTGCTCCGACTGTATCTCCAAGAACTGAATAAAAGGAACCATTTTTTTCAGAAATTATATTATTACCAACTTGCATAAATAAAGCTGATAAAATGCTTTTTGCATTTAAAACATTTGAGAAATGACCGAGGGCTACAGCACTTTTTATAATCTTTCCATTTTCGTCTTTTTTATTCAAAGCAGGAATTAAATTCTGTAATTCAGACCAAGAAGAAGGTGGTGCAACTATAGAATTTGCATCTAGCATGCTTCTGTTGTAATACATCACAAGCGGGTCAATCATTATAGGAAATGCCAATATCCCTTTTGAGGTAAGGAATACCTCGCCCGCAGAAGCAAATGTGCTTTTAAAAGTAGCTAAAGGGTAACTAGCATAAGGAATCGTATAAATTTTATTAGCATAATGAAAAGCTAAATTGTCTGGCAAAAAAAACATATCTGGCCCAGAACCAGAAGCTAGTGCTTCTAATAAATCTTGATCAAAAGTAGTAGAAGATTTTTGGACATATTTAACCGTTAGAGTTGGATTTGCTTTATTAAAATCTTCTAATGCAGAGGCCATATCCTGGGTTTTTACAGTTCCCCATAATACTACAGTACCGAGTGATCCTGAACTATTACTAGAACCCCCGATATTAATAGCTCCAGAAAAAACCAAAATACCAAAAACTGCAGATACTATAAATACTATTAAAATTATTATTTGAAAATTTTTCACTACTCTATTTAAAATTTAATTAATAACAAGCTAAAAGCTAATACCTATAAGCTATCTTGTAAATATCATACCATAATGATGCGCACCAGCGTTAATCTCCCTATCAAAGACCAGACCATTACTTTCGAATATTTCTCTTGCTGTTTCTTTTGGAATAATCTTTTTTAAATTAGAATTAATGTTGGAAATATCTGACCAATCAACTAATAAAACCTTACCTGAATCCTTTAAAATTCTTTTTATTTCCTCTATAAATTTATCTTTATTTTCAATTTGAGATAATACATTTGAAACTATTACTGCATCTATTATGTCACTGGCCAACAATGTCCCACCGATCTTTTCTATATTTCCAAGAAAACAATCGATATTTTTTATATTAGCATCTTTTATTTTGTTTTTTACAATTCCTAAAAAATCTTTCTGAATTTCAATTGCATAGACCTTGCCATGTGGAACCATTTTAGCTGCTAAAATAGAATAAAAACCCGTACCTGCTCCAAGGTCAGCTACTATCATATTTTCCCCTAAGCCAAATTGTTTTAAATTTTTTACAGGGTCAGAAAACATAAATTTATTATAACATTTATACACAAGCTAGAGAAGCAATACCATCACCAGAACGAAGGCGCATAATAGTCACACCTTGAGTCTGACGACCCAAAGAAGAAACATCTTTTAACGCAGTTCTTATGACTTGACCCTTTTTAGACATTGCGATCAACTCTTCTTCTTCACCAGTCACTACTTTTGCTACAATTAATTTACCAGTCTTTGTAGTAATTTTAGCAGTTTTTATTCCAGAACCTCCTCTTTTCTGTACTTTATATTCTTTTAAACTAGTTTTTTTACCAAAACCATTGGCACTCATTGTTAAGAATGCTCCACCTGTGGCTTCGCCATGAAGTGGCAGGCCATCCTTATGGTCTTTTTTGATTACGTCCACACCTATGACTTCATCTCCCTTTCGAAGATTAATACCACGTACACCACCTGCAGTACGACCCATTTCACGAATATCTGATTCTTTAAATCTAATGGACTGACCTCCAGCTGTGGCAATCATAACCTCATCCCCTTTTTCTGTAAGAAGAGCAGAAACTAATTGATCATCTTTGTCTAAACGAATTGAAATAATTCCACTACGACGAACATCCTTGAAGCTCTCTCCGGACATTTTTTTTGCTGTACCATTGGTAGTTACCAGCATTAATGAAATTGGAGTTTTTTTAAGCTCTTTTGGCATAGTTAAAATTGAAGTAACTTTTTCATCACCAGAAAGTGACAAGAAGTTCATAATGGATTTACCTTTTGTTGCACGTCTACCTTCTGGAATATCGTACATTTTCATCTGATAAGCTTTACCTAAATTGGTAAAGAAAAGTAAATCATTATGAGTTGAACCAGAAACTAACATTGTAATAAAATCTTCTTCTTTTGTTTCTAAATCAACCACACCGACTCCACCTCTTTTCTGTGCTCTGTATTCAGAAGGATCAGTACGCTTCACATATCCACCTGCTGTAAAAACGAGCATTGTTTCTTGCTCTGGGATTAAGTCTTCATCGGAAATTTCTTTTACACCACCTTTCACAATTCTAGTTCTACGTTCATCTGCATATTTTTCACGAATTTCTTTAAGTTCATCAGCAATAACTTTCAACATCTTTTTTGGGCTAGCGATCAATTCTTTTATCATTTTTATGAAAGCTTGTTTTTCTTTCAATTCTTCTTCAATTAATTTACGCTCCAAGCCAGCCAATTTTTGAAGTTTCATCTCCAAAATAGCTGTTGCTTGTAAATCAGAAAATTTAAATTCTTTAATTAAATTAATTTTTGCTGTAGCTCCATCTTTCGAAGCTCGAATAGTTTTAATAACCTTATCTATAAAATCAAGTGCTTTTTTCAATCCAAGTAAAATATGCTCACGCTCTTCTGCTTTGCGTAAATCATACAAAGACCTTCTTTTTACAACCTCTTTTCTGTGTCCTATAAATTCATTTAATATAGATTTTAATGAAAGTGTCTGTGGTACTCCATCTACTAAGGCCACAATATTAAAGTTAAAGTTGGACTCTAATTGGGTATTGCGATAAATATAATTCAAAACTTTTTCTGGATGTGCACCATTTTTTAAGTCAATCACAACTCGAATATCTCTGGTCGACTCATCTCGCAGGCCTTTAATTCCATCAATTTTCTTTTCTTGCACAAGCTCTGCGATGGCCATGATTAAATTAGCCTTATTTACTCTAAATGGAATAGAGGTAATTATTATTTGAAACATTCCACTTTTTGTTTCTGTTATTTCGGCTTCTCCACGGCAAACAACACCACCACGTCCAGTAGAATAAGCATGTAACATATCTTTATAACCATAAGCAATTCCACCAGTTGGAAAGTCCGGCCCTTTAACAAATTGCATTAAGTCTTCAGTTGTAGCGTCTTCATTTTCTATTAAATAATTTGTCGCATCAATAACTTCAGCTAAATTGTGTGATGGAATATTAGTAGCCATACCAACAGCAATACCAAGTGTTCCATTGAGAAGGAGTGCTGGAACAGCTGCTGGTAAAACAATTGGCTCTGTTCTTGTTTGATCATAGTTTGATCGAAAATCAACAGTTTCTTTTTCTAAATCTTGTAATAGTAAAGAAGAAACCTTAGACATTTTAGCCTCAGTGTAACGCATGGCTGCAGCATTATCTCCATCAATAGAACCGAAGTTTCCTTGTCCTAAAACAAAAGGGTATCTATAAGAAAAATCTTGAGCCATACCTACCATAGTGTCATAGACAGCAGTATCTCCGTGAGGATGGTACTTTCCCAATACATCTCCGACAATTGCAGCCGACTTTCTAAAACGAGATGAAGAAGTAAGGCCCATTTCATTCATACCAAATAAAATTCTACGATGAACTGGTTTTAAGCCATCTCTTACGTCTGGAAGTGCTCGAGCAGTAATAACCGACATAGCATATGCTAAGTAAGATTCTTTCATCTCTGCGACGACGTCTATAGGAACGATACCACCTTCACGCTCTTTTTTTTCTTCTTTTTCTATTTCTTTTTTTGCCATATTATATATTAATTATTTTACTCAGAGACACTCTTATAACCACCGACTAAATTGTCTTTCAGTGCCGAAAAAGGCTTTAAATCTTGCTTCATTTTTATTTTAGTATCTGGATTACTAATACTCCTGCCCAGTGAATAAGTCCAAAGAATTACCATTATAATTCCAATTATAAAAATAACTATATGCAATATATGTCTTCTATTTTCCTCTGAATGACTTCTCAATTTATGAATTATTTTTTTCATTTTTTATTTTAAATTTATTTATAAATTCTATAAACTTTTTAATACTACAACACTTCCCTTTTTGCCCTCTAGGTCTTTGCGTTTTAATGTGAGCTTGTCTGCGACTTCTGCATCTTCTTCTCCAATTTCCTTTAAAAATAATTTAAGTGAAGCATTATCATAATCCATTGGTATAATCATCTTTGGCTCAAGAGAGGATGCTAGTTTTGCTGCTTGTTTAGCATCAAGTAGGCCTTGATTGCCAACTGGAATAAAAAGAATGTCTGGTCCATCAATTGCTTCCCATGCTTCTTTTAAAATTTCAGGAGTAGACAAAGCTCCTAAAAAAACAATATTAATACTATCAACCGAAAGTTGATAAATTGTATTGATATATTTTTTGTTTGAAATATTACAATTAGACATTACGCCCTTTATAAAAATATCTTTCACTTCATAATCTCCTGGACCAGTAACAGCAAAAGGTTCCCTTTCTCCATGTGAAAGCTGTTCGATACCGTTATAGTCAGGGTGATTCGTTGTAATTAATGCAATATCAGCACCAAAATGAGTAGAAATTCCTGTTTTAGAACTTTTACTAACAGGGTTAAAAGCGAGAACCATCTCACCTTGCTGAATCTTAAAAAATTGTTTTCCAAAATATGTGATTATCATTAGGCCTATTATAGCATTTTAAAATCAAAAATAAAATAAAATTCACTTGCATTTTTATGGAATTATAGTAGTATAAAAATACAACTTTCAGCCATAGGCTGATCCGCCTCTGGCGGAAAATATTATTATTAAAAGCAGGATTTAGGGTAACCCCTTTAAGGCCTTACGGCTAAAAAGAAACCTAGACCTAGAATCCGCTTTATGGCGGATCTTTTTATTTTCAGACATAGTCTGATCCACCTTTGGTGGAAAGTTGAAATTTATTATGAATAAAGAAATAGAAGAAATTGTAGAAGAAAATTTAGTTTTAAAGTCGATCGCTGATCGTAGTATAAATAAACCTGGTATTGATTCCCTAGTGGAAGGACCAGTTATTTTAGTTAGAAAATCATCAGTTTTTGTTGATTTATCTCCTTTTGGTACTGGTATTATTTACGGAAAAGAATTTATTAATGCCAAAGATATAATAAAAAAAATTAGCTTAGGTGATGTTATCAAGGCTAAAATTGTTGAAGTTGAAAATGAAAATGGTTATACAGAATTATCCTTAAAAGAAGCTAGACAAGCACTTATTTGGAGTGAGGCTGAAAAAGCAATAAAGGGTAAGACTGTAATGGAATTAGAAATCAAAGAAGCCAATAAAGGAGGATTGATATTGGAATGGCAAGGTATTCAAGGATTTTTACCTGCTTCACAACTTAAAGCTGATCACTATCCTAAAGTAGAAGATTCAGATAAGGATAAAATCTTAAAAGAATTAAAAAAATTGGTTGGTGAAAAAATTTCAGTAATGATAATTTCTACATTACCAAAAGAAGGAAAATTAATCTTTTCTGAAAAAGATAATAATCCTGAAGAGAAAAAAGAAATTCTAAGTAAATATAATGTTGGTGATGATTTAGATTGCACTATAGCAGGTATTGTTGATTTTGGAATATTCTTAAAATTAGAAGAAGGACTAGAAGGACTAGTACACATCTCTGAACTTGATTGGGGTCTAGTAGAAGACCCTCGTTCAATGTTCAAAGTTGGAGATAAAATCCGAGCCAAAGTTATTGAAATTAAAGATGGAAAAATTTCTCTTTCAGTAAAAGCTCTAAAGGAAAATCCTTGGACAGAGTTTGAGGGAAAATTAAAGAAAGGAGATATAATCAAAGGAGTAGTAATAAAATACAATAAACATGGTGCTCTTATTTCTATCAAAGAAGGAGTAGCTGGACTTGTGCATAATTCAACATTTGGAGGAGAAGCGAAGCTTCGTGAAAAATTGGAACTTGGTAAGACATATAATTTCCAAATTACACTCTTTGAAATAAAAGATCACAAAATGACTTTGATGTATTTAGAATAAAAAATAAATACTTCCAATAAAAAAATTCCCCTCTTGGGGAATTTTTTTATGTTAAATAACAAAATTCTTATTTTGTAGGATCAACAACCTTTCCCATAAATAATATATTTTGATTTTTCATATCTTGAATTGTAAATATAAATGGATGATTGGCATAGAATGTAGGTATTACAGGTCCTTCGTTGGGCATAGACGTGGTCATCATAGAAACAACGGTGGCTGCGGCAGCTTCTGTGCCTTCTTCATTAACATCAACAAAAGCCTGATGAATTACACTACCAATGAAAAGATTCCTTGTTCCATCCATTTTAGAAAAATCAGCGTCTTCCGAAAAAGCCAT
>Ga0172381_10002885_pt1 | contig 18582 bp, 20 predicted proteins | sample Leawel6488metaG_FD_119754 | JGI IMG/M metagenome (GOLD analysis project Ga0172381, IMG submission 119754) | Leachate microbial communities from a municipal landfill in Southern Ontario, Canada - Leachate well 64-88 metaG | ecosystem: Engineered > Solid waste > Landfill > Unclassified | place...
ATCAAGAATACTCGCTAAAGCATCTTTTTGGTCATCTCTTAATTGCTTAGTGTATTCATAAACCTTCATCTGAAGATTTCCTGATTCTACTAAGGCTGTTTTCTCGTCTACTAATCTCTGTAAGGCAACATTCTTTCTGGCTTCTTGATAAACCTGTTCACCTTGAATTAAGGGCATCACTGTCCCTAATTGATTTCCTAATTCGGCACTGGATAAATCAAAGGCCGCCCGTTCTTCTTCTATTAATTTATTTATGCTATCCACGCCAGCTTGTATTTTTTCTATTAATTTAACTGGGTCAATGTTATTAGTCACAGTGGCTATCTCTGGGTCAGGAACAACATCAGCAGGGCCTCCATCACCAGTCGCTCCTTTAGGCAAAGTTTCTGTAATAACACCTTGATTATCTCTTGCTTTAGTCAAATCAAACGGAACTGTCTTGCCCGTGGCTTTGGCGTATAAAACATTGGCAATATCTTGTTTAGAATATCCGCCGTAAGTCATAGCATTTACTAAGCCAAACCAGTCTTTATCAGTGATAGTAGAAATTAAAGTTTTATCTCCTGCTTTCTGAGAAGATAAGAAATCGTGCAAGGCAGTGGCATTAGAAGTCTCTAAAGTTAAATTCCTGGCTTGACCAAATCTTCCTGTAGCATCTGCTTCGGCATTTTTAGCGGCCTCGGCTCTTATTTCTTCGGCAGTTTGATTTTGAGCTGAGGTAGTAGCCTCGGCAGGAATAACAGTTGGAACATTAACAATAGAAGTAGTCCCTCCTGTGGCTGTTTTCGGATAAGGAGAATTTCCCGTGGCATAATTCCAATTGGCTTTATCAGTGTCACTCCAAGAAGAAAAAGGTTTTTTAGAAAGATTAATAATACTCTGCTTGGAAGCAATGGCTTCAGGAGTATTTTTATTTAAAGCGGAAATAAATTTAATATCTGATACGGGAGCAGTTATCTTTTCTTCCAAAGTTGTTTTTACCACAGGGGCAGTTTCTACTTTAGGAATAACCGCAGGAGCGGGAGTAATTGTTTTAACAGTTCCTGCAATCGGAGTAACTCCAGCATTTAAAACAACACTGCCGTTGGCTAAACGAGTATATTGATTAGCTTGATATTTACCCATTGAGGCAACATCAAGTATTTGATAATTAGATGTCTGGTTATTTGCTGGGGCTGTCTCCTTGGGGACAGTCACGGCGGGAGTAGGTGTCGGGGCTGGAGTAGGAGTAGAAATTACAGTCGGATTTCCAACACCAGCAGGAGTATCCTGTCCGTTAGCTGGGTCTGTCCATTTGTAAGTAACTCCGTTGATTGTTGAAGTGGCCATATATTTTTAGTTATATTTACATAATAACATTATTTTAGCTAAAAGTAAATTTTAAGTTCTTAAATAATATTTTCCTGAATAATCTGGGTCGGAAGTGACATAGAAAACATAGCTTCCAATAGTAATACTGGCGTTATTCTCAAATATCAAGTTTCCTGTTAGGCGAATACTGCCAGCGACCCTGAAATCGGAATTAGACTGGATATTACTGCCAACAACATTTAGATATTTAGAACTGCTGAAAGCAAAATTTAAGGAATAAACATTGCCAAAGGCATAATTGCTATATCCAAGATTTACAGCGGCGTGATTAAGAGGGGCACAGGTAGAGTTTAAGTGAATAGTAGCACTGCCAGCATTAATTAATATATTTCTGCTGTATTCAGAAGAAATATTAAAGTATCCGTTATATCCGCCAATCCAGCCATAGATAGTAGAGCCAGCGGCATCATAAAGAGAAAAGTATTGCCCATTGACTCTAACTCCGTTGGCGTTCATTGTTGCCACGATAGTAGAACCTGATTTTGCGGAAATACTGCAACCAATTATCACAGGAGCATAAATAGTCGTTCCTGAAATAAATGTCCCGCCTGAATAACTGCCATTCGCTAAAATAGAATTTAAAATAGCATTATCAGAAGGTTGTCCTGAAATATTACTATTCCAAGTAGCTCCGACAGTAGCTCCACTGGCAGGCAAGTTGCTTCCTCCGATATTTACTCCCCAAGTAGCCCCGTAAGTGGCATTAGACGGCGGTTTAGTTCCTTGTATTTGAGTATAGTCAGGAGCGGTTACCCCAGCCCAAGAAATAGAACCACCTGTCATTACTATACTTCCCTTAATGCTTAAAACTGCAGTTGCTTGATTCCAAGCAATGCCTGTTCCTCCACCTGCTATATCTCCCAATATAAAATTTCCTGAATTGTCTATATAAGTCTTCCACGCCGAGGATTTATAAAATCCCATATAAGTAGAAGACAAATATAAGCCATCGCCAGAGGGGGCAGTAAGTGTAGTCGGTATATTGTTTAAGTTTGTTCCCCAAGTAGCTCCCTTAGTGTATTCGCTGGCTATTACCCAATCAGCGGCATTATAAGCACCAGTTAATCTTTCTACTATACATTTTTTAATGTCTCCAGTAGAGGCGGACATAGAAGTCAGCCATAAATCTCCAGTATAATATGGGGTAGTCGGGGTAGTTGTAAAAACAGTTCTCTTGCCGTCTATAGTATCAAAGATAGAAGCTGGTATAGTTGTTGCCGTAAAAGCATAATCAAAATTTCCGCCATTGGCAGTTTTTGTATAAATATAAGTGGTAGTCGTGGAAATTTTATACCACAAATCACCAACATATTTATTATAAGTGGCGTTATCAGGAACATTAGTATAGTCACTATGCGGAGCAGTCTCTTGATAATAAGCAATAATCATTCCATCTGCTGTGGCTTGTGCTGTATCGGCAGCTGATTGAGCGGCGGCGGCATCTATAATTGCTTGATTGGCGGCAGTATCGTCTGTATATTTAGTAGCCACAACCCAATCGGCGGCATCATAAGACCCAGTGGCTTTGGCAGTAATACATTTCTTTAAATCTCCAGTCACAGCAGTAAGAGAAGTCAACCATAAGTCACCAACATCATAGGGAGTAGTTGGAGTCGCTGTGAAAACTCTTCGCTTTCCATCTGCTGTATCTTGAGCGGTAGAAGCGGCAGCCAGAGCAGCCGCTACCCCTGAATCAGGAACTAAAACCCATTCATAATCTGGGTCAGTAAATAACCAGCGATAAACATAACCACCGCCTTGAGTAACTGTCGTTCCTGTGGCGTGAGTAGTGGCTATTCCTGTTACCCCAGTTAATTGATTTCCTGTTTTTCCCGTATAAGCGATTAAATCCCCCTCGCATAAAATACTCCCAGCGGCATCAAAGTCAGAGGCATCCACTAAATCAATAGTCGTATGGTCAGTATGAACCTCTCCATCAAGAGTGGACTTAGAACCTAAATCATAATATAAATCTCCTGTATGGTCAGGATAATCAACTTCATCCCAACCGCTGGCAGGAAGTTCTGTCAAAGACGGCGGAGTATCTCCTGTGGTTACTTTGTCATAAAAATAATTTACTAAAACTCCGTCTAACTGATTTTGAATGGCTGTAATATCCGTGGCGTAAGTTCCTGAAATAAAAGTAGTCAGAGCGGAATCACTTGTCCAGCCAGCATCATTATTCAAATCTGCCGTGTTAATATCTCCAGGATTTAAAATAGTTAAAGACCCAGCTATTCTAACGCCGTTAGTAGGGTCATATTTAAAATAATTAGTAACATTTCCAATGGCTATGCCATATAAATCAGTAGAATATCCTAAAAATCCATTAAGATTTCCCAACCTTAAATGAGTAGTCAAAGCACTCCACGGAGAACCTAAATGAGTATAAACAGACAAATATGGAGAATTACTATCACTGGCAGTCATATAAATACCACCATCACCAGATTGCCCGTAGTCAACTACAGCGACTCCTTTTTTCCAAGCGGGGTTAGCTCCTGTAGTATAAGAGTTTCCTTTATCTCTGGTAACTGAGTAAATAGGAGCATAAGTAGCATCTGTAACTTCCAACCATTCATCATCAACATTTGCTCCGTTGACTTCTTTTATTCTTAAAATATCCCCTACTGCCAGAGTGACAGTTCCCTTTATTTTTAAAGTAGAAGATTCGCTGGCTGTCATATCAGCATCCAAAACATCTCCGTTAGGACTGACAACAAAACTTCCTGCTATGACATTTATAATATCTTTTTGAAACACAGCCGTTCTGAATATACCTCGGCAGGAGATATTACCGACCTCTAATAAATCAGAACTTAGTAAAAAGCCTGAACCAAAAGACCCAGACACATAATTACTGCTGAATACTCTTTTATTTTTTCCGTCTATCACTAACTCTCCTGAGTTTCCGATAGTTATTTTTTCATTATTTCCGTCAAGTTTAATAGTCGGACAAGAAATTACTCCTGAATTAATATCCCAGTTGGCTATTTTTCCAAAATAAGCAGTGAATCGGCTGGTAATAGTTAAATTAGCAAAACTCACATCTCCGCCTAATTTAGCATAATTAGCCAAGGCCTCGTTGGTCGGATTAGCGGTAAAGGTAGGGGTATTGTCTTGCGTAGCATTGGTTTTATCAGTCGTGGTTGTCTTAGGAACGCTAACAGCATCAGGAACGCTTGAGACATCAAGACTTCCCGCCAAAGTTCCATCTAAATAGTATAAATTCACTATATTACTCATATTTATTATTTTATTCATTCAAATATTCACAGGTAATAACTATCGGCAAAGCAATAACCGCTAAAGCCGTTCCTGAAAAAGTAATCTCTAAGAGAAAATTATTCTTAAAGAAAGCGGGAGCGGTTAAATTAATAAATCGCTGGCTATCTGTGTAAATAGTGCTGTTAATTGTTCCTAAAGTGGTAGTTACCGCTCCGTCATCAGAAATTATTTTTACAACTATTGTCTGATTAGCAGCGACTGCTTGAGCGAGAGGTATTCGGACATTAACTATGCTGCCATTTTTACCAATAGAATAAACCTGACTTCTGAATATGCTTGTTTTATAACTCGTGGATAATTTATCTATCCCTTTACCAGAGCCGTCTGTCCAGCCGACTAAAGGCTGTTTAGTTGCTCCTTGAGTGACATATTTTAAGCAAGTAACCCAAGGGGTAGTTCCCGCTGAGGTTGTTTTCAAAATATTGTGAACTCCCATATTGAGAGTTTTTGATTTACTCCCTAAAGCCAAGACACTCGCTGATACGGCAGGAGTAGTTGTGCTTGCTCCCATTACTATGCGATTAAGCATATAATCTACCGCTCCTTGCAATGGCGGAACTTGGTCATCAGCATAGTATATTTCTTCAAAACTTTCCCCGCCTAAATATCTTGAAATTCTCATCCCGCCTGAAGCCGAGCCTGAAAAGACATATAATTGACCATTAATATTCTTCATTGCGGTGATTAACGGGTCTGGCAGGTCTGCTATGCGGTTATAACCAGTATCAGAGGGCAGAGTTGACCAGAAAGCCACCTGAGCATTTTTCTGCTTAGTGGTAGTATTAACACCATAAATTAAACCAACGGCTATCTCAGTTCCAATATGAGAAATACAAGTAGGATACCAGCCATAATAAAAATCTAAGACTTTATAAGCCGAAGGAACTGTCGTGTCATTGGTATCTCCCTCTACAGTAACTTTAGTGGTCTTAATCATTGAAATAATGCCAATATTATTAGCATCTACATCACAGAAATAAAGCCTATTATTGGCAGGATGAACATACATTGCGTGATTAGGAATTTCTATTCCCTTTATACTTGGGTAAGTGGTGTCTGTCAGAGCAGTTAAACTTAAAATATTAGTCCACCAGTCAATATCTAAAGTAGGAGTGCCATTTAAAGGCCCATATCTTCCAACATCGGCATCTAAAGCAATATATAAATAATTATTGTAATAAGCTAAACCATTTCCAGTAGCACCAGTAATGGCATTTCCTGAATTAAGGGCTGTGCCCATAGCTAAGGCAGAAGATACTGTATGAACTTTTCCATCTTTGGCATAGACATAAATATTGGCATCTTTATCATTAGTTTCCATCCAAACAGGAGCACCAGTAATTTCAGTTCCGCTTATTTTTTCCATTGCGGTCGGCCTAAGCAAACCAGAAGGCTTAGTTCCTGAATCATCTTTTGGCATTTCTGGGTCAATGCCGATAGAATTTAAAAATTGTCCTTGCAAGTAAAAATACTCGGAAGGACTCCAACCAGGAAGTATGGTATTAATTATAAAATTTTGCTTAGCCATAATATTTTAATTTAGCTTTTTATAAATACTCTTGCCGATTCTGACTAACTGATTTTCTTTTAAGCCGATTAATTCTTTGGGAGAGTTTAATCTTAACAGTGTAGAATAAATATCTTTTCCCACACGGACTAAGTATTCCTCTTTTAATTCTTTCAAGTATAAAATAGAAGAAACTTTGGTAACTACGGGAACTTTTTTTCCTTTTAATAAATTGTTTATGCTTAGACCGAACATAAATTCTAAATGAGGCAAATCTATAAAACTATCCCAGTCTCCTCCCCAGTTTAATCCAAGAGACTTTCCAATATTTCCTGCTATGCCCCATTTCTTGTTTCTGCTGTCCCAGTTTATTTTGCCATTTTCATAAATGCAGAAATCAAAGGCCAAGCCATAATTATGCGGGCTATAACCGCCTTTGCAGTTAGTTACTATCAAGCCTGGTTTAGTCCTGCCTTGAGCATATAGCTCATTCTGATAAGCAATGCTCCTAAATCCTTGAGTAATGCCAACAGTAATTCCAGCTTTAGCACAAGCAGGAATAAACTTATTCATTAAATCCTGAAGAACAGGATGAAGGTTTTTAGTATCAGCCATATAATTATTTACTGGCAAAAACAGGTCTCATCTTTCTGCCTTTTTGCTGTCTTTCTTTATTCTCTTGTTTTTTAAGAGCCGAAGCCCCTCTTTTTAATTTGGCCATAGAAATAAAATTAATTATTCAGCCCAGCAATTAGTATTAATATCCTGGACTATCTTATCAATGCTTATTACTTTACTCTCCGTCATTTGGTGTATTCCTCTGATGTCATATAGCAAAAATATAACTATCAGCATCATTATCAGAAATGCCACCGAGAAGACAATGAATAAAATTTTATGAGAAAAGTCCATAAAATTAGACTTTAGTGACAACTAAGACTATCAAGCTGGCACATAAAGTAGATAAAATTGTGATTATTGCCAGAACAGCCCAAGAGGGTCTTTTCAGCAAATCATCTTTAATTTGTTTTATATCACTTCCCATTTCGTTAATTGACTTTTCATTTTGGCAAACTTTGGCTTCTAAAGTAGCCAATCTCTCATTTTCTGTAGGCATAATTTTATTTTTATTTACCCGATTTTTCAGGCAATATGTTAGATTTTTTAGTTTCTTCCTCGCTGGAACTATACTTATAAACTCCTACCTGAACTAACACAAATGCCCAAATTGACCTGTAGAAAGTGTCTAAGGCAACTGGCCCTAAGTCTTGCCATTCTCTTATTGTTGGCAGATTAACTTCAAAGACAGCGTTCCAAGCTGGCGTTAAGATTAACATACCGAAGAAAACACCTGTAAAAGTCACCACAAACGATTTAATTTGATGTCCTAATTTAGTGGTGTTGAAGAATAATTTAATATTCAAGCAAACCTCGCCAAATTTTGAACAGAATAATTGAAATTTATTCATAGATTTATTATTAAGCTATTTCTTTTTCTTTATTAATTTCTGCCGTGCTTTTAATACCGAGTTTCTCGGCTTCTGAGATTAATTCTTGAACTTCCTCTAATTCAGCGGTTCGGGCGGCATACTGTTCGTCTCTCTGTTTAATTATACTCTTTTCCTGTTCTTTTAGGAAGTCAATATTATACTCGTTGGTTTCTTTTTTTATTTCTACTGGTTTAGTCACTATTAAAGTAGAAATATCTTTTTTTACAAATTCTTTTTCCATAAAATTATAAATTAATTTATTAAGATTTTAAGCATTGTCTAAAGTCTTTCTTGACCCTGCGGAATTAGTCCAGTATAAATGCGTTCCGTCACTTTCTATATTCCCTGAAACGGGAGTAGTGGCAACAGTTCCTGCATCTATTTTTATAGAAGCCAAGCCAGCTCCTGCTTCGGCTGCAGGTATATGAACCTTAGCTGAAGCGGTTAAATTACCTAAAGCAATTCCTGCTGTAGTTATAATCATTCTCACTGGCGGTTGCCCATCTCCGCTGGCTTGATTTAAGAAACTAATAGCTCCAGTAGTTCCACTAATCTGTATCTGCATACTTGCTTTAGTATTATCATTAGCTACCCAACTCCCATTGAAATAGACATTTTTACAAATCCAAGAAGTATTAGCGGCGGCAGTAGTCATCATAAATCCAATAGAACTCCCTTGATTAGTTCCATCCCAGCACCTTATAGGATAACCACCATTACCGCCAGATAAGACATCAAGAGCAAAGGCTGGAGTAGTTGTTCCTATACCAACCTTACAGCCAGAAATCTCTAAATAATTATTGGTATCATCAAAATTTAATAACGGCCCAGCCGCTTGCCCGATAGTTCCACCATTAGGAATGACTAAATTTCCCGTTAAAGTTCCTCCTGATAAAGGCAAATAATCAGCGATAGTGGCATAAGCACCAGTTCCCAAAGTTCCACCTGCACCAATTGCGAGAGTAGAGCCATCTGTGGCTGTTAAAGTTAAAGTATTGCTAACAGTTAAAGTCTTTCCCGCTGCTACAGTAAATACTGAATCAGTTGGTATAAGAGCAACTTGTTTTCTAACTGTCCCTGTTGCAATAGTAAAATATAATCTATCTGTATAATACTCCATAGTTCCCGCAACTGGCGTAGTTAGAGAAGTTCCTGATATAAATTTAAGAGGGGCGATTGCGGCTGTGCCTTCTGTCAAACATAAATAAGCATTAGCAGCCTGAACCCCTATGCCGACTTTGCCAGCAGTATAATAAATATCACTCCCGTTCACACCCCAAACACCTGCTCCTTGAACTCCTTGAAAGCCCTGTGGCCCTTGAACAGTTGAAGCAGCACCCTGGTCTCCTTGGTTTCCTTGATTGCCTTGTGAGCCTTGAACACCTTGGAATCCTTGGTTTCCTTGAGTTCCCTGTGCTCCGTCATCTCCCTGATTACCCTGTGAGCCCTGGTCTCCATCAGAGCCTTGAACTCCCTGAAAACCTTGGTCACCCTTTAATCCTTGAACACCTTGAAATCCTTGCAAACCTTGATTTCCTTGGTCGCCTTTATCACCCTGGAATCCCTGGTAGCCCTGTGGCCCTTGCACTGTAGAATCCGCTCCGTCATCACCTTGAAATCCTTGCAAACCTTGATTTCCTTGCGTTCCCTGATTACCCTGAGTTCCTTGTGGCCCTTGGACTGTAGAGTCTTCCCCTTGGTCTCCTTGAGAACCTTGGTCTCCCTGTGGCCCTTGAACTGTTGATGGCTCACCTTGATTACCTTGGTTACCTTGAAAACCTTGAAATCCTTGCGGGCCTTGAACTGTTGAATCAGCTCCCGTATCTCCCTGAAATCCCTGGTCTCCTTGGTCTCCTTGAGTTCCTTGATTTCCTTGATTACCCTGGTCACCTTGATTACCTTGAGTCCCCTGAAATCCTTGAAATCCCTGATTTCCTTGAACAGTTGAAGCCTCGCCTTGAGTTCCTTGAAAACCCTGGTTACCTTGAAAACCTTGGTCACCTTGGTCACCTTTTAAAGTGGCAGAATCTCCTTGCGGGCCTTGGTCACCTTTTTGAACTAAAAGACTCCAGTAGGCTGTTCCTGCTGGGTCTGGGGTTTGGTTAGTCCCCGCTTGTATTGAAATATATCCTGAGTCTAAATAATTTACGCAGTCATTAATATTATAAGAAACATCATTAGCCCAGTCCCCCCTCCAAGGATATTGTGTTCCGACTACACCTTGATTTCCCTGAACCCCCTGAGTCCCTTGAACACCTTGCGTTCCTTGGACACCTTGTGTTCCTTGGTAACCAGCACCTTGGACACCTTGAGTTCCTTGGACACCCTGGTCTCCTTGAGTTCCCTTCTCTACATCAACCTGCCAATAAGCAGTTTCAGTAGCAGGATTTTTATTAGTGCTCGCTTGAATACTTACATAACCAGAACCTAAATAATTTACGCAGTCATTTAATAAATAATCTACATCATCCGCCCAAATACCACGCCACGGATATTGCACACCTTGATTACCTTGATAGCCCTGTGGCCCTTGGACAGAAGACTGATAACCCTGAGTTCCCTGGTTGCCTTGATAGCCTTGTGTTCCTTGAAAGCCCTGTTCACCCTGAGTTCCCTGATACCCTTGGTCACCTTGAATAGTGGAAGGTTCACCTTGATTACCTTGAGTCCCCTGGTTTCCTTGCGGGCCTTGGTCTCCTTGGTATCCCTGGTCACCTTGATTACCTTGAGGCCCTTGGTCACCCTGTGAACCCTGATTTCCTTGAGAACCAGTTTCTCCTTGATAACCTTGATAACCCTGTTCTCCTCTGTCACCTACTAAATCCGATTTAAAAGCTTTTTTGGTAGTGCCAGTGACAGACATTGTTGTATCAGAAATATCAACAACAACAACCAAGTCATCATCTTGGATGTCGGAAAGTAATTCTAAATCTGATATTTTTTCGTCTTGTAGCATAAAATTCTATCTAAAAAATGTTGGGAACGGCCCAATAACTCCGTAATAAACAGTTATTCTTATGTGGTCAACTGAAGATACTCCTGTCCCAACAGTGGCGAGAACAACTCCGAAGTCAGCATCATTTATATCCGCTGGAGTCCAATTTTCTCCCCAAAGATTATTATCAGACCCGTAAGAAACATATCCTTCTGAGCTGGGAAGATTTGCTCCCGTTGATTTATTTATAGTTCCTAAAGTCCCGTCTGCTTTTACTATTTTAATAACACTTTCTGTTGTAGTGGGGGTTGATTTTTCTTCTATTTCTACTAATATGCCATTAATAACTACATTATCGGGAACAGTGAAGCCAAAATTGCTGGCTTTTAAATAGTGAGAAATACTATTAACTCCATAAACATAAAAAAGACAATCATACAAAGACCCTGTGGTAGACCAATTAGTTCCGTCTGAAGAATAACATAAATTTCCTGGTGCGGTTGACGAAGTAGTATCTTCCCCAAAGTTAATGCCAGTGAAAGATGGATTTCCCGTATTAGTCCAGTCCATAACTATTACATAATTGGTGTTTGCACTTAAATCTATTTTGTTTGCACCAGAAAAAGTAAAAGTAATTAATTGATAAGAAGTAGTTAAAGTAGCAATATTAAAATTATCCGAAGTAGCAAGGGGGCTTCCTGTGGGGACTCCATTAACGCCCAGAGTTCCCGTCATAGCATATATTCTCGCAACAGCATTACCAGTTGGAGAACCATATTTTTTTAAATAAAATTTACAACTATCCAAAGTAATTGCATTTACATTGTTAAAACTTTGACCTTCTAAATGTCTGCCATTAGGAAATTCTTTGTCATAATTATAATTAGACTCGCTATAACTTGCTAAAGTAACCACACCAAAAGTAGCCGTAGCATAAGCATCATCACTTACTTTAATATTATTGGGATTAACCCAAGCCACTGTTCCTATTCCCGAAACATCAGCGGCAGTTCCTGGTGATTTAACTTGTGTCATCATATATGAATTTATTAATGCTTTGCTACATTAGTATAAATAGTATTCTCTTTAACTCCCCAGCTTTGGTCTAATAATATTTTCATCCCATTTTCTAATAATAAGAAAAAACTATCTTCTTTTAGTAAAAAATGTTCTCCTGAATCCACCGCCGCTCCCGTCTTAGTTACTGGAGTCAAAGCTGAAATAGTTTTGCTTTCAGGAGTCATTACTGAAACATTTTTATCGGGTTTAGTATAATCAGTGTCGTGTTTATCTTCTGGCGTTAAGACAGAAATTGTCTTAGCGGCTTTAGTTATGGCTGAGATATTTTTACTTAATCTGGTTAAAACGCTTGCTGACTTGGAAGATTTGCTGAAAACAGAAGAATTTTTGCTGGCATTGCTCAAAGCAGAAGCAGTCTTGGCTGGTTTAATATAACCTGTATTGTGCTTTGCTTCGTTGTCCATATTTTTAACTATAATCTTCTATGTTAGGAGTGACAGCGTGCTTTCTGTCTTCTATTTTATCGGCGTATTGCCCGATTAAATCAGCCTTCATCAAAAGAATGTCCTGCATTAAAGATTTGTCTGATTTCTTGGCGGAATTATAGTCATAAGACACGCCCAAAGGCAATAAATCGTGAAAATTAACATCAAAGCCAGGAACTGCCGTGCCTGTAGTTACATCTGCTGAAGTAAATTCTATCACGGCTCGGTCAATATACATCATTAAGCCGTTAGTTACGGCGGCATCAGGAGTAGGATAAACTATGATAGAATCTCCGACTATTCTGTATCTCGGCTCACTCTGAGGAAAATCAGCGGCAATATTAGTAGTATCAAGGGGATTATCGTCTTCACCTAAATCTAACGGGCTGGCTTTGTAATAAACTACGCCGTCATAACTGACTTCTACCCGCTTCATATTTAACATTCCTTCTGTCTTTAACCCGCCGTAGTCTGCTTGTCCGTCAACTAAGTCAGCTTTAAGAACAGGAAAATCAGTTTGATTACTGTCATCAAAATCCCATTCGTCTAAGCTCGCTAAAATCCAAGTAGAGACTTGGTTATACCATTTGTTTAAACTTACTAATCTGGCGGCAGCAGAGTATTCATTTACTGTCGTGCCAGTTAGAAAATTCACACGAGTTGTTATATCACCTAAATTCATATAGTTATTTTTTATCAGACGAGGCAGGCTCATCTGTAGCTTTATTTAAAATTTCCCAATATACTTCAAGTAAATATTTACAAACATTTTTTATATCGTGTAATGCAGAAAATGTTTTCTCTGTTAAGAAAAACTTTTCTTTTTTAAGAGTTCTGGGGTCGTAAATAAGTGAAGGAACTCCACAGGAATTTGCCTCTAAGTTAATTCTGCCGAGTAATATTCCTACAACCATATCGCAGTCCGCTATTTCTTTTTCTATATCAAATTTAGGCTCTAAGACTTGAACATACGGACTTTTTATTAACTCTATGCCGAAATCATAGCTGTAAATATCCATTCGCATCTTTCCCTTGGCGGCGTTTATCTCAGTAATAATACTATTTAAAAATCTTCGTCTTAAATTGTCTATGGTGCAGGGAGCGACTATTCTGAGATAATCTCTTTTGGTTTTTTCTATTTTTTTAAATTTATCTCTGTCTACTCCGTTAAAAATTACAGTAGTTTTCTCGGCGGGAATATCGTGTTCTTTGACTATATGCTCTTGAATCTGCGGGCGAATACAAACATAGAAATCCATATTTGCTATCGGACTTTCACAGTCAAATTCACTTCTTACTGTTTGTATTTTAACTCCGTCAACATCAGGACACCATTCAGAGCAATAAATAACATCATATTTATCCTCTAACTGGTGGTCATAGAGGCACTTAATATCAGCTTTCTCTAAGTTTTGTTTTAGAGCGTTATCAACCCAATGGCCATTTAAGCAAACTACACTGACAGTATGCCCTTGCTTTTTAAATTCAATAGCATTAGTAAAAGTGCTAACGCAACTTCCACTTAGGTTATCCATTGTATTGACCGAAATTAATATATTTAACATAATTTTAATCGTTTAATTATCTCGTCTCTTGTTCTAAAATGCTCTTCTGTCTGCGACATTCCGTGTTCAGCAGACGGAAAATCCTCTATATCGCCTATTATTAATTCTTTTTTATTGAAAAAGGTGAATATTCTATCAGCTTCTCGGTAAAATAACTTATCTTCTGGGTATTTAGCTAAATATTTACCGAAATCTGCTAATTTCTTATTAAATACTGCCCCGTATCCGACTAAACATATCTTTCCGTCACTAATTTCATCATAAACTCTCTGATAAGCAGGCTTGCAGTTGGCTATTATTTTATTCTCATCATACAAATCAATTAATTCCTGAATATTATAGACTATGCAGTCGTCATCTTGAGTATAAATAATTTCATCTTCGGCAATTTCCTGTATGTATCTATTATACAACATTTTTCCCGTATCGGCTACTACTAACATTCTTGCAAAATTAAATTGTTTTAAATGCTCTAAGACTTTCTCTAATTCAGCAGGTCTTTGATTATTAGTTGGTATCACACAGACGACTTTTGGCATAATTACATAATTAATTTTAATATTTCTTCTTTAGAGAACTTCTCGGCCTGACTGGAATCCTCTCCGTTATCTAAAATCTTTTCGTGCTGGCTTTCTCCCGCTTGCAAGCCTATTATTTCTATCTCTGATTTAGAGTTATATAACTCCAGCATAGCATTAAGCAAATCAATAGTCTTAATGGCTTTCATTGGGCGGGTCATAGGAGTAGAATTTTCCCCATTTTCCACGCAGTCTAAGATTAAATCAACGGCTTCTTCTACAGTCCAGTAAAACCTTGTAGATTCGGGGTCGGTTACTTGAACTTTCTCACCTTTAATGATTTTCTCTTTCCACTTGGCTAAAACACTTCCCGTAGAATAAATTATATTTCCAAATCTTACCAGCCTATAATTAGTTTCAGGATTTTTACTTTCATAGTCCTGAAATAACCTCTCCATTAACCATTTAGACACTCCATAAACTCCTCCTCTATTAGCCGCTTTGTCTGTGCTAATTCCAATAATAAACTTAATCTTCTTCTCTACTGTCATTTCCAGTAAATTCATACTGCCTATAATATTACTTGATAGGCACTCTTTAACATTAGTTTCAGCCAAGTCAACATATTTAAAAGCGGCTAAGTGAAATATCCCTGCCATATTATGACAGGCAAGGCGGCAGGTATTAAGGTCAGCTATGTCCCCAATAAGAATATTAACTTCTGGGTGATTTGATTTTAATAAAGCTGAACTGTTTTCGTCTTTAGACAACACAGTTAGATTTTCAAAACCCATAGCCAATAATCTTTCAACTAAAGCTACCCCTAAGTATCCACCGCCCCCACTGACTAAATATTTTAAACTCTTATCTAACATAAAATTAATTCTCAAGTTTGTAATACCATATACTGCCACAAAGACCAGTTATATTTAAAAACTCATCCACGGCTTTTTTAACAGGGGCTTCATCATAATCGTGCCCGCATAATAACTTAATTCCTAAATCGTGCCATAGTGCTAAATCTTCTTTAACATCCTTGTAGTTATGGCCTGCATCTAAGAAAACCATATCAAATTTCTTTCCCTCGTCTTTAAACTTTTCAGCCGCTTCTTTACTGCTCATCTTCTCTATGACTAAATTAGGGAACTTACCGCAGTTTTCTAAGAAGGCTTGATAAACTGCTTCCCCGCCATCAACCTTAAATTGCCCTTCCTGGCCTTCCCAATGGTCTACAGCCGTAACTATGCCACTTTTACACCCAGAGAGCAGGGCGTGGGTGCTCTTGCCCTGATAAGAGCCTATTTCTACTATGCTGGACATCTGTTTAGCGGTTTCATAGAGCCAGTCACGCTCTTGGTCACTCATCCAGCCGTGGATACTTAATAATGGGTATTCTTGAGACATAAAATTATAAATTAGGATATTTATTAGCGTTTCTAAAATGAAACATCATTGTTTCCTCACTATCGGCGTATAAATCTTCTTTGACTTTAATAACTCTCTGATATTTACCTGCCTGCCAGAACCTAAATTCTGCTCTTATTCTGCCCTCATCTCTGGCCTTTTTTACTACCTCGCTCATCCCTTCTTCATCAAAGGCGTGGTATATTTTATCTTTAAATATTTCCGCCCAGTTTTCTTCTTCTTTAAATAAATTATTAACCTTAGAAATATTCCTGAATAAACTAAACGGCCCGCATAAGGCTTCTGGGTCATTTCCAAATATATCTAAACTGTTTAAGAACTCATCACTGACAAATTTGTCTAAGCGGCCATAAACTACATCAAAGTCAGTATGCCCCCAGAAATCATAATCTTTTAAATAATCTTCAAAGATAATTCCAAAGGCTGGTCTTAGTTCACTTACTTTTCTTAAATCTCCTGCTTCATAGTCACTATAATCTAAAGTAATTCCCAGTTTTTCTTTCGCTAACTCTATAAATTTCTGCTTATCTGTAAAAATTAAGAAGTCAAAGCCATATTTCTTCAAATCCTCTATATTTTTATAATATTCTGGCATCCATTCAGGCAACTCACCAAAGAAAGGTCTAATTATTAATTTCTTCAACATAACTTTCAAAATTAATTACATCTTTATCATCAAAAAAAGCCTTGCAAGTGGGTATCTCTAACTGAGACGGGTAGCACTTTAAGGCTTCTGTTTTTAATTCTTTTTCTTCCTTAGTAGGAATTATTTTATATTCTCCGACTGACTTAGTTTCTCGGATATTATAAGTCATATAATGTTTAACATCAAAGAAACAGTCGGCAACTCTTGAAACTAAATTGTGAATAGGATTTCCGTCTTGTTCAAAGGCGGGAGCATAACAAGTGTCTACACCATAAACATCTTTTAAGGCTTCAAATAAAATATCCTCTGTAATCTCATCATCTCTAAGGCCAAGAAATTTAACAGGAACTCTAAGTAATCGGCAGGCTTCTTCTGTTTCTTTTCTTCGCATTTCTGCAGTGGCTTTGTCTCCACGCTTTTCCTGAATATAGCTATCAGTAACAACAATAACCAGCGGCTTTTCTCGCATTAAAGTATAAGCCCCAAAGAGAATTTCATCGTCATTGTGCGGAGATAAAAAAATCTTAGAGTATTTTTGCCCCAAGTAAATATTCATAAAGCGAAATTACAATTTTATTAATATCTCTATTCTCTTTTACCCAGTTATAACAATTTTCTGAAATAGCCTCTTGCTTGCCGTTACCTCGGTTATTAATTATCTGCTCTATGCTGTTTCTAAAATCAGTAGTTAATATCTCAGTGGGGAGTTCATCGGAGTAGGGCGGGACTTTGCTGGCTAAGACAGGAACTTTAACGACAGCAAATTCATAATATTTTATGCAGGATTTGCAGACATTAAACTCATTATTTATTAAAGGAATTATTGCCAAGTCTAAGTTCATCAAGACTGTTCTAAACGGGTGAGCTTCACAGTCTACCCAAGGAAGTATTTCTACTCTATCTTTTGGTAATTCTTTAGTTAAACCTTCAAAGTTCATTCCCGCTATGACAAATTTTATATTTTTATATTTATTCATCAGGTATTTTAAATCTTCTTTAAGCGGGATTAAGTCAACATAGTGAGTCGCTCCACCAGCCCAGCCTATTCTAAATTCTTCTGTTTTATTTATATTCACTGGCTTCCAGTTATCAAAGTTCAGTCCGTTGTAAATAACTTTTACATTTTTATTAAACTGCTCTAATTTTTCTTTTAATCTCGGCGTGGAAACAGTCACTAAATTAGCCCGTCTCATCAGTTCTTCATCTCTTAGTAATCTACGCTTATTTCTCCTGATATTAAAATCTCCTTCTCCGTCTTTCCATAGAAATTTATCTCCGTGCATTACTTCGTGAGTGCCGTGAAAAGCATAAATCTGGGCATACGGATTAACATCCCAGATATTATCGTCTATGTCTAAAATAATTTTCTTATTGGGAACATTTTTGTCCAGCCAGTCCAAGACAAATTCTCTATGCTCCATTCTGACAACTATCCAGTCGCATTTCTTAATGGCTTCCCAAAACTCTACTGTATCAAGTTCAGTATGTTTAGGGGCTATCACCGTGGCTAAACCCATTTCGTGCATCTTAATATAAGGCTGGGTAACCCGATAATAGCTACTGCCGTCTCTGCCGACAGGCATAACTATAATCACTGGCTTTCCTGTTAAATTTAATTTATCTGGCTGTTGCATAACTTTGTATTTTATTAGGTCTAACTTTAAACATTGAAAATTTTTCTGAAACAAATCCTTGCTTTCTGGTTATTTCCTGCCAGAATTTAGTGTCTATATTCCATAGTATTTCTGGTATCATCCAGTCATTGCTAAATGTTTTCTGCTCAGCATCTCTTTCATCCCCTATGCCATATTTATGATTATCTATAATAGCGGCATCTTCTCGCAGAGTTTTCATCTGTTGAATATATAATTCTCTGCCCTCTGGGTCTATTCGGCCATAAAGTTCCCAAGGATTTATCCTGACTCTTTGCCGTCTCAGTTCAAATTCTTTAGCCATTAAGTCCACGGCCTTATCAGGAGTAATCTCGGATTTAGAAAGACCTTGAGTATTAGCTAACCTGCCCATACGGGAAAGTTCTTTATATTCAAGGTCGTCTTTTTGTTCTTTAAGTTTAATCTCGGCAAGCAAAGCATCTACATCAGCATTGCCTTTTATGATTTCAAATTTGTCCAATTCATTTTCGTTTATCATAGAGTTCTAATTTTATAACTGGGGTCAAATAAATCAATACTTGACCCCAGAATAAACCTATAACTTACTTAATCAGCTACGCTAAGACGGTTAAGCTAATCATTTTACCACTGGAAAGTTCATTTAAACATTCCAAAGTAGCTTCAACTTCCACTTTACCCTTAGGGCCGCCTCCGCCATC
>Ga0172381_10002886_pt1 | contig 18579 bp, 7 predicted proteins | sample Leawel6488metaG_FD_119754 | JGI IMG/M metagenome (GOLD analysis project Ga0172381, IMG submission 119754) | Leachate microbial communities from a municipal landfill in Southern Ontario, Canada - Leachate well 64-88 metaG | ecosystem: Engineered > Solid waste > Landfill > Unclassified | place...
AACGAAGGCGGTCAGCCCTTCCCCTCCCTCACGAGCCCACCGCTCGAAGGTGGGCTTGCGGATCAACGCCCATGCCTTGATGGCGGCGGCGGCTTTTTTCAGTTCCGCCCTGAACGCGGCGAGATTTTCTTCCATGCTCGCATCGAATTCCGCCCAGTTTGCATCGAAGTCAGCCTTCAGGATTGCCAATTTGTCTTTGCTCATGTCATCGTCTCCTTTGCTTGTTGTATCGCTTCTCCCCGACCGGGAGCTGGTTCAGCCGTCGCTTTCAGCACATTCGCCAAATACCAATCCCGAAGTTCCAGCACGTCCCGGCTATAGTCGCCACCAGCCGTCCGCGCATCGACATCCCGACCAGCTTTGATGCTTTTGACCACGTTCCCTTCCCCGCAGTTGTAGGCCGCGATAGTCGCCCGCAAAAGCAGTTTCGGATCATTGGCAAAGATGGCCAGGTGATCGGAAATGTACTTGCGCTTTCCAACCAACACCCGAATTGCCTGACGGCAACAATCATCCACATTCTTCCACAGCCCTTTAGCCAGCCACGGGCCAAAGGAGCGGTCGTCAATCTGCCAGTAGCCGTGCCCGTGCCCGCCATCCCCGGTCCCGGCACAAGTCCCCTTCGGCTGATATCCGGGTGCATACCCAAACCAGGTCTCTCTCGACCCAATTGCCATCATCAGGGACAGATCGACCCATGGTATTCCCGAGTCCTTCACCGCCCGCTCCACCGCTTCGCGGCAGGCCAGTGCCGCCGCCCTTTCTTTCGGTCCTGGCGTGTGCTTCATCTTCCGCTCCTTACTCCGACCACCGCTTCTGCGGCCTCGGTCACGTAGGGGATGGGCTTCTGGACGTTCCGCCCAGTCACCCGATTAACCTCTCGATTGAACCGGGTCATCAACTCGTTCCGCTCTTTCCTGATCCGCTTCTCCCGCTCGATGTTCCCGGCGGCCTTGGCTTTGTCCAACTGATCGTCGAGGTCGGACAGCCGCTTGGCGATATCCTTTGCCGCCGGCTTCTGCTGGTAGGAGTTGGTCCGCGGCGGCTCCTGCCCACGGAGGGTCGATGTGACCTGCTCCTGAGTCATGTAGAGCCGCAAAAGCTTCCGGTTGTCATTAAGGTATTGCCTCGCTCGGGCCGGGTCGTCCTCGGCCAGCATTTTGAACTCATCGACCGCAGTCTTGACTTCCATCAGATTCGACCGGTAAGCCTTGCTGATCCGGTACTCGCCCGGCTGCCCCAGGAAAATTTGCTTGAACGGAATCTTGTGCGGGGCCAGCGGTTCGCCGGTGGTGTTATTCAGAGCATCGTAACTCTGGCTGACGAACCGGCCCGCGCCGCCCACGAAGTAGTTGTAGAAATGCTCGATGGTTGCCGGCGAGACATCGACCTTGCCCGACCGGACCCGGTTGCCGCCTGACAGTTCGTTGAGCTTCCGGGCAACGGACACCGCGACAGGGCTGGTTGCCGAAGGGAAGTATCGCTCGCTGTCCGGCTTGGGAACTTGGCCGGGGAAAGCCTGCTTGTCCGGCATGATCGAGGCCCCGAAGAAGTTCTCGTTAAAACCCAGTTGCACGAACGGATCAACCATGGTGGGAGACAGGGTTTTTACCAGGGACTTGGCCGGGTCGTCCGACCGCTCGCCGCCCAGCGGGTTGAACGCGCTCATAATCGAGACAACCGTGGATGCCGCCGACTGCCACGGGTCTTGGCCGTGCATGGCGGCATTGGCGCTGGTCCCGAGCACATGGAAAATGTTGTAGCCGTAGGGCAGGGGAATCTTGAAAAACTTCCCGCCCGTGCCCGGTCGCATGATGATGAAGTGCTTTTCCTTCTCCCAGTCCTCGATCTTGTCGTAGTAGGGGATGTCGTCGTCATCGTCCCCGCCGGCCACGCGGTTCAACTCCGCCAAGGCAAACGAGAAGGCTACCCAGGAGCCGAGCAGGCCCCACACGCTGGGGCTTTTGAGCGCCTTGAGCATCCGGGCCGATCCCTGGATGTTGGCGTTGGCGAACACGTACATGGAGTTCAGTGCCACTCCCCATTCGCCCCGGCGGTCGAAGTTGACCGTGAGGTTCCGGGCCAAGCTGGCCGCCTGTGTCGGCGAATCCCCGCGGCGTCGGGCCTCGACGAAGGCCGCCAGCCGAACCCCATTCTCAATCGCCGTGTTCAGCCCTTCCAAGATTTGCAGCAGGGACCGACCGACCTTTTTGGTAATCACCCAGGGGTTCGCCCCGGTCTCCTGGACGGCTCGCAGCAGTTCCTTCCGGGCGGTCTCGACGTTCCGAAGGCCCAGGTACTCGATCCGACCACCGGCCTGCTGAAACTCTTCGTAGTGCCGGCCCCAGGGATTCAACTTCGAGCGGTTGCCGGCCATGTACCGGGCGATCCCCTCGACCGCCAGCGGGGTAGTTGCCGCGACCCGGCCGGTAAAAGCCGTGCCCTTCTCGGCGAACAGGTTGATGTTTCCGGTCACGTAGTCTCGGATGAAGTTCCGGACCGCAAAGGTTGGGCTCCATTGGGTTTGCAGCTTGGCCCACACCCGGCCGATGGCTCCGAGTGCCTTGACAATCACGTTTGAGGTCGGGGCGTCCAGCCGCATGAAGGCCCTTGCGAGGAGCGGATCGTGCAGGGTAATGAATACCTCTTGCCCATCGACCTTGACCGACATGGTATTTTCGGCAATCTCCTTGACCGACCGCCATTCCGTCTCGCCGGTTTCCGGATTTTCCTTGGGGACGGGACGGGTCTTGTTGATTTCCCAGACCGCCGGGTTCGGGTTCTCCCTCACTAGATTGAGCAGGGCCTTACCGACTTCGTTCTTTTCCGCCCGCAGAACGGACTCATAGGACTGGGTAAGCAGGTGGCCAAGGATGTCCTCTCCCGGGGCCTCGTGGCCGAACGCAGCCTTGGTTTCCTTACCGCGCACTCCCCACCCGCGCCCCACCCGCGGGCGAGCTGGTTGCCCTTGCTGGTCGATCTTGAGAGGAACGTAGTCCTCCCATGGGGTCGGGACCGGAAGGCCAAATTCGTCGAGTACGGCCGCATCCTCGGGCGCGATCTCGTCGCCCTTGATCCAGCGGTCCAGTTGCTTTGGGGTGATGAGGCCGGCATCCAGCCGCGTCTTGCGCTCGAAGGCCACTATCTTCCTGACCGCCTGACGGATGGCATCGAGTTTTTCCGGAGCGATCCGAGCCTCGATCTCCGCCCTGATCTCGGCGGCCCTGGCGTTGGAAATGCCAGCCCCGCCCTTTTCCTCGGGGCTGTTGAACTTGTCGTTCCGGAAGGCGATCCGGGCGTTGCGCTCGGGGGCATGGAGAGCGAGCAGGTAGTCCTCGACCTCCGGGACCGTCAGGCCGGAAGCCTTGATGGCCTTGACCAGCGGCTCGATGTGAGTATCTTGGAACCGCCTCACCTTGTCGGAGGCAAGGGCGTTGGCGAGTTCTTCCTTGAGGTAGGGGTTGGACGATTCGGGGAGCGGGGCGCCAGTGGCCTTTTCGATGGTCTTCTGGACGGTCAGCACCCGCAGGAATTGGTCCTGAACCATCCGGCGGATGCCCTGCCCCCAGGACTCTGGCAGAAGGTCGAAGCCGAACGCCTCGTCCTGATTGGCCGGGGCCTTGGAGAACAACGTCTGCTGCTTTTTTTCCGGCTGGAAGAACTCGGCCTCGATGTCAACCGCAGCGGGAATGGATTTTAACCGGGCCTTTTCGTCGGCCAGTTCCGCGTCAGCCTTGGCCTTAAGGGCGCGTTCGGTGTCCCGGTCATTTTGAAGCGGGTTGTCCTCGGTTGCCGCCAATGCCGCCTGCTTGGGCTTGGGCGCGGGCTTAGGCGGCTCCTTGACCACTTCCCCGGTGAACATGTCCACCTGGCCGGGGAGGGCGTCAGAGGGCGTCTCCTCCACGTTCTCGATGGCCTGGCGAGTTTCCCCCGAAGCGGTTTCGTAGGAGACGACGCGCTGTTTGGGGGACTTGGAAAATCTGGTTTGGTTATCAGCAGGAAAATAACCCCATTCGGCAAGATCATCCCCAGCCCATCGGACATCTTTTGCTTTGACACGATAGGCGTGGGGCTTTTGATCTAGGGCTGCATCCGATGGATGACGGCCATGCTCTTCGGCGTAGGATATCGACATCGTAACCCAGTCTCCGGGATTCAATTCGCGGACGGGACTGGTTCGATAAATAGTAATCTCGGCATTAGGATTCCCGCGAGCTTGACGAAGTACGGCCATCGTCTCTTTCAAAACGATGCCGGTGCGCCCGTACCAATCAGGGTGTTCGTAAATGTCACGCGGGGCCATATCTCCCTGCAAAAGATTGTTTGCACTTGGGCCATCTTCATCCGGTCGATGGTTCGTTTTATACCCCGCGGCCGACATCCTGATATCCGGGTTCCCCGCGTCAAACGTGCCGCGATTGCCGGTGGCGGATTTGATTTGGGAGGGGGAGAAGGCGACGTAGGCGATGGGGCTTTCTTTCTCCATGCCTTCCCATTTGCCATGATCGTACACAATGCCATCGTATCCCAGCTTAATTAGTTCATCTCTTACGTCATCGGCGCGGAAATTCCCATACAGCCCATGTTCGGCTGCGAACTTATAGTAATCTCCCGTGAACGGATTACGGATGTTTAGATATACCGGGTATATCATTGCGCCCTTGGGCTTTCCGGTTATGCCTACTCCTAACTGATTGGCGTAATGTTTTGCCAGCACGGGGGATTCCGCAAAATGGAAACCATAACCATTGCCGGGACGACCTATTTTTGTAAAATCAAATGAGTTAAAAGACTGTTCCGTCCCGTGATACACCACCAGCGGCTTGCCGTTGGCATCGACCACCTTGGAATCCCCAAACCAGCGTTTGAAGTAAGGTGACTCAGTGCCGAGTTCGGCCCACAGGCGGGCAGCTTCGGTGACGTCGGCAGGGTCGTTGAGGTTCGCGCCGGCGGTTTCGATGGAGAAGCGCATTTCGCCATCCTGCCGATCCAACACGGACTCAATCCACTTGGTGTCGGAGGCGACGGCATTTTTTAACTCACGCCATGCTGATTCTCGCTTCGCCAAATTGCGGCCGATAGCGGTATCCGCCAGTGCTTGCTCCACTTGTTTCAGCCCGTCTTTATTGGGCGTGTCAAGAAGGTTATCGCGCTCGTCAATCAGCCTGTTATATTCTTCCGTTTCAGCTTCGGAGTAAGCGACGCCCTTCTTGTTTTTCTCCTTCTGCCATTTTAACCACAGGGTGTGATTCATGGCAGAGGCGAGTTCTTCCGGGGTGATGGCGGAAATATCGTAGTAGTCAACCCGCTCCATCTTGCCCCGGTCGTTTAACTCGTGGTGCCATTCCTGCCCGCGCTGTTTCAAGTGCTGGTTCAGGGCCGCTTGGGAAATGCCCAGGGCTTTAGCGAGGTCTGGGCCTCGGAATAGGCCGTTGTCGAGGGCCTCAATCCCGCGTTTGGAAATGCCTTCATTTGCCAACACCTGTCCCCGCTGGCCCTTTCGGAACAGCGAGTAAAGGACGTTGTTATACATTTCCGGGTGCCGCTTGAAGTGCTTTTCGAGTTTGGTAATCCCAGCCTGATAAGGGCGGAACATCGGGGCCTGCACCTTGGTTTCATTGCCCATCGCCCACTGGTTCGCTTCCCTGATCTTCGCGCCCACCGTTCCCCGCAGCATGAAAGCCACGTCGTTCTCGGTCAGGCTGGCTGTGGGATGAATCTTGAGCCAGCCGCGGCGAATCATCGCCACGATCTTGTTCCACAATCCCTTCAGGCCGGCTTCGGTGAACTTGCCGTTCTCGGCATGTTTGGCAACCCACTCTTCGGCAGCCAGGGCGCGACCGTCAGCGTCCGAGACATCAATTCCGTGAGTCTCCGCGAACTCCCGCACTCCGACGATGCCATCCCCGCCGTCCTTGAACTCGTTCCAAACGCTCAAATGGAATTGCCGGGCAGCCTGTGTGCCCAGCACGGTATCCATGAAGGCGTGGTACGACTCGTGAGAAGCCATCACCACCTTCATGCGGTTGGCGTCTTTGATGTTGTCGGTAAAGATGGTGATGAGGCCGGTACGGGGAGAGTAGAAACCTTCGATGGCCCCGCCGATGGACGACTCGCGCTTGATGTCAGCCTTATCGTCAGCGTGGCCCTTGGGGTCAGCCAGATATTCGGCAGCGTTCCGGTAGAGATCGACCTTGCCGACAAGCCCCTTGAACCGCTTGATGGTATCGGCCAGAACAGTTCGGGCGCCAGCAGCGGTTAGCGATCCTTTGGCTCCGGGCTTGCCTTGGCTTTTGACAATAAGTGTGACGGTACTTGCATTTTGATTCCCCGCCGCTCGAGTAACGCCAGGTAGTGGAACGCCAGCATTTTGCGGGCTTGGCTGACCGGGTGCTTGATTTCCTCCCAGCACCGGGACTGCCGCGGGCCCGGCTCCGGCCCCGATTCCTCCTCCAACATTTTTCTGTCTTTCTCTCTCGTTTCGTTGAGAAATTCTTTCGTTGATTGCTCCATCGGAAAGCTCCTTCGTTAAGTGGGCAAACCGGCCGTTGTCCAGATTCCCGTTAGCCGCCTCATCCGCCTCAATAAGCCGCTCGATGAACCGAGCAACGGAATCCTTTTCTTTGTTGGCTGCCGCAAGACGGGTGTCCCGGAAAGAAGTCTTGGAATTTTTCTGTCCAAACCCGGCAACAAATCCCAGCGGGGTGGTGTTGTTCGATGCGGCCAGCAGCATGTTCGCGGACCACCGAGCCAGCTTCTCCACCGGTGCTCGGAATGCGGCGTCACGAGCCTTGAGATTAAGCCCCGGCCACGCAATGAATATGTGCTTGCCATCAACCCCAATGATGCCACCGGCATCAAGAGCGGGGCGGAGCAACATCCTGCCCACCAGGGACACCGACCGCGGATCGGATTCATCGTAGTTGACCAGATAAACTTTTTCAAGGGCGTACTCAATTCCATCGGCATCCATCTGGTCAATGGCCCGATCAAATCCCTGTAAATCCATCGCTCCATGACCGATTAGATGGAGTTTAGCTCCCGTTAGATTCTGCAAATATTTCCGTGCGGTATTCCGGATGCGCTCGAAATGGTTCATGTCGGGCTTGAAAACAGTATTGCCCAGGTCGGAAACGATGGTCACATCGACATGAGCCGAGTCCTGTTCAGCTTTTTCCTGTTTGATTTCTTCTTCAATCTCGGCAAAAGCCTCCTCGATTCTTTCGAGGTCGGCCAGCCTTTCGTTTTCCTTGGCTTCCATGGCAGCTCTGGTTGTCTGCGCTTCGGAACTGCGGCCCATCGCCCTGATCCATGCCGGAAGCTCAATGGGATTGGCTTCTATTTCGTCCTCTCGCATGGTGGCATCCCACAGGTACTGCTCAAGCTCCGTACCTTCAAGGCTGTCAATGTCTTGGGGCTTGGCGTTGTCCGCAAAAGGATTGGTCCACAAGGCACGAACCCTGCTGAACATGACGTGCTGAACGGTCGTATCGGGTTTCCTGTATCCAGCCTTGGGCTTGCCTTCCGCTTTTCCTTCGTCAATACCGTAAAGCCCGTACTTCGCCAGCATCTTATTGGTGATGCCCAGTCTTTTCAGTACATCCTTTTCCTGCCACAATGCCCCAAGATTCTCTTCCAGCCCCAGCCTCGTATTTTTTATGTGGCTGACCAGATAGTCACCACCGAACTTGGACAGTTCGTTTATCCACAATCCACTGGGGATTCCAGATTCTTCCAATAATTCCATCAATGGAACATCTTCCCGGGTTTCCAAAAGATCAGTCAGGATGTTCCGCAGGTTGGGCATGTCGGTACGCATCTCGCGCATGGCTATATTTCGGGCTTTTTGTGCGCTGGGTTCCGCTTTCTGCGCTTTTCTGATTACCTCTTCCGAAATTGGCTCGACGTAATCAGGCAGGATTTCGCGGCGATCTTCGGGCGACATGCCAGCCGCTTCATCAACAGTCAGCGGCCCGAACTCTTCTGCGTGTCCAGTCTGGTTGTATCGGGACACAGCATCCGCCAGAGCAGGATCGTTTAGAACCAATGGATCAATTGGATTTGCTTCGGATACAACTTCGCCAAATGGGACTTCCTGGACAGCAGCTTTAACAGGCTGTTCCGTCACGGGTGGTGCCGGGGTAGCGGCCGCGTCCGGAGTTATCGACTCTCCGGTGTTGGTGGTCGATTCCGGGTTGATATTCTGGTCGATAACCGGGGCCGGGGTTTCCTGCCCCTGCTTGTAGTTCTGGAACTCCGCCTGCAACCGCTTCCCGGTCTCGCTGGACATCTTGTAGCTGCCAAAGGGAACGTCCGGATGAGCCGCGGCCAGCCAGTCCTTGTAGGTCAGGCCGGCAGGAACGGGAGCGGCGGGGTTGGCCTGTTCCTTTTCCCTCACCAGGTCGGCTACCGTCTTTTTCGGCTTCTCGCCAGGTTTCCGCCATCCGGCGTACTGGTCGCCATATTCCTGGAGAGGCTCGGCAACCGGAGCCGCCGCTGGCGGGGCTTCCGGTTCCGGGGCGACCACCGGGGCGGGTTCGGCCATCTGCGGGGCAGGACGGGCCTCTGGCTCTTCCTGCGGAGCGATTGCAGCCGGGGCCGCTGGTGCTTCCGCCACCGGAGCAGGAGCCGGGGTTTCCGCCGGGGCCGGTTCGGGCTGGGCGGACGGGGCCATGGTCAGTTCGTCGAACACTTCATCGGAGTAGCCGGGGGCAGCGGCCAGCCGGGCCCGCTGGCGTCGGACCGCCTCGGGTCCATGCTTGGCAACCGCCTGGTTGATCTTCTCCCGGAACTGGTCCTCGGCGGGCGCCCCGGGAGCGGGCGTCACGGGTGCGGGGGCGGGGGCAGCCGCTTCCGGCTGCGTCAGTGCGGCCACGGCCTGTTGCTCGGCGGCCTGTTCCTGTTCGAGCTTGGCCTTGTTCTTCCGGATGCGATCCTTCTGCTCGGTGGTCACCAGCGGATTGGCGATGGACTGATCGAGATTTGTCAGCCGCTTCGCCCGGACGGCAGCTTCCGCCTTTGGGGGCTGTCCCTGCCTGATTGCCCCCACGTCTTGGGCTATAGCGCGGGCCATTTCCTGATCCCCGGTAGCTGCCGCTTCTTTTGCTTTGCGCTCCCGCATCAAAGTAGCGGTCGCCGTCGCCGGAACCGGCTTCCCGATAATCCCTTTGCGGATGGTTGCGGCATCGGCCCTAATGGCGGTCGCCAGTTCCCGGTCCTGCGCCTCGACCGTTTTTGCCCGCTGATCCAGACCGTGAGCAACTACTCCCATGCGGGCCGTGCCCACCGCCGTACCCGCCCCGCCGAGAATACCAGCCGAGTAGAGCGTGGTTTCGGCGGTTTCCGCCAGTTGGGTAAGGTAGTCATCCTGCTTAATCCCGAGACTGCGATTGGAGATATAGTCACCCGTCATCGGGACAACTTCTTCTCCTATTTCCGTGGCGGTACTCCCCACAAGGCGAGCGGGCAAACTTCCAGCCGCTTTTACTACGCCCCTGGCTCCGACTTTACCAATCGCGCCGGCAACCCCCAGCCCTACTAAATCACCGATAGATTCGGAAGCCCCCTGCCAAAAACCGCTGACGTTGGCAATGTGTTCCAACTCTTCGGTTGTGATCGGCTCCATCCCCTTGTCGGAGCGTTGCCGATCAATTTCCTCTCGGGCCGATTGAAGCTGCTCTAACCGAGCCTGTCTTCCGGAAGAAGCAAAGGCACCAAAAGTTGCTGATGCTCCAACTGCCGGATTGGCGATAGTGGCGGCCATAGCTGCTACCGATGGGCCAAGGCTTTGCGCCCCCTGATAAGCCATTCTCCGATGAGGATTTAACATGGCTTCTTGGGACATTTGCCCGGTGGGAGCGTTGGCGGCTTTCTCTTGAATTGGCTCGGTAACTTGCTGGTGGCTTGTGGCTTCCCAATCGCGCCCGACCTGTGCGGCCTGTTCTCTGCCCGGAAGTTCTACCCCTAACGCTTCGGCCCCTTTTACAAATGGGCCGATACCGGGAAGATTCTCTGCCAACAGATAAGGGGCTTCTGGCGCATACCGATTGATAACTTCTCCGGTCTGCGCTGCCATTTCAGGAATACCATGTCGCACCCCCTGATAGGCACCAGCCCCAATCTCGGACAGATAACCGGAACGACTGGGAGCTTCGTTATAACCTTCTGGGGTCGGGGGTCCAAGCGGCTCGGGTTCCCATGAACGTCCCGTTCCACTCCACGCGGGTTTTGCTTTTGGCGGGATGGGAGCAACGGTCGGGCTCGAGGGGGCAGGAGCAGCCGCCTGCGGCCGCGGGGGCTTGGGAGGCAGAGTCCCCTTTTCCTTTGCAGCTTTCCACCGTTCGATGTCGGTTTTATTGATCGGCATTCAGCATCCCTTTTTTACTTCCGGTTCTTAAAATGCCGCTGCGCCCGCTGGGAAAATCCCGGCCGGGTCTGTTCCATGTAGGCGAACCCTGCGTTCCGCTCCTTTGGCCCGAGTAACCCGCTGGTCAGGTAATCGGCTGCATCTTCATCGCTCATGTCATCCAAAGCCGACAAGTCTTCCTCACCGCTGGCCTGGTAGGTTTCCGCTGGAGCCTGCGCCCTCTGGCCGGTTGCCCGGAATTGCAGTTCGTCGCTAATCCCGGCATAAGCATCGACAGCATCCGGCGGCGCGTTTTCGGACAGCAGGCCATCGACAAGCCCGAACCTTCTCTGGTAGGAGTCGCGCTCGCGCTGCAACTGCGGGGTGGTCATGCGGCCGTAGGAGCTTCCGCCTCCGCCGCCACCGCTGCCGCTGCCTCCGCTGCGTCCCCGGCTGCCTGCCGGCCGCGTCGCCCCCGGAGTCTTCTTCACCCGAATCTGCTCGTCTGCCCTGTGAGTGACCAGTCCTTCCGCCTGCTGCTGTTTCAGGTTGGCCTGCGTCCGACGCCACCCCTCGGGAATTTCGATCCCGGCGACCTGCCGGTTCTCGATCATCTTCCTGGTTTCCCCTTCCCTCGGGGCCTCTTCTGGCATCGTCGGATCGAACCTGCCCTCCTGCCACGACTGCTCATGCAACTGGTCAGCCGCCCGCAGCCGGCCGATCTCGCCCTGGGTATTCAGGTCGGACCGGAAGCGCATCAAGGCCATGTCCCGGTCGAACTTCTGGTTTTCCTGCTCAATCGCCAGTTTCCGCTTGCGCTCCTCATCGGCGGTGGCGGCCTTGTTGGTCAGGAACCGATTGACTCCGGCCCGGATGTTCCCGGTGATCGAGGGGAGAATGTAAGGGTTTGCCATCGCTGCCGCTCCTTATCAATTTCCGTAGAAGGCGTAGAGGCCGCTTTCGTCCTCGATGGGGACCAGATTGCCGTACTGGTCGTAGCGATATCCCTGGGGAGGGACCGGCATAGACGGGGCCGCCGCAGCGGAGGTGACCCGGGCGGCCGACGCTTTCTGTGCCCCTTGAGCAACATCGGCGTTGGGGTTGCTGCCGCCCTGCGCGTAGCCCTTGGCCCGGGTGGCGAAGTTCTTAATCGCATTGGGAGCGGTCAGCCCGCCAGTCGCAACGGCCATGCCCACATCCATCCCGGTGCCGATCACGTCGCCGACCACCTGCCCGACCATTGCCCGCCGCCGATCCCGCCTCGCGGCGTCCTGCGCCTGCTGTGTCAGCTTGGCCTGCGCCAACTGGTAAGCCGCCTGGTTGCGCTGGCTCAAACTCTGCAAGCCGCCCTGTAACGACTGACCGGCGAGACTCCGAAACGCCCCGAACCGTTCGCGGTTGGCGTCCATGGTCCGACCGAATCGGTCGGCCCCGAACTGCCGTGCCGCCGTTCTCTCCAACGCCATGGCGCTCCCGCTCCCGGCCATGCCGAACCGCTCGAGGTTCCCGCGTATCCGGTCCCGGTACTCGTCTTCTTCCCCGCGCATTTGGCCGATCTGCCCGAACCGGTCCGCGGCCTTGTACGCCTGCCCAAAACTCGGCTCGTAGTAGCGGTTCATCACATTGATGCCGCCCTGTGTTGCCCGATTGGTACGTCTGACTACGCCTGTTAATCCGCCATAAGCCATGTTCAGCCTCCAATCCTTCGGAATTCCACGACCGTGTAAATCTCATCCGTAAAATTGCCCGCCAGCCCGAGACCGGAACCGGCCTTTTCTTTTTCGACGATCTGCTGCACAACCATGGTGGTCCGGTTTTTCAATGCGACCCGCCCAACAACCACTGACCGGGAAGAGCTTTCGGTATCGACATCCGCCGCTTCCACGGTCCCCATCCAAACCGTTCCGCCCTCTACCGCCCGGAGCCGGGCCTGATGCTTGCCCGACTGACACGCCGGAACGCTCGCCAAAAACTCATAAGTGCCGGGCTGCAACGTCACCCGCCCGCTGGACAGACTGCCGAAATCTCCGACATTGGCATCAACAGAATTCAGCTCCCGCGTCTGCCATTGCCCGGGTGACGAACTCCCGCCATGAGAGCCGGTCTGTTTTCGATCCACCGCCTTGAAATACCCACCCGCGGACGATTCCGCCTTGTCTTTCGACGCCTGCTCGATGGCAGTAGAGATGTCCTGCAAAAACCGTTTCTGGATCGGATCGGTAAAGATGTTGCCAACCGGCCTCATGCGCTGAATCCTCCACCCTGGACGCCCGGCGACCGCCGATCCTCGACGCGGATGTAACCCTTGCTCTTCCGGCTGGAGAGCGCGATCACTTCCTGCCGAAGCTCGTTCATCCATTTGGTCTGCTCGGAATTAAATCCGCGTGGGGGGCGGATGTCGGCGTTGCCGGCGATGGTCTCGACACTCTCCGGCCAGAACTCCGCAACAGTGTAAATGGCGTCACCTTGCATGTCAGCCGCCCGGCCCAGCCCGTAAATCTGGCGTGGCGACGAGCAGGTATGTTGGACTTCCAGAGCGTTGCCCGGACGGATTTCTATTCTGCCGATGATGAGGGAGCGCGACTGCATTTGGCTGGTCGCGTCAACCGACTCGACTGTGCCGAGAACACATTGCCCGGTGGACACATTCATCAACCGCGCCTGGTGCCGGCCGCAACCGCAGCCCGGAGCCGTCACGCGGAAGATGTATGATCCCGGAGCCAGCACGATTCGATTGGATTGCAGGGAAACCATTTTCCTGCCATCGGCAATATGGTTCAGTCGGCGAGTTATCCAGCCTATTTGGCTCGCAATCTCCGTAATTTTCACACACGACAATCCGTTGGAGGTTACATACATCCAGTCGTCTTCGAGCCAAAAGGCGAAGGGGTAGTCAGGGATGCCAGCAACCGTTGCCATCAGCTTTGGATGACTTGGGTCGTTAACGTCAATCAAGGCAACCGTATAATTGTCGTATCGAGTAGCTAAACGATTGTCTTTTTTGTATGTCTTGATTGCGGAATAACCGGTTGGGATAGTCGATAAAATTACAGGAGCAGAAGGAGTCGAGAAATCAACTATTCGCAACGCATCGTTGCAGCCGATGTATCCGATGCCGTTTTCTACCAGCACCCCCAGCATTGCATACCCGCCAGGAATCCATGTGCTTATATTTACCGGGACCGCAGGATCGGAAATATCCAACATCCCGAGATAACCGGCCGTTGCCGATCCATGGGAAGTAACGTAAAGAATATCGTTTTCAATACAAACATCGGAATGCGTGGTTCCGACCATTGATGTAATTTTTACGGTGGTTCCGGCCACTGGCGCGGTTTTATCCGTTACATCAACCGGCAAAACTTTGACACCGCTTGAGTAGTAGATTAAATAAACATACTGACCGCCCGGCTTTCCTATTACGGTAACGATGGTACCGCCGGGATCGACCGCCGCCGCCGTTGTCTTTACCGGAGCCGCTGGATCAGTAACGTCAACAATCCATAACCCATCGGTTTGATCCGAAATATAGCAATACGGGTAATCCAGCCAGAGATCAATCGCCTCGGTGGTAGCAAGATGACCAACCCGAACAGGACTCGCGGGATTGCTTATGTCAACGATATCCAATCCATCATAAGCTACTCCGCCATTGCTGTTCACCGTGTAGGCGTAACCGGCCCGCACCATCAGCCCTTCCGTTTCAGGAGAGCCGTCAGAGTAAGAGCCGGCGATACTTAGAGATACTGTCATCTTGTCACCGTCCGGATGTACTCGGCTTCAATCTCGCGCATCGCCACTTCCCACCAGCCGTCATCATCGGTGGCACTCAATTTAATCCGGATGGTGTTGGCCCGGCCCAGGTAGCGATAGATCGTTTCCGCTACGGTAGTGCCGACTGCGAGAGAGGCCGTACCCGCCGCGGTAGTCGAGCCATCGAGATACCAACTCATCGTCAGGTATGGGCCGGCCCCCGTTACTCTCTGCCAGTAGTCATTGAGGGTATGCCCCGTGGTCGTGGCGAATGCGGCCGTTACGGTGTCGTCAGAGGCCAGCGTGACGCTCGCGGCCATGTCCACCCCGGTCCGGGCCCAGGTGCTTCCGCCGTCATTGGAAATGTCGATTTTGTCGGGCGTCCCGGCCGCGCTCACCTTGACTCGGTAGGTGCGGCCGCTCACGGTGGGGGTTCCGGCGATGGTGCAGTCGGATGTTCCAGTTCCGACGAATGACTGCGCCCCTGTAAAGATCACCAACGCCCGAGCCGCCTTGGAAACCAAGTGGTCCACCAGCGACCGGAAATGCTTGCGGCTATTCTTGTTGCCGAGATCGTAATCGGCGCTTTCCCAAATGGCCTCGATGTCGCTCCCGCTGGCAAGGTCGTAATCCGCGCCGCGCCAATGGAAAATCTTGTTAGCCGGAGTCGAGCCGCAATAATCGCTTCCGAGCACGTTGATTTCGCCCGCCGTCAGATAGTCCAAGGCGAACACGTCACCGGCCATTGTCTCGACCGAGAAGGCCCCAAACGCCGGGTTATAGACCACCAGCTTGTCCGGGGCAGTAGCGGCCCCGGTACAGACCGCCCACGCAATCTCGCCAGTGGTAGGATAGATGAAGGCGTAAGTCTTGTGCAGATAAGATTTGTTCAGACTGGCAACCAGCGTTTCCAGTTTCGGCTCAATCCCCTTCACCGGGTCGCCTTCCGACAGCCGCAACAAGCCCTGTCCGTTGGTCGCATAGAAGTGCCCGTTCTGCCCTTGGAAGTAAACCAGCACCCCTTCGGCGGTTATGGCTCCGATGATGGACCGCGGGCCAAGTGATCCGATCCCGTCATCGTTCACTAACCGCTGCCCGTACATGCCGTTGCCCAGCGAGAACACTTCGCTGAAAGCGTTTTGCTTGAGCACTACCAGCCGGTCGCCGGCCGGGGCGTGGCCGACAATCGGCATGCTGTCCTTGCCGATTGCCATCCAATTATCGGCGATATTTATCGCCTCTACCGCGTCGCCGCGTCCCCAATACAGCACATGCGGAGCGTCTTTTAACCCGGACGCCCATGCCCGACTGTCCCACCAGGAGACGTTCCGATAGGGGAGTTGCGTGGTCCGGGGAGAAGTCATGTTGCCCTCGACTCCCGCGACCAACGTATCGTCAGCGCCACCGATGTTGACGGTAAACGACTGCCCGGTTTCCCCGGAAATCTGGTTCCGATGCACTCGCGCCCAGAGATAGTAAGCGGCGTTTTCCGCCTCCTCGAAACTGGCCTGGCTGGCGGTTCGGTAAATGTTCAGGTACTCGAAATCGTCATCGAGGTCCGGCACTCTGACGTTGGCGGCATAATAGGAAGACGAGTAAGCGGCCACTCCATCGGTATTGAAAATGTTGATGGCCTGCAAGCCACCCGCGCCGGTGGCGATCAGCAACCACTTGTTGGAGGTGTCGCCCGCGATGTTGATGTCCTTGATGGTGCCCAGCGCCTTAAAGGTGTTGGTCAGCTTCGGATTCTCTGGCTCGGAAATGTCGATCACCAGCACGGAGCCTTTGTTGGTGGCGCAATAGGCGGTGGTATCGCTCGCGCAAACTTTCATTATCTGCGGAGCTTTAAATTTTCCCGCGATGTCTTCACCCAAGGTCCAGGTAGCAGTCTTGTACGATCCGACCGTTTCCGGCAGGGTGGGCGTAGTCACATCCACCACCACCATGCCCTGCTTGCCTGCCGCCACCAGCGCGTAGGTTCGGCCGCCGATGGTGATAATGAACACGTCAAGAGCGTTGCCTTCGTATCCCATCGACTTAGACGCGGATAGGGTCGGAGCCGTGGCCGTCGTCACGTTGACGATCTTGAGGCCAGCTTCCCGACAGGCGAGGTAGCAATAATTTCCCGACTTGTCGATGGCGACCGCCGCTCCGCCCAGCCGCAGGCCGGTCCCGACCTCTGTGAATGCTGCCTTCTGGACAACCACCAAACCCCGCTTTCCATAAGCGACAAAGACGTTGGTGCCGTCGTCGTAAACATCCCAAGCGGTGTAGGTGGTGGCGTAGGTAGTAAATGTATGAGCCGTTGCCCCGGTGGCCAGCGTGATACACTTGACGCCCGCCGTTCCGTCCGCAATGACCCCTTCCGTAGAACCGCTGATATGAGCTTTTTTCGGGTCAACCGTTGCGATGGTTCGCAGGGCAGGGCCGGCCCCATTGACGGGTTTCGCTAAAGTTCCGTTGGCATAAACGAAACTCGCCACGTACGAAAAATTCGGGTCGGAGCCAGGGCAACAGGCAATGGCAAAAGCCGTTGTTGCCGTGGTGTCCATATTGCTGATCCCGTCAACCGTCAGATCGGTAATCGCCGCCGTTCCGCTGGCGACCAGCGCGGTGAAGTCCTGCGCCATTTCAAACGGGTAGCTCTCGCTCAACTCGCTTTCGTACCCTTCCCGGTTGGTCAGTGAGAATCTGACCTTGGAAAACTTGTTCTGCGCGAGCACCCCGGTAACGGAGACGCTCCCAATCCATTTGTGCGTCCCGGCCGCCCAGACCCCATTCTGGTTCTGGTACGTCACGTTCGCGGCGGCATCCGCAAGGCCGATGTAAACCAACGGCAGGTCCGTTCCCATCGGCACGTATTCCAGCATCAAGCAGTCATCCGTGCTGGCTCCCACGCCGCAGACGAACCGGGTCGAGACCGTCACTTCGCCGTAGCCGTCAGTATCGTTCCCCGCGATGTCTCCGGGATTGATGTCTCCCAGATATTGGCAGTAGCCCAGTGAGGGAATTTCGTAATAGACCCGAACCAGAAAATGCCCGGTGGTCGAGTCGGGCGTCTTCATGCTGATCTTCACCGTGTCGGGGCCATAGATGGTGGTCAGGGTTCCCAAGGCCAGCCGAGCGTGAGGGGCCAGCGGGCCGATGGTGCAGGAATCGTGAACCGCCCCGGCTTCCGAATAGACCGACAGGCTTTCCGCCGGCGTCTTAGTAATGGTCCGGCCCAGTCGGGCGGAATCATTCGGGGTGGCTCGGCGCAAATACTTGTCCCGCAGCACGTAATTTACGACCCCATTGCATCCGTACCAGACATCCTGATACCAGAACCCAACCACTTCATGCGGGCTGGCAGTCGGCCGGAACCCGCGAGGAGTGGTGATTTCCGTTGCCGAAGTTTCCCAATGCCAGCGGTCGGCCAGACAGATACCGCGCCGATAGGGCGGCTCGGCATCGACCGCAAACTCCCCCGTCACCGTTCCCGCCGCCGCCGAGTAGGAGGCATACCGGAACCCGAGTTTGTCGGCAAAGTCCACGGTGGTTTCGTCAACCACCACCGTCCACTCGTCGTCATCGGTGTGCCCGTTGACCGCGCCGAACTGGACGGTCAGCCCGTCCTTTATGTAGGTGGCGGTCAGGGCCATGTTGATGGCCGAGGAATAGGCGGCATCCGTGCTGATTTTCCACTTGATCTGGTCTGGGTCGTCCGCGCAGTTGTAAGCCTTGACCAGATAGGTCTGGCACTTCTCCGGCCAGCCGCCAAAGGTCAGGTCACTCAATCCGGTCCCGGTGGTCTGACTGTGAGTCTTGGCATACTTCCGCTTCGGCCAGCGGATAGTGAAGCCATAGGTCGCCCCGGCCACGCTCACCAGGTGGGTGGTGGTCGAGTAGGACAGCGTGAACTTGGCCGACCCCACGGCGGTATTGAGCGCGGACTGAATCGCGGACAGGAGAAGATCGTAAGTGCAGTATTCCCCCGCGGCGATGGTCGCGGCGTACTCCGTGGCGTTGTAGATGAACAGCAGACGGTCGTTGACGCCCTCATAGACCGTAACCAATGGGATGGCCTTGGGCGGCACGATCAGGCCGGTCGGGGCCGAATTAAACCCGCTGGCGATCTCTTCCCGACCGTCGATCTTGCGGACCGACCCATCGGGCATGATCCGCATGTTCTGCAAGGTCTTGGCCTGATTGAAACGACGAAGCGTAGGCAGAGAGGTATCGTTCAAGCCCCCGCCGCAGAGGTCGCGACCGGCAAATATGTGAGACTTGAAAGTCAAGTGTACATTCCTTCGTCACGGACTTCTTCGTCAATACTGTCGAGCACGCCTTCCTCGACCATGAGGTCCTGAATTCCCTGCTGGACCTTCCCCAGCCGACGCGCAGCCTGTTCCGACTGCCCGAGGTCTTCGAAGAAGTCGTAAGCCGCCATGTCGCACAAAAGTCCCAACTGGTAGGACTCGGGCAGGCCGTCCGGCTCCTCC
>Ga0172381_10002887_pt1 | contig 18579 bp, 16 predicted proteins | sample Leawel6488metaG_FD_119754 | JGI IMG/M metagenome (GOLD analysis project Ga0172381, IMG submission 119754) | Leachate microbial communities from a municipal landfill in Southern Ontario, Canada - Leachate well 64-88 metaG | ecosystem: Engineered > Solid waste > Landfill > Unclassified | place...
CATTCTGATGAAAACACACAGTTTCCACCAATGTTATGCATTGCTAAATGAAAACCTCCGATTCCAGCAAAAAGATCAATAAATGTAAATCTTTCCTTTTTTTGTATCACATTGTGTTCAATCGGATTCACTTCTACCGTATTCACTTGTTCATTTATTATATCTAAACTTTTCATTCATCATCACTTCCCTATATGTTTTGTTTTACTCGATTTTTCCACTATTTACTCATTCATTCAACTAGTTAGAATGGGTATATATTTTCCTATTTAAGCATTCATAAACATGCATTATTGACAAGTAAAATTATACCACAATTCGACTATTTTTTCCAGCCCTTAATTAAAACATTCGTGGGCAACATATATCTTTTTATTTATATTTAACATAATATTAATTGTACCACATCTTGCATTACTAATAAACATTATCATCTTATTAAATGTCCTCTGGCGGTGGTAAATGGGGGGGATAAGAGCTCCCTAAATACGATGCTAAAATAATAAATAGGACCGACCTTGGCCCTATTTATTATATCTGCTTAAATAACAAGTTACTTAAAACAACCCATTAACTGTTTACGATTTGTAATACTCTCCTTGAGTTGTAAACATTTTATGATATAAACCACCCTTATTATTCATTAAGTCTTTATGAGTTCCTTCTTCCACTATACTTGAACCATCAAGTACAAATATTCGATCAGAGAAAATACAACTAGATAATCGATGTGAAATAAAGATTGTGAGCTTTTCGCCGACGATATCTTTAAAATTATAATAAATTTCAGCTTCGGCCATTGGATCCAAATTACTTGTGGGTTCATCTAAGACAACAAAGTCAGCATCTTTATACAAACATCTAGCCAGAGCAAACTTTTGCATTTCTCCACCACTAAATTCAACCCCAGTCCTATCAAACCATTTATTAATATAAGTATTTTCCTTTTTGGGTAGACTTAATACTTTTTCTAATACTTGAGCCCTTTTCAAACAATCATATAACTTATCTTGATTTTCATCGAGAATAGCAACATTTGATTTAATACTAAATGAGATAATTTTGAAATCTTGAAAAACAATAGCCATTAATTTCATATAGTCTTCATATTTGTAATTATTTATATTGATGCCATTTACTAAAATCTCACCTTCATCGATCGCATAAAAACGACATATTAGTTTAATTATGGTCGTTTTACCTGACCCATTTAAACCAACTAAAGATACTTTTTCTTTGCTATCAATTTTAAAATCTAGATTCTTAATAATAAAATTATCAGTTCTTGGGTATTTAAATGATACATTTTTAAATTCCAAAGTTTTAAACTCAGAAATAGGAAGCGTACCATCAGCGAAGATCGATTGTTTTTCCATAATGTTGATAAACTCTTCTTGATAAGCACAGTCTTGCACATAGGTTCTTGTTGAATAAACTAAATTTACCATAGAACTGTCAAAAGTATTTATTGATTGATAAAGCATTGTAAAAACAGCAATCGTCATATTTTTATCATAAACAGCATAAGCCAATAAAATTAATGTAATAAGTCTAGTCACTAAATGTGTTACAAATGTATCCATTCCGTCCCATAACTTTTTCTTTTTTGCGATTCTATTATACTCACTATATGCTTCCTTTATCTCTTTTTCACCAGCATCACTAATCATTTTTTTTGCTTGATATAAACGCAAATCTTTTTGTAATCTAAAACTGGTAATTCCGTCATTATAATACCAAAGTCTTCGAGAGTGACGAACCCAATTATGATTAAAGTTTTTATCTAGTTTCTGAATTTTACTGTAGTTAAAGGCACTTATCATGACACCGACTAAGGAGACCAAAATAACAAGATATTCTTTTGATAATAAAACAATACCAATTACTCCTAAAAGGGTAATCACTGAAGATATAAGATCTTGAAGCGTATAAATAAACGAATAGATACCATTGCTATATCTATTCATCCCTTCTTTTGCTCGTTTTATTTGATCTGCAAATTGGGGATCTTCAATATTAAAATAGTCAACCTTCATAATCTTTTTACTAAACATATCTTCAATCGCAAAATCAGCTTTTGAAGCATTAATGTAATTTAGACCTTGAATAAAATTTTGAATAGATCGAGTAAGAAAATTTGATAAGGCTAGTGCTAAAACTAGCATAGCTAAAACTTTAATATCTTTACTTCCCATTAACTCTTCAATTATAAATTTTGGAATCAATATCCATAGTAATCTACCCACCGAACTTAACAATGCACTAAGAATTGTATTTACAACAATCCACGGATTAAGGCGAAATAACATTGGAATAAAGAACTCTAAATTTCTCTTAATTATTTTGAGTTTCTTCATTAGTTGCCTCCTTATAATAGTTCGATTGCATCGAAAACATCTTTTTATATTCTCCATCTCGTTCCATTAATTCATGGTGGGTTCCTGTTTCGATAATCTTACCCTCATTTATAAAGATAATACGATCACAAAATTTAGTTGATGATAATCTGTGAGAGATAAAAATAGCCGTGTTACCTCTAATAATATCATTAAAACTCCGATACATATGAACTTCATTTAAAGCGTCCATGGCGCTAGTAGGTTCATCTAGAACATACAAAGGAGCATTCTTATACATAGCCCTAGCTAGGGCTACTAGTTGGGTTTCACCACCAGATAATTCAATGGCTGTTTCGTCCAATTCTCTTGTAATATGGGTTTTAATCTTATTGGGCAATGATTCAACCTTTTTATTAAGTTCAATTAGTTTTACAATGTCAGCAACCTTTTCATAGTCAACATTCTCAGTTGTAGCCATAGCTATGTTTTCTGCTATCTCGAGCGCATACATGATATTTTCTTGAAAAACAAGCGAGATAAGTTTTTGTAAACTTTCCCTCTCTAAAGTTTCAATATCAATACCGTTTATAAGAATCTGCCCCTTTGTTGGATGATATAGCCCGCCTAGTAATTTCACAAGTGTCGTTTTACCAGCGCCATTATATCCAACTAAAGCAATCTTTTCACCCTTTTTTATCTTAAATGAAACATCCTCTAAAGCATATCCCTCTTGCATGTAATAACTATAATAGACATTCTTAAATTCTACTTCGATATGATCGGCTTCTATTGTTTGATTTTCTTGTTCTCTAACATATTCAATACTCATAAAATTACGATAATCTTTTGTTTCCAAACTATTTCTTAAGACATGGGCATTTTGCCTTATAACAATATGCAAAGCATTAGTTAATGTATAAACACTTGATACCATAAAAGTAAAAGTAGCAATTTTCATATCGTTATAGATAACTTCATAAATCATAAATCCATATAAAAGCAATGTGTCAAAGAAAGTTATAAAATTAATTAAAATACTATTAATAATCGTTTTCTTTCTATTCTTAATAGCAATTTTAAGATATTCTCCGGTCGCATCATTTCTTTCTTGGCTAATAAACTCATCCATAGCATAAATTCTTAAATCCTTGCCAATTGTTAAAGTAGATGCTATGTTATTTGTATATCCAATCCTCCGCCACATTGGTGGTGTTTTGTCATAAAATTCACGTTTTTCTCGTTTTTGATTTTTATTTTCGAATAATACCTTGAAAAGTGCAAGAACAAGAATGGCAATAATTAAGAGCCAATTTACACTAATAACGATTGCTGATGCAATAATAAACATTAAAAAATGTTCAATAAGCATAAAGCCATTGTTAACTAACCCCATTACCCCATTCCAAGCATTAATTCTTCTTGTTGCTTTTTCAGCAGCATCTTGGGTTTCTGGTCTTTCTAATAATTCATAATCCATTTCAAGAGTCCGAATACTCTTTTGTTGTTTAAGAATTGTTGCTATTCTATCACTCTTATACCAAAACGTTTGATCTAGCATTTTTCTGCCAAATGAGATTAGAAATGCAATACCAGAAACGATTAATACATCCCTAATAAAAATCTCAATTGGTTTATTCTGCTCAATCGCTGATACGGCTACTCTAATTACATATGCATAAGCAAATGAATTTACTGAACTCAATATTGCATACAAAATCTTTTGATAGATAAATAACTTATCAATGCTAGCAACCTCTTTAACAGCATAAATGAACTCTTTTACGATATGCGCCTTTTCTTCCAAAGTTAATCCTCCACATCTTTTTCTTTCTTCAATAATTTCTCATTTCTATCAATTCTATCTTCCAATAGATTGAACGACCAATTAAAAGTTTTTTCTTTCTTAGTTTATAAAAGTACCTCCTATCATACAATTTCTTTATTTATAAAAAGCTATTTCTCTTTTTTATAAGATAATGGTTTAATTATAATCATCTTATATAGCAATTTATTGTAAATTCTTCTTTTTGTTAAGTATATCAATTCTGTTTTTTGAAGTCAATATATAAAGGGTATTCGCTTGGCAATGATTGGTTGCATCCGTCCTTCTTGAGACAACTCCATTACTTATCGCCCTGCGGAGAAGTAGTACTGCTACAAATATAAAAAGAACCAACCATTACCGATCAGTTCCAATCTTTTGATTAATATATATACACAATGAAATACACTATACATAGTATTAACAATAAAAAGCCTAGAATTAAGAATATAATCCATGCATACTGCGTAGAATAACTCTTATCATCTCTGTGAATAAAAGAATAGTTCTTCTTATTAAAACCCCAAATACCATTAAATAATAACAAAACACTGAAACATAAACCGGTAACAATTGTCTTATTTGAATATATAAATAGTAAGGCCAAAGTTGTAATAACAATAAGCAAATTAATTATTATATAGATAACCTTATTCTTTTGTGGCGAGACAAACTTATATCCTTTCATATCAATACCTTCATTCATTAATAACGTTTTTCATTTTATTTATTGTGAAATTATATATTAAAATAATCTTTTGTTTTATTATTTATTCCATTTTTTAATTATTTTGACTTTTGTTTTTCCCACCTTTGTTCCTAAATATGTGGAACGGCGATCATTATAATACAAATCGTACTAATGTCGTATTTATTCATTTCCTTACACTTTTTTGAATTCATTTATAGTATTTATGTGCTGATTCTTTCTTTTACTTCTCATTTACATTTACGGTAAAAGCGACACCTGGTGTTTCACCAACAAAAACAACTTTTCCGTTTTCGGGAAGTATTACTGGATGATTCCCGTGTATTACTGAAAAATAAACGCATATATCGTCTTCATATAAGGCGAAAGAACTTTTTTCTGGTATATTAACAGTTAATGTTTTACCGATATCCTTAGGGTTTACTGTATACCACCGAGCGTAACCGTCATTTTCAACGGTTATTTCATTATTTTCACTTGTAGGTAAATCAGTCATGGCTTTTTCGCTTATATATACCATATCCTTTATTCTCAAATATTCTGCACCACCAATTTCAAATATTTCGAGAGTCGAAGTATCTCTGCCAGCAAGACAAGGTATTTGTATATCTTTTACTCCTTTATTTTTGTCAGCAATTTTATAATATGCTGCATAACCTGGTATTTGTTCACTTGTAGTAATTTCAAAACAAATGCTCCCAGGAATGTAATACTGCTGGGCATAAGGATTATCATTTACAATATAATACTTTTTACCACTTCGCATATCCCAAGCATGTTGCGTATCATTATCTACTTCATTAGATTGTATCAATTCATAATCATATGAACTCATTGAAGCCTGTCCTAAATCAGGAATTAATAACTGCCATTTTACCCATATATAGATTCTTCCATTACTTTCTTCAACAAAAGTCAGCTTTTTACTGCCATCTTCATTGACAAACCAACCTTCAGATGTATACAGATATATCTCATCAGGTACATGTCCGCGATAAAGCGTAGATATAGTCATTTTGCCTTCACTTATAATAGTTACTTTTTTTACTGAGTCTTCACCTATATAAATCCCAGAATAATCGACTTTCTCAGCAGGCATTGAAGACAATTCGGGAACTTTTATCTTTACTGGCGCGATGATTTCATTTATATAACCAACTGATAACAATGTCTCAAGTATGAGTTCTTGCCCCATTACATGTCCAAAAAAACTAGACCCACCCGATAAGACGGCTGCGAAGACAATGTTATGTTCGGGAATCACTATTAGGCTGCTATGATATAGCTGTGTATCACCACCTTTTATTAATGGTTGAATGTGATACTCGCTATATGGATAGGCATCTACCGAATCCCAGCCTAGTCCATAACCAAAAAGTCCATCTTGCTGGTTTGGCCCAAACCCATTTTGATATTCCTTTTGCTTTGTTTTATTTTTTGCGTTCTTTGATAGCATGGATTTTGCTACTTTAATTGATGGGTTTGACATGTATACTTGTCCGAATTTACATAGATCTTCTGCAGTTGAAAATATACCACCCGAACCGATTACGTTTATTGTATCTACAGGCGTTTCCTGGTTACCAACATAAGTTCGGACTAGTCGTTCTTTGTCAAAATCACTTTGAGGAGTATATGTATTAGTCATCTTTAGAGGTTCAGTAATGTTTTGCTTTATATAATCTGTAAAGCTCATTCCACTTATTCGTTCAACAATAATCTCTGCAAGAGTAAATCCGTCATTACAATAAACAGAAAATTCCCCCGGCGCTGCTTTAAGCCCTTGAGTTTCAAGATTTGATAATAAATTATCATGAGCAAGAGGAGATGGATAATCGAATAAAAAGGCATTTTGAAACGTACTTCCGTAAATTCCAGAGGAATGGTTCAAAAGCATTCTCACTGTAATCTGCTTATAACGTTCATCGGCCATTTTAAATTCTGGAATATACGTTAACACCGGTTGGTCAAGGTCAACTTTTCCTTCGTCTGAAAGCATCATTATGGCTGTGGTGGCAAACATTTTGCTTGTCGAACCTATACCGAACAACGAATTATTATCTAAAGTCTGTGTATTCTCTTTATTAAAAACGCCAGCGGTACCCGATACAATCATTTTACCTTGACAGACCAAGGCGTATTGAATTCCTGAAACGCCATATTGGCTTACAAGCACGTCAGCTAATCTTGCAGCGTTGCCTCTAACAGCGGAATAATTATCTCTTTTCCTTAATAATACAACTGAAAAGATTATAAGGATTAAAAACATTGTTGCTATAATCACAACTATTGATTTTAAATGTTTGGAATAAAATTTCATTTTCATACTCCCTTTTTTTATAACATACTAAAAAACATTTTATTATTTAAACAGCAATTAATGGTAATTTGCACAATTTATCAATATTAGTATAAGTAATAATGGTGGATTGACAAAATTGATTACAACGCAGAATATTGTTCGGTATAAAATATGCAAGCCACTTTTGATTTTAGCCGGGGGTAATTATTGATTATATTTACTAGCTATTATTCTAATAGCTGGTCGGGCGCCAATTGCGGCAGTGTAGACGGGGTTAAATGGTTGAATACTTCCGTAATCGTCTATGTTCATTGACTGAAATTCATAGAAAAGGTATGGACTGCGAAGCCACCAATTTCCGTTTGCGTAGTATTTTGAGTCGATTGCCATGTATACACCAATTGCTCTTACAAGATCGGTTGTGAATGAAGTTCTTGCTGAATTTAGAGTAAAACCATAGGTTGATGATATGGCTTCTTGATATGATAGTAAATATACTTTATCATTAGTGTTGTTACATGCATTGGGGTTTGAACTACTAATTGTTGTTGATGCACTATTATCTACAACTGTCGTTAAAATGCTAGTCTTTTCAAGAGTTGAAAAGGATAAATTATAAAATACATTGTTTAACCATTCTCGCATTATAGAATTTTCATAATTATTACTTGAATTGTCGAATATTTGTTTATCAATAATATATTCAGATAATAAAGTATAAGTATCATCTACTTCTTCTAATACTCTCCATTTAATTGGTTCCACTTTAAAGTAGTAGGTTGTGCCATATTTAATTGTCTCACCATTCATAAATTGATATATGTTCGAATAAGGAGTTGCTTTCGCTTTCATATATTCACAACCTTCATATTCATAGTAACCTTTGGTATTTGTTGAGGTAAGTGAATTAAGTGAAGAAATTAAGTTACTATCAGCAACAACTGTTTGTGGGAAAGAACCAAAGTACACATACTTTTTAGACGTCAATTTAGTACTTAAATTAAGGGTTATTATTTTTGTAAATCCCTCATAATTAATTGTAATAATATGCTCTCCTACGGTTGATAACAGTGCTTGATCTTCGCTAGATAACATTGCTTCAGTAATAGGTATTAATCGAAACTTGCCATCAGAATAAGTAACTTTAATATTTATGCTTGACAATTCAAAAGTATCAATATCATAGCTTTCTGCTAGTGTCGCTGCATCTACTTCAATTGAAGTAATCGTCGCTTGTGGTTCGAATAATCCCCACCCCGACAAAATAAAAATTGAAACAATAAAAATGATTAAAGTTCCAATTTTTTTAAGACTAATATTCATAATTACCACCTCTATTTAATTTCTAGTTAATTACAACAAATATGCCAAATAATGTCAATTATTTCTGTTACTTTTTTCGATTAAAAATGCAAAAAAGTTGAGATTGTTTAAATCTCAACATTATCTTTTTTCTAATTCCGGCAAATAATGTATAATAAAATCCTTCCCGAAATCTTAAAATTTAACTCTACCATATATTTTGATATCTATTCTTTAAGTTCATATACTCCCTTTTTAATAAAAAATAGTTTTAAATTTATTATTCTTTATATTAATTGCCATACAACTTGGAATTTAATCAAAAATTATTAATTCAAAAATAGATCCTTGTTTTAATGAATAACTATTCTTAATCCTAACTTTTATATCAAAGCTAGATTTATCAATTTTAAACGGCTCTGAATATTTATAAGTGTTTTTGGGATCTGTAGAAACCGCCCATGCAATATAAAGAATATGCTCTTCATCATCAATTGAATGCATGAATTCTTTTCCATTTTTAACTTTTCCTATTTTTTTTCGTCTATAAAAATGAATACTGGCACAATAAATGCATTAAACTTTCTATCTCTTTTAAATATAACATTACGCATTATAGTATAATTCTCACTTTCAATATATTTATTTGTGTTAGAAAACAAGTTTTAATTAATGGTGCTATCCATTGAATATTTTATTTTCTTTCATTACATTTTAAATGCTTTATTATATTCTTTTAATAGAACGATAACTTACTATTTAACTGTCAATTTCATTAGTAACAATATGAATTAGATGACTAGGTAAATCCTTTATGTAGTCTTTTAAAAAAATAGGAAATGCTTTGTATTTATCCAATTTTGAAATTTCAATCCAATGCATTTCCTCTCTTACTCCTAATGTATAACTATTACTATTAAGTTCTCGACTTCCTCTTGGTTTCATAAGAAAATAAAAAGCTATCTCATGACAATTTAATCTTTCTATAGGTCCTTCATAACCTTTAAAGAAATTTTCATGAATAACTGCTAATCTTTCAATCTCATAATGAATCCCAGTTTCTTCAAACACTTCTCTTGTCACAGCACTTTCAGCAGTTTCATTCATATGTACTCCACCACCTACAGAATAAAAATAATCGGTATTAGCATTTCCAGCTAATAATACATAACCTTCTTCAATAATGATTGCAGCAGCTCTATATCGAAACCAATTATTTTCTTGAATAAATCCGCAATCAAAACCCATATTATCTCCTTATGTAAATAATAGCATATTATAAATTGTTGAGTTGTTTATTTTTACTTATTTTATAAAACATCGTTTATTGGGCTAAGATCCTATAAATCTTAATCGTTCGTCAAATTGGAATTTTTCTCTCTATTAAAGTTTTAATAAAACTACCTATACTTTAACAATATGGGATAAAACACCTTCTTGTAATTTATAACTCTGATAAAACCTCATTAATAAAATTATTAATATCTACCAATTTATTTTCATATATTCTCCAATTATCGCTTGTCGGAAAAACTATTCCATCTGGTTTAAGATTTGACATATCCCAATAATCATCTGATTTGTTATTATTTAGCCACGTCTTAACAAAGTTTAAATCCATTTCTGAATTTGCATAAACAGAAATTAATTTAATTGCTATTAAGTAATATATTGTGTTTTTAGAATCAAATACAGTTGGTACTTCATTAAGATTTTTATTATATATATAATATATCCCATGTTCCATAACATATTGAAAGTATGCCTGTTTAGCACTTGGCGTTAACTTATTTTTTAATAAACATACCATATAAAAAGAAGATGGACCAATTTCTCTTAACCCTTTTATACCATGCATGAATCGATATTGTTTTTTATATTCCATAAAGCTAAACTCGTTATTAATAATCGAGTTTTCTATAACGTTTTTCCAAACTTGTTGAATTGAAGCAACTTTTTCATCCTCAACTTGAAACATATTTAACCAAGCAGAAAACATCAATTCTTCAAAAACGTCCCAATTAATAACTTTTTCTCTTCTATCTGGAACTATAATTTCTTTATACAAACATTTCTTTACATATTGTAAACATTTTTCCACAATTTGAAAATCTTTATTCAAACCAAGAAAAAGAAAACGTCTTAATGCCTTTTCTGTAGTTATAGAACTATCACTACTCATACTATGAAATCTTCCAAAACCTCCATCGAGATTTTGTCTTAATGCTAAATCTTCAATTTTCATATGAACCCTTTCTTGAAATGTGTTAGAAAGATATATAGGAATTAACAGAGCTATTAATTAAAAATATTAAATTGGCTTAACTAAAATTTGGCAAGGGTTCCACTCGTCCCACAGGGTAGGAAAAACTTCTAATTGATAAAAACCTAAAGAACGATAAAACAAGTTAGTCTTATCATAGCTTTCATATTTTCCAAATTGTACAGTTTTAACCTGCAATAGTTTATACCCTTTGCTTTTAGCATATTGCTCAAACTTTTCAAATAATTGTTTACCAATATTCTTCCTATGATAGTTTTTCATTACTCCCATGCAATATATTTCTGCTGTTTCGGGACTCGTCTCTTTTAATGAAATAAATCCAATTGGCTCCTCATCTACATATGCTGCAAAGAATGGCATAAGACCGCTTTGAACAATATAGTTATTTGTGTATTCAGGTAATCCAAACCATTCTGTTAAATCATCTAACACTTTTTTAGAAATAATATTCTTTGTATTTTCATCAAAGATTTGTTTTATCACATTCGCCCTCCATTATTTAATACTACTATGTCTTACGAGTAACTCCATTTTGTGTTAGCAATTCAGATTAATATTTATATTAGATCGACAAATTGGAATTTCTAGAGCTATCTGTTATTAGTCAATTTAAATCAATTAATATTATCAATATATTGTCAAATTGTTTCAATTTTTGTTTTTTTATTGTATAATTAACTTGCCAATTAATTGTCACTTTAAGCCGACAATTAAAATACAATAGAAAAGGAAAAAGATGAAAACTAAAAGCCTCAGAAGCACCGTTTTCATCTTCACCACGATAATATGATATCATACATTGATAGAAAAAACAAGAAATACATTTATAATATTAATCCAAGCGAACAAGAATTAATGAAGATGATTTGTCCAAAGTGTAACTCTCAAGGACAGTTTTATCGTCATGGGTTTTATGTTCGCTTTTTAGTTCTTTTTTCTTGCGTTGCTAACATATTTATAAAAGACAAAATTGAAGTTACTGTATTAAGAGTTAGATGTACTAACTGTAATAAAACTCATGCAATTTTGGATTTCAACATAATCCCCTACTGTTCATATTCAGTATCATTTATTTTTGAGGTTCTCTCGTGTTACTTTATTGATCAAAATAAGATCGAAGACATCTGCATTGAATTCGATATTTCAGAATACACTTTTAATTTATTCGTAGATCATTACAATAAAGAGATGTTAGATTTAAAAGCTTATTATAAGAATATCGGTCTTGATGCTCTTTTTGAAGAGTTAGTAAACGATGAAATAGATTCTTTTTTAGTAAACTTTTTTAAATTGACTAAGAGATATCTTTTTCACTTTGTTTCATCTGGTACTCTATCTATATTCAAGAATCGCTCTTTCCACATAACTTTCAAAATCTACCTTGTGTAAGTCATCAGAGCCCCATTTATTAAGAGTACCGACAACATCACGGTCGCCACTATCACTTGAGTAATCTGCGCTAATGTAAACCCGTTTGCTCATAATACAACCTCCTAAATAATTGACTTTATAATATTTATTAAAATTCTAACATGAAATTTATTTTTTGTCAAATTTTTACAAATATTTATATCTTAAGTTTTCATTTATTTACACTTTCGTGTTTTTGTTGACCTTTCGTGTTTTAGTTAGGCTTTCGTGTTTTAGTTAGGCTTTCGTGTTTTAGTTGATTTAAGTATAAAGAAAAAGCCTAGTAAATGCTCTTGGTAGAACACCCACTAGGCTAAAATACGAAACGAAAAAAGGGAATTTATACCTATTTTCTCAATAAAAAAAGCTTGATAACATTGTATCAAACCTATCGTTCTAATATGTGTTTGATTACCTATTTTGATACAATTACGCACCCTTAGGTCATTTTACGCATCCTTGATTAAATTTACGCACCACTATTGATATAATTGAAATCATAAAAAGTTCTTAATTTATCATGTCTAAAACTAAAACTATGATAATACTTATCTTCTGTTATATTGGTTTATATGAAAGAGAACGACAATTTTGATACATTGCGTACACCTTGTTAATTTTCGAGATTTTGCGTACACCAAATCCAGATGTTTTATTATGATCATTGAGCACATTTCATTAAGCATAATTGTTTCCAATAGCCCTCTAAAAAAATCAACATTTATAACACCGCTTGGAATACCACCATTAGAAAAATTTTTAACAAAAAAACTCTCTTTTTTCTGAAGTTAAATCGTAACCGGTAAGTTTTCTATAAACCACTAAATGCTCATCCATAAACTTTTCTTTACTTATTGGCATTTCAACATTGGAAAATTCTCTAGCCATAGCATCCAATAAAAATGGTGTACCTCTAGACCTCCAGATTTCTAAATTTTTATAGAATAATAGAAACGGATGTGAAGCAATTCCTAAAGGGGGTTTTTCATCCAAACTATCAAGCTCATCAATGATATCTTGGGTATAAAAAGTATTACCTTCATGGTATAAATCCAGTACTGATTTCTTATCAAATTCTGGAACAATCTTAAAAAACCTTTTTGATAGATCTTCTGGTATCTTTTTAACAAACATATAGTACGACTCTTGTTCGCATAATAATTGAGCTTTATTTATAGATAGTATGATTATTTAAGGTAATAATGCTTATAAATATTCAAATTAAATAATAATAGAAAAAAATAGAGGATCATTCTTTTCCGAAACTCATCCTCTATTTACCCCAAAAGGCTATTATATGATATCAATAAATCACAAAAAAAATCAATAGATTAACTCAAGGAAAATATAATGATTATATATTTTCTATAAATTTATCAGCTTGTAGATGCATCTGTGGATCTACTGGCCGTTTTTTCATTTTCAATTTTTTGATTTATTTTACAACTATAGAAGTCTTAGCATAACAAAATCAACTGTAAAAACCAAAAAACCAGGTTATAGCACCATAAATTGGAGCTTTTTCAATTTCAAATTTAAGCAAAAAATGCTGTGACCATTAAATAGTTTGTATTTTTAACTACTTATTCCACAGCCTCATCAAAAAATATACATTTTTTGTGTTTACTAACTACTATAAATTTTATAGTTGTTTTTATTACATAGATAAAATAATCAAACAATGTGGTTTTTTGATTGGTTAATTAATAATCTTATTATGATTTAAGACCTTCTCTAAGTTTTTTAACATTAACAAGGAATTGTTCTATTTCATCCTTAGAAAAGTTCTTAAAATCATTTTTTTCATTTAATTCATTCCATACTTTTTGAATAGAAGGATAATCATTAAGATAACTTAATGGGTATAACTCTGATTTAAAAGTTGAAGTGTCAAAAACAATTAAATGTTCCCTCTCGTTTGTATTTTCCCCTGTTGTGTATTTCCAATTCACATAATAGAATATAGTGTCCTTGTCGCGGTTAAACCTTTTAAACTCACTAATCTCTGTTTCTCCACCATGTTCTGTTCTAGTAATAAAAAACAATAGACTATTCACTTCATTGTTATCTAGATTTACTTTAGGTGGTTTATCACAGCCTTGGATAAACAACAAAATTAACGTTAAAAATAGTATTATAACTATCTTATTTCCATGAACCCTTTTCATACGATATTCCTTCTAATATAGTGCTACTATATCTTCCAAAGCTCTTATTGGTAACTGGATAGTAGTATCCACCAAATTCTGTTGCTACATATAACATGTATAAGGAGTCAGAAACTACAACTCCATATGAAGCAATATAAACTGTTGCAGGATGCCCATTTATATATGTTGTTTCAGTACGAACATAACCTCTATCCTCAAATCCTGCGAGCATCTCTGCAATTTCTGAATTACTTGCATAATAACTATCAATTATAGCTTGGAAAATTGATTGAGCAATTGCAAGTCCACCGCTAACATATGTAGGCATAGGGACCATTGAAAACGTTAATCCAAGCATACTGTTTAGTTCATTTAATGCCCCAACAATACCTCTATCAACATAATGGTTCTTAATAATATTCCTAATTGCCTGGTTTGATAGTGTCTGATAAGTAAGTTCAACTTGTTGTTTTGTAAAATATTGCTTTTGATGAATTGTATCTACTGTTTTACTATTCGCCCATGTTCCACCAGCATTACTACTAATTTTATCTAATGTTGGCATGATTTTTAGCGTGAAAGATCCTGTATTGCTGCCATAACCTCTAACACAAACATAATAGTCCTCATTTTTATCTAATTTCACAACAATCTTAAAGTTATTTGTACCACTAGTATAATAATCATTATACGAATCGTCATTATATCCTACTTCATCATACCAAGAACTAAAGAACAAAAAACTGTTGTGCTCAAATACAGCACCTACTGTATCTAATGTACCGGTTGTATAAAATGTGAAATACCCCGCTGATGGTGCTTTATAATGGAATATTTTTGTAGTTCCATTATATGACGAAGAGATTGTTTGATTTATAGAACTATATACCGGATCTTTTGCATCCTTAAACTGCTTATCCGTAGGTTGAATTATTGTATTATTACTACCATTTCCAGCTGCACTTACGGTACTTGACCCAATCGCAACAAATACAAACAATAATACACTTAAACTAAAAAATACTAATAATTTTTTCATAAACATATAGTGTTTTAAAGGATATCATACGCTTCTCCTTTCGTTTATTGATATCCCCTTGAAACTAGAAGTTTGCACTTCCTTTTCTCATCTTTTTCTTAACACCGAAAAAGCCAAACAAAAAACCACACAACATGCAAATGATAGAAAATACAATTATTAAGCCTAGAATCCAATATGAAGGACTAAATAGTACAATTTTTGTTTTCACATTTGCCAGAATATATGAATTAATTCCATCTGTAATTACTAAGGAGCCAATCGTCGAAAAAAACAGAAGACTGAGAATATAAATATAAATCTTATACATCTCAAATCTAAAAATATTTTTTTTGGGATGATTAAAGTATCTTGCAAGATTAATCAGTTTACTATCACTAACAACAATTAAGTTAGAACATAAAAATGATAATAATCCAATTAATAAAATAAGGATAATAGAAAAAACTAAAAACAATTTATTTAGTGAATGTACTACTCTAAATAATGAGATAAGGTTATAGCTAATCGGAGTATCATGAATCATTCCTATTTCAGCTAAAAATTGAATGTCATCTAATATATAATCATATAAATTAATCGATTCTATCGAGAATATGGGGCCTATTGCGCGTGAAAATTCTTCTTCATTTACAAAGTATACTTCATTACTATCTCCGGAGGTTACCCCTTTAATTTGCAACACATTACCATATATTTTAATTGAATCTGGATTTCCTAATAAGTTATACAAGTTTTCATTCATATAACAGCTTGTTCCACTAATATTATCAAATTGAAATAAAACATCTAACTCGCTTAAATCCTTTTGATACATATCCACAAACATATTTCCGTACTCTATAGGGTAATTTTTAAACATTGTTGAGTTATTTATATAAGAATCTTTATTGTAATATATTTTTGAATAGACATTTACAAATTTGTCGTTCCATTCCAGAAATTTATTTGTGTTAGAAAAATTCGGATCACTAAAGAATCTTATAAATTCTTTATAATCAGTATCTATAATTGCTGTAACAATCATTTCATTAGAATTGATTGTTACTTTATTATTTAAAATATCATCTTTTGATGTGAATATTTTTTCTTTAACTAACATATCAGCATGATAGTCAGTAATCATAATTTCTCCTGCTTTTGGAAACACACCATAAAAATTGTTTCTGTTTTCAGTAAAAACTATTCCTGATATTAAATTGTTATAATATTCATCACCATAGAACTCAAAATATACTTCTGTTTCAAATCCAACTAATAAATCAATTTTTTGGCTTACTTGCTCTAAATCATTATAGTTAAGGATTTTGTATTCATTATCTACTATTTCAGAATAATTATTTTTATAGTTTACATAAGTCATTTCAGAATTTTTAAAAGATTTATATTGTATAGCTGTCTCATCCAAAAACATCATTGATGATAATATTGTAAATAAAATTACAAAAATTGAAGTTAAAATACTATAACTAAAAACCTTTATTAGACTATTTAAAATTGACTTTGTAATTATTGTTTTATTCCTATGAATATCTATCTTTTGATTACTATTTGCTGGAATAACTCTAATAGATTTGCTCTTTGGGTTATTGTTTAAAACTAAGCTTTCATCAATTAATAAAACTCTCCCCTTTTCATGAACCTCTTCTTTTATATCCCCCCAAGAATAATCTTCATAAGATTTTTCCCTTGAAAGATAATGAACATTAGATTGGTCCCTTTGTTTTCCTAAATGTTTTACTGAGGATACTTCTCCTTCAACTAATTCAATAATTGAATCTGAGTACCTATATACCAACTCTAGATTGTGTGATACAACAATAACTAGTTTCTCTTTTGAAACGTCCTTTAAGTAATCAAAAATCATTTTTTCTGTTTGTTCGTCTAAACTACTAGTCGGTTCATCCACTAGTAAAACAGAATAATTTCTTAATAGAGATCTAAATAATGAAAATTTTTGTTTCTGACCACCACTTAGTGTTCTAGGTTTTCTATGAAGCAGATTATTTATATTCATTTCATTCAAAAACATCTCATTATTTGCTATTGTATTTTTGTCAATTGATAGTAGTATGTTGTTTTCCATATTAAGGTAATCAACAAAATGTGATTCCTGAAGTACTAGTGTAACAACATTTCCCAAATTGTTTTTGACCCCTTCAAAAAATATTTCACCATTTGTTGGTTCTATTAAACCAGCTAATAGCCCTAACAATGTTGACTTCCCACATCCATTTCTTCCAACAAGGGAAACTAATCCATGTTTAGGAAACTCTAGGTTAATATTATTTAGTGCTATAACATTTTTCTTATTATTTTCAAAAACTTTAACCAAATTTTTTATTATAATCATTTTACTACCTCTAAACTACTATATATATATTGTACTGTAACTGAGAAATGAATTAAATACATTTATTAATAAAACATTAACTTAAACTATATTAGAAACAAGATTTTATTTTATACATATATTCTATCAAACAAACCTAGTTAATCCAAGCATTAAAATTCTTATCTCCCAAAAATTACTGTTATCTCAATTCCATTATAAAATATAAACCTAACTTTTTCGTCCCTACCTACAATTGCCTTTTCTATCATCAAAGCCCATAAACCTTCATCCCACACTTCAACCACTAGTGGTTGCTTTTTTAGATTCTCAATAAAAACTTCCATTGCTTTATCCTTCGATATCCTAAACTCCTTATCCTTTTGTAGATTCTCTAGTTTCTTATATTCTGCTTCATATCTTTTACTTAAACTGTCATATTTCTTAATGTACTCATTTTGTGAATGAGTCGTTGATGCATTTTCTTTTACAAGGTGTTTTACTCTTTCTGCTATGACTTCCAAATCTTCCGTTTGTCTTTCAATGTCACTATCAATCTTTGTAAAGTCAACTAGTGCTTTTCTCATTAACTCACAATCTTCTATGACCTGTTTCCTATCTCCCATAAATGTGTTATAAGCATTTAAGAACATCATTTGTATTGTTTCAGCAGTTAGGTTTGGTGTTTTGCACCTTTCTTCCTTTACTTTAAATTTCTTATTACACTGCCAGACAACTTTTCGATACTTACTTGTTGAATGCCATATTTTCCTACCGTAGAAACCACCACAATCGCCACAGATAAGTTTTGAACTGAATATGCTATTTCCAGAATAAGCAGCACCGATTCTCTCTCTTCTCATTAACTCAGCTTGAACTATCTCCCATTC
>Ga0172381_10002888_pt1 | contig 18573 bp, 17 predicted proteins | sample Leawel6488metaG_FD_119754 | JGI IMG/M metagenome (GOLD analysis project Ga0172381, IMG submission 119754) | Leachate microbial communities from a municipal landfill in Southern Ontario, Canada - Leachate well 64-88 metaG | ecosystem: Engineered > Solid waste > Landfill > Unclassified | place...
CGCACTGGCCGACCCGCTGTACCCGCTCGCACTGGCCGACCCGCTGTCCCCGCTCGCACTGGCCGACCCGCTGTCCCCGCTCGCACTGGCCGACCCTCTGTACCCGCTCGCACTGGCCGACCCTCTGTCCCCGCTCGCACTGGCCGACCCGGCCGCGTTTTTTTCGACAAGTGCTATTCTGCCAGGCATTGTGTACGCCATGGCTTCCGCTTGCCGGCCCCAATAAACGCGCGTTCCCCGTCGCCATTTTACCTTCCCGCCATCAACGCAAACCAAATCATCCGGCTTGATGGCATAGACGGCCCACAGTCCCAGTGCATCCGGATCTCGCCCGTCGCCAACAAACATTCCCCATGGCCATCCATAGAACCCGCCATCATCACATTTTTGAATGGGGTTCCATTTATCGCCAATGTCGGCTTCCTCCTTGTTATTCCAATCGTATCCGCCATATCCCAAGCCTTTAGGATCACAGCATTTCACTACCAGAACCTTATCCCCGCCGTTTGTCCATTCATGTGGTTGGATCATTTGAATTACCTTTCTTTAATGGTTACCACTTTCCACGTCCGCGTGGACACCGTCCCACAAAATCAAACACCCGTTCATTCACTCGCGTCAGCCAGCGGCTTTCCACGATCATCCCGGGCACAAAGTGCTCATTACTCCGCACCCTGATCACAATCCTCTGGTCCCCCAGCGTCGCTTCCATGTATTGCCGGTTATGACCATAAATCCGTGTCACCACGGCATCCAGTTTTACAGCCAGCGCGTTCTGTTCCGAATCAGGCGTTGTTGCTTGCCCCGTTCCTCCAGCGCGTTCTGGCGAAGTCTCTTGACGTTCCACGGCCTTTACAACCTCTGCGCCCATGTTCCCTTGCGGTCCGGCATCCGGCCGCTCGCCAGTCACTTTTTGTTGCAGTCCCAGAATGTCCGTCAACTTCCGTACTCCGGCATCGGAATACCGGATACAGCCAGACACCACCGCCACGTCCTCATCCACCATCAAATTAGCCTGGCGCAACTCCGCGATATATTCCCGCGTCAATCCCAGCGCCTTGGCTACATCCTCTTCCTTATGCTCATACTTCTTCTTCATCTGGCACCTCCTCGGCCCCTTTGTGAATAAATTTCTCCGGCCATAAATGGATTGATGTTCACGGAGCCCCCCGCGCAAATTCGCACCCCCCCCGCCCCCTTACACGCGCTGATTGCTCCGCTCTGGACCAGCGCCTCGACCAGCGCCACGCGCCAGGCAGGTCTGCCCGATCGCCTGTTGCGCCTCCAGAATGTCATCCAGTTCCTCATGTCACTGCCATTTGTCATGTCGCATAATACTTATTAGGGGGCTAAATCGCATTTCCCGCTTTACATTGTAACCTGTTGTCATTCATGCGCTTGCCTTGCCGTTCTCTAAATCGCTTGAAATTGTTTTGCTGGTCGCCTTTTGGTTGCCCTGTTTTGAATCAATGTTTATGGGCATATCGTCTGACTGGTGGGGCGTCTGCCCTACAGCCCTTGGCGTCTCACAAACCGCCGGCAGCAGTCCCTTTATCTGCCGCTTCTCATCACCTGCCGGCGCCGTCGTAGCCGTCCTGATCACCCCGGGATCCAGCCGAATCGCCGTGGCCATCGCGCCGTTCCCATCCGCATCAGGCGCCCTTTGTTCGCCCATCTCCTCCTTCAAACCCATTGAACGTAGGTCATGCAGATAATCCAGCACGTCCTGATGCGTGACTGCTTTCCCTTCTCTGGTTTCAATCCTGGCCGTGGGACCACCCATCAGCAGTTCTGCCTTCTCGGTCAGAATGCCGTATGTAATCGCCAAGTCCTTCAGGGTTTCATCCGCTGGCTCGGTGCTCAGTCGTTCGATGATGATGTCCAAACACAACATGCTTGCGGCACGTGTCAAACGTCCCCATCTCTTTTTCTCTATCTCTACTTTGTCCCCTTCCTTCTCCCGAACCGCCAACACGGTATTGACGGAGACATTCAACATCTTGCTGGCACGTATTGCTCCAATGCCCATGCCTGACAATCCAACGATGAGTTTGTACTTATCAGGATTTCTCAAAAAAAGACGCTCGGCCGTAAAGGTGGGATTGCGCGGCTCATGCTCTTCAGACGCGAACACCGCATCATCCTGCAGGAGTTTTAACTGCTCTTCATCACGTGTTATGAGAGAATGCAATTGAGTATCCATAAAAAACCGCGCTAATTAATTGATTGAAAAAACACCCCGAACGCTCGGCGCACATACCATGTCATAAAGCCTTCGCCACCATCATCAGCCACATACATCCTATGCTCTGCTGACCACGTATAAGTCGTTCCGGCCATATCTCGCCTGGTGCATCGAACTTTGTCAGGCAAATCGCCCTTATCAAAAAGAACGCTGATCGTTTCGGATATATGATTCATAATCCGTTCGATAAACGGCGTGAATATCAGTGGCCACGTACTGGCATTAAAACCACTGTTCTTGTCCATTTATCAATTGCGTTGCGTATTAACAGCGGTTCGATCGCATCCTTCTGGTAAACGAAAAATTCGTTTAAGTTGCCTACGGCATCGTTAAGATAATCCAGATTGAAAAGCGAGTTTGAGACCCCGTAGAACTTAATGGCGATGTTGAATTTGCGGATTCCTCTATCGGCGGAACATTGTGAAGGCACTAATATTTGCTTGATGTCTTCGGATTTACAGACGGGAACAACGCTTATCCAACTGGGGTATATGAGTCCTTCAGTATCTTGGGCAAGGAACATATACGACTGATTTGCCTTGATGATCCGATAGTTCCCGGGCTCGCATATTCCTTCGCATTTTCCCACTTGCAACCGGCGTCCGTCAGTGGCCACGGTTAAGAATGCTTCCTCTCCTCGACCTTCTCAATGTGGATCAGTGTTAAAACCTTTCGAAGCGGATCTGTGCTTCTGGCCTTTGCTACCCATTGCACCATTTCAAGGGAAGGGGTTTGGTTCGTTAGTTCAATTACTTGCATGACTGATTCCTTTCTGTTAGGTTCCCCGGGGTAAAAGGAGGGCGTGACGCAGAATGGAAGGAGGCTACCCGTTCCATGGCTTTGGCCGCCGACATCATGCCGGCTCTGGTCACGCCTTCAAATTTAGTCAGAATGATATTATTGTCGTAGCAGAATGCTTCGGTTTTAACTCGTCCGTGATGGCGATCAATGGCAACTAACTCGTAATAGTCACCATCGGACACATGAACGGTAATAACGATTTGGCAGGATCCGACCTCGTGCAGTGATGCTCGTGCGAACCTTGCAGACATCTGTAGCCTCCATTCTGCGGATTATCCGCATTGTGGGTGTATCCCGTTTCCGGGATAGAGGCTACATAATGTTGTGGTTCATCTGATGGCGAACCCATTGGTAAGATATATTATGCGACCTCGTTTATATACTCTCATATTCCTGATACTTGTCAACCCCTAATTTTTCATAGGCCAAATTGGCTGTAAATTGGTGTAGTGACACCAACGCGCTTGGTCCTGCGGATTCAAGAGATTAAACGAAGAACGTGGACGGATATGATTGATTTGCCATTTACCGTGGTTTGCCAATGTCATTCCTGGCTGGAATAGCGATTGAAGATGAACCTTGAATTGTTCCAACGAACACCCTAACAGCCGGAGAGTTGACGCAGACTTATCTATCCCTTTTAAGAGATGCAAAATGCGTATGTGTAAATTTTTAGCTACTCTTTTCTCTGGGTGCCTTTTGAGGATAAGGTAATGCTTCGCGTTCAGTTGGACGCGATGCTTCCTGCGGTATGCACGTATGGATTTTTGATGTTCAGCACGCCATTTGCGGCTATATTCAACAATTTTCTCTTTATTGTTGATGTAATCCGCATGTGCGTATTCTGGATGCTTTGCGCGCCATTCGCGGTTATATTTAAGCCTGGCTTCTCGGTTCTTAATATAATACGCGTGCGCGTACGCGCGGTGTGGGAGCTTTTCGGCTTTTATATTCATGTATATATGCTCTCATATTCCTGATACTTGTCAACCACCTAAATTAAATTAAGACGGGTTGAAGCAATGTTTATAAGGGTTTGGCGGGTATTCCTTAAAATTGGCAAAAAAAACACCGGCTGTGATCTGCCAGGATCAGCGCCGGGACCTGGCGGCGATCGCCAGAAGTGGCCGCGCGGGCAGTTTGGGGCTTGACGGCCTTAAATCGGTCTCATAGGATCAGGCAGGATTGACGATCTGGACCCTATACGGGTGTTATCATGCCGGGTTTGGGGATCCAGCCCGGACCGTGGACTTGGACGTGGGCATGGCCAAAATCATGGGGTTGGCAATGGCGCCGGGTATGGTAGCATAGTCTCAAGGAGGTGCCTAATGAAACCATATTACGGCTGGCGGGCGATCGGTCTGGGGGTAGGGATCATATTGCTGGCGATCGGGCAATGGACCTTGTGGCATCGGATATCTACTGAAAAAAAACCGGCGCCGGCGGCAACCATAATTCCCCTATCCTCTCCATTAAATGCGCCGTTTGCTGATCCGGTACCTGACGGCAATGGGCCCTATACCCCGACAAAACTGGAGTGGTTAGCCATGGAATTGAATGGCCATGCGCATAGATACGGGATGGGTAGTGATGGTTTTATGGTTAATTGCCAAGCGCGGGGATCCAACACGATTAATATTGAGGTCCTTTATTATGAGGACATGACCAATAATATTGCCAAAATACGGCGCGAAACTGCCATGGAATCAGTGAAGACTGGTCTAAAATTACGATGTCAAGCACATGGATGGGATTGGGTGAATACCTCCGAAGAATATACAAAATGGCCGCTTGAACTGGCTGGATTGCCGGTCGGATTATTGCCTTATGTGCCCACACGATCGGAATGGTCTGCAATGGTTAGACTTCTTACGGTGCAACATGAAAATATACAAAGGTAAACGCTCAAAGCGACTGGCGAAAGCCAAAGGCGAGTTAATTTGCGGGTGCGAGCACAGTAACTATAGCCCGGATCAATTAGCCACGCGCTCCAGGAGATCGAAGAAATCTCAACCATGGCCGGTAGCTCTGGACATGAGCCTGCGTGCACCCTATGGCGTTGCAAAACAATCCGCAACACCATTGGCCGTGTGTTTACCTACCCTGCCCATTCCAAAACACGACGAATAATGGAGGCGGAAATGGATGCCCAATTAAAACAACGCATTCAAAAACTAACGGATGAAGAATTAATTGCGATGAATGACAAAATCAATGATTATCTTCCCGAGGTAATTCAATTTACTCAATCGGAAATAGCGGATCGCGGAGGTATATCGGTTCTAAAATTGAAGACCCTAACTCCGCAAACGGGAAAGAATTTTGATCGCAAATCAATCAACCCAACCGCCGCGTCTCTCATTCAGACTGGTTCACACGAAAAGATTAGCGTTAAATTCTTGGCATCTTGCTTTTTCACCAACACTTTTCAAGGCACTGGATTTATTGACTTTCACCCCGATCATATCGAATTGAACGGCCGCCAATGGTTTCCCTTTGCCATAGGTCTCATATTCCTTATGTTTCTGCCAGCAGGAGTCATTCCCGGCATTTTGCCCGTCTATTATTTTGGAAGAATGCGCGCGACGGTCCGTATTGAATATGACGATAATCTTTCCTTTACAAAATTAAAACCAACACGAGGTATGCTCTTTTTCCATTTAAATCAATGGAAAGCCATCAAAGCAAAAATTCAGGCTAAGGAACAAGATTTAAATCGCATTACAGTCTTATTGTCCCGGAAAACCTCTTGAATGAAACAATAGTGTTACCGATCACCAGGGAAGATATAACGATTCAGGGCGTCCTTGGCGGCGGTATCGCGCTGGTCTTTAAGCTTCATCAACTTCTGGCGCTTGGTCTCTGGCTCTATTTTCATGTTCTGCTGGATCAGTGACATGGCACGGGTTGTATCGCTCATTCCTTCCTGAATTTCCCTGATCCGTGCAATTCGTAGTTTTCCTTCATCTTCACCAAGATACCAAAGCGTCGCCAATTTGTTTTGCCGAAACCATTGGCTCTTGACTGCTTTCGCGCCTACTAAAGGGTTACGAAGCGCCGCCACGCGCTCCTCGCCCTTTTGAGAGCCAGAATAGAAGTAATCCACGTATTTACTCGGGGCATACGGTTGATGCCGCAATCCCCTGAGCAAAGGCAAATCGCTAATTCGCTTTGCCGGCGCCGGCGGAATCTCCAAGGCCAATGAATGGGTGAGTACAAGGTCCGTGAGATCAAGCCCGTATTGTCCCATGCCGGCAAAATGGCCTTTGATCCAGAAATCGAGTTTAAGCGGAGAGATACCAATTAATTGTCCCACCTTAGTTGACAGCAACGATGTACTTGGATTGGTCTGGAAGGCGGCCGGCAAACGTTCCATGCCCGAACTTACTATATGCTGACCTTTAAAAAAGCTATAGTTTGCGATTACTTCGGCCGTTGGCAGCGCTAAATCCAAAGCCAAAGGATTAGGTATCTGACTTTGAATCGCGTCAAACCAATCGCCCACCGCATGTTTATCCTTCTTCCAGGCCAGATCAAGAGCTGCTTCAAACGAGGTGCCAAACAAAACTCCCTCAAGAAACGGCTTCGGAAAAGACATGATCAGTTTCGGTCCACCCGGGATCCGTGCCAGATTAATGTTCCAGAACATCGTTCGACGCCATCCCGGCAATTTGGTGATTTCCTCATCATCTTTATTAAGCCACCAGAGCGATAAGGACGGGAGTGTAATGGCTAAAATATTTTTCAGAAGCATTTCTTTTGGACGCGCTTTCCATTCCCGGGCCATTCGTGCTGGATCTTGAACAGCGGCATTGAAAAACGCCACCACTTTATTGATGGTAGCGCCCGCAACGCCATGCCGCGCGAAGTTCAGGGTTACTTCCTTCGATGCGTTTGCCGCTTCCATAGGCGTGGCGCCAGCCGTCAAACCGCGACTATATTCTCCCAGCCGTGATGCGGTTTCCATTACTTCTGAAAGTTTCTGCATATTCCGAAGGACATTGACCGGATTGATCCATGATAACGCTTGCTGTAACACATTCGGATCCCGGATCACATTTGCAAGTTCCTCTTGCAAATTTGTCCGATCGGCTGATACAAAATCGCTATACCTACCCCCATGCTTCACCCAGTCCCAATAAAGATCATCTCTTTTCAGCGCATGTAACATACCGCGAAATCCATCCACAATGGGAATGTAGCCGAATTTTGAATAGATCGTGGCCGTCAACTGGTCCCGAAACGGATTCCGTCCCATGAATTCAAACGTGAGCGTAGATCCGGCCCTTTTGAGGGCGGTAGCATATCGCATCCATCTGGCCAATGGGATTTTATTCAAAGTGGTGGCGTCCGCGGCATCCGCAAGGGTCAATGCCCGCATAAGCTCCGGATCTCCAATCTGAAAATCCTTTTCTTCCCCGTTTTGCCATATCCTGAAAATCCCATCCTTGGGTTTCATGCCATCCATTGCCCGCCATACCTTGGCCACCACTTTCTTATCCGCCAGATAATCAGACACCCATTTTGAGTCCACCGGCACGCCCCATTGTTTCGCGATTTCTTCCGCCAGCCCAGACTGTGACACAATCCGCGCGATTTCATCCGTGTTAATCGGTACGGCCTTGATCGGCTTCGTCACACTTTCCCCTACCCTGCCGCCGCCCTGAACCTGTTCCACCGCCTTTACAAAGGCTGATCCAATCTTATTGCGTTCAGCCAGTTCCCGAAACACATAAGCATTTCGCACGATACTTTCCAGAGGATCAATGATTTCCCGATCACTTCCTTTAAACCGCCGCACACCCTGGCTAACGTTCACAAACCCACTGCCGCCGGCCGTGCGCGGTCCGCCGGCGCCACCTATTCCTTCGTAGAGTCTATAAAAAGGCACATACATGGAATTCATCATTTCCATGGCAAAAGCTTCATCCTTTCCCAGTATCCCGGAATCTACCAGCAATTTCAATTGTTGCGCCTGAAACTTACGCAATTCCCAGCGTATGGGTTCATATCTGCTTTCCAGATCCGCAATGACTTTTCTGGCATCTGCCGTCTCAATTCCCGTCATCTTATTCCGTTCGTTCAATTCCACGGCCCGCTTGGCAATCAAATAAGCGCGAAAATCATCCAGCTGGGGAACTTTCCCCAGAATTTCCTTAAGCGATGGCCCAACATCCTTCATATCCAGGTCCACGGACGCCTGATGCAGCGCATATTCTGTCTTCCCGCGCCAACCCCCGATGAAATTATTAGCCAAGCCTTTAACCAATCGGGCTTGTTCTGTCGGTAATCCCATCTTAACCAACCAATCCATTGTGCGCTCGATCGGCCCGAGCTGGTTAATCCAGTCATCATACAGATTATTCACTACCTCCCGAACACTTCGCCTTGGCTTTGCCTGGTCACTGGAGACAATCATGCTCTTTATCTTAACCAGAGCTGGCTGTCGGATATAATCGCCGATTTGTTTCTGTGCATCTTTCAAAATATCGTTGATTTCCGGATATTTACCCTCCAAGGTAGCCTTCCAATAGGCTGAAAACTCCGGAGCGACCGCGATTGACTTAGCAGAATCAGTTAGATAAAGCCGCGTGAATTCCGCCACGCCTTCGCGGCGGATTTTAGCTTCTGGATAGGATGGTTTACTGGTTGCACGTCCCAAGGGGATCAGTTCCCGGTCATATCTGCCAGCAAACCGTTCGAATGGCTGACCACTCCTCACCGGCAGATCACCCAGCAGGATATAATGCAGGTAATGCCCCACCTCGTGGCTTAAAACAGGTAGATCATTTAACAGCTTCATCCGGATGGTTTCCGCTTTCGCCCGGAAGATTCCCAAAGCTCCACTTGTAGCGCCAGGCGCCCGGATACCTAACCGCACCGGAATATCCAATGCTTGTGAAAGATTACGGCGGATATCCGCTTGGGAGACAGGTTTCCCGGCTTCTAACTTCGGTAAAGCCGCATTATCAATCTGCCTGGGTAAGGTAGGTCTACTAACGGTCGCTTCAGTGGCACCGTCTGATGTCTGTGGTGCTTGGCCTTCCTGCATGAACGCATCCAGACCGGCTGCCTGGGTAGCACGGTCCCCGCGCGACTCCGGCCGCGCCAGCCAATCGGCGCGCATTTGCGGAGTCATATCCTTGTGGATATAGGTGATACCGCCCGTCTTCGCTCCAGAAGCTACGCCGGGCATGCCGGGATGCTCAAAGAGTTGAATCCGGCCCGGATAGAGTATATCCAGTTCTGCTTTGTTCTTCGGTGTAATAAGGGCCTTAGCCTGCTGAGGTCCTTCTACTGCAGGTTCAGATTGCCGGTTGACAGCCCCCATAGGTTGCTCTATATTACCTTCAGATTCAGACCGCGCGCCGGCGGAATAGGCGGGAGGCTTCGGCAAGGTTTCGGCGATGGCCTTCAGTGCCGTGGAATAGTAAAGCTTCTCGCCTGTCTGAATCGCATCCACAATCTGCTTGGGCCGTTTCGGATGATTCGATATCACCACGTCCAACCCCTCGATGCTTCGCGTCACGGACATAAAATAGGTGCTGCCATTCTGCCGAAAGGCTTTGATAAACAAGGTGGCGCCCTCGGGATCCTTCAGAATCATACTCGGATTTTCCAAAGTCGGTTTGATCAAACCCATGTATTGCCCCCTGCCCTTTTGCATCAATTTCTCGAACTGATGCTCGCCCAGGGTCACTTCGCCGATCGGTGTCTGGACTATCCGGTCCGGAAATTCCTTTTGCCAATTTTCCGACGTGGCCGCGATCTTTCGGAATGGCTCGGCTTCCTGCTGGATTTGCGTAACCATTTTGATTGTCGGCTGGGTTTCCGATAAGAAGGTATCCAGTCCCGCCGCCTGGGTGGCGCGGTCCCCGCGCGATTCCGGCCGCGCCAGCCATTCCTTGCGCGCTTCTGGACTCATATCCTTATGCAGATACGCAATCTCTCCGTTGGGACGCTCAAACAGTTCGATCCGGCCGGGGTAGAGTTTATCCAAGTCGGCTTTATTCGCAGGTTTCGCCGCAAGGTTGCGCTCCGGTAAGGGCTCACCTTGCCCTGCTGGCTTGCCCTCCATAACTAAAGGGGCCTCCTCCAACGTTCTCGGACTAATTCCCGCCGCCTCGTTTTGCCTGGCAATCTCCTCCGCCCTACTCTCTCCGGTTCCTTGCGGCACAAATTCGGCCTGCCTTTTTGCTTCCAACGCGGCCGCCTCGGGATTTGCGCTGACCTCTGCAGGGGTCCCCTGCAACTCCCCAAGACGTATCCGGGCTTGTTCCAATTCCGTGCCTTCCACCTCGGCAATAAGGGGCGCCTTACCTTTGCCCTTGACCACCGCGCCAAAGGCAGCATCCATTACCACCTGCGGTATCTTTTGCGCAAGGGGCACGTCTTTACCGTAGTTACCGGCCACCGCCGACAATGCCAAGTTCTCGGCAATATTAGCCGCTTTCGCCTGCCAATCCTTCGGTAACATCCCTGCGGGTATAGGTGTCAGCATAAAAGCCGCCATGATTGCCGCCTGCTTTAACTTCTCTGTGGTAGTACCCGGGGTCTGTACAAAGGCAAGCGCCGCCATCTTCCCGGCATCAACCATGGCCGCCTTGATAGTTGCCGACTTGCCGACAAATCCGGATACATTCAGCATGGCCAGGTTGGCGGCGGTATCAGCGGCCATAGATGAAAGGTTATTGGCAATCTCCGCCGATATGCCGCCCTGCTTCTTGATTTCATCGCTCAATATGGCCTTGTTGGCATTCAGGGTATCAAGGGCGGATCCCACTGTCTGCTGGGCGGCGCGCCCCCACCCGGTCGCCCCCAACGCCTGCTTGATACCGGGAATATCCATAACACCAGCTGCGGTTGATACAGGAATACTGGCAAGGCCCGTTCCCAGCGAGATAGCGGATCGAGCAACATCCCCCATCACAGTCGGGGGAAGGTTACGTAAGGGATTGGTCTCCAGTTGGGGGAGGGCCGGCGGCGCCGGCGACTCCACAATAAGACCGGCATAGGGGTCCGCCTTTGGTTGGTCTTCCTCTACTATGAGACCGGCATAGGGGTCTGGTGCTACAGCGGTCGCCACGGACTCAACATCCTTGGCTATCCCAGCATAGGGGTCCGGTGCCGCAACGGGTGCCACCGGCTCAACATCCTTGGCTATCCCGGCGTATGGATCCGGTATGGTAGAGGCCGTTACCGGCTCGACATCCTTAGCAATCCCGGCATAGGGGTCTGGTGCTACAGCGGTCGCCACCGGCTCCACATCCCTGGCAATGCCGGCGTATGGGTCAGGAGTCACAGCGGCCGCCGCCGGCTCAACGTCCCTTGCTATTCCCTCATACGGGTCCTTCATTCTTTTACCCTTGTTTCCTTCCCCTTATCTGGTAGTTTCCTACCGGATGAACAATGGCTTAAATTCATCTCCCTGCCAAGGCACCCCTGCATTCCTTATTCCGCATCGGCATCTGTTCTTAATCAACCACGAAGAAAGGTAAAATATGAATAACCCTGAAAAAGAGACCGTCTCACGCGCGCTTCTTCGCGGCGGTCCGCTTGACACGACCATATTTAATCTCAAATGCACGGGCTGCCTTAAGATATTTCATGAAAGTTTTCGTTGGCTCACAAAACAAGACGGGAAATGCCCGGCGTGTGGGGCGCCCCTTGACCGGACGGAAGTAAAGGCTCACATCCTTGCGACGGCAAAGGCCCGCCGCCGCCGTCTCCAATCGTCGGAGTGAATCCCCTGCATTTGTCAAAACACCAAATAAAATTGCTTCTTCTTGAATAGTTAGTGGATTACTCATGTCATGTTAAACTCCATTAAATTCATCTCCCCGGAAAACTTAGACCTTTTATCCCAAATATACGGTGAGATTGACGATCAAGCCGATCTTCACCTGCTTTCAAATCCGCGCAATCTTGGCATACAGGATCACCCAGACATCCAGTTAATGGCGACTTCCGGACGCACTGTGTATAATCTGTTTGACTATGCACGCCGGCCCCGGCAAGAAGTCCTTCAATACATGCTCGACAACTTGCCAACAATGCTCGACCGACTGTTGACCAATACCCGAACAAAGTCGGCTGGGTCAGTCTAAGGCCCCATATTCCGCCTCTTTCCTCCAAAGAAAACGTCCATGATCTCCCACACCTTGCCGTTCGCAATTTGCCTTCCTGCTCGAATATCTCCACGATTTGCCATGGCGCTCCATGACATCCTCTCCACCAATAATACCCAACTTGTTCAGGTGTCTTCATGCCTATGTTACCATTAGGTCGTCTTTATCCTTCCGTCCGTCCCTTTGAAACGTGTGCCCGGTTTCAGGTTTCGAGCCTGTTCCGGGGTATAAACCGGCAGGTCTTCTCCGGTCGCTTGGGCCATGCCCTTGTCCTGGCCGCCCGCCGGCGCACCCCCCGATATTGACTTCAATATCTGGGTCTTCTGGTCCTCTGTTGCCTCATACCAGATTATCGGATCAATCTTGAAACGGTTAGCACTCAATACCCGGGCAGCTTCAATTTTTCCTTCTTTCTCCAGTTTAGCAACGGTCTCATCCGTTTCCGCTGCTATTATTGCCTTGTCTCTACTCGCCAAGGCGTATGTATTTGCGACAGTAATTTGCCCAGAAGTACTCAATGTCTGCACAACTTCGGCCGTATGCGCCTTAATCTTTTCCGCCTCTGTCTTCGCTCCCGCTTTGATGGTCTCCGCCTCCGTTTTACCTTCTTTGCCGATACTCGCCACATCCACTCGCGCCGCCCGGTCTGCGGCCGCTTTCGCCGCAATCGCATCCGTTTGGCTCTTGGCAATCCGTTCCCCGCTGGCCATCTGGTCTCGCCGCATCTGGTCCTCTATCGGTCGCCGGGCGTCGGCTGCGCGTTCCTGCTTCGTCATCTGCATTCGATTCGTAATCGTGGCCGCAGGTGTCCAATCAGTCGCACTCGGCGTCAACATCGCCGGTGGCCGGCCTGTATCCAACGCCATCCCTCTTAGCATCTCTCCTGTTATCGGGTTCGTTCGAATCCCAAAGTTCTCCCTTAGTCCCGCCGGCATCCCGCCCGGCGTCGTGTCCCCCGTAGCCCCCGGGGCGAAGGGGGAAGCCGCCCCGGCGAAACCTGGACTGCGAAACGCCTCCGCCATACCCGCCGGCGCCTGGCCAGGAGTAATCACGGTCTTGCGTAGTTCATGGATTTCGCCGGAATCCGGTTGCCTACTTAACTTGACTTCCAGCGACTTGCCCAGGAGCTCATCGTGCATCTGACGTAGATTGAGACTGGGTGCGGTCCCTGGCGTCGGTTCCGGGGTCACATTGCCCGCCAATGACATCGGTGGTCGGTCGGATACTGGCGCCTCGATATTGTTCAACTGGATCGCCGGCGGTGGCGCGCCCGGCGTACTCCCGATCGCATATCCTGCCGGACCTGTGGCCAGCGCCACCGGCATTTGTCCGGCCATCCGTAATTTCCTTAACTCTTCATCAACCGTTCCCATTGGAGGTCTTGTAATCATGGTCGTTCCCTTTCATTATTTATTCGTTACCGTTTTAGGGTCTTTATTTGCCGCTGGTCCAATTCTTGGACGTTCCAGTACGTCGGACACCTTGCAATTCGCCATGAGATATAACGCACATTTAATCCAGATCATCCTGAACTGGCATTCCACATCCACTGGCTTATAAATATCCTTGTAATACAGGAGCGACGCTTCTTTGCATCCCGACCCACACACATACCGGACAGGACACTCATTGCATCCTTTCCGAACATACCCGCGACTCTCAAGCCACTTGGCACGTTCGGATTCGTCCATACCTTTATCTACGTGACCTATTTTTGTGAATTGCAAGCGGTGACAAGCGCAAATAGTCCCATCCACATCGAGAGAACCATAGGCTTTACCTGCTCCGCATTCCTGAAATGCTGGGGTGCGAAAATATAGGCGTTCCACCATCTTTAGTACCTGATGCCACTTGGGTTTGCGCCCTTTGTTGATTTCTTTTGCAAACCATTTTGCGGCATCTATATACTGTTGTTCCAAAGCCGCCATAATGTCTGCTTGGCCCATCATGGCGAGTTCCTTATCCCCAGAGATACAACTTGTCTCTGACAATACTACCGGTTCGATTGATACGTGATGCCCGATCCCGGCGTATAGTAATTCATTCAAATACTGTAATCTGTCTTTCAGGGACACGGCAGACTTCAAAATTTCAGTGGTAAACGTGCCTCGTAAAGTTGCCCGTTTTACATAGGACGTTCCTTTGAAAGATTCCAGATTGCGAAGAATAACAGAAGCCGAGCCCTCCCCTGTTGCAAACTTCCGGTAGGTATCATGCACTTCTGGCGGACCATCAATGGATATAATCCCGTCGAAATCGTGACGACTAAGGTACTCAGCCACCGAAGGATAGCCACATGTCGGATGGTCCAAAAGAGTTCCGTTCGTTGTGATCGAAAAATGCACTTTGGAAAATCTCGATGTACAGTATGCTCTGATCTCATCAATCCTATCCATGCACAACGTAGGTTCTCCTCCAAAAAAGGACACTGCCACGTCATCCTTTCGCATATACTGGTGCATAAACCGTTTCACCGTGTCCAGAGATAAGCCGCCCGTTTGCGGATCATAATAATTACGGACAAAACAGTACGAACAAGCCAGATTACACGCGCGGGTCATCTGTAGACAAACCGCCTGAAACAATGGCGCAGGATATGCTTGAAAAATCGGTTTTGTAATTTTCCCCAGCGAGCTTTTTATCTCGTCCATCTCTGCCGGAGTATTGAATATCCAAGCTTGCAATGTGTTCGACTCGAAGAGATGTTGCCTCCCATCCACTTCAAACACATGAAATTCCGGGTCAGTTGGATAACCCTGTTTGCTGGTTGAGACTGATAGCGGCGTGATCATATTTCCCTTTCTATTTTTCCCCACCGCGGCGGGGTATCTGGACACACTGAAGTTAATTTATTCCGCCAGGCACCAAAACAACACTTCTTCCATAAGACACACCCAAAGCCCTCGTGGGTTGCCTTCTCACATTCCTTACAAATCTCAAACCGCGTTTTCCCGACCACTTTCTCCTTTATCCACGGAAAACCCGCAGGGCATTCAAAATCTATTTTTAGATCATCTCTTTTCGCAAGCCAAAGTAACATTCTGCGAGCCTCGCGACCTTGTTCCTTTTGTCGACATTTATTGCAACACTGTTTAGAAGCACACATTGGTTCAACAAGGCCAACTGACATACCTACCCTCCTGATGGCGTTTGACAGGAAGCGCTACAGGTGTGAGTGTTTGCTGTACACCCCACCGCACATCCATAGGTACAACTATAAGTGCACCACAGTTGGCAACCCGCCGTGCAGGAGTATGTGCATCCCACTGTACAACTTATCTCACAACCAATCTCGCAGGTTATGGTGCATCCTGCCGTGCATCCACCCTGACAATCCGCCGTGCAATCGGACATGCAAGCCTCTTCACAAGTCCCTTCGCACCCCGTAGTACAATCTGCCGTGCAGGTTACGGTACACAACACTGTGCAGTCTATCGTGCATCCTTCAGTACAACTTGCCGTGCATCCCGTCGTACACCCTGACGTGCAACCTGTTGTACAATCTGCCGCGCACCAGACTGTACAAAGTGACACGCAGCCAACCGTACAAGCGTTCGTGCAACCGTGAGCTGTGCATATCTGAGTACAACCGCCGGTGCATCCTGTCTGACAACCCTCGGGTTCGCAGGATAATGTGCATCCCGTCGTACACCCGGAGGTACACCCATCAGTGCATCCCGCCGTGCAGCCATCAGTGCAACCGTCAGTGCAGCCATCGGTGCATCCCGTCGTGCAACCAGAAGTGCAACCAGAAGTGCAACCGTCAGTACAACCAGCCGTACACCCTTCCGTGCATCCCGTCGTGCACCCTGACGTGCAACCGGAAGTACAACCAGAGGTGCATCCCGAGGTGCATCCACCGCCTTGACATCCCCCGCTCTCACATCCATCGGTACATCCAGAAGTGCAGGCGTTGGTACATCCTTCCTGACAGCCACCACTCTCACATCCCGTCGTGCACCCTGACGTGCAACCGGAAGTGCAACCAGAAGTGCAACCGTCAGTACAACCAGCCGTGCATCCTGAAGTGCAACTGTCAGTGCATCCTGAGGTACAACCGTCAGTGCATCCCGTCGTGCAGCCAGAAGTGCACCCAGAAGTACATCCTCCTTGACACCCCCCGCTTTCACACGCCATCGTACACCCAGAGGTACACCCGTCGGTGCATCCTGAGGTACACCCCGACGTGCAGCCGGTTGTGCAACCGGAGGTGCATCCCGACGTGCAACCGGTTGTGCAACCGGTTGTGCAACCGGAGGTGCAACCGGTCGTGCAACCCGTGCAGGGAGGATCAACTGGTATAACCAGATATATCGGATTTGGGCCCCAGCAAAAACACCTATAGTTGGTATGAAAAGAAATTGTGGCCGTATCTCCCGCCGCAAGGTAAAGTATTTCCCTTCCTGCGACCCAAGAAGTGCTGATCGGACATCCACAAGGTCCTGAAATGGTATCGTCTGGTACCAGAAAATCATCGTTTAATTTTATCTCAAATTCTTCGCACCCGCCAAACATCACAATCTTCACATCTACCACAAAAGGCCCCACAACATCGGTCCCAACAAGATATTGTTGGCAAGTGTTTACGCAATTCATGTCGTCCACATCTTCGCGGCACTCAGACCCTGTTTTCGTGCCAATGCAGTGACATCCGCAATCAAACCCACTTTTCTTAATCCCAACCGTTGCTTCTGCCATGGTTACGCCTCGGTAAACGGTTCTGTCCCCAATACCCACATAAATTGGTCTACATCATCCACGCAAACAACGATCTTCTGCCATGATACATGTCGCGGCGTTTCTTCCGCAGGCCACGCCGGGACCTGTGAAATAAAACTGCCAATATGCCAGCGTCTTGTCAAAGTCGCAGCACCTGGTGGATCATCCTCTGACGCCGTAAAAGTATAAAGCGGAACATAGATATGTTGCTCGTCATCATCGGGTATATCCGCTCCCCCGGCCAAACTCGCAGTCAACGGGTCAACCTTGTCTATGTCCAGCCAGATGTAATATGTTCCTGTTATCGTAAAATTGTCGCCCGTGATCTCGGCGTAAACATCGTCAAAGGAAATAAACCCATTGCTGATTGTAACTTTATTCTCTTCCCCTATCTCGTATCCAAAATCGTCCAGGCTGAAATCGACAATTCCCCCGCCCGCCTCCAAATCCGCAAACATCATGCTGCCGCTTGGACCAAGCATCGCGTACCTGCCGGTCGGCATTGCGTTTCCGATGTTGCGTAACACGGATGGTGTCATATCGTAAAAAATAGCCCGCGTTTCATCGATCGTGGGAAATGTCTTTGCAAGATTTGCCACAATGTCTTTAGTTATATCCTCAATCAGGTTTTTCTTAAGTTTATCGTATTCCGATTCCTGTTGTGGCGGATCTTCTTTGTGTTGACCCTTGCCTTCATAAGCACGGCCTAACGGTCCCGCCGTTCCCAGTACCGATCTTTCTTCGGCAACCTCATTGGCTGATCTGGCACCCCCCAGCGGGCCTTCTTGCCCCATTAAAATTTTAGGTTTTGTAAGCATTGGCTATTGCTTTTAATTGAGAGGCGGAACACTTCTGCCGGCATTCACCACCATTTTGGGTTGACCTAAATTGAACGAAAACAACGTGTTGATGACGTAAGTTATTTTGTGCGCCATCCATAAATTATTTCCCACTCTGGAAGGACTCGATCCATCTCTTCCACCAGCAAGAGCTGTCGCCGCATCTGCCGCTGTTAAATGAAAAGACAACGTGTGAGTAGAGACTTTCTGAAGTTGGTTTATTTGACTCACCCAACCCCTTTCCGCCACACCTCCGGCAGTATATGAAGTTATGTGTTCCCAGAATATGTCTCCCAAAACATCCCATGTAACCGGAGTGGCGCACGACTTGGGAATTCGCGCCGTCACGCTCTTCTTAGTATAATCAAACTTATCAAAATCATTCACATCTCCGTCAATGGTCGTGTCCACGCCCGCGGTATCAGTGATGACCGGCATCGCATCGTCATTATGCACCTTTTCCGTCGCAATAATCGCAACATCAGTATATGCCTCTTGGAATGAAGTCGTTTTCTTAATGGCGGTCTTAACAACTTCGGTGGTACGCGTATTTCCGGCCTCGGTGGGTTGATTGCGATTTTCCTTAATTGAACCAGGCGTAGGAGTAGGCGCCACAAGTGCGGTAGCATTCTCAGTATGAAGTGTGATTTGCGTGGTAGAAAAAGCGTCTTGAGCATTACTGATTTCGATTTGATCCTTGGGTATAATGGTTTCTACAACGGTCCGGTCGTTCCCGGCCTCGGTAGGTTGCGCCGTCTGGCGCACGATGGTCCCCTTGGCCGCCGTGGGCTTGGTCAAGGGCGTGTCATTCTCGGTATGCAGTTCCTTCTCCGACTCCGCC
>Ga0172381_10002890_pt1 | contig 18561 bp, 34 predicted proteins | sample Leawel6488metaG_FD_119754 | JGI IMG/M metagenome (GOLD analysis project Ga0172381, IMG submission 119754) | Leachate microbial communities from a municipal landfill in Southern Ontario, Canada - Leachate well 64-88 metaG | ecosystem: Engineered > Solid waste > Landfill > Unclassified | place...
CATCGCCCGTTTTCGCAGCGAGTCTCCTGCCTATACTCGATCCGTTGTTCGATTCGCTCCTTCACAAATTTCGGGATAGGCGGCACCGGGAACTTCGGTGTCGGTGGCGTCGCAAACAGAACCGCTGCCAAAATCATCGCGTGCATTATGTCTCCTTGCGATTTGCAGGATTTCGTTTTCGGTAAAGGCTACTCAGGTTGATTGCTATCGGGAAGTTCATCGACCAGTTTCATGATTGCCTTGCTGCCGAACTGCCACCCCATCACGATCGACTCGGCAAATTCCTGCCGCGCGATGTTGCAGTATGGTTCGTCAAACAGGATGCCGAATTCCGGCTTCTCGCCGCAGTTATGGCCAACCCAGAAGACGATTTCATTCTCGCGCTTGACGACGCTCTGAATGATGTATGGCTTCTCTTTCATCTCATTGCCTCCTGTTTGGCGGCCTTCTCCATCGAGATGTATCCATCGAGTAGAGCCTGTTGTCGCCTGAATGCGGATATGACAGCATCGACGCTCATACCGGGGCCGATGCCGCACTCATTGCAAATATGGATCAGCCAGTACCGATCCGCCTCGTTGCGTTCCTCAAGCATCGCATCGAGTACCGCAACCCTGCCTCGTAGCTGCCCGATCTTCTCAGCGGCCTCGCGGTTCAGCACGCTGACACGCGATACTCCAAGCCGCTTATCCAGCTTTTCTGCCTGCCATCGCAGTCTTGCAACGATGTCTCTGCTCACTTCAACGCCTCTCAGTCTTTCCCTCGTAGTGCGATGATCGCGTAAACACCGTAGCCCCAGTAGATACGGTCATACGTGAGAGTACCGCGTCCGCCGTTTCCCCACGATGCGCCCCAGGAGTTCTGGTAGACGAACCGCGTCAAGTCGAGTAAGTCAACGCCGAATATCGCATGCCCGGTGTAGCCGAAGTAAATCGGGTAGCCAGCCAACACCATCGTCTGGAGTTCGCGGCGGTTCTTGATTCGGATCACGCCGTCTTTCGCTACCCGATACTTCGCTGCGTCTGCCAGCGCGTCAGTATTTGGCTTCGCCCTCCAACCCTTCGATCGGGGCCAAACCTTCTCGGATGGACAGCCGATTGCTTGGAGTACGGCGAGGTTGTCGTGCAGCGTCGAGCCCCGATCCACGCCGCCGGATGTGTACGCATAGACGCCGTATGGGTTCAGCGTGACGTGCTCGTGTCCGTCCTGGTTACGGCGACACATGAGCCCGCCAACGGCTGACTCGGCCCCGCACGAATTGCCAGAAATCAGTACCTTCCCATTTCTTCTGGTAACAAGGATCGAATTCGGAACAGTGGCGCAAAACACCGGCCCTTTGTAGTGTTCTACTCGCGTTGATCGTCTTTCAATCGACTGCCTTTTGCTGCCCCATTCTGTGATCGTGATGTCCTTAGTACAGTTGTCGGCGTCAATGTGGCGACCGTCTTTCATAGTGGAAGATCGCGGTGCCCTCTCGTATGTCCCGCAACGCTTTCCAATTCGCAGCAGCAATTCTTGGATGTCGTCGGCCATTCGCGTACTGGATGTAAAGAAAGCCCGCCGCGAACCACTCGTTGACTGATCGCCATAGAACTTCAAGAACAGTTCTATTTGCCTCTGGCTGGCGCACTTGATAATTGACGGAATGTGCTTGTGGGGAGAACGGTACACTTCACCGTCAAACAGATTGGTTCTCATCCAGTGTGCTAGTGCGGGATCGGAGACCTCCCACACGCCTGGGCGAGACTTCGTTTCGACAAATCCCAGTCTGGCTGCCAATGGTCGAACGATTCCAATACGATCGTCTCGGAAGCAACAAAAACTCGTCCTTCTCCATGTGCTTTCCGCGCCACCGACCCATCCATCAGACGCGACCAGGGCGACCAATGCCAGAAAGTCATCGCCATCGTAGATACGATTGCCGACAGTGATTTGTGTCAATTCCGTCCCACAAAAACCACTCGGAGCCGCAAGCAAGCCAGAATACCATCCAAGTGAATCGGCTCTTTTCATCAGATAGTCCGGATTGAGTGTCCGAATCCGCTCGTTCCAGGACGCACATACATCCGGTGATTTGGCGTCACGCAAAAGTCTGTGGATGTGTTTTCTGCACAATACATCATCCCATCATAGTCGTATGCGTGCAGGTCCGTCGGTTTCTGAAACTCCATCTTGTGGGTTAGTGGATTGATCGTTGCCAACAGTGATGTGCCGTTGTAGCTCTGCCATGACTGCCAGCCAGCGTCCGTCAAGACTTCTGTTTTTTCGTCGTGGCAGCCGACTTGTCCCTGGTTTAGCGTGACTTTCACGTAATCGTTCGGCGGCGTCCTGTCCTTGTCGGCAATCGCCGCAAGGATTTCCTCGTCGCTCATCACGTTGATGCCGGCTTCCTCAAGCGTCAGCGAGTAGAGCACCGGGACGGATTCCGGCCGCTCCATCTCACCGGGGAGCACCAGACCTTTGCGGCAACCCTGCGGCGGATTGTCGAGCATGGCACATTCAACGGCGTCAAGCTCCATGTCGAGCGAGCCGCCCATCACACGATCTTGCGCCGGCTTGTCCATGTAGCGTGCCAGCAGTTCGCGGTAGCGTGTCTGCAATTGACCGTCGCTCATTTCAGCATCTCCGTGATTTTCTTGCACAAGTCGCAATGCGGCCGGTCTTCGTCGTCAGGCCATTCTCTCGGACACTGTTCATAACACACGCTGGGTTGTGCTTCGGTCAGCAGTTGCTCCATTTCAAGAATCAAGTTGGCACACCACCGTAGCGCTTTAGGCGTCTCGACAAACTGCTTGTGCATTGTGTCGATCAGATGCGCCAGGCTTGTTGCGGCATTGACAGCATCGCGCGTCTCGCTCACTTCAGCGCCTCCCTTAAAATCGTTTCCGTTTTCTGCCAATCTGCCGCTGGTTACTTCGCCATTGCGTGGCCTTGGCAACAGCCCGCACCGCTCGCTGAGTTCTCCACGGCTGAGTAATGGCAGCAAATGCCCGCTCTGCGCCTTTGTCCCGATTGCCGTTTCTTCGCTTGGCAAGTAAGTCCCGCTTGGCTCGCTTATATTCCTTGCTTTGCGCAATCAGAACTGGCGAGATCGAATCAGATTTCGTTACACACGTCGCTACCCACTCCAATGGTCCATCTTCAGGAATGAGGCCAGCGCTTTCTGTTGTACTGCGATACCAATGCAATGCGGCCAATCACTCCCCCCTGTGCTTGGAAATCGTCACGATCGTAGCCGTCACGTCATTCGGCAACGTTCCGCTGAACACCACTGTTCCGTCGTCGTCCATCAAAAACAAAACAGGCAGCGTCATTGACGCTGCCTTCTCGCAGTATGGCTTCATTGCCGGATCGGTTGAATTCCGATCGACTGTCAGAAACTTGCCGGCGGGGAACAGTTCCCGGATTGCCGCCGACTCGAAGATGTACCGCTGTTGTATCGGCAATTGCGTCCTGTCTGACCGTTCTTCGACGATGATCCCCCACGTCGCCTTGTCGGGCGTCGGTTGCGGTTCTGGATCAGGATCGGGCTCCGGTTCCGGTGACTCGCCAACCGTAACCTGTTTTGACAACCACGTCTGCCGCTTAGCATCCCAGTCGATTACGGTCGCCGTCAGAACGTATACCCCGGGTTCTGAAACCCAAAATAGGGCGTTGCCGGCGACCACCCGCGATGAATCGGTATCCAAGAGCGGCGTCGGCATGAATTCCGCCGTCGAGCCCTCGGGGACGAATCCCACCCGATACCAGGCCGGTTTGCCAGTCTGAACCTCATCCGGGCCGTCAATGGCAATGATCTGCGATTCGGCTGAAACGGCCGCAGACAGTGGCGGAATTGCCAGTTCCGATCCTCCGTCGCTCGGGACCGCCGCCAGTAAACAGACAGCCAATAACCACTTGCTCATAATCGTCGGCCTTAAAAAGTGCCGGGTGGCAGGGAAGGAGTGACAAGCCCACCACCCGGCCCCGCAACCAATCACTCCGTCAATTTCCGCTTATGGAGAATCCATTTCCGGTTCTTGTCGATCGCGTCCATCCATGCGAGCATTTCGCTCTTGCCGACTCCGAAGACCGTTCCCGGTTCCAGTGCGTGCGCCGTCGCCGACTCGCTCGAACCTGCATAGACAAGTCGAGACGTGTCAGACTTCAGGACGCAGTAGTACCGTGCCATCAGTTCGCCTTGATGACGCCGAATTCCTTCAGCAACGCGATTGCCGCCTGGATGATGGCGATAATCACGGTAGGACTGACTTTGCAACGCTCCGCCTCGGCGGCCAACTCCGGGGCCAACATGACTTTTTCCGTTCCCTCGTCGCCGATGAACATCAGAATCAGTTCATGCAGAGCGGCGAACATTTTCTCGTTCTGAACCGCGTTCAGGAAAAACCCGGCGATCTTGTCGTCAATCTCCGTGTCCGTCTTCCCGGCCAGATCAACGCCCCACGTCAGCACCGTCGTCAGCCAATCTTGGAGTTCTTCCCTGTTGGCGAAATCCGGCAGTGTCGTGAGAACCCTGAGCAGCGACAAGAAAATCCGAAACCTAAGCATCGAACCCCTCCTGTAGATAGCGATTGAGAATCGCCGCAAGACGCGCCACGTAATGCCTGGCCGAGTCGTGGTCATCTCGGGTCGCGTTGCCTTCCGCCGCTTCCCAGAGTGGGCGTGCGGTGTTCAGAGCGGCATCCAGTGCCTCGCAAGCCTCCTGATCCATGACCGCGCCATGCACTGCGATGTGCGATAGCGCCATTCCCCTCCCATGAGTTTACGATAAGGGGAAATTGCGTCAAGGAGCCAGCCGGCGGCCCGGGTAGGGGAACGGCGACTACTGCGAGTCGTAACGCCGCCGGCTGGCTTGAGTCATACCGTGATTTCCGCCTGCATCAGATCGAGTAACCAGAGAGCATCGGCGTGGTTGTCGTCCTCCACGTTCTGCCACTTCATCCTCGCTGCGGCGATCATCTCCCCCTTGCCTGAGCTTCCTTTTCCTGTGGCGTGTTTCTTGATCGAGCCGGTGTGTCGGTTCGTGACTTCAATATTCCGCTCGGCGGCCACCGTCTCCACCACCCCGATCATAGCATGGATGCAATGAGTTGCAGCGCCGCCCCGGTGGTGGGCCTGCTCGTAGGCGATTACGTCAGTCGGAACCATGTCAAGGATTCGGTTCAACCAGGATCGGAACGCCAGCCACTTCATCCCCGGAGAATCCCCCCTTCTTGGTGTGAAGTCCTGGACGCCGCTCTCCCCTTGCGAGTGTGCCCAGCCCGTCCGCGTCCCCAGGTCTAGTGCCAGTATTCGCATTCCAAACGCTCCCTCAGTTTCTCGATGATTTTCGCCCTTCGCTGCTGGATCGCCTGCTTTGTTCGGTTCATCGACGGTGCAACTTCATCCAGCGTTTCCCCTTTGTAAAAAGTGCGACAAATGATCTCTTGCTCGACTGGTGTTAGCTTGCTGATCGCCTGCGAAATCAACTCCGTCTTCTCTTTCGCCATCACTGTGTCAAGCGGATCGTCGCAGTACTGCATGTCATCGACTTGCACCTGTGCCGGCCGAACGTTCGCCGCCTGCATCCGGTAATCGTCGCCGTCGAAATCCCAGAACATATTTCTCGGCAATCGGACAAGTGACTTGGAGGAAACGTCGAGCCAGATCGCCTTGCGAATGTGCCAGGTTACATACGTCGAGAACTTCACGTTCCGTTTCGGGTCGAACTGGCTACCGTGGATGCACTCCAGAATCCCGGTGAACGCCGCCGAAACCAACTGCTCAAACGGCACGTCGTACTTCCTGGCGGCCCGTTTGGCCAAGCCAACCGCCATCGGTGCAACCGACCAGAACAACCGCTCAGACGCCTCCTTGTTGCCTTTCTTCGCCTTCCGGAAGGCCGCAAACTGCTCCCGCTTCGACAACACTTTGTACCGCCTCCCCATCTCCGACATCACATTGTCCATTCGGCCACCGCTTGTATCTCGCCATGTTGTTGTTCGAGTCGGCATGAGCGAGATCGTGACAGCGGCGGCAGAGGCAAATCAAATTGCCAAACTCATCCCCCCCACCATGACTACGGAATCGGATGTGATGGATGTCCCATCCCGGACTACCGCATCGCTCACAGGGGACCGCCTCATCCTCAGCAAACCCCCAAGACTTACGGTATGCTTCAATATGTGTCATTCGATGGGATTCCGATCCTCTGTTCGTGGCACCAGTTCAGAATGAAGTCCAGATAGTCACGCATCTCGTCGTGACTCATTTTGGACTTTTGCACTATTTCTTCAAGGCCCCGGCTACTGGCGTACAAAACCTTCAGCCAGCGGTCGAGGTTTTCAGCGTTGACGCCGATCGGGATTCGCGTCCCCATGACCTCGGTGAACCCCAGTTCGCTCCACCCCATCTGCCCCATCCAGGCCAGAATCGTCGGCAAAACAACGCCGTAATAGTACCTCAATTGGCCCCGGTTCCCGCTCGCCGCCGGCCTGAACGTCACCCGGTAATACTTCCCGTCCTGCTGTTCGGCTACCCAGGACAGGTATCCCTCGTCATTCAGGAACTTCAGGCGGCCGTCAGACTTCAGCATCATGAATTCGTGACTCACGTTCCATTCACCCTTTTTCTCTCCCACTCGATCCCCGCCATGAACGCCTCCACCACCGGCCCGTCGTACTCCCCGTTCTGCGTCAGCGACTTCCTGAACTCTATCGCCGCGAACACCTCCTCCTTCGCAAGTTCCCTCCCTGTCTTCTCTTTCTCGTATACCTTCGGATGTCCCAGCGCCAGTTTACACGCCTCCATCAGCGTCTCAACCGTCGTCTCCTCACCACTCGGCCACCGCACCTTCCCTGTCCCCGGCCAGTAGTCCAATAGTCTCTCACTCCCCCGTCCGTTGAAGAAGATGTGCAGCGATGTTCTCCTACCTCCTATCCCAAACTCCCTCACCTCCACCTTCACCCCTTTCGACTCTGCCAGTTTTCTCGCTCTCCCCAAGTCTTCTATCGCCGCCACGCACCCGTCCTTCATCGGTTTCTTTGCTCGACTCATGATTCTCCCTCTCCCGTTTTCCAGCCCGTTCGTTTCCCGGCCCCCTCAACCGCCCGCCTGAATTACTCACTTTCCTGCTCGATAAGATACCACCACAACCGTAACCACCCCACTGTCATGGGAAATGCCAACCGCTCGAATTCAAGTCAGGGACGAGACATCGCGTTGAACATCGCGCAAGACCCCCCCTCCCCACAATACCGCAATACAACGCCTTGCATCGGTCGCCACTGGCCAGGTGTCGGATTTTCAGCAAGTATCCGCCTGGGTTCGGACGATCTCCTCGGCTCCGGGGAGTACCTAACGACGAACAGGGTTTCGCCGCGGGGCTGGGACGGTTCTAGCGCTCCTTTTCCGGTCTCCTCGACCAACCAGCATACCCGATTTGCGCCAAGCCTTTTTGCCGCAGCAGTAGGTAGCCTGGCCGTTGAACCTGTCGGCAACTGAGCCTATCTGCACTGTTATTTTTTTCTGCCTCTCCTGAGATACTCGCGCAGAAAATCACGCAAATTGGCGATCCTCCACGTCGGATGTTCCAACTCATAAGCCACCCATATTAGGTAGGCAAGTGGAACCTCAGAAATGGCTTTGTTTTTGTGTTTGCCGAACCAGAGCTTGGAATTCTCGTTCCATGCGTTCGGATGATTGCGTTTCGTCCGTTTTGGCTTTGCTTTTTTCGGACTCGTTTTACGCTTGTCTAGTCCGGCCTTCTCTTCCTTTTCGTAGCGAACAGGGCCGTACTTTTTCCGAAGAGCGGCAGTTCTCCAGGTATCCTTTGGCATGGATTCTCACCCTTGCAAGAAGAACCTGGATGACTTAGAATTCTCGTCAGACATGGCGACTCCTGAGTAAGTTGCCGATGTTTAGAGAAGGCATGATAACGTCATGCCTTTTCGTATTTCTAGGATGAGTATAGCGCATTTGTGTTTTTCGTCTATCTGATCCCGGAAACTTCCATGAACGCTCGGACGAACTCTGCCGCCACTTCGGGGACGATGGCATTCCCGTAGCCCCTTAGCCGCCCGACGCGATTGCGTCTTGCACCGCGCACCAGTTCTCGTATCCCGGCGAGGCTTGGTCCCAGCTTGCGGGGAACCCCATGAGCCAGCGGCGACTGCGGCAAGATCAGGCTTGCGCCACCAGTTTCCAGCCAGATTTCGTCTGCCTCTTCGTCAGATAGGGATTGCCATATTTCCGCAAGCGTTGCTGATGCTTGGAGCAGAGGTCGCCTCGATAAGATGGCGTGCTGCAAAACTTGCAGAGCTTCCGCTTCCTTCCCAAGTCCGTGTAGTTCGGCGAATGCGAGCGACGATGGCAGGAACCGCACAACGTTATTAAGTTGTCGGCGGCGTTGTTCATTGGGTCTTTGTCGATGTGGTGGACATGCAGCTTTGTGTCGTTCCTGCCGCATATCTGGCACCGCTCCAGAACAGCCTTGCGTGACTGCCTGTGGTAGCTTTTGGGGTTGTGCTTCTTGATCTTGCCTTCCATCGCTTGTGTCATGCACTCCCGATTGCAGTAGATCCTTTTGTCGAATGCCAGATTGGACTCTAGTATTCCTCTGAATCTCTTCCTCACTAACAACTTGCCGCAATAACGGCACGTTCTCTTGGGAACCTGTGTCCTGTCCTTGCCTCCCCAATAGAGTCCCATACATACCCTGTTGCAGAATTTCCTCTTCAAAAAGTCCTTTTTCGACTCTAGCGAATTCCCGTGGATGTTCCGTTTCAGAGGTTTCCCGCATTGTTTGCAAAGTCTCATTTACCTCTCCTTGTCGATTTCCGCCTGCACTGTTATCCATTCCAGAAAGCCGGGGCTGCAAATGTCCCATGTCACTGGGAACATCATCAGCCATCTTGAAAATGCCGGATTGAGGACTGGGGATGCGGCGGGTCTTTCCGTCTCGGCAGTGGACGAGGGCGTAATCGTCCCAGCCTGCTCCTGTAGCGGGCGTGAGTTTTTGCCGTGCTGGTTGCTCTTGGGCGAGCGGTGGTTGCCTGCGGTGGGTGTCGCCCATCCGGTCAACTGCGTCTGACTGTGCAGCGTGTCCGGCGTCCCCCGGTGCGCCCCCGTCGATTCGCTGTGCTCCCGGCGAGGCGTCGGCCAGCCGGTCAGACCGACCCGAACAGCTTGAGACAGACTGCTTGATTGCATTGGATTCTGTTGATTCCGAACTCCCCCATAGTTTTCCCCGTCTTTCATCATGGGCGTCGGCCAGCCGGTGAGTTGTGCCGCTAGGTTCAAGTCCATTGAGTGGCCGTTTGTTGTTTGTCCGGTTATCCAGTCCTGAATTGCATTCTCGCTGTATACGCGAGTGTCGCCCGTAGTTGCGGTTGGCCACCCAAAAGGTTCGTTGCCTGATATGCGGAGCGCCGACGCTCGCAGCGCACAAATCGGCCGCCCCGCAGGCGTAACCCGCGTCTTCCAGGTCAGCGAATACTCCATCGAGCCATTCAAGTCCATCCTTTGAGCTAACTTGTTCGCCAAGGCAGACTGGAGGGCGGCACTCTGCGATAAGTCGGTAGAAGGCGGGCCAGAGGTGCCGTTCGTCTTCGTGTCCTCGGCGCTTGCCTGCGCTCGAAAGCGGTTGGCAAGGGCAGGATCCGGTCCAAACAGGAGCATCTGAGGGCCATCCTGCCAGTTGGAGGGCGAGCGGCCAGCCTGCAATCCCGCAGAAGAAGTGGCACTGGACGAATCCGGCGACATCTGCTGGTTCAATTTCGGTGATTGATCGTCCATCGACTTCCCCGTCTGGAATGCAGCCATCGCGTATCAACCCGCGAATCCATTCGCAGATGAAGGCGTCGTTGTCATTGTAGTAGTGCCACTTTTGGCTCATTTGGCCTTTTTTCTCCGCCTGGCCTCCTTGATGACAAGGCTCCAGAACTTGCACGATGCCTTGGGGTCTGCACCATCGTAGGTGGCAATCGCCAGTTTCATGAACTCTTCATAGTTGTGGCACAATGAGATTGTGCCGAGGTGGTCGCGCCACGGGACGCCGCACGATGGGCAACGGGGGCGGTCATCAGAGGGTTTGGTCATCCCATCCCTTTCCATTTGTCTCGTGAGTCCCAAAGCTCTTCGCCGGCCTCGATCCGAGCGGCATAGACGGCAACCCGCGCCGCCGAACCGGGCCGCGTACACGTCGCCTTCTTTGGCTTCTTCGGCCGAAGCAAACCATCGTCGCCGAGATTCGCCGCAACGTGAACGTTCGCGGGCTGCCAAATCGCCAGCCGGATCGCTTCTTCCGCCATGTCGTGCAGCGTCAGATTCTCGCCGATTCCGGCCTTCTCGCACGTCACCCGAAGTTCGCGGATGGCATCCTGCATCATCTTATTCCTGCCTGTCGAGTAATCAGGTTCCATCGTCTTGCCCTTTGAAAGTGTCATCTGTCCCGGATCGTCAGGCTCAAATGCGCAGCGTCATACCAAGTGAAACTCAAGTCGGGATCGGAGGCATACCGTCCAAGGATTCGCATCGTAGCGCACCGCTGTTCGTCTGTGTCGCAAAACAGGAAAACGTAGAGTTCGCCATCCTTCTTGCGAATCCCTACCACCCGGATGTCTGGTTCTGCCGATCTCGCCTGAGAATTTCGGATTCGATCCATCGGTAGGTTTTCTCCAATCCTTCACGCAACGGAGTTTTCGGTTCCCAGCCCAGAACGTCACGAATCATCGTGTTGTCGCTGTTCCGGCCGACAACCCCTAGCGGTGCGTCCAGCATGTATCTCCGCTTGAGTTTAATCCTGGCGATCTCCTCCACCATCGTCACGAGTTCATTGATCGAAACCGCCTCGGTCGTCCCGAGGTTGATCGGAGTGGCGATCAGTTCCGGAGAGTGCATGATCTTGTCGATGCCGGTAATGCAATCCTCGATCCACATGAAGCTCCGCGTTCGCGTTCCATCGCCCCAGATTTCGATCTCGTTCTGGCCGTTGAGCTTAGCGTCAATGACCTTCCGGCAGATCGCGGCCGGGGCCTTTTCGCGTCCTCCGTGCCACGTCTCATGCGGTCCCATGACGTTGTGGAACCTGGCGATGTGCGTCTCCAGGCCGCACTCGTGCCAATATTCCTGGCAGAGCATTTCGGAGAACAGCTTTTCCCAGCCGTAGCCTCTTTCGGCCATCGCCGGATATGCGTCTTTCTCCTTCAGGCCAGCACACTCCGTTTCTTCCTGGAGCGTCGTCGGGTAGACACAAGCGGATGAAGAGAAGAAGTACCGCTGGACTCCGCCAAATACCGACGAAGCCTCAAGCAAGTTCGTGTTGATTAACACTGAGCGGAGACATTCAACCCTATGTTTCTCGATGAAGCCCATCCCGCCCATGTCGGCGGCGAGATTGTAGACTTCATCGAATCTTGCCCGCAGGATTCGTTCGCATTCATGGAAGTCGCGCAGATCAGCAACGACCTCGAAGTACGCCGAATGCTGATACCAATGCTTCAGTTCTTTGATGTCAACGCCTACGACTTCATGACCGGCCTCAACGAAATGCCGCGTCAGCCAGCCGCCGATGAAGCCGCCGGCTCCAGTCACTAGGATTCTCATCAGTAGGGTTTCTCCATTTCTTCTCCAGGCTCAAACACGGCCTTCAGGAACTTCTCGACCGCCTCTTGCATCTCTGCACGCTCCCGCTCGAAGTACAGCCCGCCCGGACATGCCCTCGTGAAGTCCCGGACCTTTTTGATCCGGTCGATTTCCAGAGCGGTGAGCTTCACGGTCTGCTTGCCATTTCGCACGTCAATACGCATTCGCATTCTCCTTAACAAAGAACTTTCCCGAATCGGAATCGAAACCAAAACCCAACACGCTGATTCGTTCCCAGAGTCGCTTTTTAAGAAGTTCGGCGGTGTCGCCGACGTGTTTGATCTCGCCTTTGATCGCCTTCAAGACGGCATCGGCGTGTTCTGGCTTGGCTACCTGGCCGATGGAAATCGTCCACTGGCTGAGGATTTCCGCGTGGGCCGCCGCGTCATCCTCGCTCAGTGGCGGCGACTTCGGGGCCGGCGGCTTTGCAGGCTGACGCGGCTTCGCTTGTGCTTTCGGTTTGGGTGCTTCAGGTTCATCGGCCTCCGGATCGTCGGTCGTCGGCAGGGCGAACAGCAGAGCGTAGCCGTACTTTTTAGCGCCGGTGATCGCCTTGTAAACGCTCTTGTCCGCCACGTCCTGGCCTTCGCCGCTGGTGGTGACTTCTATCCACTCGCCGGATTCGTGCATCAGACGGACGTTTCCCGTGACTCTAACGCCATAGGAAATCGTCTCGATGACTTTGCCGTTCTTGTCCGACTTCTGACTCTTCCGGTCTGGCAAAGACTCAACCGTTGACAGGGAGAACGACATCGCCAGCCGGTTGGCAATCAGTGCCGGCCAGACGGCATCGTGCCAGTCCTGTTCGTTGGCGTAGTCGTAGCGATGGAAATCGTTCCGGCCGCTCTTGTGTGCCGGCTTGATCTGCGCCCGAGCGGAAATCAACGCCTTCATCAGGTTTTCGGTTTTCTCACTCGTCAGCATCTTCACTCCCTCACAATTCCGTAATCGCCAGATTGAAAATTACTCCCCTGCCTATGGATGAAATGGCCGTAGTCGGGCTTCCCCGGCAGGACCGGGCAGTGGACAACCACGTCCACTGTCTTTTCGGCAGGCACGCACGCCTCGTATGGTTTCCCAAACGGATCGGTGCCTTGAGCGATCGTTGGTTTCCTGCGGTATCGCTCCAGCGCCGCACGGGCCGCCGCTCCGTCTTCCCCGAGAACCACGCAGTCCTCGCGGAAATTTCCTTCAATGTCGATAACTGCCTTCCCCGGATGGTAAGAGTCCGGCGCTAGCAGCAGGGAATAGAGTTCGATGATCTTCATAGCTCTCCCTCAAAAACGTCAGCCGCCTCGACGGCTTCTAAGAACCTGTCTCGCGTCAACCTGTTAATGCTCCGACTGAACCACGCCCGCACATCCTTGCATCCCGGCGGCATGAGTACCTTGACCTTCCATGCTGTTTTGAGGCACGCCTGCCCCAGCCGGATGGCACCTTCCCTTCCTGGATTCCACAAGGTGCCATCCGGCCGCGTCTTGTCCTGGTCGCGGTCGGCCACAATCACGACCAGTCTCCCTCTCCCCAATTCCGCGATGGGTTTTTCAAGTCCCAAGCATGAGGGGCGCCCGACACAGGCAACTCCGGCGCTGAGCATCGCGGCTGTGTCGGACGCACCCTCGACCACCACCAGCATTTTGCCAGCAAGTGCGCCTTTCTCCGTTGGCTGAAAAAGTCCATGATGGCTACCGATCTCCGACCACTTTTTCCCGGTAGTCGCTCGGTACTGGATTCCGACGCAACGGCCTTTCAGCCACATCGGGAATGCCAGATTCCCGTTGTAGTCGCAGCATTGCATCGACTTCAGGCAACCGCTCGAGACTCCGAGATTCCGGGCGTGCCGCTCCAGTTGGCCGATACTTGTCCTGGCTTTGAAGGCCGCAAGCAGTCTCTCGAAATCTGGAGGTGGCGGTCGCTTCTTCGGCTCTGGCAAAAACTCCTTGGCGAGCGGTTGATCGAGTCTGTGTATCCAAGCGCCGTTCTTCGCCTGCTGATCGGATTGAACACGCATGCAGAACGCGGTCTTGCCGTCACTAGATATTCCACACCAGTCGGGTCTTCCTAAACCGCAGACCGTACAAGGTTGCGACTTACGAACGCGCACAACTTTTGGTCTGCTCATGGCGACTCCTTCCTGCTGGAACAGTCAACGCTTCTTCAACAGTCCAGTTTCTGTGAAGTCGCTCCCGTATCGTGAGTCGGAGAACTTTCATACTCCATCCCTCAACAGTGCGTTCTGCCTCGGCGTGTAGCGTCCGGGGCCGCGTTTGATCCAATGATCGGCGGCAATCGCGTTGACGATTTTTGCCACCTGGCTCCGCGTGTAATCCGTCCCATACCCGAACCGTTCGAGCAAGGATATTTGCTTCGGACTGAGTTGATCGGCATCCTTGCGGCGCATGATTTCGTCGATCAGTTGCCGGGCGGCATCGAATGACAGGTCGCGTTCGTTGATCTTCGAGCGTTTGCCGCGAATGATCCCGGCGTTCTCCAAAACCTTGAGCATCTTCGGCGTCGGCCGCCGGTCGCGGTTCCAGACGGAGGCCGGTCGGGCTTCGATCTGCCACTGGTCGAAAATGTCGATTACCGGGCCGACCGTGTAGAGTGCCTTGGCCAAGACTTCGCGGCGGTATTTCGCCAGGTCCACGTTGGCGTGCATCTGGGCCTGAAGTTCTTCGCGGGCCTGTTTCAGGGCCTTTTTGACGGGCATTGCCTCGGCGTTGCTTAGTTCTTCGGCTAGTGCGATTTCTTCAGGAGTGTAGTCGGTCCCGAGAAAGTTCGTGGCGGTGACAAGTTTATGTGCGCCAGTGTTCCCGACAAAATCGAGCACCAGCATTTTCGGCTTACCGCTTGTCGCAATTGCGAATCGTCGTTCTTCAGGTGTCTCTAAACCCCTCAAAATGCCTGGCAAGGGCCGGAAGGCGCGCCCGAGCTGTTGAGCGTAAACAGCGCGGGACTTGGTGGGCCGACACATGGCAACGATTTCGATCCCGGGAACGTCAACGCCTTCAGTCAGGATGGCAACGTTGCAGAGGTACTGAATCTCGCCGGCCTTGAATCGGTCGAGGATTGCGCGACGGTCCTCTTTCGGCGTTTTCGCAGACAGTGCGGCGGCTGAATCCGGCTTCCGCTGGTTGATCGTCGCGGCGAGCAGTTCGGCATGGTCAACGCTGACGGTAAAGACGATTGTTCGCTGTTCGCCGGTCAAGTTGATGATTGGATCAACCATCCCGTAAACGTTTTCATTGGCCTGCAAAATCTTCTGCAAGTCCGTTTTGCTAAGGTCAAGGCCGACTGTTCTGACCGTGGAGTAATCGAGTCCTTCGACAACTACGCCCTGGCGGACGACTGGGACGAGCCAGCCGTCATTGATCGCGTCGGAAACCTCATAATTCATGGCGATGTCATCGCAGACATGAGAGAGGTTTTTCCGGTCGGCACGATCTGGAGTCGCCGAAGTCAGAAGGAACTTGATGTTCGGATTCGACTTGAAATACTTGATCGTCTTTTTGTACGTGCTCGCGGCGGCGTGGTGAAATTCGTCGATCCAGACCAAGGTGAATGTGTCCGGGTCGAACTTCTCCAGTCTCCGGGAGATTGTCTGAATCGTCCCGACAACGATTCGGGGTCGGTCGTCCGGCGGGCCGTATTCATCTGATCGCAGATCGGCCATCTCGATCGACGGCATGATGCCGATGACTGCCAGGAGCGTGTCCCGCTGTTGGTAGACAAGTTCCTCGGTATGAATGATGTTGAGGATTCGTCCACCTTTATCGAGAACATCGTTGCATATTTTCGCACCAGTCAGCGACTTGCCGCACCCGGTTGGGAGAATCACGGCGGCACCGTTGACTTCCTCGGTGACGGCGTGCCAGTTCTCCCGAGCCTGCTCCTGATAATCCCGAACCTCGAAAGGCTCGGTCGGCAGGACTGGCTCGCGTTCAACCGTCGGTTCCCAGAGTGGTTCACGTTCATAGTGCGGGAGTTCGGGCGGTGGAAAGAGGCTGTTCACGCTACCTCCCATTTCGAGTCCGAAATCTGATATTGCTTCGCGTCCATCCATCCCCGGTGCTCGCACTGTTTACAGCCGTTCCCACCGCAGATTGGACAGACGCAGTACGGCATGACTTCGGTTATCCTGACTTTCACGTAGCCGACTTCCTTCTCGAAGTTGGGATAATTGAATCGTTTGGTGAGCGGCGATTTCGCCTCGATCAGCTTGATCCACTCGGCTTTCATCTCGTTCAGGAGGCGGCGGTGGCGGGCGATGATATCGGCGGCTCGCACGTCAGCGGCGGCGGATTCCGGCCAGGGATTTCCGAACCGATCCTCGCGGTACTTATCCTTCCTACGGGGTTCCTCAAGCTCCCCGCTAGGCGTAGTCTCTTCGGCGTCTTCGTCTACCTTGTCAGGTGGGTTTTCTGGCGTTTTTGGATCGTGGCACACGGCGCATTCGCCGTCATCGTCCTCCATCTCGCTGCCACAATGTGGGCAAGGTACGTGGGTTGGGGTATCGTTTTCACCCTCCGTCTGGGTTATATCACTGTCAACGTTGACAGTGACCTCCCCCGTTGGTTGGGTTTTTGTTTTGGATTCAGCCTTGATGTTGGAAATGAATGTGTTGCTGACTCCCAAATGCTCGGCCAGTTTCCGATCTGTGAGGTTTTTCGACATCGGGTGAGCAATCGCGTCGCGCGTACACTTCCGCTTGTCGGCGATGGTGCGTCTCAGGCCGTGGGCCTTATTCGCGCCGTAACTAGCCCACTGTGCCTTCTCCAATGTGCTCCTAGTTACGTCGCATGGCACACGTTCATGTCCTAGTCGTTTGTACGCCTCAAGGCGATGAAACCCATCGACGAGCCAATAAACTTTGCCGTCGTAATGAACTTCGAGCGGAGGAAGGATTTCTCCGTCCTGAATGTCCGTCATGTACTCCTTGACGACGGACTCAGTGATTGCGACTCTGCTCTGCGTTCCGCCGCTGGTGCTGATCTGGTCCACTCGAATCATTGCTGCTGTTGCGATCATCCATAAGCTCCTGTCTGACGATGCGGCATTCCGTGGGTGCGTCGATTCCGAGACGCACCGCATTGCCTTTGATTCCGACAACAGTAATCGTGATGTTGTCGCCGATGATGATGCTTTCGTACCTTCTTCTGCTGATTACCAGCATGGGTCACTCCTTGGTTGGTTGCGGGTTAATCCTCTAGAAACTTGTGGTCAAGTCCGACCTGTTCGATGTCAGCGAGTATCGCGACGGCTTCTTGCAACTCGGCTTGCAGCCGCTCGATCTCAGCCTCCAGCCGCTCGATCTCAGCCTCCAGCCGCTCGATCTCGGCCGCCTGTACCACCAGCCTCCGTTTCGCGTCGCACAAGGCGTCGTGGATCACGCACACCACTCGCAAGTGAAATTCACGTCGGGCTCGCACTGGCACCCATTGACTAGGTGTGTTGTGTCTGCCAGCTCGATCACCGCATCAAGTTCGCTGTATTCGCTCATCGTTTCACCTTTCGTTTGGTTGTGTCGCCGCACTCAAGCATCAATTCCAAATTCGCAATCCATGCACGCATGGTGCTGGCCTCCGTTTCCAGCCGCTTGATCTCCTCTGCCTGTACCCTGATGGTTGCGTGCAGTTCAGCCACCCGGAGAACAGTCTCAGGTGTTATGTCAGTCATCGTTCACCACCTCCACAAACTGCCGGCAGCGGACACGGCCAGGAAGTTTGAGCAGGTCGGCGCTGTGCTTGCTGTCGTGGTAGCTCACATGGCCGTCCTCGTACTCGTTCCGCCAGAGTTCGGTGGGTGCCACGCGGTAATCGCACCCTGCGAAATTCCAGACCGGCTCGTCGTCGTCATACCACTCCTTGCCGCCATGCGGTCGGCACTGAATCTGCTTGCCGCGTTTGGCGGCTTGCAGAACGTCGATCCTCTCGTCAAGGGTCATGCTTTCCTCCATCCTTCCTGTCGTTTCGTTTTCGCCCGCGCTGCACTGTACTCCGGCAGTGGGAGCCGACAACCGTATGCAACACGGTACAGGCAGCACGCGCTGTAATCGCCAGTGTTGCGCGAGCCGGCCAGCGTCGCGTCTCGAATCCTGTATAACCCTGGCTCGAAACACCGCCGGCCGATACACTCAGCATCGAGGAAGTTGTACTCGTGCTTGTCGCATTTTTTGCGGTAGATCATTTCACCTTCATCTTGTCGATCTCCTTGTCAACCGCGTCATCTACGGTGCGGCCGGTCGCGTACATCGCGCGGAAACGATAGCTATTTTCTCCGTCCATTTTCGGCGAGAGCGTCTGCGCAAGTTCGGAACGCACGTAACGCCACCGTCGAGCGTCGGCTTGCAGCCGCTCGATCTCGGCTACCTGCGCCCTGACGGCTTCTTGCAGCTCGGCTACCCGGTGAACGGTGTCAGGCGTGATGTCAGCCATCCCTCTCCCCCCTTTGCTCGAAATGCACGCAGCCGAACATCGGACCAGTCTGAAACATCGCATCATACCCTTCAGAGTCCGAGTAACTCAGTTCGTCGTTCTCAGGTGGCGGCAGGTCGTCATCGCCCCAACTGCGATCAACAAACTTCTCGCACAGACACGTTCCATGCCCTGGCTTCGGCCAATGCCCAAGATTCACATTCTCCCACGTGACCCAATAGGTTCCGCGTGGCGCCTTCTTGTGCGGCTTCCAAAACGCGCAGTCTTTGCATCTATTCATTGTTTCACCTCAGTTCTCCCTTAGGTACTTACTCCACCAGCCGCGTTCTCCCCGCATGATGGCGTCCCACTCCTTGTCCGCTTGCGCCATGCCCCACCCCATACCAACATCGGGATTGGAATCGTGCCATGCAATCAGTAGGCACTTTATCACTTTCCGCAATCGCTGAATCTCGGCTTCCCTCTTCCTTAATAGGGCCGCCAGCACAACCACGGCGTCGATCGG
>Ga0172381_10002891_pt1 | contig 18557 bp, 16 predicted proteins | sample Leawel6488metaG_FD_119754 | JGI IMG/M metagenome (GOLD analysis project Ga0172381, IMG submission 119754) | Leachate microbial communities from a municipal landfill in Southern Ontario, Canada - Leachate well 64-88 metaG | ecosystem: Engineered > Solid waste > Landfill > Unclassified | place...
GGTATTTCTACCCAACCTGTCGCGAAATTCGCTAAACCTCTGCGGAGCTTCGTGCCCGCGTTAGCGGCATAGCTAGGTACAGCCATTCCGATGACCAATGATATGACAAAGAGAACCAAAACCATCTTCCAGATGTTGTTCTTGAACATGACTTTTGTGTCACCTCCTCTCGGTTTATATCATTGTCGCGAATATAGCACAGCTATTCATATCTTGTCAATAAAATAATTAAAGTTTCCGCAGCAAAGCGGCGGAATTCCTGAAAACGCCTGCGGCCTGCGCTGCGGTCAGCCCGCTGCCAAGAAGCACCGAAAGCGCCATCTCGCCGGTTATCAGGTCACCCGGCTCGTGTGAATCAGTGTTGATAACGAGTTTTGCGCCTGATTGCATTGCAGCTTTCGCAACGTGGCCATTTGTCAGCGAATGCCCCTTTTTCGAGGTTATTTCAAGGTGGATGCCGCGCCTGGCTGCCGTCTTAGCGTCTTTAAAGATTATTAGACCCGGATGTGCGAGGATATCGATATCGCATTCCAGCGCGGCCGCATTCGTGCCCGGTATCACGGGTTCGGCGATAGTCTCGCCGTGAACTATTATGAGCTTTATGCCGTTATACCTGGCGTACTTCACGAGCCCGGCTATATCCTTCGGGGGGACATGGGTAAGCTCCACGCCGGCGATGACCTTGATCTTGCCTGAGGTCAGCGCTTTAGCGGCCTTGACTATCCTGGGTACGATGAAGTCTATATTAGACACATCGACATGGTCGGCAAGGCCTATCCCCTTGTAACCGATAACGGCCGCTCTTCTCACAAGTTCCGTGGGAAGCAGGGCGCCGTCGCTCAATAAAGTGTGTGTGTGGAAGTCTATCATCATATTATGGTGGGCCTGAGAGGACTCGAACCTCCCGCACGCGGTTTAGGAAACCGCTGCTCTATCCAGATGAGCTACAGGCCCAATCCTTTTATCCTAAAATTCTATCAAAGAGAAAACTTTTTGCCCCTTAAGGCGCTCGCGGCCCTTCAGGAACGTCAACTCGATCAGGAACGCGACCTCGATAACGTTTCCTCCGAGTTTATCGACGAGGTCGCAAACGGCCTTCATCGTCCCGCCCGTTGCCAGCAGGTCATCGATTATCAGGACGTTATCGTCCGGCCCTATGGCATCCTTGTGTATCTCGAGGCAGTCCTTCCCGTATTCAAGGTCGTATTCTATCTTATGGGTCTCGTGGGGCAGCTTGCCTTTCTTCCTTACGGGGACCACGCCGGCGCCCAGCTTGTACGCTATCGCGCTCCCGAACACGAATCCCCTCGCCTCTACGCATATTACCTTATCTATCCTCTTGCCGCTGTATCTTTCGGCCATCCCGTCTATCGCCTTATGGAACCTCTTTCCGTCCTTCAGAAGTGTCGTTATATCCTTGAATATGATCCCTTTTTTAGGGAAATCAGGGATATCCCTTATGGACTTCTTGAGTTCGTCTATCACCTGGCCGTTTGTATCCGTCACTGCATCTCCTGTGTGGTCATGTTCTTCCTTAACTTCCTCAGCGCGGCATCCTCTATCTGCCTTACCCTTTCCCTGGTTATCTTGAACTTCCCGGCCACCTCTTCAAGGGTATGCGCCGTATCATCCTTAAGGCCGAACCTCATGTTGAGTATCTCCTGTTCCCTCTTGCTCATTTTTCCCAGGAGGTCTGTGACCTTCTCCTGGCGCAGGTAATTCGAAAGCTCTTCAGTGGGAGACACCGACTTGGTATCCTCTATGAGGTCCATCATCGTCCCGCTGTCGTCCTCGCCTACAGGCGCTTCAAGGGAAGTTGTCTGCGTCATGACGCGGTCAAGCTCCTGCGCCTTCTTGACCGATATCTTCATGGACTTAGCGATCTCCGCGGTAGTCGGTTTCTTCCCGAGTTTCTGCGAGAGCTTTTCGTTGACCTTCTTCCACTTCGCGGCAAGCTCCATCATGTAGACCGGGATCCTGACAGTCTTGCCCTGGTTCGCCACCGCGCGTAGTATGAATTGTTTTATCCACCATGCCGCATAGGTAGAGAACCTGAATCCCTTGCTCGGATTGAACTTCTTGACGGCCTTCATGAGGCCGAGATTGCCCTCTTCTATAAGATCGAGCAATGGCACGCCGAAGTAGCTGTATTTCTTGGCAATACTGACCACGAGACGGAGGTTCGCCTGTATCATCTTCTTTTCCGCCTTGAGGTCGCCCTTCTTGGCCAATTTGGCCAGTTCGACCTCTTCCTCGGCGGTAAGGAGCGGTACCCTCTCTATCTCTTTTAGATACGCCTTGATCGGCTCCATTTTCCCTCGTTGTTATTTTTTATTTGTCAATACTGCCTGCGCCGCCGCAAGTCTCGCTATTGGGACCCTGAACGGCGAGCAGCTGACATAGTCCATTCCAGCCCTGTGGCAGAATTCTATGGAACGCGGATCTCCGCCATGCTCTCCGCAGATGCCGACTTCGAGGCCCTTGCGCCCTTTTCTTCCGCGCTCGATGCCGATCTTGATTATCTCGCCGATCCCCTGCTGGTCTATCGTCTGGAACGGGTCGTCAGCCAGGATGCCCTTCTTCAGGTACTCCGGCACGAACCCTCCGATATCGTCACGAGAGAAACCGAATCCCATCTGGGTCATGTCATTGGTCCCGAACGAGAAGAACTGAGCGACGGACGCCAGCTTATCGGCGACTATAGCCGCCCTGGGTATCTCTATCATCGTGCCGAACATGTGCTTGATGGATTTCAGGTTATATTTCTCGAGCACCTCCGCATAGACCTTTTTGGCTATGGCCAGCTGGTCCTCAAGCTCTTTCACGTCGCAGACGACCGGGATCATGATCTCAGGATAAGGCTTTTTGCCTTCCTTGACCAGCTCGGCCGCGGATTCGAGTATCGCGCGTATCTGCATCTCGCTTACCTCGGGATACGTGATCCCAAGGCGCACGCCGCGGTGGCCCATCATCGGGTTGGATTCGTGCAATCCCTCGGCGCGCCTTGAAAGCTCATCCATGGATATGTTGAGGTCTTTCGCGAGCTGTTCGAGCTTCTCCCTCTCGCGCGGTACGAACTCATGTAGCGGCGGGTCGAGCAGCCTTATGACGACCGGGTATCCGTCCATCGCCTCTATCGTGCCCTTTATATCTTTCTTGACGAACGGGAAGAGTTCGTTTATGGCCTTCTTCCTCTCTTCCAGCGTCTTGGAAACTATCATCTTCCTGAGGATGAATAACGGTTCGTCGGCGCCCTTCCCGTAGAACATATGCTCCGTCCTGAAGAGGCCGATGCCTTCCGCGCCGAAAAGGCGCGCTCTCCTTGCGTCCTCGGGTGTGTCGGCATTCGTCCTGACTCCGAGCTTCTTTATCGAGTCGCAGACCTTCAGGTAGCTGTCCAGGAGCAGGTTCTCCTCCGAAGCGTCCATCATCGGGAGCTTGCCTTCATAGACGTTCCCTTTGGTCCCGTTAAGGGTTATCCAGTCCCCTTCCTTCAGCGTCTTGCCTTCCGACTTAACCTCTTTATTCTGGTAATCTACGTGCAGCCCGCCGCAGCCGACTATACAGCATTTGCCCCAGCCGCGCGCGACAAGCGCCGCGTGCGAGGTCATGCCGCCCCTGGCCGTAAGCACGGCCTCGGCCGCCCTCATGCCCTCAACATCCTCAGGGTTAGTCTCTTCGCGGACTAAAATGACATCCTTGCCCTGCTTCTTCCACTCAACGGCATCATGGGCAGAAAATACTATCTGGCCGCATGCCCCGCCGGGCCCCGCCGGAAGGCCTTTAGCCATCGGCTTATGCGCCGCCTCGACCTTGGGGTCGATGACCGGATGCAAAAGCTCGTCCAGCTGTGAAGGCGTTACGCGCATCACAGCGATCTCTTTGTTGATCAGTTTTTCCTTTAGCATATCGACGGCCATGCGGACCGCGGCCGGGCCGTTACGTTTTCCGGAACGGCACTGCAGCATGAAGAGCCTGCCCTTTTCGATGGTGAACTCTATATCCTGCATGTCATGATAATGCTTTTCCAGGCGCCTGCGGAAATCTACAAGCTCCTTGTAGATATTCGGCATGGCCTGTTCGAGGGTCTTTAGCGATTTATTATGCTCCGACCTCGAGTATGTATTTAGCGGCGCCGGCGTCCTGATTCCCGCTACGACGTCCTCGCCCTGCGCGTTGATAAGGAACTCGCCGTAGAAGCCGTTCTCGCCGTTGCCGGGGTTGCGCGTGAACGCGACGCCCGTCGCTGAGTCCTCGCCCATGTTGCCGAAGACCATCGTTTGCACGTTTACTGCGGTGCCCCATTCGTCCGGGATACCCTCTATACGGCGATAGCTGATGGCGCGCTTGCCGTTCCACGACGCGAACACCGCGCCGATGCCGCCCCAGAGCTGTTCCATCGGGTCATCGGGGAACTCTTTCTTTAAGGTTTCCCTTATCTTGGCCTTGAACTGGCTGCAGAGGACCTTGAGGTCATCCGCGTTCATGTCGGTATCGCTGGTATAGCCCTTTTCTTTCTTGAGCTTATCCATTACCCTTTCCAGCTGCTTGCGTATACCCATATCGTCGGCGGGTTCTATGCCGGCGGCTTTTTCCATTACAACGTCCGAATACATCATAATAAGACGGCGGTATGCGTCATAAACAAAGCGCGTGTTGCCGCCGCTCTGCTTTATGAGGCCCGGTATCGTCTTTTCGGTCGTGCCAACGTTCAATACCGTCTCCATCATTCCAGGCATCGACTTGCGGGCTCCCGAGCGGACCGATACGAGCAACGGGCATGACGGGTCGCCGAACTTCCTGCCCATCAGTTTCTCCACCTGCGCCAGCGCCTTATTTACCTGGTCCTTAAGGATCGGCGGATATGTCCTCTTATTGTCATAGTAATACGTGCATACTTCCGTGGTTATGCTGAATCCGGGCGGAACAGGAAGCTTAAGGTCCTTATGGCCGGCCATTTCAGCCAGGTTGGCGCCTTTGCCGCCCAGCAGGTTCTTCATGCTCTCATTGCCGTCGGCTTTTCCGCCGCCGAACGAGTAGACGTACTTCATCTTGCCCTTCGCTGTCTTCGAGACCTTTTTACTCCCCATCTTCGTCAGTCGCTCCTTTTGTAATATTGTTGGTTTATTGAAGCTTTATTTTTGACAGGTCGGCCGCGCCGTCCACATAGACCGCATATATGCATTTCATCAGCGACAACCTGTTGAATCTTAATGCCTGGTCGTCCGCGTTGACGACGACTTTTTCGAAGAAGAGATGTATCGGGCCCGAGAAGGCTTCCGCGTACAGCTTTGTCGCGGCCGCGTAATCTCCCGACCTTATCTTCTCCTCTATCTTTTCCCTGCTCTTCCCGTAAATATCCCAGAGCTCGTTCTCAAGCTGTTCCTTGAACAGCTCCGTCCTGACCTTAAGGTCATTTTCCTTAAAATCCTTGGCGCCCTTAAGTATATTGGAGACCCGCTCAACTACTTTTGCGGCCTCCAGGAAATACTTGGCTTGGGATATGGAGGAAAGGTCATCAAGTTTCTTGCCGAGCCTGTCGAACCTTCCGATTCCCGGCGACAAAACAGAATCTATGATATCATCTTTATAGTTTTTGTCCAGCAAAATATTCTTCAGCCGTTCCCTCTGGAAGGCCAATATCTGCGACCTTACGGCCTTCCTGTCGCAGGCTATCGTATTGCCGTAAAGCTCGGACGCCTTGTCGATCAGGCCGTCCAGCGACACCGGGTATTTCCTTTCCGAGAGGATCTTCAGCAGCCCGAGGGATGCCCTGCGTATCCCGTAAGGGTCTTCGCTGCCTGTCGGTATCATGCCTATGGAGTAGAACCCGACTATCGCGTCGATCTTATCGGCTATCGCCAAAACGCATGAGACGTTGCCTGCCGGGAGCGGGTCATTGGGGCCTTTAGGTAGGTAATGCTCATATATCGCCTTTGCCACGTCCCTGTCTTCCCCTGTCCGGACGGCATATTCCCTCCCGACTATCCCCTGCAGGTCCGGGAACTCCTTGACCATCTGGGTCACGAGGTCCGTCTTGCATAACAGCACCGCCATCTCAATTTTCTTCTTTTCGTCATCGGGAAGTTTCAGGGCGTCCGCGATATAGCGCGACAGTTCCCTGAGCCTTCCGACGCGGTCATACATCGTTCCGAGCTTTGCCTGGAATACCACTCCTTTAAGCAGGTCTATCCTGTCTTCCAGCCTCGTCTTAAGGTCCTCTTTAAGGAAGAACATGCTGTCCTTCAGCTTCGCGTTAAGGATCGCCTCGAATGTACTGCATATGCCGGAGATATCCTTGCGTTTGCCGTTCAGTACCCCGACAAAAGCCGGGAGGGCCCTGCCCTTCGCGTCTTTAAGCAGGAATATTTTCTGGTTCTTTGCCATGGAGCTTTCAAGCACCTCTACCGGAAGGTCGAGATAGTCTTTTGAGAACTTGCCGGTAAATCCCGAGGGAGACTCTGACAGGTATGAGACCGTATCGAGCAAGGCCGTATTGAACTCCCCTGAGGCGCCTTCAGCCTTCGCTGATGCCTTAAGCAGGGACAATATCCTGTCTTTTCTCTTTTCTCCGTCCGGTTCAATGCCGAATTTCTTCAGTTTCAGGAAATAGTCTTTTACGGATCTGATCCTGACCGGGCCCATAACAGCGCTCTCGTACCTGGGCATGCGGATAAAGTCTGACGAGGAGAGGGAGCCGAATTTGAATCCTATCGTCTCATCCCCAAGCAGCGCGAGGACGTATCTTATGGGCCTTGCGAACTTGACGCCGCCCGCCTCAGGCCATTTCATTACCTTGGGGAATTTCAGCGAGCCGATCGCTTTAGGCAGTATGTCGGCGAGCACCTTCTTGACGGGCAGCGATTCCATCGCGCGTTCGATGAAGAGGTACTCCCCTTTCGGCGTATTCTCGATCTTGATATCCCTTATCTCCGCTCCCTTGGATTTCAGGAACCCCAGGCATGCCGGGGTGGGCTTTCCGTCCTTGTCGAATGCCGCCGCTTTCGAGGGGCCGCTGATCTTCTCCCTCTGCGATTCCTGCCTGGAAGAGATGCCTTCCGCGAGCACGATCAGCCTTACCGGAGTGGCGTATGATGTTATCCTGCCGAAACCGATGCGCGCATCCTTAAGGCCGGACTCTATGTTCGCGCGGAGCTGGTCCTTTGCCGGAGGTATGTAGCCTGCCGGAAGTTCTTCGCAGCCTATCTCAAGCAGGAGATCCCTTTGCGTATTCTTCTTTTCTTTCATTTGTTGTCCGTATTCTCCAGGTAAAGCGCAGCGCATGATTTTGCGAGGTTCCTGACCCTCGCTATATATGTCGGGCGTTCTGTGGTGCTGACCGCGCCGCGCGCATCCATCATATTGAACGCGTGGGATGTTTTGAGCATGAACTCGTATGCGGGTACCAGCAGCTTTTCAGCCAGCAGCCTCTTCGCTTCTTTCTCATACAGGGTGAAGAGTTCCATGTGTATCTTCGGATCGCTGACCTCGAAATTATACTTCGAACACTCTATCTCGTCGTTCCTGTGTATGTCGCCGTATGTATGCGTATCATCCCATTTAAGCTTATAAAAGTCGTATTGCCCCTGGATGAACATCGCTATCCTCTCGAGCCCGTAGGTTATCTCGCACGGTATCACCTCGAGCTCAATGCCGCCGACCTGCTGGAAATATGTGAACTGGGTGACCTCGAGGCTGTCGAGCCAGACTTCCCATCCGAGGCCTGAAGCCCCGAGCGTCGGGGATTCCCAATCGTCCTCAACAAACCTGAAGTCATGTTTCTTGAGGTCTATGCCGAGGCTCTCGAGGCTCTCGAGATACAGCGCCTGCACGTCCGCCGGCGCGGGCTTGAGTATCACCTGGTACTGGTAATAATGCTGGGCCCTTAGCGGGTTATCCGCGTACCTGCCGTCCGTAGGGCGCCTCGAGGGTTGGACGAACGCTGCATTCCAGGGCTTCTTGTCAAGGCTTCGCAGGAAGGTCAGCGGGTGGAATGTCCCCGCGCCCACTTCTATGTCGTAAGGCTGGGCAAGAAGGCATCCCTTTCCGGCCCAGTACTTCTGGAGGCCCATTATAAGATCCTGGAAAGTCATGGTTTTTTTCTTCATCTCTTTAACCTCTGGAGCTCCTTTATGAATTTTTTTGACTTGAGCGGCCTGTCAAGGTGCGTCGTTATCAACCTGTCGACCAGCGGCCCGAGCTCGTCGGAAACCGGCTTCGATATCCTGAACTTGAGCAGCGAATCCCATCCCGCGCTTTTAAGGCGGTTGAAGGTCTGTGCCGTGCCCATAGACACCTTTATATGCCCGACCGATGCGCCTTCGGCGGTCGGGCCGAATCCCAGCAATGTCAGGAAGCGTATTTCGAAGATCCGGACTATCTTTACCGGTTCCATCCCCTTTGCGAGCAGCTTAAAGCAGCCCAGCAGCAGTTCGAATATCTCCTCGCTCTTCTCCGCGGGTTCGGTAAGCCGGTCGGCCAGCTCCGCGAGATACGACGCGTATGCGATGGCGTTCAGGTCCTTGCGTATGCCGAAAAACCCGTCCATCAGGTCGCATTGCGTAATGTTCTGGAAATCGTTCCTCGGCTTTTCATAGAACACTATCTTATTGAGGCCGAACAGCTCTGCCCGGCTTCCGTATCTCGAACGGTCGCCGCGTATGCCCTTCAGGATCCCCTTTATCTTCCCGAAATCCTTCGAGTAAAAAGTGGCGATCATACTGGTTTCCCTGAGGTCGCGCCTGTTAAGGACCAGCGCTTCAGTCGTCTGTATCGCCATTCTTCTTCTTTATCGTTACCCTGTCGGGCAGCGGGATGATCCCTCCCGATATTATTAATTTAAGGGCTTCTTCTATGCTTATGTCGAGCGGGATTATCTCATCCTCAGGCACCAAGATAAGAAATCCCGACGTCGGCGTCGGAGTGGTCCCGATCAGGACGCTTATCAGCCTCTTGCCGGTACCGTCATGTATAGTCTCCTTGCCCTCAGAAGTGACGAATCCTATTGCGTATATCCCTTTTCGCGGATATTCGACAAGCACCGCTCTTTTTATGATCCCCTGCGTCTGCCCGAGAAGCGCGTGGCTTATTTCCTTGAATGCCATGTATATCTTACCGAGCATCGGGAACTGCGTGAATCTCCTCTCCGCATAAGAGAATAATCTCCTCAGTAAGATGAGCCTTGTCGCGAAACCGATAAAGGCGATAAGGAGCACAATAAAGATGAATACGAGCGTTTTGGCCGCGATCTCCAGCAGCCTGCTGTCAAAGATATAGGTTTTAAGCAACATGACGATAGGTTCCAGTAGCAACTGGTTGGCCCTGTCGATTATGAATTTCACGAGCCAGATAGTCAGAATCGCCGGCAGGATGACTGCCAGGCCCGGTAAAAAGTTTTTTCTTAGGAATTTGAACATATCAGCCCCTGTATAAGTATTGGAATATCAATAAGGTCACAAGTATACCGAGCGTTGAGCCGGCGATCGCTTCCCAGGATGTATGTATCCCCTTCTTTACCCTTGATATCGCGATAAGCATGGCCATGACTAATACGAGCGATACTATGATGACGCTGTCGGACAGGAACGCCGTTATCGTAAATATTGAGAAAGCGAAAGCCGAATGGCCGCTCGGCCAGCCTCCCCTGAAAGGCGTGCCCTTGTGCAGGACGAGCTTAGTGGTAATGACCAGTGTCAGCACGAGCACCAGCGCGATGAAGGTCAGGTGCCACGGGGACTGCCTGATCCTCAACATCGCGTCCGAAAGGTTAAGTATGCTGAGCTTCTTGAAGAATACGAGATACCCTACGATGACCGCATACACTGAAGCCACGAATACGCATCCCGCCGCGATATCCTTGGCCATCTTGGCCATGTGATGGAATTCCTTCGTGAATATATCCACTGCGATCTCGAGCGCCGTGTTGAACATCTCTGCGACTATAACCATCGTGACCGCGCCCATCAGCAGAATGAACTCGACCGTAGTCAGCTGCAGGATCACGCCCAAAAACAGCACTGCCGCGCCAGCAAAGAAATGTATCCTCATATTCCGCTGGGTCTTCAGCGTATATTTAAGGCCTTCTATGGCATAATTTAAGGAATCGGTGAGTCCGCGTTTTTTCATAGCTTTTCCAGCATCCTCGTTTCCATGCTCCGCATCTCTTTTGCCTCCGCGGCAGACGTATCGTCATAACCGCAGAGATGGAGTATCCCGTGTATTATATATAATTTAAGTTCATCCGCGAGTGTATTCCCGAACCGCCTTGCGTTCTTCCTGGCCGTGTCCACGGATATCGCTATGTCGCCGGTATCGAAAGCCAGCACGTCGGTCGCGCCCTTCCTGTGCTTGAACCTGCCGTTGAGGCGCCGCATGGCCGGGTCACCTACGAATAATATGTTTATGCGGCAGCCCTTCCGGCCAAGCGCCGCAAGCGTTTTTTGCGCGTATGAGGCGGCGGCCTTGCAGGTGAACGGTATCTTTGCCTTCTCCGTGAATGCCGCGGTGCCGCGGCTCCTACGAGCCGTTCTTGTCCTTGCCATTAGGATATTGGACCCTTGTATGATAGACGCCGGTCAGTACTTTTGTAAAGGTGGCGGCTATCATGTTCAGGTCCTTCAGGGTAAGGTCGCATTCATCCAGCTGGCCGTCTATGAATTTATTATTTATGATCCTTCTCACCAGCTCTTCCAGGTTTGAAGGAGTGGGGTTCTGTAATGTGCGCGAAGCGGCCTCTACCGAATCCGCAAGATGCACGATAGCGGTCTCCTTTGTCTGGGGTTTAGGGCCGGGATACCTGAACCCCTCCTCCTCAAGCTTTGCGAGGTCTTCGACGGATTCAAGGGCCCGCTGGTAAAAATAATATATTAGGCCGGTCCCGTGGTGCTGTTCTATGAAATCCATCAGCGCGCTGTTGAGGCCGGCCTTCTTGGCTTTCTCGAGCCCGTCCTTGACATGGTTAATTATAATGAGGCTGGACATGGTCGGCGCCAGTTTATCGTGCTGGCTTTCCGATACCATCTGGTTCTCCGCGAAATACTCCGATTTCTCTACCTTGCCTATATCATGGTAATAGGAGCCGACCCTTGCCAACAGGCCGTTTGCCCCTATTGAATCGCAGGCGGATTCCGCGAGGTTGCCAACGATAAGGCTGTGATGGTAGGTCCCCGGCGCCTTTAGTATCAGTTCTTTCAGGAGCGGTTTGTTCGGGTCCGCGAGCTCCAGCAGCGATATATTCGTCGTAATGTGGAACAGCGATTCGAAGATATGGAGCGTCCCGACTATTATCACGCCGACCGCGAGGCCGTTCATCAGGTACATGGCGGCATCCTTGAATATCGCGTCGCTTTCCAGGTTATTGAGTATCCCGAGGCCTATAGCGCAGAAGGCGTTTATTACGCCTACTACGACGCCCGCCTTGAACAGTTCGGACCTGTTGCGGACAGACCTTACCATGTAGATGCCGATAATGCTTCCGGAGATGAATATCAGGGACGAGTCGAAGCGTTCACCGACGACAAGCCCGGCCAGCAGGCACGTGACAACGGCTATTAATATGGCCGGCCTGACACCCAGCAATAATCCGGCAAGTATCGGTGCGATGGCAACGGGCACGAAATATGCGGGCCCTCCGGAAAGGGCTATCGCCTTCCCGATGGCCGTTATCACTACCACTATAAGGGCGATAAGGAAAAGATGCCTGTTATTTGAGTATATGGCAGGTTCGTAATACTTGAAATAAAGGCCCGGCATCATCACCAGCACGATGACTACAAGGGCTATGCCGAGGATCGAGAGCGCGAATTTCTTCTCGGACACCGAGAGCGCCCTTATCGCCTCGAATTTCGCGATATGGAAAGGCGTTACCTTCTCGCCCCTCTTGATTATGAGCTCACCCTGAAGCACATCCAGGAGCTTTTCCTGCGGGGGGATCGAAGATATGGCCCTCTCCCTCCTGGCAGAAGTCTCCACGATATTCGGCTTCAGGTCCGGCGCGGCCGCGCCGGAGCATATGGTCTTCAGCACAGCCTTCAGTTTATTATCGGTAATGTCAGGTTCGTTGAATTGCGGGACCGGGACCTCTGACGGGACCCTGACGGACTTTGCTTCGGCGTCCGATTCGGACTTGGCCGTCAGGTTCCTTATCCGGATAACGTTCTTACCCTGCTTCTTGAGGCTGTCCTTTTCATCGGGCGATATTATGCCCTGGGAAAATGCGTCATCCATGCATTTCAGCAGTAACGGTTCCGCATTTTCGGTATCGGAGGATTGCAGCAATACTTTGAGGTCGCCGTCGGAAAGGCCGAATTTATTCGCGGACCTCGCGCGCACAAGTTTTTCCTCGGAGCTTATCGTCTCGACGGAACGCAATTCCCTGACGGTCGAGAAGAGCGCCTTTATATTCTGCGAGGTAATATCATATACGCCGGGATCTATGTCATACACGTCCTTTACCGCGAGCGCCGCGTTGTTCTTCTTCTCCGCGGTCTTATCGTCGTCTATCCCTGCGTTGAAAGAGAAGTCTATGGGGGCGTATATATCCCTGTCCGCGACCTTCCCGACCTGCGGCTGTCCGCCGTAAGGCGTCTTGCCGATATAGATGACCGAAACGATGGATATGCATGCAACTATCGCGATAAACAGCCTTACCGATATGTTCTTCGGTAGAAAGCCGGGTTTCCTGAACATCTCCTTGTATAACATGTTATTTACCGTTATACCTTTCGTATGCCCTTATGATGTCCTGTACCAGCTCATGCCTTACGACGTCATCGCCCGAGAAGTAGGTGAACTTGATCCCTTCTATCTCTTTCAGGACCTCCTGCGACTGTACCAGGCCTACCGCCCTGCCTCCGGGCAGGTCGCTTTGCGTGAGGTCTCCTGTTATCACGGCCTTGGAATCAAACCCAAGCCGCGTAAGGAACATCTTCATCTGCTCTGCCGTCGCGTTCTGCGCTTCGTCCAGGATTATGAAGGAATCGTTCAGTGTCCTTCCCCTCATGAAAGCAAGCGGCGCGACCTCTATCACGCCCCTGGCCAGGAATCTCTCGACCTTGTCCAGGTCCATCATCTCATATAAGGCGTCGTACAGGGGCCGCAGATACGGCGAGATCTTTTCCTCGAGGTCTCCCGGGAGAAAGCCGAGGCTCTCTCCGGCCTCGACCGCAGGCCTCGTCAGAACGATCCTGCTGACATGCCCCAGCTTCAGCGCGTTTATCGCCATTGCCATGGCAAGATAGGTCTTGCCTGTCCCCGCGGGGCCGATCCCGAAAACGATATCGAATTGCCTGATCGCGTCGACATAAGCTTTCTGTCCCGCCGTCTTAGGCGTGACAAACAGTTTCTTGGACATGATATCTATCTTATCAAGATAGATGGAATGCAGGTCTATGTTCGGGCTGCCCTGCAAGGCCTTGATGGCGTAAAGTATCTCGTGCTGATGGACTGCGCGCCCCATCCTGATAATGTCCAGCAGCTGCTCAAAGAGCTTGGAGGCATTCTCGACCTTCTTGCCGTCGCCGCCTATAGTAAGGTTCTCTCCTCGGGCGGTTACCTTTACGTCGAACTCACGTTCGATCGCCTTCAGGTTCTCGTCGTGCCGCCCGAACAGAACGCGCGCTTCCTCGTCGTTTACAAGCTTAAAGGTCTTGTCCATTATCCGTTATTTTATGTATTCGTTTACCTTGATATCCGAAATGCCTTCCTTCGGTATCCTTATCGTCATGCCCGGGCGGAGCTTGTCCGGGGATTTCAGGATATCGCTGTTGGCGTTGAATATCTTCTTCCAGTTCTTCGTGGTCCCGAAGCACTTCATCGATATCTTCTGGAGCGTGTCATTCTTCTGGACTTTGTAGTCGACGAATTCTTCCTTTACTTCCACGTCGATCTCCTCTACAACCGTCTCTGAGGCAGATGATGTTTCGTAATTCGTGGCAGGCGCAGCCGCCTCAGCGGGCTTCTTCGGCACCCTGTTCTCCCTCTCGAGCGAAGGGACTTCTACCTGGACCTCGATGTACTCCCTGGTGGTCTTCCTGTCGCCCGCGGCAGGCGCCGTTCCCGTCAGGTAGCCGCGGTTGCCCGAAGCGGTGGTGAGCTCCTGGTCGACCCTCTCCCTGGTGACCATTTTAGTGTTGACCGAGCATCCCGCGAGTGATACGACCATAGCAGCCAAAGCTGCAGCCAAAGCGAATAACACGACAAACTTCTTCATGTTCCCCTCCTTTTATTTTTTTGGAGTTAGCCCGGTAAGGGCTATGCCCAATTCCTTTAATTGTTTTTCAGATACGTCCGAGGGCGCGCCGGTCATGAAGCAGACCGCCTTCTGCGTCTTCGGGAACGCTATCACATCCCTTATACTATCAGTGCCGGTCATCATTGCGACAAGCCTGTCGAGGCCGGGGGCTATCCCGCCGTGCGGGGGCGCGCCGTAAGAGAACGCTTCGAGCAGGAAGCCGAACCTTGCCTGTATCTCCTGCTCGCTCAAGCCGATGGCCCTGAACAGCTTGAATTGTGTTTCACGGTCGTGGATCCTTATGGAACCCGAACTGATCTCCACCCCGTTCAATACGAGGTCGTAGGCTTTTGCCCTGACCTTTGACGGGTCTTTTTCTATAAGGCCGGTATCCTCGTCATAAGGCGCGGTGAACGGATGATGTTCCGCTTCCCACCGTTTCTCCTCGTCGTTATATTTGAACCACGGGAACTCGACAACCCACAGGAAATTGAATTTGTTCTTGTCGATGAGGCCGTATTTTTCGGCAAGGTGAAGCCTCAGGTGCGCGAGTGTCTCGTTCACGGTGCCCTTCTTGTCGGCGACCGCGAATATCATGTCGCCCTTGTCCGCCTTCATTTTGGCCGCAACTGCCTGTAATTGCGGCATACTGAAGAATTTCGTTATCGGCGATTCGAGCCCGTTATCGGTTACCTTAAAATAGGCGAGCCCCTTGGCGCCCTCTTTTATCGCGAATTCGGTCAGGCTGTCGATCTCGCTTCTCGATATGTCGGCCTTCCCCTTAAGGTTCAACGCCTTTATGATCCCTCCGGAGGCGATGACCTTCTCGAATGCCTGGAACTGGCTCCCCTTAAGCGTTTCCGTAAGGTCCTCCAACTCCATGCCGAAGCGGGTATCCGGTTTATCTATGCCGAACCTGTCTATGGCTTCGCTGTGCTTGATCCTCATAAAAGGCGTTTTAAGGTCGACGCCGATAGCGCCGGAGAATATCTCCTTTATGAGGCGTTCGGCCAGGTCGAGTACATCGTCGACATCGACGAACGACATCTCAATATCTATCTGGGTGAATTCCGGCTGCCTGTCCGCCCTGAGGTCCTCATCGCGGAAACATTTGGCTATCTGGAAATACCTGTCCATGCCGGCGACCATAAGTATCTGCTTGAACAGCTGCGGCGATTGCGGCAGCGCGAAGAACTTTCCCGGATTCACGCGGCTCGGCACGAGGTAGTCCCTTGCGCCTTCCGGGGTGGACTTCGTCAGGACGGGGGTATCAAACTCTATGAATCCTTCCCTGTCCAGGAAACTGCGCGTTATCTGGCATACCCTGTGCCTTGTCACGAGCTTGTCGCGCGAACACTTGCGCCTGAGGTCGACGAACCTGTACGTATACCTGAGCTCCTCGGATATCTGGCTGTCATCCTCTATCTCGAAAGGCGGGGTCTTCGCGGTATTGAGGATGGTCAGTTTTGCCGCGGCTATCTCGATCTCGCCCGTCTTGATCTTCGGGTTATCCGTGCCTTTCGGCCTGAGCGATACCTCCCCGTCGACCATTATGACAAATTCACTGCGGAGCCCTTCGGCTGTGTCATGGAGTTCCTTCGACAAGGCCGGGTTGAAGACTATCTGCGTAAGGCCGTACCTGTCGCGCAGGTCTATGAATATCAGCCCGCCGTGGTCCCGCCTCCTGTGTACCCATCCCGCAAGAGTGACTTTCTTTCCCGCTTCCTTGGCTGTCAATTCGCCGCAAGTATGCGTCCTTTTCATCTATTTAACGAAGATCCTTTCTATCTCTGCTACAAACTCGTGTTCCGGCAAGGCCCTCTGTTCCTTTGTGGCCATATTGCGCAAAGTAAGCGTGTGGGCCTTAAGTTCGTCCTCGCCGATTATCGCGGTGTATTTGGCGCCGAGCCTGTCCGCCGAGCGCATCTGGGCCTTGAGCGATTTCCCCTCGTAATCGAGCTCGCAGGAGATGCCGCCCCTGGTCCTCAATTCGTTCGCGATATTGAACGCGACGCGGTATTCCTCCTCGCCCATCGTTGCAAAATATAAGCATATGCCTTCCGGTATCACCGGGGTCTCGTCCAACGCCATGACGGTCCTCTCCATGCCGAGAGCAAAACCGCAGGCTCCCCTTGCGGGCCCTCCGAGCTCCTCGACAAGGTTATCGTACCTGCCGCCGGCCCCTATCGCATCCTGTGCGCCGAGCTTCTTATGCGTCACTTCGAAAGTCGTCTTTGTATAGTAGTCCAGGCCCCTTACGAGATAGGGATCGACCGTGTAGTTTATTTTGAGTTCGTCCAGGGACCTTCTTACGCTGTCAAAATGCGATTTACAGTCCGGGCAAAGGCATTCCGGGGTTCCCTTGAATATCATCCTGACAGAGTTCCTGCAGGATTCGTTCTTGCAGTCGAGAATGCGCAGGATATTCTTCTCGTAACGGACCTTGCAGTCATCGCAGAGCCTATCCTGGCCTCCCGAGAGCGTTTTACGCAGCCCGTCAGCGAGGGCTATCTTATCTTTGGGGCAGCCAAGGGAGTTAATTTTTATATTATATCCGATCACCCCGAGGGAATCCAGCAGGCCTGCCATAAGGGCTATTACCTCGGCGTCCAGATGCGGGCTTTGGGAACCTATTGCTTCTACCCCGATCTGGTGGAATTGCCGCATCCTGCCGGCCTGCGGCCTTTCGGCCCTGAACATCGGGCCCATGTAGAATAATTTAACGAAGCCCATCTCGTTTACGAGGTTGTTCTCGAGGTAAGCCCTGACGACCGATGCCGTAGCTTCCGGCCGCAGCGTTATCGACCGCTCGCCCCGGTCGATAAAGGTGAACATCTGCTTCTCGACTATATCTGTGCCCTCACCAAGGGAACGTACGAATAAAGACGATTCCTCTATTACCGGGGTGCGTATCTCCATATATCCGAAAGCACCGAAGACGGCCCTGGCTTTCGCCTCAAGGGTCGTCCATAATTTTGCATCTTTTAGCAGGAGATCTTTAGTCCCCCGCAATGCCTTAACTTGTTCTCTCATAAAGGGATGCTCGGCGCGAAGGATGCCGGTTATCTGACCTTTTGCTTCATAATAAGCCCTGGCTTAAATACTGCCACTTTTTTGGGCGGTACGGGTACCGTTACTCCGGTCCTCGGGTTCCGTCCTGTCCTTCCCCGCCTGGATTTGACCTTGAATATCCCGAAATTCCTGAGCTCGACAGTCTCGTTATTGGACAGTGCCTCGACGATCATGTCCAGCGTACGCTGCACGATCAGCTTGACGTCTACCTGCTTCAAGCCTGTTTCGTTGGCAATTTGCAGCACGATCTCTTTTTTTGTCATATATGGCCTCCTTAGGGATTATTACAAAGTATCCGTAAATTACTATTACTATTATAGTTAGTAATGAGGCATTTTGTCAAGTCTTGAATGACACGACGCCGTCGCCTAACAGCCTTTCGATCTCCGTTGTCAGGCTGTCGGAGGGCTCGACCTTCAGTTTATCCTCGACCGAGATCTCGAACCTTTTGCCATCGGCCATCTTGAAGTGCAGGTATACGGGAGCTGTCCCGGGGTGGGATTCGAGGACGGTCTTTAGCCTGTTCATCGATTCTTCGCCTATCCCGGCGTCAAGGCTTATTATGATCGCCTGGGTGTATTTTCTCTGGATCTCATCCAGCGGGATGATATCGTTCGCCATTATCTTAGGCCTGTCTTCCCTGAGGTTCAGCTTTCCCTTTACGCAGACTATCGCGTCCTTCTTTATGTATTTTTCCGTATTGGCGAATGCCTTCGGGAAGACGAGGACCTCCACCGCGCCGGTCAGGTCCTCAATGCTCATGATGGCCATCTTCTCGCTCTTGGCCTTGGTTATGGTGAATTTAAGCTTTGATATTATGCCGCCGAGGTTTATCTCCTCATCCGGCCTCCTCTTCCCGAGGTCTTTTACCGAACAGGTCGAATAGGAACGTATGAGTTTATCGTATTTGGCTAGCGGATGGCCTGTGACGTAGAAGCCGAGCATCTCCTTCTCGAAGGCCAGGAGCTGGCTCTCGGGCCATTCCGGGATCTTCGGCACTTCATGCCTCCTGGTCGTGTGGGCTTTTGAATGCGCGCCGAACTCCTCGAAGAATGTCGATTGGCCGCTTGCCCCTTCCCTGTGCGAATTCGCCCCGCATTCAAGGCAGTCATCGAGCATCGCCGTAAGCTGTGACCTGTGGAGGCTGAATTCGTCGAACGCTCCGCATTTTATGAGGCTTTCCAGCACCTTCCTGTTCGCCAGCCTCAGGTCCGCGCGTTCGCAGAAGTCGTAGAGGTTCTTGAACTTGCCCGAC
>Ga0172381_10002892_pt1 | contig 18556 bp, 30 predicted proteins | sample Leawel6488metaG_FD_119754 | JGI IMG/M metagenome (GOLD analysis project Ga0172381, IMG submission 119754) | Leachate microbial communities from a municipal landfill in Southern Ontario, Canada - Leachate well 64-88 metaG | ecosystem: Engineered > Solid waste > Landfill > Unclassified | place...
AACTACAATCAGAAGCGGTGAAAAAAATTAAATTAACACAAGGACAATTTGCTTTGATTGATAATGATGATTTTGAAAGAGTATCTAAAGGAAAATGGTTTGCAAATTACGTTAAGATGAGAGATTAAAAATAATTTAATTATTTATGGACAAAGGTAGTGGGGATTTGCCGAATAAAAAGAATAAGGCAAAGAATATTTCAAAAAAGAGATATGCGACAAAGTCCCCCACTACTGATGTTCACCCTAAAAATTACTAATTTAATTAAAAAATGAAAAACAAAATACATAGCCATCCAATGATGGAACAAAAGTTAGGGTTAGATAGTCAGCACGTTATAGTTGATAAAGAGTTGTGGATGAATGCTGATTGTGGTTGTAGAGTTTTTAGAAATGAAAAAAAAGGATTTTATGTTAAAAACAACCCTAAATGTAAATTTCATAAAAGAATTGCTACAGATGAAAAAGGTTGGGAAACATGGACTTGTCCTAAATGTAATAAAGTAATTGAGTTTAAACCTATTATTGGTAATCAAAAACCAAGTTGCAAAAATTGTTATGAAATACCAAATGGAGAAAAGGAAGTATGTAATGGTTCAGATGACTGGTTTTCAAAATTAAAAAAAGAAATACCAAATTGGATAGATAATCCTAATGGAGAAATAAATCCTTATACACAAGGTAGAAAAGATGAAAGAATAGAACTAAGAGAAAAATTATTTAATTTACTTAATAAGAAAGATGAATAAACTAAAAGAAGAATTTATGAAAGAATATGGAGATGAAACACGTCCAGAATTATGTCTAACTAGTTGGATTAGAACTAGTGATATTTGGGCATGGATTAATGAAAACTATATCTCTAAAGAAGAATTAAAAAAAATTATAAAGAATAGTGCTGTTGATTTACCAGATTGTAAAATAATCTATTTAGCTGAATTACTGGTTAAACTTAAAAAATATGAAATATACTCTAACAACTAAAAAACAAATCAGTTCTAAAAAAGAAATAGAACGCAAGGCTACTAATATGCTTAACAATGGAACTCATATTGAAAATATGAGGATGGTGGAGATTAAAAGGGTGTTTGTGCCGGTTATTAGATTTAAAGAAGAAGTATGAAACTAATAGAAAAAATATGTATTTGGTTACTTGAAAAAACAGGTTGGAGGAATGCTACTTTTAATTATTCAACCAAGTGTGATTCTGGAACAGGAATTACAAAAATAATCTGTAATTAACTATGAAAAAAAGATTATATAACTTCTTTATCCCTATACTAGGATTACTATTTGTAATTAGTGGAGCAATGTTTTTCGGAGAGTGGAGATGAAACTAAACGATCTGGCAGAATACGAAAAAAAATTAGCTAAGTTAGACAAGAAGGGAAATGTTTTATGTCCGGAATGTGAGAAAGAACTGGCTCCAGATAATGAATACGGAATAATAAAAATGTGTCCGATCTGTGAAAAGAAAGAAAGATACTACAATGTTATGGTAATGTTAGACGAACCAGGTGGAAGAAAAAGGTATTAAGCAGAATATGCTATAATCTGCTAATGAAAGGAGTTAAACCACGTATTAAAAAAGTATTCGAAAAGTCCTTGGAAAATCTTGGAAAACCACTAGGTCAAATAATGAGAGAAGAAGGGTACTCAGACAATACCGCTGATAACCCTAAAAATGTAACAGAAAGTAAATCATGGGAATTATTAATGGATGAATATATACCAGAAAGTTTAGTGTTAAAAACTCATAAAGAAGCATTTACAGCAAATAAACCAATAGGGGCGTTAGTATTGATTAAGAATGGGAATGACGGCAAACCAGAACAGATTTTAAAAGATAACGAAGGAATGATTGAAGTTCCGGATTGGCAAACTAGAACTAAGGCTTATGAATTAGGGTATAAAGTAAGGGGTAAGTTAACTGAAAAAATAGATCATACAACATTAGGTAAAGAAATTAATCCTGTATTAGTAAAATTTATTGAAAATGCAAACGATAGAGATCCCGAATGAATTTAAACGGTTGTTTGACTCTGATTGGAGAGAAGCAGCCGTATTTGGTGGTCGCTATTCTCTTAAATCTCATACAGTAGCTAGATTTCTATTAATTCGAGCCAGACAAAAGAAAACAAGAATTGGATGTTTTAGGGAGTTTCAAAATTCCATTGCAGAAAGCTCTTATCAATTATTGGCTGATTTGATTAAACAATATGAATTAAGTGATTTTGAATTAACTAATAACTCGATTATTAATACAATAAATGGTTCTGACTTTTTATTTAAAGGTTTATGGAATAACGAACAGAGTATTAAATCTATTGAGGGTATTGATATAGCTTGGGTAGAAGAAGCACAGACAGTAAGCGAGAAGAGTTTAGAAGTATTGACTCCAACAGTTCGTAAAGATGGATCTCAAATAGTTTATACATATAACAGATTGCTTGAAGAAGATCCTGTACATAAAAGATTAGTAATGGAAGGACGACCTAATACCCTTATAATCAATGTTAATTACGATATTGCTTTGAAGTATGGAATGATGCCGGAAGTGATTAGACTTGAAATGGAAGATGATAGAGAAAAACGACCAGCATTATATAAACACAAATGGTTAGGTGAACCTTACAATCAAGAAAGAAAGATTTATAGAGATTGGAACTTTATTGATGAGATACCTCACGAAGCAAGATTAGAACGATATGGTATGGACTTTGGTTATTCTAATGATCCAACTGCTATTGTAGCAATTTATAGATATGATGGTGGATTCATACTTGATGAAATAACTTACCAGAAAGGATTAAGTAATAAACAGATTGCTGATATCTTTAACAATCAACCTAAGTGTTTAGTCATAGCTGATAGTGCTGAACCTAAAAGTATAGACGAGATTATGTCTTATGGAATAAATATCTTAGGGAGTAAGAAAGGACAAGGCAGTGTACTTCAAGGTATACAGTTTGTTCAAGACCAAAGGATAAGTGTCACTAATAGAAGTATCAATATAAAACGAGAATACAATAATTTCTTATGGAAAGTAGATAAAGATGGAAAGATTATAAACGAGCCGGAACATACATTTAAACATGGAATGGATGGAGTATCTTATGGACTTAATGATTTACGACACGATGAAGATTATTCTTTTATAGTTACCGATTCAACCCCTTATCAATTCGATGGCTAATAAAAAAGGTGTTCGTATAATTACAGAGATAACAGTTAAAAAAGTTACTGGTGGTTGGAGTCGATATGGTGGAGGTAGATGTGGACTTATTAAAGCACAAAATGAAGGATTCTGGACTTGTCAATCTTGTGGGATAGATCATCCAAATTCAGATAATCCTTATATGTTTGAGTTGTTTCCTGGTGAGTTTTTAAGAATTTGTAGTAAGTGTATGTGGTTGGCTAAAGCCAACCATGTAGTAGATTTTTTGATATTGAAGGAACTTGTCAACCGAGAGAATAACCGATTAGAATCATGGTATGACAAATAAAGAAGATATTTTACAGGAAGTTCTTAGCCACTATTCACATTGGACTGAGGATAGAGACCAAAGAATGAATCGTAAAAATGGTTGGAACGCTGTTATTGATGCTTATTGGGGTAAATTGCCTGATAATTGGCCTTATATATCACGTGTTCACGATCCAAGAATACGTACTGTCCTTATTGAGAAGAATGCTCGTCTTATGAACAACAAACTGAGAGGGCGTTTAGTTCCTAGAGAGGGTGGTGATATGTTAAAAGCACGTCTCAATAACTCTCTCTTGGACTATCAATGGGATGCTGCTGGACATGAAGGCTCAATGATACAGAAATGGTCAGGTATGGACACTGACGGTCGTATGTTTGCTTCATCTTGGGCGTTAGTCCCTTGGATGACTGTTAAAAATAAAGAAGGAGAAGTTATATTTGATGGAAATGAGTTTATACCTAAAGATGTTAGAAATTGTGGCATTGACCCTAATTGTAGAGGTATTAAAGACGCTCAATGGTTTCAAATATCAGACTTTCTAACCATTGATGACCTCTTAAGTCAGAATGAAGCATTTGGTTATGAAAAATACAAGAATGTTGCTGAATTAAGAAAACAACTTGAAGCTGGTGGTAACTTACCTGACAATAATTATCAATCAAGAGTCAAGACTCTGACTGGAACTGAATATAAACAAGATAGTTCATTCCCGTTAGTTGAAATCGTAACAGAATATCGCAAAGACCGTTGGATAACCTTTTCCCCTAAGTTCAATATTTTACTTAGAGACATACCAAATCCTTATGATCATGGGAAGATTCCAGTAGTTCAATTAAGATACTATCCTTTACTTGATGATCCACATGGAGAAAGTGAAGTAGAACCAGTTTTACCATTGTGGAGAGCTATCCAAGCGACATTATGTGGGTATTTAGATGCCATGAGTGTTGATGTTAATCCGCCTATTAAGATATTAGAAGGACAAGCTAGATTAGAGACTATCGTTTACGCTCCACGTGCTAAATGGATAATGTCTAATCCTAATGCAGTGACAGAAGTAGATCCAAGTCGAGCTGCTATTGAATATTTCCAAACAAGTTATCCTGCCTTAGTATCAGCTTTTAATCAAGCTATGGGTGAAATTAGCCAAGGAGTTTCAAACATTGATCCAATGGGTGGACAAAAGACTGCTACTGAGGTTCGTAATACCCAAAGACAACAGCAGGTTAGAGACCAAAAGAACCAAATTGACTTAGGTGAAGCCCTATCGGACATGATGAGTATGTGGCTATCTAATAACAAACAGTTCTTATTCTCAGATAAAAAGAAAGATAAATATATACTAAGAATCGTTGGCAAACAACAGTTTGAATACTATAAACGCAGTGGTTTAGATCAAATGGAATTAACAGATGAAGCTATGAGTGAGATAGCGGGGATAATCACAAATCAAGAAGGTAATATGGCTCAAGCAGACATAGACCAATTGATGGAAGCAGGTAAGACTCCTAAGTATCCAGTATCTGAAGGTGAAGGATTTAAAAAGAAAATGGAAGTTAATGAGATGGGAGATGGAGCTGAAGTTAGTATGGTTCCAGAAGACCTAGATGGTTATTTTGACTACATACCAGATACTCAGAGTATGGCATTGGGTTCAGGAGAACAACAACTAGCGGGTACTAAGGCAGCGGTTGAAATGTTGATGAATCCTCAAAACCAAGAAATGCTTATGCAGTCAGGTGTTAAAATAAAGATACAAGATTTATTAATTGACTACTTAGAAGATTTGGGTAAATCCGATGCTTCTAAATACTTTGATGAAACAGTCCAACAACAACCTCAAAGCCCTCAATCAGGACTTAGCCTTCAACAAGGCACTGCTCCAGTTATCCCAGATAGCGGAATGCAAAACGGTATTCCTGCCGTATCTCCTCAACAAGGTCTCCAACCAATGGCTGGATCCCAGGGAATGCAAGTCGCATAAAGACTTTGAACGTAAATATACTTTTGCTTTTGCTATGGCTCAAGTTAGCACAGAGATAATTAATCTATTATCAGAAGAATATTTGACTGCTAAGATTGAAGAAATAATATTAGCGATTGAGAGAGAAAAACTATTAGGTAATACAAATTATTCTTTAGAAGGAGAAAATTATGCCAAAAAGTGATGGAAGCCCATTAGACCCAATAGCACCTGAAACATTTGATGGTGCTAAATATACGACTGAGTTAAAACCAAGCGACCATAAATGTAAGTTTATTAAGATTAGTTCTAATGAAATAAGATGTGTCTGTGGGCGTGGATTCGTAGGCAATAATATAGATACTTTACTAAAACTTTTTGACAAGCGTAAATAACTTTGCTTAGACTACATTAAGAACAAGACTGATGCTCTGTCTATAAATTGAGCAGTTATGTATTCAGTTCTAAAAAGTTATGCCAGATAACGAAAATGGGCAAGAAATAGTAGAGACAACTACGCCGGCCATGCCTACCGATAATAAACCAGAGGTTAATGATTCTTTACCCGATGAAGCGTCAGAAAGAACGAAAGAACAATTTGAGAAACTCAAAGAGAGTAATAAAGAATTGGCTCAAAAGTTAGAAATACTTGAAAAAGTAAATCAACCAGAGACACCTAAAATCTCCGCCTTGGAACGTCTTAGACCACAGAGTCAAGCACAAGTTCCTACTGAAACCCCAAAAGAGGAAGAAGTAGAAGAACAGTTAATTGATAAAGATGGGTACATAGACGAAGCACGTTTAAAAAGTAGTTTGGATAATTCTAAGCGTAGAGCCAAAGATGCAGAAGAGAAAGCTAGATTAGCTCAACAGAAAGCAGATGAAGCTGTACGAAGAATTGAAGAATACGAAGTCACTAACGAGAAGAAAAGAGTTCACTCTGATTTTCCTGAGATTGACCCGTACTCTCCAAAGTTTAATCCTGAACTTTATGACCAAGTAAGCAAGGATATGTTGTGGAACTTAGTCAATGTTGGACAAGAAGACTTCTACGGTTCAACCGCAAAAGTAGTCAATCAATTTAGACAAAAGAATGCTGGAGTTGAAGAACAAAAGCAAGTGCAACAAATTAAAACTGAACAAGTCAAAAACGAAATCCAAGAACCAAATAGATCTGGATCAAGTTCTACTTCACGCAAGGAAGAACTGATGAGAGAGATACAACAACCTAAACAGGCTGGTATGGACGCTCTAACTGAATTAATGCGTAACTATTAATTTTTAATTTAAAACTATGCCTATTGGAATTATAACCAACATGGATACTTCTAAAAGAGAATCTCTTTTGAGTATCCTAAAAAATGCATCACCAAATGTGGACAATTATTTGACCACAAATTTGGGTGTTGCTGAGGCTGCTACCCAACCTCTTTCTGAATGGGTAACCTACAACACTGCTCGTGCCACTTCGGTTACGACCACTGGTGAAGGTGCTGATTATACATTTAGTGATCTTGATGCTCCTGTCCGATCTAACAACTATACGACTATCGTAACTGAACCAGTCCAAGTTTCTAAATCTGAACAAGCTACTAAAGTGGCTACTGGTCAAGATCCATGGGCTTTCCAAAAAGCTCAAGCCATTATCCGTCTTAAAAATAAGATGGAATATTTGACTTTAAATGGTTCTAAAGTTTCTGGTATTTCAGGTACTGGTCGTGTCTTAGCTGGTATTGATGGATGTATTTCCACCAATGTTACTGCTAGAACTTCAGGTACTTCATTCTCCGAAACAGAATTAAATGATATTATGCAAGAATCATGGAATGCTGTTGGCTCACAATATGTGGCTGACCTTCTATTAGTTCCTGCTATTATCAAACGAAGAATTGCTGGTTTCACTACTGGTATAACTCGAAACATCGATGCTAAAGAGAAGAAAATGATAACTGAAATTCAGGTATATCAATCTCAATTAGGTAATGACGTAATGGTCATTCCACACAAAGATGTGAGAAAAACAGCTGGTACTGTTACTGTATACGCTCTCCGAGAAGATTTGTACAAACAACAGTTCCTAACTGGTCGTGAACCAACATGGGAAGATAAAGCTTCTAGTGGTTCTTATGACCGAGGTGTCTACGAAACTGAGTTTACTGTTGTATCTTTAGCTCAAGCCGCTTCAGTAAAAAGAACGGGATACGCAAGTACGCTCTGACCTTAAATTAGAGTTTAATCCTATTATGCCCCTTTTAAACGAGGGGCATTTTAGTTGACATTATATAAAGAACTGGATATAATTAGTTATGGGAGCAAAACCAAAAAACAAATGTCTTCATTGTGAGTTACCTGTATATGCTAAACATCTATGTAGGAGACACTATAAAAAAATGTTAGCCATAAAGAATGGAACTTATAAGAAAGATTATGAGAAAAGAAAAAGTGATTCCGTCTTTATGGAGAAGAAAAGAATGATGGATCAAATATACAGAAAAAAAAAGAAACTGGGAATAGACACAACTAGAAAGACAAACGATAATGCAAAGTGTAACCAAGATTGGAGATCTTACTTTAATACTTGGGCAAATAGTTCTGAAAATAGAAAACTGACGTGTGTAAGGAATCAAAAAAAATATTTAGAGTACAGAATTAATATAATAAGTCATTATAGTAATGGTAAAAATTGTTGTTCTAGGTGCGGCATTGGCGATATAAGAGTATTGGATATAGACCATATAAACAACAATGGGGCTGAACAAAGGAAAGAATTAAAACAATTAAACTTAATTTGGTGGATTACTAAAAATAATTTTCCAGATGGTTATCAAATATTATGTAGAAATTGTAATTGGATTAAGGAAATGGATAGGAGAGAAAAAGAAAATGATGAAAAATTCATAGAAAGAATATAGGCCTCTCAGTAAATAGCATATGATATAATCCTTTTATGCTAAGAGGAGCTGATTTGAGTAGTTTAGAGTTCAATAAATACATAAATGTACTAGGAGAATATTTGATGAGGGTATATGTAAAGTTAGGTAGGCCAGAGGCGGATATAAACTCTAGTGCCTTTTGGGTAATGGTTGATGAGTTAGTAAATAATTGGTCGGTAGTTTATAAAGAAGAAAGTAAAGATTTTGTTTCCGATATCAAATTAGAGCGTTCTGTTGAGGGAACTTTATCCTCAATGAATAAGGCTAATGTTTGGAAGAAGTCGGTTGCTTATCCACCTAGTTTATATCAAATGATTAAAGTATTTTTCCCTAACTTAAAACTTCAAGATAAGAAATTTATTGAGAAGTTTATTAGTCGTTATCCAATTTTCAATGCCTCAAATTACACCTAAAATAGCAGCCTGTTTAATTACTAAGGGAGATGAAGAATTAGAAACACTTAAAATAACCATAGCGAGTGTTAAGCCTTATGTTGACGATATATTCATTACCTCTAGTGCTGAAAATAAAGAATTAGTTAAATGGTGTAAAGAACAAGGAATCCATCATTCATTCAGGGCTTGGGATAAAGACTTTGGAACTCAAAGAAACTTCAATTTCAAACAAGCTACTGATTATGGAACTTATGACTTTATCTTTTGGGTGGATTCAGATGATGAGTTAGTTGGTGGGGAATACTTAAAAGAAATTGCCTCTAAGGCGTTACATGATGACGTAGGAGTGGTTTTCTTTGATTATCTATATGCTTGTACCTTTAATGGTGAACCTTTATTTAAAAACATTACTCAAATTGATTTAGTCCAACCTAGAGAACGACTTATTAAACCTTTAACTCATACTTGGAAGAACAGATTACACGAAACACCAGTCCCAATTAGTGTAACTCCTAAGTATGTTCGGTATCGTTACGAACCACCTAAACAAAATATCGTTATTGTACATAGAGACGAACAAAAAGACTTTTTAAATAGCGATAAGATGAAAAGAAATAAGGAATTACTTGAACTACAATTAGCAGACGAGAGGGAGAGTGCTAATGGGGCAGACCCAAGAACACTTATAAACCTTATTAAGATATATGTTGAGTTAGATGATAAGGAATTATGGACTAAAGCACTTGAAATGGGTGAAGAATACTTGCCTTTAAGTGGTTGGGATGAAGAAAGAGCTATTTGTCATAATAAAATGGCACAAGCTTTAATGCGTTTAGGCCGAACTAATGAAGTTGAACAGCATTTAATCCTTTCCATCGGTGAATTTCCCCATGATGTAGAGACTAAACTACTTTTAGCTGAGTTTTATCTCGCCAACAACCAATACGACAAGTGTAAACACTGGATGGATATTGCTATGGGGATGGATATTAAAGGTGCTGGTTCAAGTGTAGTGGCTGTAACTCCAATTAAAATAAGAGCAGCCAAATTAATGCTTAAATGGGCTTTCCATGTCGAAAAAGACATAAGTAAGGCAGTAGAAGCCAGTAATATGCTTATAGGAGTAGAACCTAGTCAAGATAACTTAGAAAACCACGAGTATCTACTCAATTTAAAAGCTATGGATGAGGCTTGTGGTAACTTTGACCAATTAGTTCACTATTTAAGTGATATTGGACAAGAAAACTCAATTGTTCCTCTAATTGACCGTTTACCAATGGAAATACAACAACAGCCATTCGCTATTAAGTTAAGACAAAAGTTTTCACCACCTCGTAAGTGGGGAGAGAAAGAAATATGTTATTTTGCTAACTTTGGTAGTCCTCATTTTATGAAATGGGATGGTAACTCAATAAAAGAGGGTATAGGGGGTTCAGAAACTGCTGTCATTAAATTAAGTGAAGAATGGGTTAAACAAGGTTGGAACGTTACTGTTTATGGTGACCCAGAGAAACCTTGTATGATAAACGGTGTTAAATACTTCCCTTACTATTGGTTTAATATAGAAGATGAGTTTAATATTATTATTAATTGGCGTTCACCTATGTTAGCCGGTAAGGTAAAGGCTAATAAGTTTTTAGTAGACTTACACGATATATTTAATCCAAGTGATTATCCAGAAGAAAAACTAAAGTTTATAGATAAGATATTTGTTAAGTCAAAGTTTCACCGAGAGTTAGCACCTAATATACCAGACAATAAAATAGTTATCATTTCAAACTGTATAAACTAATATGAATATATTTAAAAAAAGACCAACGTGGAAGATTATCTTTTTAGATGAAGGTAGATTTAGACACGAAACATTAATGTCGGCTATAAAAGATTTACCTATAAGGGTTGTTATGGTTAGTGGAATGGATAAACCTTATCAAATTTATGAAACTAATGTGGAGGCAAAGAAGAAATGAGACAACATAAACTATGGTGGCAAAGTTCTTATGATAGAGGAATTTTATATGCTTTAAAGATGTGGCCTAAGATTAAAGAAACCTATCCTGATGCTACGTTCACAATTTGTTATGGATGGGATTTATTTTTAAAGGCTTATCAAAACAATCCAGAACGTATGAAGTGGATGGATAAAGTATCAGAGTTGATGACACAGGACGGAATCACTCATTTAGGGAAAATAGGTCAAGAAAAAATGAGAGAAATACGCAGTCAATGTGGTATTTGGTTTTATCCAACTGATTTTGAAGAAACTAATTGTATAGGTGCTTTAGAGTGCCAAGATGATGGTGTTGTACCTTGTACAATGAATAAAGCCGGACTTAAAGATACAGTTGGGAGTGGAGTGGTAGTAAATGGTGAGATTTGGGATCCAACAGTAAGAGAAGAATATTTAAAACAACTATTAAACTTAATGGGTGATGAAAAGCTATGGTTACAAGAACAAGTTAAAGGAAAAGAGTTTGTTAAAAAGTTTTCCAGAGAAGATATAGCAAAATTATGGATGAATCAATTTTAGATCAATACCAAATAAGATATGCAGCTCATCAAGAAAGGAAAAAGAAAGTCTTGATAGAGATAATGAAACAACGACATTCAGATAGAATGTTTAGTGATATTCCAGTAGAACAAGAAAAAATAGACGAATTAGTAAAGGTAGTTAATTTGTGTCCATCATCTTGTGATCGTAAGGCAGTTAGTGTTCAAGTTATTTCAGATAGAGACAAGAAATCATTATTGGGAGGAATCCTTGTTGGTGGGGTGGGTTGGATACATAGAGCTTCAAGTATTATTTTAATTCAAGCTGATCCAATAGCGTACAAAGCAGGTAATGAGATAGACTTTATGCCTTATTTAGATGGTGGGGTAGTAATAGAACAGTTATATTTAATGGCTTCAACTCTTGGACTATCTTGTTGTTTTGTTAATCCTAATATTAGAGAAATTAATATAGACCACTATAGAAAAGTCTTTGGAAATAATATCTTATGTGGTGCATTTGTTGTGGGGTATAAACTATGAAAAGAATAGGTGTAATGATGTGTGCTTTACGAGAAGAGACAAGAATAACACCAGCTATTAGACAATTTGATGGACTAGGTATAGATGAAATTGTAGTTGCTTGTAGCGAAGTATCTTGGAATGGAAATGTAAGGTGTGATAGAACACCAGAAATAGCAGTAAGAGAAGGTGCTACGGTTAGAATGTTTAATTGGAGAGAAGAAAAAGATCAAAAGAATTGGATAATGTCTAAATTTAGAGATTTCGATTGGGTTTTAATGTTTGCTCCTGATATGTACATGACTTATCAAGATTTAAATATAGTTATAGAATTTTTGAAGTCAGATACTTGTAATGCTAGGGCTTATTCTTGCGATATGCTAACTTATTGGAAAGACTATAACCATATTACTCAACCTAATAGAATTTTTAATACCTTAGCAATAAGACCAAATGAGAGTTTTCTTAGATCGGCTACTCTTAATAATTGGGAAGAATTTCCTAAAATAGATAATGTTACTATGCATCATTTATCATGGGTTAAAGACGATAAAAGTGTTTTAACTAAAATAAATACGTATTCTGACAAAGAAGGTATTGTTAAAAACTGGTATAGAGAAAAATGGTTAAAATGGAAAGAGGGTGTTGGGGACATTGACCCTACTAACCCTGTTTGTAGTTCACATACAATTATCCAACCATTACCACAAGAATTAATTGACCACTTAACTAAATATAAGTTTAACCAAACACTATGATTTTTGCTTTTGACCTAGATGGAGTCATAACAACTAATCCTGATTTATTTAAAGTATTAACTTACTGGCTTACTAAGAAACGCAATAATAATAAAGTTTATATTGTAACAGCTCGTAACCCTGAACGCAAAAAAGAAACTATTAAGTGGTTAAAGGAATGGAATATAACCTACGATGATGTATTATTTATGCCTAAACAGCTCACCAGAGACTTCACAACGCAAGGTAAATGGAAAAAGGATATTATACGAGAGCAAAAGGTAGATATATGGTTTGATAATGACTTTAAGTGGTATGAAAAAGAATGTGGAATAGATTTTAGTGATTTAAAATGTGAGAGGATAGAAATATGAAACGTACTGAACAAATAATAGAATTTAAACGTGATGGAAGCGTCTCACTTGGCTATGAACCACTGATAATAACTAGTTCTAGTATAAATAGGCCTATCAGTGAAATGTTAAATTGTGAATACGACAAAAAAGGTGTATTAGTAGTTAAAAAGAAAAATGCTAACTTCAATAGTTAAATGCCACTTATTAGACGAAGAATTAGTGAAAATGACAATAGAAGCACTGGATACTATCTATCCTTACTCTGATGAGACAATAGCAGTAACAACAGACGATTCAATACTTCCTGATTACTTCTTAGACTATTTATTAGAACACGATATCAAATTAATTACTGCCGATAAGGGTTTTCCAAGTTTTATTAAGACTGGAATAGAACTAGCCCAAGGTGATTATGTAGCTGTACTAAATAATGATATTAAATTTGAGGGAGATTGGAGCAAGCCACTATTAAACTTATTTGAGAAAGATACTTTGATGGTTCATCCTAAGATGATTGCCTTTGATAATAGATTTTATCAGGGTAGGGAAGTTAAAGAAAACCTAGACCCAAGATCGGGGATGTTTTTTAGTGCCTTTATAGTAAGGAAAGATAAGTTTAACGAATTAGGTTGGGATATGGACTTTGACTATTGGGGATATGATGATTGGGACTTCTATTACAGAGCTAGAAAGGCAGGTTATAACTGCGTATGGACCGATATAGTTCAATATAAACATAAAGGCGGTGCAACTATTGCAAAAATAGGACGAGAACAATTTGAATCTAAAAACAAAAACTTATTTATTAAGAAACATGGGATTAATCCAGAGGAAATTGACTGGTATAAATTATGAATATATTAGTAACTGGAGCATCAGGATTTGTAGGAACTAACTTAGTAAATAAATTGAGTGAGAAACATGAGGTATCAACTACTTTCCCAACTTCTAAAACTGATGTAGTCATTCATTTGGCTTGTGATGGAGATAGTCGGGCAAGTAACTCTAATATAGTAAATCATACACAGAATAATATTGGAATATTTACAGAAGTATTAGCTGATTCAATAGTTGAAGGAGTAAAAAGATTTATCTATATATCCTCAGTAGAAGCAGAAAAGGAACTCAATGTCTATGCTATAGAGAAACGAACTAATGAAAAACTCTTACAAGTAATGGCTAAAGAATATGGATTTGAATATGTAATTATTCGTCCTCATACTTTATTTGGGGAACACATGAATCTTAATGATAAGAACAGAAATGTAATTGCTAACTTTATCAAAAAAACTATTGCCGGTGAAGAAGTTGAGATAATCGGTGATGTCAATGCAACTAGACAGTTTACTTATATCGGAGACTTAACTAATGCTATTGAAAAATCCTTAACAGAGAATACTAATCAAACTATAACTGTAACATCAGGGATAGAAACCTCAATTAAAGACTTAGATTATATGATTAAAAATTTATATAAAACCATTAAATGGGTAGAAAAACAATGATTGTCTATTATCGAATAACATCAATTCCAAGTACGAACCCTAGTCCAATCTATCAAGAGGACAAAGATAAATTAAATGAGATATGTCTGAAGTCTTTTGTTAATGCTTTTAAAGAAGTGAAACCTAAAATGGTATTTATATGTGATTCTTGTAGTGAAGATACGCTTGAAATGATATACAACATCTGTCCATTTGAAAAAGAAGTTATGGTAACTCACTTAGGACAAAATGGAACATCTTTAAAACAATATGAATTAGCCAGAGAACAAGATGATGATATTTACTTTGCCGAGAGCGACTATATCTATCAAGAGAACTCAGGACAGGATTTACTCAATGGGTTAAACGAGTTTGGGTTAGTTAGTCCTTACGATCATCCTGACCATTACAAAACTCCATACGTTTCAAAATTAAGATTAGTTGATAACTACCATTGGAGAAGTGCTGAGAATAATACTATGACTTGGGCGGTTAGCAACCAACTATTTAAAGACCACTACGATACATTTTATAAGTACGGATATTTAGATAGGGAAGTTTGGGATGACCTTAGAAAAGAGGGACATGAGTTGTGGGTTCCAGTTCCATCTATCGCCACGCATAGTGTTAGAGATTATCTTGCCCCCTCTATTAATTGGAAAGAAAACTGGGAAAAACTAATATAAATATGCAAAAGTGTAGGTATGTATGATACAATTATTTATGAAAACTAAAATTTGTAAACTTTGTTTAAAAGAATTAGATATTGGTTCTTTTCGTAAATATCATAATACATGTAAAGATTGTTTGGCTATTTCTGGTAGGGTTAGGAGCCAAAAGTATTATCAAGAAAATAAAGATAAGTTGAAGATAGAGAGAAAGAAATATTTTGTTGATTACTACTCTAAAAATAAGAAAAAGATTGCAGAAAAAGCCCATAAATATCAACTGAAATTAAAGGAGGAAATCTTTGAAAATTATGGTGGTGCAAAGTGTGTTTGTTGCGGTGAGAAAAACATAGAGTTTTTGAGTCTTGATCATACAAATGGCGGAGGAAATAAGGACAGAAAATTATTAACAGGTAGTGACCGTAATGGTGGTTATCACTTCTATTATTTCCTTAAAAAAGCAGGTTTCCCAAATAAAGATAAATATCAAGTTTTATGTATGAATTGTCAATTTGGAACATTAAATGGGAGGATATGCCCTCATAAAAGATAATATGGAACAAATTAAGATTTCAGTTTTGACGCCTACTATTAGACCATTAGGACTTAAGCTCGTCAAACAGGCACTTGCTTATCAAGATTTTAAGTCTTTTGAGTGGATTATATGCTCTCCTAAAAAATTGGAAAATGAGATTAGGGAGGTGTTGGGTGACTTTCCATACAAATTTATTGGGAATCCACCTCTTAAGTCTTGGCAGGTTTGGGACTTGAATTACTCTTACAATAGAATGATTGAAAAAGCCGATGGAGAATTATTGGTTAGCCATCAAGATTTCACCTTTGCTGATCCCGACTTATTGTCTACTTTGTGGGAACACTATTTAAAAGACCCAAAAGCATTAGTAAGTGTTTTGGGTAATAAGTATCCTGATGATGAATTTGACATACCTGCTTGGATCGATCCACGATTCTCAATGGAAAAATATACTTGGAAAGAAATAGAATGGAATCTTTGTTCGTGTCCTCGTAAACTTTTATATGATATTGGTGGATTCTATGAAAAAATGGACTCCCACTTTGGAATGGATGGTTTTAGTGTTAATCATCGTTTACAGGACTCTAAGATAGCTAATTTTAAGTTAGAAAAGGAAAGTCAATCTTATTCGTTGTTTCATGGTAGAGATAAAGACTGGGATAAGAAGAACTATTTAAGTGGGGGTAGGTCAGAAGAATATAATAAAATGGTAGATGAACTTAAAAAAGAAGGTTCTTGGCCTGTCCTTGATAAGCGTAATAGGAAACTAAGATAATAACGTATGAGTATTAATGATATTGACGAAAAAAACATTTCAACCCACGAAACAGTAATCGGTAATCCGGAGACATCTAGTGAACCAAATGTTTTTCTTCAACCTATTGCTGAGATACTTGGAGCTAATGTAAATAAAAACAGTAAAGAGTTATCCGCTATTAATGATTTTGTAATGCGAGAAAACCCAAAGGCTCAAATGGCAGATATTGCCTGGGGAGTAAAAGAACTTTTACTTAGACTTGGTACTCCTAAGTTTGGTGAATCTAATTTAGATAGACTTTACCAGTATGTATTCTTACGAGGTGAAAAAGACAATATAGATAAAAAGTTAAATATTCTTGGAGGTAAAAATGAGTAGTGATGAAACATACGGTAGCCCTAGTGGTCAACACAATTCAACCATAGAATACGCTGAAAATGCTAAGATTGCGGGTGTTGCTGGTAAAAAAGTATGGAATTTAGACTCAACTGGTAACTTAGTTAATCCTGCCACTTCCTCTAACCAAACCGATGGTTCTCAAAAGACACAGATAGTAGAAACCCTCCCTGATGATTCAACTAAACTTAATCCTGCTATATCGTGTACTCGTAATGCCAATGGATACGTTACTATCTTAACTATGACAGCCAATGGAGTAACTAAAACCAAGACTATTACTAGAGACGTAAACGATTACTGGACTAACATAGGAGAATGGGTATGATTGGAATAGATTTAATGAGTGGTAGAGACATTCTATTAGACCGAAAAGACGTAGAAGTTGAATTAACCCCTTGGGCAGACAATAGGTATGTACCATATACAGGAGCAATAACTAATGTAGACTTAGGAGCTCAAAATTTACGTTTAAGTGGTACTTTTTTAGGTGGTAATACTCCTCCGGCCACACCTTTAATAAATGAATCTGTTTTTTTTGTCTCTAACTATAACCTAGTGGGTACATCAGCAAGAACTTTTGTTGTCGAATCTACTTTTGAAAATACTGCAAATACTACAGGTACCATACAAGCATTACTTTCTACATTAAGAACAAGTGCCACTTCTACTGCTAACTATACGGCCACATCAAATGGTGGTGCTTTAAAAAACAGATATGCTGTTGTATTAAATGGTTCTGGTGTTGTCACTCAAACTTCTTCCATAACAACCGGATTATCAGTCAATGGTGGTTCGCTTACTAATGCAGCTGGAATACATATAGAATCACCAATAATTGCCTCTGGAAAGACAGTAACCAATTTCCGTGGTATTCATATTAGAGGTGGTTCAGTCGTAGGAACACTTACGAATCGTTACGGAGTTTATGTTGACGATATGGTTGGTGGCACCAATCGTTTCGGTATTTATCAAGTTGGAGCAACAGATAATAACTATTTTGGTGGTAATGTTGGAATTGGTACAACTACCCCAGATACTAAACTACAAGTAGTAGGTGCTGTAAAAATAGGTGATGACAATACTAATTACACAACTATTGGAACTGATGGAACAATATCATTTACTGGAACTGCGTGTATAACATTACCTCACTTAATGCAATCAGATAGTACTGACCAAGCCATAGCTAATGTAGCTAATGCTCAACTAATCACGTTTGATACTGATGTTCATCACTTTGGAATAACTCGTACTTCATCAAGTAGGTTTACTGTTACTAAAGCAGGTTCTTATTTAATTAACTTTAGTGGTGTTTGTGTTGGTGCGGCTAGTCAAACAATAGAAACTTGGTTAAGGGTAAATGGTAATGATGTGGCTAATAGTAATACAATCTATACTTTTAAAACAACAGGTGTAGCTGGTATCGTAGCAGTTAGTTTTATCCAACATTTTGATGTAGGAGATTACTTTGAATTTTGGACTTGGGGAAGTGCAGTAACAAGTACGTGGAAAGCTACTGCGGCAGGTTCTACTCCAACTCGTCCAGCTTGTCCAAGTATAATCATAACTACTAGTTTTACAGGTTGTGATTAGTTATATGTTAAACTAAAACATGATTAAAGAAGTAAACGAGGAAACATCCTCAAAAAGATACGAAATTTACGAAGAAGTACCAATGGATACCCCAGATGGTAAGACGGTAACTGTCCTTCAGTTAAAAGAAACTGTTACTCTGGATAATCTTAATAGTGAGATTGCTCAAATAGAAAATGAGATTGTTAATCTCCAAGAAAGATTAGATAAGAGACAAGCAGTGTTAGCAGAAATTAA